>Ga0079037_100001374_pt1 | contig 12623 bp, 8 predicted proteins | sample Mud3Dept4metaG_FD_71479 | JGI IMG/M metagenome (GOLD analysis project Ga0079037, IMG submission 71479) | Freshwater wetland microbial communities from Ohio, USA, analyzing the effect of biotic and abiotic controls - Mud 3 Core 4 Depth 4 metaG | ecosystem: Environmental > Aquatic > Freshwater >... | reverse complement strand
CACCGATCCCACCGCGGCGTTCAGCGAGGCCGACGGCGGCGCGGGGGCGTCCGTCCGGCTGGGGACGGGCAGCGAGGAGTTCCGGCTCTCGGGATTTCCCGCGTGGTACGACGAAGTCGTGCCGGTGAAGGTCGTCGCGGGCGTGCGCTACCGCACGACCGGCAGCGTGACCGACGACCTCTACCGCATCGAGGCCTCGGTCAACGACCAGTTCCGGCCGCCGGCCGGCCACCCCTACAGCGCGACGAGCTGGATCTTCTTCACGCCGCTCGTCGGCGGCGGCGGGCCGAACGCCCCGGCCGAGGGCCCGGACTACCCCAACGCGAAGCTGCTGGTGCGGCCGAACGTGGCGAGCTACCGCGACGTGAGCGCGACGCTGATGAAGAACCCGGTGCCGTCGCCGTCGGGGAAGGGGTACGACTGGCCGGCGCTCACCACCGCGGAGCTGGGCACGACGACGCTGCGCGTCGTCTCGGCACCGCAGGCCGGCACGCCGGGCGACGACTACCGCGTCGTCGTCGACGCCGCGTGGCTGGACGTCTACGGCACGGTCAAGCCGCGACCGGGCGAGGTGAATGGTGTGACCGTGACGCGCCTTCCGGACGGCGGGCTCGAGATCGCCTTCGACCAGCTGGCCGGCTCCGAGCTGTACAACGTCTACTTCGGCGACGCCGTGCTGCTGAACGCGCAGGGGCGGTACGACCACGGCAGCCGCGCGCGCTGCAACGTCGCGACGGCCGCCGCGGGGCCGGGGCGGCTGAAGACGACCGTCCCCGCGGCCGAGGTGCCCGCGATCGCCAGCACCATCGTCGTCACCGGCCGGGTCGACGGGGTCGAGAGCCCGGCCGGGTATGCATCGAACGGCGCGGAGCGGGACCGCAGCCAGAACGGGTGCCCGTGACCCGGATCAGGCGTGGGTGATCGTGACCACGTAGCTCGCGGTCGCGCCGCCCCCGCCGACGTCCACGAACGGCGTGTAGTACTCCTGCGGCAACAGGACGTCCTGGACGCCCATGTTGTTGACGGCGACGACCTCGCCGTCCAGCCACCAGGAGAAGAACCCGTCCGACTCCCACAGGCATTCCAGCCAGTGGCCTCCCTCGATCTCGACTGTCCACACCCGTCCCGGCGGAAGCGGATCATTGCCGTACTTGATCTCGAAGGTATCGGCTGCGCCGGTCAGGCCCGCGAGCGGGACACCGCCACCGGACGGATAGACCACACCGTCGACGCTCCAGGTGTTGACCCCGAGCTTCCCGGACTTCTTCGCGATCTGGATCGTCGTCTTCGCCATGATCCCCTCCCTGCCAGCCGTCGCGTGCCGGCTGCGAGCGGATGCTAGCCCGGGAACGGAACGGGGCGAAGGGGCCGGTCGCTCAGGGCATTGAACCCGGAACGGTTCCGGTCAAGTCTCGCATCCGAGCGGTCGTTCGGGGCAGGTCCAGACGCTGCGCCGCCTCCGCCGCCTCGCGCGCCACGCGCGTGGCGTCCGCGGACTGACCGGCCCTGGCCAGCGCCTCGGCCAGCGCGGCCCGGGCCCTCACGCGCTGCAGCACGGAGGCCCGGGGCTCGTCGGCGGCTTCCCGCGCGACGCGCACCGCGGCGAGCGCGTCGCCCATCCGCAGCCGCGCCCGGCTCTCCAGGATCGCCGCGTCGATGGCGAGCGGGAGTCGGCCGGAGGACCGGGCAGAGGCCCGCAGCGCCGCGAGATGCGTCGCCGCCGCCGGCGCCCTCCCCTGCTCGATGTCGAGGGCGGCTTCCACCCATTCCCGCTTGCCTCCCACGCCGACGTTTCCGGCTTCCGCGATCGGCGCCGCCGCGGCCAGGTCGCGACGCGCCTCGGCGTACGCCCCGGTCTCGGTGCGGGCAGAGGCACGCGCCACGAGGGCATGACCCTTCTGATCGCTCTCCGCGACCTTCTCCCAGCCTTCGACCGCCGTCGAGAGCAGCGCGGTCGCCTCTTCGAAGCGCTCGGTCGCGCTGAGCGCTCCGCCGAGCATGGTCGCGGTCTCCGCTCGACCGGCCTCCGAGCCGGCGGGCCCCTTCTGCTCCTCGTCCAGCCTGCGGAACTCCGCGAGCGCCTCCTTCGTCCGGCCATCCTGGAGATCCGCCTCCGCGAGAATGAGGGACGCCGTCAGCTCCTGCCCGGAGGCGCCGCGCTGGCGCGCCAGCGGGAGCAGTTCGGAGGCCGTGCGGCGGGCCTGGTCGTACTGGCCCATGTCGAGTTGAAGTGCCAGGAGGTTCCCCTGCGCGGAGAGGCTCAGCCCGAAGTCACCCAGCAGGGTCGCCTGATCGATCGTCGAGCGGAGCAGCGGCTCCGCTTCGGCAGGCCGCCCTGCCCGGATCAGCGCGACCGCGTGCGCGTTGAGCGCGATCGCAGCCAGCGAAAGATCGCCGTTCTCGCTGGCGGCCTTCTGCGCCTCGATGAAACCGTCGAGCGCCCCCTGCAGGTCGCCGAGCATCAGCAGCGCTCCCGCCTCCTGATAGCGCGAGACCGCTTCCAGGGAGGGCTGTCCGCCCGAGCGGTAGAGCGCGGTCGCGCGCCGAAAGTGCTGCAGGGCGTCTGCGGGGTCGAGGTCGATGTCGAACGCGACGACCCCGCGCTGGCTCTCCACGGCGGCCGTGCCAGTGGGTACCGCGAGGCTGCGGTAAGCGGCCTCGGCGGCGTCGAATGCGGCCTCCGCCTCGGCGCGCCGTCCGAGGCCTGCGAGGATGATCCCCTTGGTCGTGAGCGCCCCGGCATCGAGCGGGTCCTCGGCCACCCGGTGATCGAGAACGGCGAGCGCCTGCTCCGGCTCGCCGGAGTCCGCGAGCGCGGCGGCCAGGTCGACCTGAACCCCGGGCGTGTCGGGGAATCGCGTCGCCAGCTTCTCCGTCGCGGCGATGCTCTCCGCGTCGCTTCCCACGAGGTTCGCGCGGGCGCGCTCCAGCTCGAGGCCGAGCCGGCTCTCCGGATCGAGGTCGAGCGCCTTGGCGATCGACAGCGCGTGGTCGAGCGCCTCGCGCGCCTTGCGCTCGTTGCCGGCGCGGGCGAGCGTCGAGACCCGGAACGTCTCGAACTCCAGCAGCCGCCCATCCTTCGCCAACTCGGTCTCGAGCACCTGGAGGGCCTCGCGGAAGCGGTGCTCCTTCCGCAGCGCACGGGCGCGATCGAGCAGCCTCTGCTGTTCCTCGCTCAGGGGCGGGGGCGCGACGCCGCGCGCACCGTCCTGCCGGGTCGCGAGCCACGCGCCGGTTCCGGCGAGCCCGAGGGCCACGGCAGCCAGCGCGAGGGCCGCGTTCCGGTGCCGCCGCCACCAGGGCCGCTCCGGCTGGACGAGCACGCCGCCCGGGTGCGTGTGCGACCCGCTCTGCGTCGCCTCCTCGAACGCCGTCGCCGCCTCCTGCGCGGTCTGATAGCGCCGCTCGCGGTCCTTGTCGAGCAGCTTCAGGATCACCTCTCGCAACGGCCCCACCTGGGCCAGCTCGGCTGGTTCGACGCCGTTTGCCGGTACCCCCGCCAGGATCGCGGCCTGCGTTTCGACCGGCGTCGCGCGGCGAAACGGATGCGAACCCGTCAGTGCTTCGTAGAGCAGGACACCGAGCGAGAAGAGGTCGCTGCGCGGGTCGAGCTGCTCCATCCGAAGCTGCTCCGGCGACATGTAGGCCGGGGTTCCGACGACGACCCCGGCGCGAGTCAGATCGGCGACCGTCACGGCGGTCGTCGCATCCGTGCCGGACTCGGCCGCGTAACGCTTCGCGATCCCGAAGTCGAGCACCTTGACGAAGCCGCTCTCGGCGATCATCACGTTGCTGGGCTTCAGGTCGCGGTGAACGATGCCGGCGGCGTGGATCCCGGCGAGCGCCTCGGCGATCTGCTGGCCCCAACGCGCGATCGTCCGCGGCCGGCGATCTTCTGCAGCGGCCACGTCGATCGTCTTTCCCTTGACGTACTCCATGATGATGAAGAGGCGGCCGGCGTCCTCGACGGCGTCGTACACCGAGGCGACGTAGGGGTGGCTCACGGACAGCAGGTTGGCCACTTCCTGCCTGAAGCGATCGACCTCGCCGGGCGCCGGGACGTGGTCCGCGGCGAGCGCCTTGATCGCGACGGTCCGGCCGAGCTGCGTGTCGCGGGCGAGGAACACCTCCCCCATCCCACCGCGACCGATCCGCTCGATCAACTCGTAGCGGCCGATGCGGCGGCCCGTGTCCGCGCCCGGATTACCGCCGTCAACCGACGCCATGCCCTCCTCCTCGCGGCGGCCGTGGGGCGGCTCCGGGGCGAGAGTAGACCGCAACCGGGGGCCCGTTCAACGGCGGGGCGGGCGCCGCTGCGCGGGGAGCGTATCATCCCGGCTCATGTCCCTCGCCCTCTACACGAAGGACCTGCGGAAGACCTATTCCGGGAAGCCTCCCGTCGAGGCGGTGCGGGGTCTCGACCTCGAGGTTCCCGTCGGGATCACCTTCGGCCTGCTCGGCCCCAATGGCGCCGGGAAAACGACCACCGTCGAGATCCTCGAGGGGTTGCTCGAACCCACTTCGGGGCAGGTCGAGGTGCTCGGCATGAGCTGGGCCAGAGACGGCGCTGCGCTGCGCGAACGGATCGGCGTCTCCCTCCAGGAGACGCAGCTCGCCGAAAAGCTGACGGTCGGCGAGACGGTCGCGATGTTCGCGTCGTTCTACCGCGCCGCGCGCCACCCGGACGAGCTGATCGAGCTGGTCGGCCTCCAGGAGAAGCGCGACGCCTGGGTCGTCAACCTCTCGGGCGGCCAGAAGCAGCGTCTGGCGGTCGCGACCTCGCTGGTCGGCGACCCGGATCTGCTCTTTCTCGACGAGCCGACGACCGGGCTCGACCCGCAGTCGCGCCGGCAGCTCTGGGAGGTGATCCGCGAGCTGAAGAGCCGCGGCCGGACGATCCTGCTGACGACGCACTACATGGACGAGGCCGAGCGGCTGGCCGACCTGGTCGCGGTCGTGGACCACGGCCGGGTGATCGCGCTCGGCTCGCCGTCCGAGCTGATCGCGACCCTGGGCGGCGAGCACGTGATCGAGTTCGCGGTCGAGAACGACGGCAACGGTGACCCCGACCTGTCGCTCGAGCCGCTCCATGCGCTGCCTTCGGTGATCGGCGTGCGGATCGAGGCCGGGAGCGTGCAGCTCACGGTCGGCGAGCCGCACCTGGCGATTCCCGCCCTGCTCGATCACCTGGACCGCGAGCAGCGGCACATGACGCGGCTCACGACGCGCCACGCCAGCCTCGAGGACGTCTTCGTCAACCTGACGGGGAGGCACCTGCGCGATGGCTAGTGCTCGGCGCGGACCCTTCACGTGGTTGATGCTGGCGCGGCTCAAGGAGTTCATCCGCGAGCCGGAGGTCATCTTCTGGGTCTTCGGCTTCCCGGTGCTGCTGGCGGTCGCACTGGGGATCGCCTTCCGCAACAAGCCGCCCGACCAGGTCGTGGTCGGCGTGATCGAGGCCGAGGGCGCGGCGCGGATCGCCGAGGCGCTGGGGGCGGCGGCGGGATTCGAGGTCGTCCGCCTGGCGGAGGCCGACGCCGCGCAGCGGCTCCGGATGGGAAAGGTCTCGCTGGTCGTCGTGCCGGGCGAGCCGGTCCAGTACCGCTTCGACCCGACCCGCCCGGACTCGACGCTGGCCCGGCACCTGGTCGACGACGCGCTCCAGCGCGCGGCCGGGCGGCAGGATCCGGTCGTGATCAAGGAGGCCCTCGTCACCGAGCCGGGGGCGCGTTACATCGACTTCCTGATCCCGGGACTCCTCGGCATGAACATCATGAGCGGCGGGATGTGGGGCGTCGGCTTCGCGCTGGTCGACATGCGCACCAAGAAGCTGCTCAAGCGCCTGGTCGCGACGCCGATGAGGCGCCGCGACTTCCTGGGCGCGATGATGGCCAGCCGCGGGCTGTTCGTCGTGCTCGAGGTCGTGCTGATGCTGCTCCTGGGGTGGCTGCTGTTCGGGATGGTCGTGCGCGGCTCGCTGCCTGGAATCATGCTGCTGGCGGTGCTCGGCGCGTTCTGCTTCGCGTCGATCGGCCTCCTGGTCGCCAGCCGGGCCAGGAAGATCGAGACCGTGACCGGCCTGATCAACCTGGTCATGCTGCCGATGTTCGTCTTTTCCGGGATCTTCTTTTCTTCCGAGCGTTTCCCCGCGGTGCTCCAGCCGTTCATCAAGGCGCTGCCGCTGACGGCGCTCAACGACGCGCTCCGGGCCTCGATCCTCGAGGGCGCCGCGCTGGCCGACCCGGCCCAGCTCGCGCGGATCGGAATCATGCTGCTCTGGGGTGGCCTGTCGTTCGTGCTGGCGATGCGGTGGTTCCGGTGGGCGTCGTAGGGAAGGCGGCTGGCGGACTCACGGACAGCTGGAGCAGGCGGCGAGCGCCGGCTCCTCCGGCTGAAACAAGGTCTATGATGGAGGCGCCTGCGGAAGGGAGGTCGGCGATGACCCCGTTCCTGGGACCCCTGCTGGGCGGTCCGTTGACGCTTCTGGCCCTCGCAAACGGATCGAGCGCGAGCCAGCCCAGCCCCGAGCAGAACGCCATGACCAAGAACGTCACGGGCGCGGCCGTTCAGGCCAGCAACGAGTTCGCCGTCGACCTCTACCGCGTGCTCGCCGGCGAGAAGCCCGATGCCAACGTGTTCTTCTCGCCGTTCTCCCTCACCAGCGCGCTGGCGATGACGGCCGAGGGCGCGCGCCGGGAGACCGCCGCCGAGATGGGTACGGTCCTGCGGCTCCCCTCCCATCTGCGGCGCGCCGGCGAGGACGCGCAGCAGATCCCGTGGAACTTCGGCCCGTTGCACGCGGGAATCTCCGAACTCAATCGAAGTCTCGTGGGAACCGACGAGGCGACGACCGCTGCAACGCGCCGCCGGATCGCCGCGCTGAAGGAGAGGCTCGCGGCCAGCAATGCGAAAGCCGCCGAGGCGGGCCGCCAGGACAAGTGGGAGGAACGGTCCCGCGCCGCCGCGGAGTCACGACAGATCGCCGCCGAGTTGGGCGGTCTGCTCGAGCAGGTGGATCGGTACGAGATCCGCATCGCCAACGCCCTGTGGGGTGATCAGGCCTATCCGTTCCGCGAGGAGTTTCTCGCCACGGTGGCGAAGTACTATGGGACCGGAGGCGTCTCCTCCGTCGATTTCAGGACACAGGCCGAGGCGGCGCGTCTGCGGATCAACCGCTGGGTGGCGCAGCAGACGGGCGAGCGGATCCAGGAACTCATCCCGACGGGCATGCTCACCGCTCTCACGCGGCTGGTCCTGACCAACGCGATCTACTTCAAGGGCGAGTGGTCCGAGCCGTTCGCCGAGGCGGACACGAAGCCGCGTGATTTCACCCTGGCGGATGGCACCACGCGGAAGGTCCCGCTGATGGACGGCCGCGGGTGCGGATCGGCGCGTTACGCCGCCTTCAACGGGGACGGCTCGTTCTTCGTCACGCCCGGCGAGCTTCCGGTCGAGCGAGACCCGAAGGCAGGAGCCGATCAGACAGGACGGCCTGCAGCGCCGAGGACCTACCCTGCGGAAGACGGCTTCGCGATGGTGGAACTCCCCTACAAGGGAGGGGAGTTGGCGCTGGTGCTGATCGCACCCTTCCGCGCCGGCGGTCTGCCGCAGATCGAGCGACGGCTCTCCGCGAAGGTCCTGCGCCAGTGGATCGACAGGCTCGAACGACGCGCGGTCGACGTCCTGCTTCCCAGGTTCACGCTCGAGACGGACTACAGCCTGAACGGCCCGCTCGCACGGCTGGGCATGGAGCGCGCCTTCACGCAGCCCAGCCTTCCGCGCGGCGCCCAGTTCGACGGCATGGTGTCCTCCAAGGACCCGCTCGAGCGGCTCTATGTCACCGCGGTTCTCCACAAGGCGTTCCTCGAGGTCAACGAGAAGGGGACCGAAGCCGCCGCGGCCACGGCGGTGATCATGGCAGCCGAAGCGGGTCCGCCAACGACGCGGCCGTTCACCCCGACTTTCCGCGCGGATCGGCCGTTTCTCCTGCTCATCCGCGACACCGCGTCGGGGACCATCCTGTTCCTGGGACGTGTGACGCACCCGGACTGACGTTCAGCAGCGCGCACACTTCCTCCGGACGGCCGCGCCGGGCGGCCGAGTCCGGGCCATTCTCGATGCCCGTCGTGACGGAGGAGCCGTGGACCGCATGATGGTTCGCCCGAGTTCCGCGAGATGGGGCTCGTCCCGGGCGACCAGCCCGGCGTTACAATGCCCAGACGATGGTCGAGCGTGACCGACCCCGCACGATTCACTTCGTGCTCCTCAACGCGGGCGCAGTCCTGCTCTTCGCCACCTTCCTGCACGGCCAGCTGAACGAGTGGGGTGGCTACCGGAACCGGCGCCGTGGCCGGCTGGCTGTCTTTCCCCCTCGCGCTCTCCCGCCGGTCGCTCGCACGCCGCTGTTACGAATCCACGCTGGAACTGGAGCGGATCACGGGCTCGGACCGTTCCGAGTGGAAGCGGGTCGCGAGGTCGCCTCCGGGAAGGCCGACGAGGCTCGCCGAGTAGGCCTGCAGCAGGTCCCGGGCCCCGGCGTACCGGCGGGACTGCAGGAGCCGTTTCGCCTCGACGAGGACCGTCAACAGGTTCAGGACGCCGGCCGCCGCGAGACCGTAGTGCTTGCGGTGGAACAGGCGGTTGCTGCGCACCTTGCAGACCCACCGCCAGGACTCGGAATGCTCGGCGCGGGCGCCGTCGGCGATGTCGTGCCACATCAGCGCCCGCGGCTCGCACCACATCTCGTAGCCGGCCGCCTCCATCCGGCGGCAGAGGTCGAGATCCTCGCAGTACATGAAGAAGGCAGGATCGAACGCGCCGACCTTCGCGATGGCCGAGGCCCGCACCATCATCCCGTGGCCCCACACGTAGTCGGTCCGGACCGGGCGATCGGGTAGCTCCGAGTCCTTCTGCTCGATCCCGGGGATGTGCTGGATCAGCGGAAGGACGCCGCGCCACGCGCCGGCGTACAGGCGCCTGGGACTCCCGTCGGGCATGCGGGACGTCGAGAGCGTCTTCGCGCCGATCACTCCGGCCCGCGGGTGATCCTGCATGCAGGCGACGAGCCGCCCGACGAGTTCCCGGTCCACCACGGTGTCCTGGTTGAGCAGCAGCAGCAATCCGGCCCCTTCGGCGAGCGCGGCGTCGATGCCCGCGTTGCAGCCGCCGCCGAAGCCGAGGTTCCGCTCGCCGGCGATCACCCGACAGCCGGGGAAGCGCCTGCGGATCTCCGGGACCGTGTCGTCCCCCGATGCGTTGTCGACGACGATCACGCGCAGCGCCGGGTAGCTCGACGCAAGCAGGGACTCGACACAGCGCGCGACAGCCTCCCGGTCCCGGAATGAAACGATGATCGCGGCCACCATCGGGTGCGGAGTGTTCATCGCGGCGGCTCAGGACGCGCGGCCGCTGCACACGGCCCGATAGGTCTCGACGAAGCGGTCCACGTGCGCCTCGATGCCGAACTTCGCCACGGCGAGTGCGCGCCCCTCGTGACCCATCCGGTCCGCCTCTTCACGATCCTGCAGCAGGCGCAGCAGCGCTGCGGCGAAGGCCCTTGCGTCGCCGGGCGGCACGAGCAATCCGGTCCGCCCGTGCTCGACGATCTCGGGGAGCCCCCCGATGTCGGAGGCAACGACCGCCGCACCGCGCATCATCGCCTCGGTGGCCACCATCCCGAAAGGCTCGGGCCAGCGGGACGGAACCGCCTGGATCCAGGCTCCGGCGAGTCGGCCCTGCGTCTCCTCCGGGGAGAGCCGGCCCGTCACTTCCACCCGCTCCGCGATTCCCAGGTCCCGCACCTGCTTCTCCAGCACCGGCCGCTCCGGTCCATCTCCGACCAGGACGAGGCGGGCCGCCGGCAGGCGCTTCGCCACGTCGGCGAAGGCGGAGAGCAGGACGTCGACGCCCTTCTCGCGCACCAGCCGTCCGGCGAAGGCCACAGTCGGCTCGACCGAGAAAGGCCGGCTCATCGGAAGCCTCGGAACGCCAGGCCAGATGACTTCCGCGACCTCGATGCCCGCCTCCCGGAGCTGCCGTTCCGTCGCCGCGCTGTTCGCCACGATCCGGTCGAAGACACCTCGCCAGCGCTGCCACAGCGTTCGCTGGAGCATCAGCGGCGGCCAGTCGCGCAGCGGCACGCACCGCGTGCGAAAGCACCCGGTCCCCCAGACGGTCCGGCACTGCGTTCCGTCTCGAAGCATCCTGGTCCCGCGCGGGCAGACGGGGCGGCTCCATACGGCGTAGAACAGGCTCGGCGTCCCGCGCAGCAGCGGCAGGATGGCGGGCGAGAGCTGCGTCAGGAAGAGGGTGACGTGGACGACCTCGGGCCGGAACTCGGCGAGGACCCGGCGCAGCGTGAGGAACGCCGACGGGTTGAAGGACTGCAGCATCGTCCGGAGGCTCGACGTGGTGCCCAGGCACGCGTCATCGGCGATGCTCGGACCGCCACCGGGCCGGGCCGTGGTGGCGAGGAGCCGGACGTCGTGGCCGCGCTGGCGCAGGCCGTCGCGCAGTAGCTGCAGCTGATACTCGGCCCCACCGGCAAGGTTGCCGTAGTCGCTGACCAGCAGGACCTTCACGACGGCACCGGGTATCGAGCCGGGGGGTGGCCCAGCTCGCGGCGGTGGCGCCGCCAGGTGCGGCACCGGAAGAACCACCGGCTCCTCCAGTACGCCGCATTCGCCGCCTCCGGGAGCCGCGCGAGGGGCCACGGCAGGTGCGCCGCAAAGACCGCCCGGTGCTTCCGGTGCACGTGCGCGAGCAGCCGCTCGAGGACCCGCGGCCGGAGGCTCTCCTCGATCAGCGAGCCGGGGCGGACGCGGTAGTCGAAGGCCACCGCGTCGAGGCGAGAGAATCGCCAGTCGTGTTCTGCCGCACCGATCCAGAAGTCCCAGTCCTCGAGGCCGGAGAGTCCCCGGTCGTAGCCGCCGCAGTCGTTCCAGACCTCCCGGCGGTACACCGCGCAGGCGTCGATGTAGTTGGAGTGCAGCATCGTCCGCAGGTCGAACTCGGCGACGCGGACCCGTCCCCGCCTCCAGCCGAAGAGCTCGCGGTCGCCGTAGACCACGCCGAGCCCGGGATCGGCGTCGAGGCGGGCGACAGCGGCCTGAATGAACCCGTTCCGGATCCGGTTGTCGGCGTCCAGCGGAAGCACGTAGCGGCCGCCGGTGCGCCGCACTCCCGTGTTGCGGGCCGACGAGAGCCCCCCGTTCTCCTGGTCCGCGACGGTGTAGCCGAGCGTCCGGAGCGCCCGCAGGATCTCGAGCGTTCGGGGCTCCGTCGAACCGTCGTTGACGATGAGCAGCTCGGCATCGTCCGGGGCGTAGCGCTCCACGCTGGCGACGGCATCGAGCAGGAAGTCGCGATCATTGAAGCACGGGACGATGACCGAGACGGCGATCGGTCGCTCCGGCGCGGCGCCCGCGCGCCGCACGAACCGGAACGGCCGCTCTCCCGCCCCCGCCCAGCCTTCCGGCGCGCGCAGGTCCGCCCGCGCGTCGAGTTGCTCGAGCAACCGGAACGCCGGCGGCGAGGCGGCCGCCGTCAGTCCGACGATCGGATCGGAAAGGTCACCTGTCCGGAACAATCCCGGCTCGAAGGCATCCCCCGGCGGGCCGTCCTGCAGCGCGATGCCCAGCTTCTCGCGGATCCGCTGCACGAGGTGCGGGAAGCCGGCCGGCAGGGCGTTGGCGCTGACGAGCAGACAGCGGTCCGCGTGGCGCTCGTAGAAGTCGAGCAGGTGGCGGTTGTAGAAGGTCCAGATGCGCAGGGCCCATTCCGGGTGACGCAGGAAGACCTCTTCCCCGGTCCGCTGCATCGAGTCGGCGACTTCCCACGGGAAGCGGTAGAGGAGGACGAATCGAGCGTCGTCCAGGATCTCGTCCCAGAAGTCGAGCAGGAGCGTGGTCCGGGGGTCCTTCCAGCCCCAGGTGCGGAACCGCGTGAGGCGGGAGTCGGCGAGGCTCCGGGCCGCGTCGCGGAATCCCGCAAGTCGCACCCGATCGAGCCGCTCGCTCGGGGTCCATCCCCAGTCGGGATGGCCTCCGTCGGCCGGCGAGCAGGCCCGCAGCATCTGCCGCTGGAAGGTCAGGAATTCCGTGTCTTCGAAGTAGCCCTTCGGGTTCCGGGGATCGGCCGGGAACAGGTCGCGGCCGAGCTCCACCCCCATTCCCGCCACCACGGACGCGACCAGGGAGGTCCCCGACCGGTGCATGCCGGTGATGACGAGGGCCGTCGACCTCTTCCGTTCGCGTTCGGGGCCGCCCATTCGAAAGGTCGTCCGTGGAGTCGTTCAACGAATGTATCGCGGGAACAGCCTGAAGAGGACCCTTTCTGCGTGTTGCACGCGCTCCTCGAGCTCCGGGGTGTAGTAGGCAGACCAGGGCCTGCCCTCCCTGGGCCTGGCCGCGTTCGCCTTCGGCAGGCCGGTCATGAACTCGGTCGTGCCCGGCGGGAACCCGACCTCCGCGAGAAACCCACGCAGTTCCGGTACGAGGTTCTCCGTGTGCACGAAGCGCACGGAAGCCAGCTCCGGCCGGAACAGCTCGCGATCGATGAAGTCGTCCGTGAGCGAATCGATCAGGCGGTCCGGGTCGAGGCCGTAGAACTTGAGAAAGCGCAGG
>Ga0079037_100001373_pt1 | contig 12625 bp, 6 predicted proteins | sample Mud3Dept4metaG_FD_71479 | JGI IMG/M metagenome (GOLD analysis project Ga0079037, IMG submission 71479) | Freshwater wetland microbial communities from Ohio, USA, analyzing the effect of biotic and abiotic controls - Mud 3 Core 4 Depth 4 metaG | ecosystem: Environmental > Aquatic > Freshwater >... | reverse complement strand
CCGCGCTGGGAGACGTTCGCGTGGGGTGTGGCCGTGGCGTTCGCCGCGGGTGTGGCGTTCGCCTGGGCGCGCGCCGCGCGCCGGCGTGCCCAGGCTGCAGCACGATTCTGACGCGCTGCGCCACGAGCGCTGGGGAAACGGCTGTGCCACACCGGCAGGGGACCGGGCGACCCTCTGGGGTGGCCCGGTCCCTCGTGGCCCGACGGCCGAATGCGGCCCAGCCCTCGGGGCCGGGTGATGCCGGTTACCGCATGAGCGCGCTCACGCACTCGATTGCCTGGGCCGCGCCGTACCGCGTGCAGGCGCTCGCCGAGGTGGGGTCGAGGTCGCAGTTCAGCGGCGAGCCGAGCAGGAGCCGATCGGCGCGTGCGATGCTGATCTGCCGGCCCCGGCGGTCCTGGATCTTCTCCTCGTAGTCCTGCAGCTTCTTGAGGGCCGCCGCGAACCGCAGCCGGCGCAGCTTCCACCACGCGCCGTCCCGTGCCGCGGTCCACAGCTTCTCGAGCGCGTCGGCCTTGTCCTCGGCCGTTTCGAAGCCGCCACGGCCCACCGGGACGGCGTTGGTGGCCTGATACACGCTGATGGCCGCGCCGTTGACCACGCCCGAGCCCACCACCTCCTGACAGAACGCCACCGTGGGCGTGAAGGTCTGCGCCTGCGCACTCCCCGCTGCCGACAACACGCCCACCGCCAGGATGCCGAGTACCATCGTCTTCATCGCGTCGCTCCTCTCAGATTCCGATTGGGTTTCACTCGCGGACTGCCGCCGGCGACCCTCGCCAGCCCGGCCGTCTCTGTTCTGCGAGTCACTTCCTATGACCGGTGTCGAGCGGCTCGCGGAACAGGAATCCCGTGCGAGATTCAAAACCCAAGGCTCAGAACTCGGAAGAACTGACTTACCATCGCAGGAGGTGTCTTCGCGGGCACCGCAGCGGGGGTGCGAGATGAGCCAGATCGATTCGGAACGCGTCGCCGCGGACCTGCCGCAGCCAACCCATGACGTGCTCAACCAGCCGCCCCCGATGGGGGAGGGCAACGCCTTCGACGAGGACGTGGCCCTTGTCGCCGGCGTCACGCGCGAGGGTGCCGCGCACGCCCTCGCACGGGCCTCTGCGCTCGGCGCGCTCGTCACGGGCGAGCCGATGCGCTGGGGTGTGCTGGCCAACGCGTACCCGCCGGTCCTGCACACCCACGATCGCTACGGCCACCGGATCGACGAGGTGGAGTTCCACCCGCACTGGCACGACCTGCTCCGTACGGCGGTCGCCCACGAACTGCACGCCCTGCCGTGGCGCACGCCCGGCCCGGGCGCCCACGTGGTGCGCGCCGCCATGTACTACGTGTTCACGCAGGCCGAGGCGGGCCACGGCTGCCCGATCACGATGACGTTTGCTGCGGTGCCAGCGCTCGCCGCCACCCCGGCACTCGCGAGCGCGTGGGTGCCGCGGCTGACCTCGCCGACCTATGACCCCCGGCGCCTCCCGGCCGAACAGAAGGACGGCGCCCTCGCCGGCATGGCGATGACCGAGAAGCAGGGCGGCTCCGACGTGCGCGCCAACACCACCCGCGCCCGGCCCGCCGGCATCGCCGAGGGCTCCGGTGCCGAGTACCGGCTCATCGGCCACAAGTGGTTCTGCTCGGCCCCGATGTGCGACGTGTTCCTCACGCTCGCCGGCACCGCGCGCGGCCTCTCCTGCTTCGTCGTGCCGCGCCTGCTGCCCGACGGCGCCAAGAACCACGTCCACATCGAGCGGCTGAAGGACAAGCTCGGCAACCGGTCGAATGCCTCGGCCGAGATCGAGTACCACGGCGCACACGCCTGGCTGCTCGGCGAGGAGGGGCGCGGCGTGGCCACCATCATGGACATGGTGGCGCACACGCGGCTCGACTGCGTGATCGGATCCTCCGCCCTGATGCGGCAGGCGCTCGTGCAGGCCGTGCACCACGCCACGCACCGGCGCACCTTCGGCCGCCGGCTGGTCGATCACCCGCTCATGCGCAACGTGCTCGCCGACCTCTCGCTCGAGTCGGAGGCGGCGACGACGCTGATGCTGCGCCTCGCCCGCGCGTACGACGAGGCGGCCGCCGGCAACGAGCAGGCTCGCGCCTTTGCGCGGCTCGCCACCGCAGCCGCGAAGTACTGGGTGTGCAAGCGTGCCGTGGCGGTCACCGGCGAGGCCATGGAGTGCCTCGGCGGTGCCGGCTACGTCGAGGAATCGACGATGCCGCGCCTCTACCGCGAGGCGCCGGTCAACTCGATCTGGGAAGGCTCCGGCAACGTGATCTGCCTCGACGTGCTGCGCGCGGCGGCGAAGGAGCCGGCCTGCGTCGATGCCGTGTTCGCCGACCTGGCGCTCGCCCGGGGAGACCGCCGCCTCGACGCGTTCGCCGACGACCTGCGCGCCGACCTCACCCACGCCGTGCGCGCTCGCGAGGAAGCCGCCGCGCGGCGCCTCACCGGCCGGCTGGCCCGGGCGCTGCAGGCCGCGCTCCTGCGCCGCCACGGGCCGTCGAGCGTGGCCGACGCGTTCATTGCGTCGCGGATCGCCGCCGAACCCGGCGAGTTCGGGACGCTCCCCGCGGGGCACGACCTGGCTGCGCTCGCGCGACGGGTTCGCGCCCGGGTTGACGAGTAGCGCCGACCGCGCGACGGGTGAGGAGGCGGACCGAAGGTCCGCTCCAATGGCCGAATCGCGTCAGGGCCGTGACTGGCAGCGGCGTCGCCACAGCACAGCGCTGAAGCGCTGTGCCACGACGCAGGGGCTGTGCAACAACGGCGGAGGCTAGCTCGAGGAGTCCGACGCCCTGCGGGGCGAGACAGCCGGCTCGGCGGCGTGGGCCGGCGCCCGCTGAACGACGACGATCGTGGCGTCATCGGCCCAGGGCCGCCCGTCGCCGAACGCGAAGGATGCCTGGAAGAGGCCGTCGAGGATGCCGCGAGACGACCGGCCGCGCAGGTCACGCGCGAGCGCCGTGAACCGCTCGAGACCGTAGAACTCCCCGTCGACGCCGGTCCGTTCGAGGATGCCGTCGGTGCACATCACCAGCAGATCGCCGGGCTCGAGCCGGGCGTAGCCCCGTTGGAACCGGACCTCCGCGAGCGGGCCGATGACCGTGCCGCCGGCGCGAAGCTGGTGGTCGCCATCGGCGCCGCCGGAGGCGCTGCGCAGCAGCACCGGGGGCTGCTGGCCGGCGTTGACGTAGATGAGCGTGCCGTTGCGCTCCAGCTCGCCGTAGAACACGCTCACGAAGCGACTCGTGAGCCGCGAGCGGTGGATCACGCGATTGAGCTTCTCGAACACGTGCGTGATCTTCAGCTCCTTCTCGACGCCCATCCGCAGTCCGGTGACGACGTCGCGCACCAGGAGTGCGGCGGGAAGGCCGTGGCCGCTCGCGTCCCCGATGGCGACCCCCAGCACGCCCTCGTCGAGCTCGTGGAAGTCGTAGAAATCGCCGCCCACCTCCTCGGCGGCCACCGAGCGGCACGCGATGTCGTACCCGGCAAAGAGCGGCGGCTCGGTGACGAGCAGCGATCGCTGAATCTCGGCGGCCTCCCGCATGCTGCCGCGGACGCGCGCGTCCACGAGACGGGCGTCGAGCGCGGCGCGCACGGTGTTGAGCGTGAAGTCCAGCTCGTCGCGTTGCCAGCCCTCGTCGAGCAGGAAGAGGAAGAGGAAGCGGGACGGCTGGTCGCCGGTGACGAGCCCCGCCGACACGCCGGGCGGCAACAGGCCGTGCCGCGCGGGAGAGATGTCGGCGCCCGGGGCATCGAAGAGGTAGACGCGGTGGCGGAGCAGTGCGAGGACCGGCGGCGCGTCGAGCGGCAGCTTGCTCGCCACCGGGCCGCCAGGATGACCGGCCACCCGCGCCAGGGCGAAGTGCTCGTCGCGCTCGACATAGAGGAGGCCGGCGCGCAGGCGCAGGTCGCCGTGGAGGCTCGCGTAGCACGCGTCGAGGAACGACTCGAGCAGGCGCGGCTGGGAGCGCCGCGACCGCAGCGTGCCGAACACCGAATCGAGGCGGCGGTAGAGGAGCTTGGCGGTGTCCATCGGCTACCAGGGCATCGGCGAGACCACGCCCTCGTACACGATCCGGCAGGTCCGGCCGGCGAGGTGGCCGCCCTCGAAGGCGCCCTCACCCGCGAGGGTGACGTGGCCCTCGGCGTCGAGGGGCGCGCCCCCGCGAGCCCGCGTGGCGAGCGTGATGGCGAGCGTGCTGTCCTCCTCGTAGAAGGGCAGATCCACGGAGTGGTCGAACATCAGAACGACGGGAATGGCGAAGTGCCCGTCGCGCGAGAGCGTCCCCGGCCGGGCCGAGAGGAGGTGCACGGCGGTGTGGTTGTTCACCGAGGTCGGCCCCACCTTCGCCTGGTACTGGCCGGTCTCGATGCCGGGGAACTCGACGAGCGTGACCGCGTCGCGCGCCCCCGAGAACACGATGTCGCAGGAGAGGGGATAGGCCTCCTGCAGCACCTCGGCCGGGATCCCCGGGATCTCCAGCCGGCAGTTGCCGTCGAACACCGCCGCGAGTGCCGCACGCCGCTTCGCCACGCCCTCGATCCTACTCCGGGTCCGGGCCCGGCAACGACAGCGCGTTGCCCTGCACCGCCGCGCCCGGAGGACGCGCGCCGTCGCGCCCTTCGACCCTGCCTGGGCCGGCCCTGCGCCGTCGAAGGGCCGGGCCGAGCCTATACTGGAGCGGTCGACGCGGCCCGGTCACGCCCCCCGCACGCATCCCATGCCTCCCGAGCACCCGGCTGTCCAGGCGCCGCCGCTGCAGCGCCCTCCGAGTGGCCCCCACCCTGTCGCCCGGCGCGAGGAGCACGCCGCGTGCGGCATCGGGTTCCTCGCCTCCCGCAAAGGCGTCGCCGAGCGCGCGCTCGTGGAGATGGCGCTCGACCTCTGCCGCCAGTTCGACCACCGTGGGGCGCCCGGGCACGGCGCGGGCCTGCTGCTCGACATCCCGTGGGCCCTGCTCCTCGACCGCTTCCCCGAGCACTCGCGGGTCATCGCCCAGCGCGACGCGGCGCTCGGCACCTTCTTCCTGCCCTTCGACGCGCGGGTGCGTCGGCACTGCGTCGAGACGATCGAGGACCTCGCCGCCCTCTGCGGCGCTGACGTGCTCGGCTGGGCAGACGTGCCGTTCAACGTCGAGGCGCTTCCCCCCGGGTCGGCGGCGCGGCGGACGGCGCCCGTGGTGCGCCAGGCGCTGTTCCGGCGGCCGCCCGGGCTTGGCGAGGAGGGATGGTTCGCGTGCCGGTACCTCCTGCGGCTCGCGCTCGACGAGGTGCTGTCGATCTCGGCCGGGTCCGAGTTCGCCGTGTCGAGCCTCTCGAACCGCACGGTGGTCTACCGCGGCCTTGCCGCGCTCTCGCGCATCGGCGACCTGTATCCCGATCTGCGCGACGAGCACGTGGCCTCGCGCTTCGTGTTGTTCCACAGCCGCTACTCGACCAACACCACCACCGCGTGGCGCCGCGCGCAGCCCTTCTGGGCGCTCGCGCACAACGGCGAGATCGCCACCATCCGCGGCAACGTCGCGTGGATGCACGCCATTGGCGGCGACCTCCTGCGCAGGCTCGTGGCACGGCACCCATCCCTCAAGCGGATCGCCGCCCGCGTGACCTCCGTGATCTGCAGCGGCGGGTCCGACAGCGCCAACCTCGACGACATGCTCCTCGCGCTGATGGCGGGCGGCCTCACCATGGCGCAGGGACTGCTCGCGCTGCTGCCCGAGGCGCCATCGATGTCGCGGGGTGAGCCGGCGCTCGCGGCCTTCCACGAGGCGATGGCCGTGCTGCTCGGCGCCTGCGACGGCCCGGCGGCGATCGTCGCCTGCGACGGCAGCCACGCCGTGGCGCACCTCGACCGCAACGGCTTGCGGCCACTGTGGGTGACGACGACGCGGGACTACGCGCTGGCATCGAGCGAGCTGACGGGGACCGTGGATCTCGGGCCCGTCGAGATGCGGCGCGTGTTCGGCCCGGGCGACACCGCCATCGTGTCGCTCGGCACGGGCGAGGTGCTGCTCACCGAGGCCGTGCACCGCGTCCTGTCGCGCCTGCCCTTCCCGGTGCCGTCTGGCCGGACCGAGGGCCGCGCGCTGCCGCCAGGCGACGGCGCGCGCGGCGCGGCGGAGATCGCGGCGGACGGGGACGCGCTGCGGCGCCTCCAGCGCGCCTTCGGCATGACGCGAGACGACCTCGAGGTCGTGCTGCAGCCACTCGCCGAGACGGGAAAGCTGCCGGTGGGCTCGATGGGCGACGACACGCCGCCGGCGGCGCTGCTCGACGCGCTGCCGCGGCGGCCCGAGGACTACTTCGCGCTGCGCTTCGCGCAGGAGACGAGCCCGCCAGTCGACCCCATCCGCGACGCGTGGGTGTTCGAGACCACCGTGGCGCTCGGCGATCGATCGGGGTTGTGGAACGAGGCCCGTGGGCCGCACTACGTGTTCCCGCACCGGATCCTCTCCACGGCGGAACTGCGCTGGCTCGCGGCGCAGCCGCGGGTGAAGGGGCTCGACCTCGCGGTGCCGTCCGAGGGCGTCGACGCGGGGTTCGAACCCGCGATTGCGCGGCTCGTGGCGGAGGGGCTCGACGCGGCGCGCGATGCGGCCGTGCTGATTCTGTCGGACCGCGGCGTGGACGCGGCGCGGATCGCCGTGCCGGCGCTCCGCGTCATGAGCCGGCTGCACCAGGCCATCGTCGAGGCCGGCCTGCGGCACAGGGTGGGCCTCGTCGCCGACACGGGCGCGTGGGACGTGCACCATTGTGCGCTGCTCGTGGCGCTCGGGGCCGACGCCGTGTGCCCGTGGCTCGGCTGCGCGACGGCTGGCGCGCGCGAGGCCACCTACCTGTCGGGCGTGCGGACCGGATTCCTCGAGGCGATGTCGATGACCGGCGTGACACCGGCTTCGGCGTACTGCGGCGCGAAGCTCGTCGAGGCGGTGGGGCTCGACCCGGCCTATGCCGCAATCGAGTTCCCGGGCGTGGCCGTGCACCTGGGGGGCATCGGACCCCGGGTGCTCGACGCGGAGTGGATCGCCTTCCACCGTGCCGCGTTCGGGGAGTCTCCGTCTCGAGGGATCGGTCAGCCCGGGACGTACCACGCCGTCGGTGCCGAGGCGGTCGATCAATCTGGAGGGCGCCGCGCCGTCAGCGCCGAGGCGGTCGGTCCGTCGCCGGCCGACGTCCGTCTTCCCGACGTCGGCGAGTTTCGCTTCCGTCACGGCGGGAGGCCGCACTTCCATGCGCCCGACACGGTTCGCGCGCTTCACGCGGTGTCGGGCGTGGCGGGGAGGGCGCGGCGGGGCGCCGGCCCCGTCCCGGGGGCGGTGCGTGATGTTGTCACAGCAACCACGACGCGGGCGGCCGCGGCCGCCGATGCCCGTCGCGCCGAGGCGGCCGCCGCGTACGACACGTTGCGCACGGCCGTGGCGGCGCGCGAGCCGGTCACGATCCTGGACCTGCTGCGCGTGAAGCCGGGAGGTGCCCTCCCGCTCGAGCAGGTGGAGCACGAGGCGCACATTCTGTGGCGCTTCCTGGTGCCGGGCATGAGCGAGGGTGCGCTCTCCGAGCCGGCGCACCGCGCGATCGCCCGAGCCATGAACGTGGTGCGGCGGTACTGCCAGTGGCACTTTCGGCGCGCCGGCGTGACGCCCCCCGCCGGCAGCGGACCACTCGCCAACAGCGGCGAGGGTGGCTTCGACAAGGGGCGAATCGGCGGGCCCGAGGGCAACCGCAGCGTGCAGTACGCCGGCGCGCGATTCACGATCACCCCCGAGACGGCCGCGCGCACGCCCGAGGCGGAGGTGAAGTTCGCCCAGGGCGCCAAGCCGGGCAAAGGCGGCCAGCTGCCGGGCCGAAAGGTGTCGCGCCGCGTCGCGCAGCAGCGCGGCTGCGAGCCAGGGTTCGAGCTGGTGTCGCCGCCCGTCAACCACAACCTCTACTCCATCGAGGACGTGAAGCTGATGGTGGAGAGCTGGCGCCACCTGAATCCGGCCGTGTGGTGCGCGCTCAAGTACGTGGCGACCGACGGGGTCGAGCTCGTGTGCATGGGCGGGGTGAACGCCGGCGCGAACCGGCTGCACCTCTCCGACGGCTGCGGCGGCACGGGCGCCGCCAAACGGGTGGACCAGAAGCACGCGGGCGTGCCGGTTCCCGCGGTGCTGCCGGCCGTGCACGACCTCCTGTCGGAGGAGGGCGTGCGCGACCACGTCGAGATCAGCGTGGATGGCGGCATCCAGACCGGCGAGCAAGTGGTGAAGCTCGCGCTGCTCGGCGCCGACCGCTTCGGCTTCGGCACGAGCGTGCTCATCGCGCTTGGCTGCGCCATGCTGCGGCAGTGCCACCTGGCCGGCCCGCATCCCGCCGATCCCACGGGCATCCGCCGCATCGGCTGCACGACGGGCGTGGCCACGCAGGACCCCGCGCTCGTAGCTCGCTTTGCCGGACGGGCCTCACACGTGGTGCGGTACCTGCACGCCGTGGCCCGCGACGTGCGCCAGCAGCTCGCCTGCGCGGGTGTGCGCCAGCTCGGCGATGTCGTCGGCCGCCGCGACCTGCTCGAGCGCCGCCCGGGCCTCGCCGGCAAGGCCGCTGCCCTCGACGTGGCGCACCTCGTCTCGGCTCCGCCCGCGCGCGTGTCCGAACGGCGGCTCCTGCGGCAGAGCCAACTGCACCAGCCGCCGGCCCGGGTGCGCGAGGACGAGGCGGCCGCCCGTGCGATGGCGGGCGAGGCCGTGGAGGTCAGGCAGCGCCTCACCAACGTGGATCGCGCGGTGGGCGTCGGGGCCGCGGGTCAGATCGCGCGACGGTTCGGTGACGGTGGACTGCCGGCTGGCCGGCTGCGGCTCCACCATCGCGGGGCCGCCGGCCACTTCTACGCCGCGTACGCGGTCGACGGCCTCGAGTTCGACCTGCGCGGCGTCGTCGCCGACTCCTGCTTCACGGCGGCGTACGGGGGGCTGCTCGTCATCGCTCCGGATCCCGACGAGCCGGCCGGCCTGGCCGTGGCCGGCAACACCTTCGCGTACGGCGCGCGCGGCGGCCGCGCGTACGTTGCCGGCGCGGCGGGCAACCGCTTCGGCGTCTGCTTGAGGAAGAACCACGAGGGTGGGGGGCCGCGCCTCGTGGTGGAAGGGGTGGCGGCCAACGCCTTCCAGTACATGACGGGCGGCGTCGCACTCGTGCTCGGCCCGACCGGCTTCAACCTGGGTGCCGGCATGACGGGCGGGCGGGTCTACCTGCTCGACCACGACCCGGCCATGCTCAACAGCGACTATGTGGCCGCGACGCCGCTCGACGTCGATGACGAGGCGTGCGTGCGTGCCCTGCTCGAGGAGCACGCCGCCCACAGCGGCAGCCTCGTGGCCCGTGGCCTGCTCGCGGCGTTCGACCCGGTGCGGTTCGTCCGGGTGGCCACGCGCCTGCAGCCCGAACCGGTGGCCTGAGTGCGTATACTGTGATGCGTTCAGCCATTCAGCCGCCCGGTCTGTCGGTCAACCATCCGTGAACGGGCGGGCACGGGAGGCCCGCCCCTGCACCGTGACCGGCCCGACCGCACGAGTGAACGTGTGAACGTCCGAACGTGTGAACGGATGACCGCGTAAACGATCGACCGCGCGACCACCCAACCGCCCACCCGACCATGCTGTGCCCCGCCTGCCACGCCGAGATCGATGCCACCGCGTCGTGGTGTCCGCAGTGCGGCGCACGGCAGGCGGCGTCTGGTGTGGGTGGCCTCTCGCGCGGGGACAGCGCCGCCGGGGCCGAAGCCGACGCAACAATCGCGACCCCGGCGCCTGCGGCGTCGCGTCCAGGCGGGGACGCCGGCACGCCCTCCGTCGCGCCGCCCGTCCTCTATCCCGGGTCCGACCTCGGGACGCGCTACCGCATCGAGGCCGTCCTCGGCGAGGGCGGCATGGGCACGGTGTTCCGCGCGCGCGACCGCGAGCTCGATCGCACCGTCGCCATCAAGATCATCCGTCCCGTGTTCCTCGCCGAGCCCGGCGTCCTGCAGCGCTTCAAGCAAGAGCTGCTGCTCGGCTCCAAGGTGTCGCACCGCCACATCCTGCGCATCCATGATCTCGGCGAGGTCGGCGGGCTGAAGTTCATCTCCATGGCGTTCGTGGACGGCGAGGACCTCCACGCGCTCCTCCGCCGGGAAGGACGCCTCCCGATCGACCGCGCGGTCCGCATCGGCCGCCAGATCGCCGAGGCGCTCGAGGCCGCGCACCGCGAGGGGGTGGTGCACCGCGATCTCAAGCCGCACAACATCCTCGTCGATCGCGGCGACGAGGTGCGGGTCTCGGACTTCGGCCTCGCCAAGTCGCTCGAGAGCGCGGCGGGCGGGATGACACGCACGGGCGAGCTGCTCGGCACGCCGCGGTACATGGCGCCCGAACAGGTGGAGGGCGGCCCCCTCGATCACCGCGCGGACCTCTACGCCCTGGGGCTGATCCTCTACGAGATGGTGACCGGCGACGTCCCGTTCCGCGGCGACTCGGCCATCCAGGAGCTGCTCGCGCGCGTGCGCGGCGAGGCGCCCGACGCGCGCACGATCAACGCGGAGGTGCCCGGCCCTCTCGCGGCCGTCATTGCCCGCTGCCTCGCCCGGTCGCCGGCCGACCGGTTCCAGTCGGCGAGCGAGGTGATCGAGGCGCTGTCCGCATCGGTTGGTACATCATCCGGCTCGGTCCGGTCTCAGGCGGGCCCGCTCGACGCGACGATGATGGGCGGCCTCGTCGGCAGCGGAGGGAACCGCGCCGCCGGCCCGGTCGAGGCGGAGGGAACGCGGGCTGGCACCCTCTGGCCACGCCGGCTCGTCATGGCCGGCCTGCTCGCCGCCGTCCTGGCCGGCGGGGGGTTCCTGGCCTTCCGGCTGGCGGGTGGCCGCGAGGCATCCCCCGAACGCGCCACGGAGCCCGCCACCACGGCCCCGGGCGTTGCGGTCCCCGCCGCGGCGGAGCGCCACCTTGCCGTGCTGCCCTTCCGCGTGCTCGGCGACAAGACGCTCCAGTACCTCGCCGATGGCCTCGAGGAGGCGCTCTCCTCGAAGCTGTTCCAGCTGAACCAGCTTCGTGTGGCGTCGACGCGCGACGTGCTCGAGGCGGGGCCGTTCGAGTCGGTCGAGAAGGCGGGCCGCGCGCTCGGCGCCACGCTCGTCGTCGAGGGCACGCTGCAGGTGGCCGGCGACCGCCTGCGTGTCGTCGTCAATCTGCACGACGTGCCGGCGGGCCGGCGAATCTGGAGCCAGCAGTTCACGGGGCTCGCCGCCGACCTCTTCACGCTCGAGGATCAAGTGCACGCCGAGCTCGTCCAGGCGCTCGCGCTCGAGGCGACGACCGACATCCTCGCGCGTAGCGCCGTGCGCCCCACGGCCAACATCGAGGCCTACGACCTCTACCTCCGCGGCCGCACGGCCCTCCGCGCCGAGAGCGAGCCCGGCGCGCTCAAGACAGCGGTCGGGCTCTTCGAGCAGGCCGTCCGCAAGGATCCCGTCTTCGCGCTGGCGTACACGGGCCTGGCCGACGCGAGCCTGCGGCTCTACAGCGAGACCAAGGACCGGCTCTGGGCCGACCGTGCGCTCGCATCCGCGCAGCGCGCGCGCGACCTCAGCGAGCAGCTGCCCGAGGTCCACCTCGCCCTCGGCGCGGTCTACACGGCAACCGGACGCCGGCCCGAGGCGGTGGCCGAGCTGAAGCGCGCGCTCGAGCTGGCCCCCGGGTCCGACGAGGCACACCGCCGGCTCGCCAACGCCTACCGCGCGCTCGGTCGCCGCGAGGAGGCCGTGGCCGCGGCGCGGCGCGCCACCGACATCAACCCCTACTTCTGGCGGAATCACAACACGCTCGGGGCCATCTGCCTCCAGTTCGGCGACGTGGACTGCGCGGCCGCGGCCTTCACCCGCGTGGTGGAGCTCGAGCCCGACAATCCGGTCGGGCACGAGAACCTCGGCGCTCTCTACAACCGGCAGGGCCGCTGGGAAGCGGCTGCGGCTGCCTTCGAGAAGGCACTGGCGCTGCAGCCACACTGGCTCACGTACTCAAACCTCGGGTCGGTGTACTTCTTCATGCGCCGGTACGCCGACGCGGTGAGCGCCTTCGAGAAGGCCAGCGCCATGAACCCGAACGACTCGGTGACGCTCGGCAACCTCGCCGACGCGCAGCGCTGGTCGGGCCAGGCCGCGGCGGCGCGGCAGACCTACCAGCGGGCCATCGCGCTCGCGTTCAAGGAACTGCAGGTGAACCCGCGCGACGCCGCGACGATCGCGACCGTGGCGCTCTACTACGCCAAGAGCGCGGAGGTGACGCGAGCCGACGAGTTCATCGCGCGCGCGCGGACGATCGACGGGACCGACGTGACGCTGATCTACCAGCACGCCGTCGTCGACACCCTCGCCGGCCGCACCAGTGACGCGCTCGCGCACCTCGAGCAGGCGCTCGCCGGCGGCTACTCGGCGCGCGAGGCGCAGAACGACCCCGAACTGGGCGCGCTCGCCAAGGACCCGCGGTTCGCGCAGGTCATCGCGAAGCACGGGACGTGAGGCCAGAGCCCAGCCCCGAAGGGCTGGGCCACGCCGATCGACCGTTTCCGTTGTGGCACAGCGCTTCGGCGCTGTGCGGC
>Ga0079037_100001371_pt1 | contig 12628 bp, 10 predicted proteins | sample Mud3Dept4metaG_FD_71479 | JGI IMG/M metagenome (GOLD analysis project Ga0079037, IMG submission 71479) | Freshwater wetland microbial communities from Ohio, USA, analyzing the effect of biotic and abiotic controls - Mud 3 Core 4 Depth 4 metaG | ecosystem: Environmental > Aquatic > Freshwater >... | reverse complement strand
ACGACGGTGACCGTGCCGTCCTCGTTGTGGATGGGTTGCATGCCCCCGGCTACATCGATGATGCTCAGCCGACGCATTCCCAAGGCGACACCATCCGCTAAATGGTATCCATCGGAGTCAGGGCCGCGATGGGCGATGGCATCGCACATCGCACGCACGTGAGCGCCGGCCTCCTCGCTGGGAATCCGGACCCCGGCAAAACCCGCGATTCCGCACATTCTATTTCTTTCCTGTTATAGCGTGATTTGCTGCTGGAGGCGTAGCGCGAGAAAGAATGCTTGCAGAGCACCAAAGCACTGCGAGCATGAGGTAGGGGAATGTGAGGGCGGAAAAGGTTCCAAACAGACCGGCCACAAGATAACTTGCCAATCCTCTTTCAATCCAGCTCTGTTGCTCTGCCAATAATGTTCGCTCGGAATTAGCTTGATTAAGTTTAGTACATAATTTCAGTGCATAAAAAAAAGATCTGGAATCTTTCCTTCCCGGGGCACTCAAGGCAGCACGGATCGATGAAGCCAACGATCTCGAAAAACCTGCTTCTTTTCGGATGCGGTAAGAATGAAGTATAACGGAGCCAAACAATGCACACCAGAGCAGCAGAGCGGGTAATCCGACCTCTGCCGCCAGATTCAGGTAGGTGTTGTGAGTGTCTTTCCTGCCAAGATGAGGAGCATTCCTTTGGTTTGCTTCTTTGTAGGAGCCCAGCCCGATCCCGAAAATAGGATTTTCAATAAAAATCTGCCAAGCCACCTTTTGAATCTCGAAGCGCTGCGCAGCAGAGCCTTCATGGTCTGCTTCATCGATAGTCGACGTACTTGTCAGTTTTCCAATACCGGATAGACGATTCCAGACACTATCGGGGGTCATGAAGCCAATCAGCAGCGCAACGAGAAAAGCCGGCACAAATAGACGCGGCCGCTTTAACACCAGCCTGAGAATTGCCGTGCTCATGCCGACAGCTAACCCGATGAAGGCACCGCGCGACTGTGTCAGCAGGATCACTAAAAGCAAAAGAACTGAACTGATAGTGGCGCCAAACCATACAACGGTTCGACGAGGCTCGGAGAAGGCTATGGCGAAAGCAATTCCAAGCGCTATTATGGCGAGTGCTGCCAAATCGTTCGGGTTGGCATAGATGTAATTCCATACCGCGCGACCCTGGATAGTATCGCGCCCCACCAAAGTGCCGCGAACCGGGAACAATACGAAACAGCCAAGAAAAAACAGAAGATAGAAACGAAGCTGGTCTTTGTTTCGAAGAGCGTTAATGATGACAAACATGATCACAAGCAGTTTGAGGTGTTCAACCAATTTATCTAAAGCGACATCCTGATATCGCGAAGCAAACGAGCCTGCAAGCGCCCACAGTAAGAATGCCGCGTAAAGCCATAAGGGAAACGGGACCTGCACGCGCTCGCGACCCAAAATTAGGCCCAAGGCGGCCACTGCAATTCCGAGCTGAGCGACAGGAAAACGGAAGGATATGATGGCGAATGTGAAGATGCATAAACCAACCAGCGACAGCGACCACTGGAAGCGTGGTAGGTTGAGATGGGAAAGCAGCTTATTTGAATAATTCATTGAAGCCGAAACGAGTTGTTTATTCAAAAGCGGGGGGATTCAGCGGATCTTTTCAGAATAGCATGATGTCGCAGTAATTTTCGGTAATCATTTACTCTTGAAGCTCAGCGCCCTTGCGGCACCTGTCAACCAGCTCTCAAACATCACCTCCGACTGTGCCAACGTATCAACGTAGCGTGGAAGCAGCAGAGCATCGTGCTCAGCCCTCGCCAGGCCGGTTTCGCATGTCGTCGCCGTTTCCACTCGGAGGTCGCGCAGCCAAGGTAAAAAAACGAGGTCGTGATCCCCGCTGGGGTAGCAAAAGTGTAACGCGGAGCGTCCGGTCAATTCTTCGAGGACGCGACGGTTCTCGACTAATTCAGCTCGAAAAATTGATTCCTCGCGTGGGGTCCGGTGGCGATGAGTGTGCAGCTGGATATCGAAACTCCGACGTGCGATGTCGGCAACCTCTTCCGGCGTCATCAAATGCAGAATCCTACCTTCTACGATGTTTTTCCAATCGAGCCCAAGGGTTGCCGCCAATTGGCCGAGCCATGCCTGCTGAGCATCGCGATCGTTTGAAAGAACTCGCGCTTCCTTCAAAAGCTCCGCGACAAGCTCTTCTCGTTGCCCGTCCTCATTCAGCGCTGCCGGGTATTTCTTACCTGCTAATATGCTGGGATCCAATGCCTTAAAACGGGCACGCCACTGCAGATAGCTGAGAGTCAGTTTCAGGACGGGGCGCTGGTGAATGCAATGGTAGGTGGACATATAAACGGTGGCCGGGAAACCGAACTCCTCGAGCAGTGGTGCTGCAGCCGCGATGAAATTATAAAAACCGTCGTCAAAGGTGATCACAACACTGCGACCTGGAAGTGTTCCGCCTCGCAGGCGAGCGACAGCTTCACCCAGTGGCAGGATCATATATCCGCTGTCGCGAATGATCTCGAATCGCCGCCTCGCGCCATTCGTGTTCATCCTGCAGCGATACGCCATGGTAGCACAGGATCAGCAGGCGTTTACGTCGCCACTCCGATTTCGCGAACCAGTTTAAGCCCCCAATTGCACGAAGCCCAGCAAGTGCTGCGTGGCGAGCATGACTTGCAGTTTTGCGAATAGTCACACCACCATCACGTGACCATATTGCGCTCAGCGAGCTTTTCGTACAGCGCTGAAAGTCTTTCGATTACGATATCTTTATGGAACCTTGCTCGCACAACCTTACGGCCTGTCTCTCCAAGCCTTACTCGCAAATCGCGATCGGCCTCAAGCCTACGTAATGCAGCCGCGAGTTGTGTCGGATCATCCGGAGGCACGAGCAACCCTGTGACACCTTCCGCAACCACGTCTGTAACGCCGCCAACGGGTGTGGCTACAACAGGTCTTCCCGCCGCCAAAGCCTCGATCAAAGAATTTGGGAATCCTTCGCTGAGTGAACAGAGAACGCTGATGTTAAAAAACTGATTTAGATTGATTCGTGAGACGACCTCACCCGCGAAATGCACTCTGGATTCAATCCCCAATTGTCGCGAAAGACCTTTGAGCTCAGCGCGTGATGACCCGTCACCCACGAGAACAAGGTGAAATCGCGTGTCGAGTTGTGCCGCGGCCCTCAACAACAAGGCATGGTTCTTGACCGGTGCAAGCCGAGCGACCTTTCCAATCACGAACGTATCGTCGGGAACCCCCCATGCTCGACGATGGGCGATGCGCAATGCCTCGTCGACGGGTTGAAACGCGCTTTCCTCCAGAAAGTTAGGGATCTCAACTATCTTGTCCAGTGCCACCCCTTCATCGCTTGCCAACACTCCCGCTACGCTTTTGCTGTTAACAAGAACCCGATGGGCAAACAAATAGCTCCAGCGATTTAGCTTAACAAGTCCAGGGCGAGGAGCCTCGTACCACCAACGCCTACTCGATAGGATCGAGCATCGACCGAATAGCCGCGCCCAAGGTACGGCGAAGATATTGGTGTAGATATCATGTGCATGAAGGACATCGATCTGCCAACTCCGCAGAATTTGGGCGAGTTTAAGCCCCTGTATGGCAGTCCTAATTGAATACAGGTTTGGTATCGAGAAGTGGACCATTCGCAAACCGAGCTGTTGATAACGAGCACGAAGCGGTCCATTCGTTTGGAGATGCAACACACACAAATCAAATCGTTCAGAGTCCAATGCCTCTGCAGTACGAACTGCATTAAGCTCCGTACCGCCAATCGCAAACGAATCGACGCAAAAGGCTACTCGAATGCGTTGATTTATCACCTTTATTATACTGCCTTTGGATTCGACTTTTTGATTAAGGCTAATCCGTCAGCACGAAGCCATTTAAACAACCATAGCAATAACCGTGGAAATAAATTCAACATAATCAGTACCGCGCGGAGCTTAATGGATCTAAAATATTTATTTGCTTCTTTAAAAGTTCTTTTGGCATCTATGTAATTTTCATCTAATAACAACGACTTACCTCGTTCAAGCAGCAATGAAGCCTCGAGCATTTTTAGTTGGCATTCAACTATATGAACTTGATTCTTATTTAGTGGTAGTGTCTCCAAAAGGCGATCATAAGCGTTCAGTCCTCTCTCAATGCGCTTGACAGAATTCCCGGACAGGCCTTTAAGATGAACACGATGTTTGAGCAAAATATCTTTTCGATAACCGAAGCGAGCGCCTTTTAATGCCATACGTACCCATAAGTCAAAATCCTGGGCTGTAGGATAATTTTTAAATCCGCCTACCTCTAATATTGCCTTTTTTCTGGCTAATGTACCCGATGTAATTATATTACACCTGCTTTCTAACAGACTTTCAAAAGTAGCCTCACCTTCTGAAGGGGCAAATTCCATAAATGTGCTGCCCTCCCTTACTCCTATCCCAAACAAATACGCATCAGCCCATACTAAATCAAATTTGTTTTCTTGAAGAAAGGTAACTTGAGACTCTAAAAACTTGGGCAGCCAGATATCGTCAGAATCCAAGAAAGCTATTAGTTTACCACTAGATGCTTTTAGCCCAGTATTTCTGGCTGGCCCCGCCCCTTGGTTTTCCTGTTTCAGGTATATGATACGGTCACGATAAGTTTCTAAAGCAGCCTCAAGTGCTTTAGTATGAGGTGATCCGTCATTAATAACAATGACTTCATAATTTGTGTATGTTTGAGTAAACACAGAGTCCAGCGTTTCGGCAATATAGGCAGCAGTGTTGTATGCAGGTATAATGACACTGACTTTTTGAGTGACTGTCTCAGTTGTTAGTTCACTTTGAGAGCCAAAAATATTGGCTGCTTCGTGTTTTGAGTTAATCATACTTTTTGCTTTGTCTATGCCCGTATGCTTAATCGTTTTATTTGCAAGAGAATCCCTTGTTTAAGCTGATAATATTAACCAGTTTTAGATAGTATTGTTGTAATTTTACATGGCGAGTGCAGCATATCGAAAAAACCATCACCTGACCGCGCGTATTTTCAGCTCTATAAAACACCTCTAACACACTTCATATACTTTAAATACGCCTGCTCCCACGTAAAGCTTTCTGCCACATGTTGATGCAGGTTTTGTCCTATTTTTGCTCTTTCATCAGGATTTTCAAGCAGATATGTTAACTCACCGGCAAGCCCTTCAACATCATCAGCATCACAGAGCCTTCCTGTTTGACCATGTGTCAAAATTTCAGGTATACCTCCGACTTTTGTCGCAACCACGGGTATACTGAATAATCCAGCTTCAAGAATTACAATTCCAAAAGGTTCATATCGTGATGGAAGAGCGAATATCATCGCTTTCTGGAAAAAAGCTAAAATTTTATCATGAGGCACATTCTCATATAGCCAAACACGATGCCCAAGCGCCAAGGAATCGATTAGCACTTTTAAAGTATGAGATGACTCTGCCGGTCGGCCAATGATAACCATATCTATGTTCGGGAAAAGATTTGATATTTTAAAAAACGCATTTATTAAAACGTCTTGTCCTTTTTTAAATTCATACGTGGCAACATTTAATATATAACCTCGTTGCCTTAATTTCGAATCAATTATGGAATTCGAGCAGCGCGCATTAGCTAATAAACCAACATCAATACCATTATGTATGCACATTACATGGTTGCTACATTTATGATTTAATGAAATCATCTCTGTTTTTAGCTGCTCTGAGCATGTAACAATTAAATCAGCAGATTTAAGTAAAATTTTATAAAGTATTTTTTCTAAACCCTTTGTTTTAATTGCAGCTATAACGTCTGCACCATGAAACGATAAAATTAATTTTCCACGAAATAATCCAAGTATCTTTAAAATGCTCACATTAAAAGCACTTAAATCGCAAAAATGAAAATTTATAGCCGCGACATGTTCAGAGTTTATAAATTTATTTATTTTTAGAAGAGCAAATGGTAGGTAAATAATAAATGCGATTAGATTGCGAAGTGGGTTTTTAGCATCGTACAAACTCCTCAGTCTGAAAAAAAAATGGTGCCGTCCCTTTATTTCCTGTTGCCGAATTGAAGTATCGCTCCATGAATTTACCATCAGCAGTGGACGATAGTCACCATGCCTTTCCATGAAGTTCATCAAATTCTCAACCACTTGATTCACCCCACCATCACATTCAAGTGTCCAAGGGAGCACAAAAAGGTATGAATTTAGCGGTGGACTTAGAAACATTAGATTTTATGGAATATTTTTAATTTGAAATATTACAACTGGCGATCTAATATATTTTTAAAAAATTTTTTTAAAATTTTTTTAAACTTAGGCAAAATTAATAATCTTTTAGCCGCGTTAACTGGAAAACCAAGCCAAGGAAAAATTATCGGTAAGCGATCAAAATGGTGTCCAATTTTTTCTATTGAAAACTTAATGTATTCATCTTCAAGAATCCATAGTGCGTCTTCAATATTCATCTGATTGTTCATATTGCCAATAATAGAAAAATTTTTTTTTGCTTCAGGGCCATCTTTGTAGGCAAATTTCTTACCGCCTTTACAATGAGCGTAATCATGGTTTTGATGAACAGCTAAAATTACACCTGTAGCATCAATTATAGGGATCATTTTTTTTCTTGCATGATATATCATCCAATTATCCCAGCCGCCTCTACCAACTGTAAAAGCTGGAATATTTATAAATTGACTTTTTGGGAATATGAAATAATCTATACCATAATATGAATGAAGTACACCTTTACTCTTGGCAAATTGAGTCAAGCTATAATCCCACTCATTACAATTGAAGTTCCAATTTTCAAAAATATCGACATCGTAACGTTGTCCTATAAGCAAGTATTTCTTTTTTTCTTTCACGATATCGATAGCATTCATCAAAGATTTTGTAAACATAATATCGCAGTTAACGTAACACAAAACCGAATTATGAGCATAATATTCAGCACCAGCGAACATTCCGCTTATTAGCGGCGTTCCAAATTCATTACATAAAACGTCATCAATATGTTTACAACCATATAATTTTGCTGCTTCTATCGTACCGATATCTCTTCCAAATAGCAATACTTCACACTCGGGAACAAGTCGTTTCCAGCTATGAATTGCATTTTCTTGAATTATTCTTGTTTGGCCGATAAATGCTTTAGGTGATGTAAAAATAGTTAACATATTATGCTGTATTAAATATTTTAATATTTTTACCAGTAATCCTTATTGACGCAAATTCTAAAAGCTTAATTCCATTTATCAAGTGCCTCTATAAGTTTATTATAATATGCAATCTTCCTTATTATCTTGATTGGAAGATATTTTCTGTATTTCTGCATAAACTTGATAATGGTACTGCTATAGCAGTCATTCAATTCCCGTCTAATATAATTATCGAAGCTTAAATTATATGCAGGAATTATTGTGCGATAAAAATAATATCCATTTTTTTCTAATTCTAACTTGTATAATTCCATTAGTTCATTCAATATGGGATAATTGAACTCAGGTTTATTGTGAACTCTTTTAGATAATGAACATAAAGACATATCGAACGAACTAAAATGAAAAAAGATCAATGGATGGTTAATGTCAACAAAATATAGATTATCTTTTTTAAATATATGTCTCTCATTTATATTCCAATAGGCAATATTATATCCTGGGTGTTTCGTTATTTTTATTCTATCGAAAAAAATAGGTGCTAAATTCATCCATAGTTGATCAACAAATAAGCCCTTAGATACATCATTAAAACCTAAATTAATGGTTCTTTCTTCCCACCAATCGAGCAAATGAGCCGTCTGATCATCTGCCTTCATTGCTATAAAGCCGAGGTTGTAGATTCCATAATTCAAAAATATACTCTCAAAAGGATGTGTGTTTAGTGACAATGGACGTGTTATGTGTGGTGTCAATAATATAGAATTATCAGCTAATTCTTGCGAAATTGAATCGAAAGAATTATGATAAAAAAAAACATCTGGATCAATATAAGCAAAAATATTATCACCTGGATTATGAGAGATTAAATATTTAAATATCGATGGTTTTACTGATGTATTCAATTCAACTATATTGAATTTATTTCGAATTTTGTCAAATTCTGGGACTATTTGATCATTTACTTCTAATACTGAAAAAGGTATCTGATCGTAAGGAATATCTTTATGGTAAATATCAACAAGGAATATAAAAAAATTATCTGGAGGCATGCCATTTAGAACCAGAGAACTACCCAATGTGATTGCCTCTGATAAGTAGTTGTTAGAACAAATTGTGAATGCTAGCAACATAATTTACTCCGGGTTGAGATATTAAAAAATAGTAATTTTTAGGCAAGCAGACTGAATGAATTTGCTCATATTTTCCAGGAAAATCAGATAGAATTGTTTGCAAGACTTCGCAATTCTCTATAAAGCCGCCACCTTGAAGCCACACCGTATGTAACCAGATAGCCAGCGGTGCAACCTATCAATTTAATGATGAAAACTATATAGGAACTGTCTCTACAGACCTCACCTAATAGAAAAAGCTGAGATAAAACCAGCATACCCCAGAGCGCCGGCCCGATACAAGATCGCAACTCCTTGAAGCTAATCTGCAATTCACTCCGGAGACACCGGTAATATAGTGCATACTGAGCCATATAGGAGACAGTAACCAACAGTGCCACCCCTTCAATACCCATGAAATGGAGGGAAGGATACAAGCCAGTCAGCTCAAGCGCCGCAGCAAGCAGGTTGGCTTGGCGCAGCACGTCAGTTCGAGCCAAGGCCATCACGACCTGTCCGACAGGTTCGAGCAGCAAGCGTGCGACGCCATAAAAGCAGAGAATCCGAAGCGAGGTAAGAGCCGGCAGCCATTTGTCCGTGTGGTGCCCCAAGACCAAAAATAGAAAATCCCGCGACACCACAAACAGGGTCATATTGACCAGCACGCCTCCGAAACTGATATATTGAAGTACCTTCAGATAGGAGTTTTTGAGCCGTTCCCGATCCCCCTGCATTTTGGAAAAAGTCGGAAAGAGCACACTCAGGACAATCGAAGCGATCATGGTGCAGGCCATCGAGCCCCAGTTAAAGGCCAGACTGTAATACCCCAGGTCGGTGGCGCCCTTAACGGCGCCAATCAGAAAATTGTCGGCGTTGAAGATTAGGAAGACAATTAATCCGGCCAAAAAGACATTGCCTCCGAATCTGATAAAACTTGCCGCGGCATCCCGACTGAAGGCGATGCGATACCGGACCGGGTGCAAAATATTTATCATCACACAGGAGCTTAACGACATTACCAGCGATGCAATGACGAGGCTCCAGTACTTGAACCCCATCAATGCCATAATGACGGCCACCGCTGATTGGAGAATCGCTGGGATAAGATTCGCCATGGCAATTTTTTTGTAATCAAGGTTACGGGTCAACAGGATACTCGGCAGAATCCCAAAGGTATTGAGGACAAAATTGAGGGCCAGGACCCGAATAACCTCAACAATCGCCGGGTTGTCAAAAACCCGCACCGCCAGCGGCGCCCCGAGAAAGGCCAAGACGAAAATCACCAGCCCGATGACGAATTTGATGGTGAAGGCGGTATAGAGCTCTCGTTGCTCCAGCTCTTTTTTCTGGACAACCGCGCTGCCTATTCCCAGATCACTGAATTGGGACAGAAACGCCGTAAAGATAGCAGCAAAACCGACGATACCGTAATCGCTCGGCGCCAGGGTGCGCGTCAGGATGATGTTGGCCGCTGCCATCACCACCAGATGGATGACCGTGGCAAGAGAATTGTAGCTCACATTGCGGAGAGTAGTCGCCTTCAGTGATTCAGGCATGGAGGCACTTGAAAAACTTAATTCCTATTTTGGCCAATAACAATATTTTCCAAGATATTATGCGCATCATGTTAATTCGCATGAATATTAAATCACTGGCTTTGCAAAATCACCAAATTAAGCAGGTGGAAAAGAAGAGCTGTTCCCACCTACTCATATGTCGTGAAGCGGTTCTCGCCACTTTTCCAGATTCTTCTGGTGCTGCCGGTTGTGAATTTAAAAAAGGCCGCCAGGGCGGCGGCGTTCAGGACGCAGAAAAAATAGCAAACATTTAAAACCTTGAAACTGCGGAAAGGCGGTGCGAGCCATGTCGCCAGTGCCGCTGCATAAAAGGTGATCTGAAAAGCCGTGGCAATTCGATAAATAGGCCCGGAAATAAGGATGCTGCTGCCGAAGGCAATGAACAGGCAGAACGGCACGACCAGGCGCAGAATCTTATGGGACATGAAGCGCCACCAGATCGGGTTTCCTCGAACCGAGCTCAGTAGCGGGCAAAGTTTGAGCAGTTGCCAGTTCCCGGCGAGGGTACGAACCTTGCGGCGCCACTCCCTCTGGACATTACCCGACACCTGATCGTATGCCTTGGCACGGCCTTCGTAAACCACCCGATGCCCCTGCATAATGATGTTCAAAGGAGTTAAAACGTCGTCCAGTAGCGTTTCTTCCGGAAGCGGCTGATAAAGGCTTCTGCGAATGGCGTAGATCGCCCCCGTGGCTCCCACCACGGAACCGGTCCGGCTTTCGGCCTTGCGAATCCACTTTTCATAGGTCCAGTAAACTCCCATTTCGACCGTGGCTCCGTCGCGTGCACCATCTATAAGGAAGAGTTCGCCACTAACGCTCCCCACCGTCGAGTCACTGAAGTTGGAAACGAGCGCTGAAACGGCCGACCCGTCATAGGTCTGCCGGGCATCCGCAAAAACGATATAATCCCCTTTGGCCGCCCCTACCCCAAGATTCAATGCATACGGCTTGCCCTTGTTATCATCGACTTCGATCAACTTGAGGGAAGGCAGGCCCGGGTTGCGCTGCAATTCTTCGATCAGGCTTCGGACAATTGGAACGGTGCCGTCATCCGATCCATCGGAAACAACAATTATTTCTAATTTATTTGCAGGGTACTCCTGCTGGACTAAATTCTCGATTCTGGGCCTGATGTTCTTTTCTTCGTTCCGGGCCGCAATCACCACCGATACCATCGGCTCCGGCTTCAAGTATGCCTTACGAACCGGCCTGGGAAAAAGACGGCTCCACACAAACAGCAGCACCGGGTAGCCCGCGTAGGTGTAAACAATGAAAATCAAAGAAAACCAGAATAAGAATTCAGGCATAGGAAAAAGAAAAAAGACGGTTCAAGATTCACGGTTCACGGTGCACGGAAAAGAAGACTAAAGAGCGGTTCACGGTGCACGGTTCACGGACAAATCACAAAAGCATCATAAAATGCGAGCCGGCTGTCAACCCTGTCGTGTCGTGATTCGGCCCAGCAGGCTCTGGGTCAAGATCAGCAGCGCGATCCCCGCGACGAACACCAGCCACCCCGAGAAGTCGTGCAGGAACCCCCGGGTAACGTCGCCGCCGTAGCGGCTGGCGAGAACGGCCGTGGCGCTGAGGCGGATGATGTTGACTATGACGGCGATGGGGAAGGCCGCCAGGAACAACACCCAGCGCTTCCAGTTATCCTTGTTAATGAGGAAGGCGAAAGCCGTGGCCAGCGCCAACATGCTGACCAGCGAGCGCAGACCCGAACAGGAGTCCACCACCTCGAGCGAGGTCTGCGCGAGGTGCAGCACGTTGCCCTCGCGCAGGATGGGGATGCCGATCAGCCGCACCACGTCCTCGGTGAGCGCCGAGGCGAATAGCTGCATCGGAAACGCAATGCGGTTCCAGATGATGGCCGGTAGCGGGACCATGTAAATCAGGTAGACCAGCGGCAGCCAGATGGTCTTTGTAAAGCGTCCGCCGAACAGGAAGAAGGAGATCCCGAAAAGCACGATGATCATCGATGTTCTCTGGAGGAAATACTCCGAGCCGATTTTGGCGATGAGCAGCTGCAGCAGCCCGAGGGCCACCAGGGCGATGCCCCAGTTGGAGGGCTTGATCTCAATGGCGGCCAGCTCGCGGCGCAGCGACCAGATCATGAAGCCGGAGACGATGGGGATGAAGTAGCCCTGGGAATAGTTGTCGTTCGTGTCCCAGTCGCGAATCAGAGTCTGGATGAACGGGTAGTAAAGCGCCAGGAAGGCGAGAAAAAGAAAACTAAGTTGTAGATGTAACGGTTGCAGCTTTTGTTTTGAGTTCATGAGCATTATTGGGTTCTATGGGTAAGGGTGCACGGCATACGGCGCAGAGCACACGGGAAAGACAAGAAAAACGATAGATCTCTTGCGTGCTGCCAAACCTTCAAATTCTGAAATTTCCCCACCCGTCTTCATCCTTCTACCCTGCACCGTGCGCCATGTACCGGATACTGTTCTTTATTCTACCCGTTATCCTTGTACCGTGCGCTGTGCACCGCATCATGCTCCCGGGATGAACTGCGCTGCGAGCTCGGACGTCTGGCCGGCGAAATCGAGCATCTCCTGCATGAATTTTTCCGGGTTGCCGCCCCGGGGCATCTGGCCGATAATGCGGATGAAGGAGCCGTCGCGGCGCTGCTTGAAGACGGCGTCCAGCACGAGATAGATCTTCTCCCAGTACTCCGAGGCGATGATCCGGCCGCGGTTTTGGAACCAGTAGAGCACCACCTGCTGCTCGCCGCCCTTCTGCACGATGACCTTCTTGATCTGCCCGCCGCGGG
>Ga0079037_100001369_pt1 | contig 12630 bp, 8 predicted proteins | sample Mud3Dept4metaG_FD_71479 | JGI IMG/M metagenome (GOLD analysis project Ga0079037, IMG submission 71479) | Freshwater wetland microbial communities from Ohio, USA, analyzing the effect of biotic and abiotic controls - Mud 3 Core 4 Depth 4 metaG | ecosystem: Environmental > Aquatic > Freshwater >... | reverse complement strand
ACGTAGGTCGCGCCGAGTTTCTCGACCTCGGCCACGGAGCCGCCGCCACCGGTGCCATCCAGCAGGCGCACCAGCGGCAGGCCGTACTCGGCCGCCATCAGTTCGGCCTGCACGTTCTTTTCGTGGTGATACGTCTCGGACGAGCCGCCGCGGATGGTGAAGTCGTCGGCGCTCACCACCACGGTCCGGCCGTCGATCGCGCCCCGCCCGACGAGGCAGCTCGAGGCACGGAATCCCGCCAGCTGGCCGTCGGCGTCGTAGCGCCCCTCGCCCGCCAGGCTGCCCCACTCGCGAAACGAGCCCTCGTCGAGCAGCGCCGCGATCCGCTCGCGCACCGTGAGCTTGCCGCGCGACTTCTGCCGCGCCACGCGATCCGTGCCGCCCATCTCGGCCGCAAACGCCTGCCGGCGCCGGATTTCCGCGATTTCGTCCTGCCAGTCGCTTCCGCTCATCGGTCGACCCCAACGGGATTGTTCACCACCGCAAAGGTGAGGCCTCGCGCCCCGACTTGGCAACTCCGGCAGGTGACGCGCGCGTGGCCGCCGCTTACCATGCGCCCCACTCACGGCCCGCGCCGGGCCGACTTTCCCCCACAGGAACCTGGATCCCATGAAGAGACTGATGCTGCCTGCCTGCGCCTTCGCTTTGCCGCTGCTGGTGACGACGGCGTTCGCCGCCGAGCCGCCCGCCATGGACGAGACATCCAGCATGAGTTATGCGCTCGGCTACCAGCTCGGGCGCGACCTCGCCGGCACCGAACTCGACAACCAGGCGTTGCTGCAGGGCCTGGGCGACGGTCGCGGCGGCACCGAGCCGAAGCTCGGTCCCGACGCGATGCAGGGCGCGCTGGCGCGCCTCGAGCAGCGCATCAACGAGCAGCGCGCCAGGGAACAGGCGCTGGCGGCACAGAAGGCCGCCGCGGCCGGCACCGCGTTTCTCGCGGAGAACGCCACGCGCGAGGGCGTGAAGACGACGGCGAGCGGCCTGCAGTACAAGGTGATCAAGGCAGGCACGGGCCGCTCGCCCACGCCCGACGACACGGTCACGGTCCACTATCGCGGCACGCTGGTGGACGGCTCCGAGTTCGACAGCTCGTTCAAGCGTGGCCAGCCGGCCACCTTCCCGGTCAGCGGTGTGATCGCCGGGTGGACGGAGGCGCTGCAGCTGATGAAGGAAGGTGCGCAGTGGCAGCTGGTCATCCCGCCGGCGCTGGCCTATGGCGATCGCGGGCCGCTGGCCGGCCAGGTGCTGATCTTCGACGTCGAACTGATCAGCGTCGCCGCGGAACCGCAGGGCAAGTAGTCCGGACGGAGCTGCGCCATGCCCGTGGTCGAGGCCAACGGCCTGAGGATCGACAGCGAGGTCCACGGCGACCCGGGGGCGCCGGTCGTGCTGCTCGTCATGGGACTCGGCATGCCGGCAGCGCTGTGGCCCGACGCCATGGTGCAGACACTGACGGCCGCTGGATTCCGCGTGGTCACCTTCGACAACCGCGACGCCGGCGGCTCGACGCGCTTCGAGGGTGTGCGGGTGCCGAACGTGTTGCGTGCGATCGGCCGCGCGCTGCTGCGACGACCGGTGTCCGCGCCGTACACGCTGCACGACATGGCGGCCGACGCGGTCGGACTGCTCGACGCGCTCGGCGTCGAGCGCGCCCACGTGGTCGGGGCCTCGATGGGCGGCATGATCGGCCAGGTGATTGCGGCGCAGCACCCGGCGCGCGTGCTGAGCCTCACGTCCATCATGTCCAACAGCGGCAACCCGGAGCGCCGGATAGCTTTCGGCCGCTGGAAGGCACTGCGCGCCATCATCCACCGGCCACCACCACCGGACGATCACGACGCGGTGGTTCGGCACCTGATCCGCGTGTTCGGCGTGATCGGCAGCCCGGGCTTCCGCGACGAGATCGAGCAGGCGCGACCGATCTTCGAGCGCGTGGCGCGGCGCGGCCTGTACCGGGCCGGCACGGCGCGGCAGCTGCTGGCGATCCTCGCGACCGGCGATCGCCGCCCGCTGCTGCAGCAGATCAGGGCACCGACGCTGGTGCTGCACGGCGCAGACGATCCGCTGGTGCCCATCGCGGCAGGACGCGACACGGCCGCGCACATCCCGGGCGCGACGCTCGAGATCATCGAGGGCATGGGCCACGACTTCCCGCCGTCGCTGATGGCACGGATCGCAACGCGCATCGCCGAGCACTGCCGCGCGACGCAACCGGCCGCGACGAGCTGAATCAACCGCTGTTGCGCAACCCTGCGGCGATGCCGTTGATGGTGAGGTGAATGCCGCGCTTCGTCCGATCCTCGCGGTCGCCGGCGCGATAACGCCGCAGCAGTTCGACCTGGATGTGGTTGAGCGGGTCGAGGTAGGGGAAGCGATTGCGGATCGACCGCGCCAGCAGCGGGTTCGCCTGCAGCAGGTGCTTGCCGCCGGTGATCGCAAGCAGGTTGTGCACCGTGGCACGATGCTCCGCGCACAGGCGCGGGTAAATCGCCTCGCGCAGCACTGCATCGCCCACCAGCGCCGCGTACCGCGAGGCGATGGCGAGATCCGACTTCGCGAGCACCATGTCCATGTTGGAGAGCAGGCTCGCGAAGAACGGCCACTCGCGGTGCATCTCGCGCAGCAGGTCCATGCCGCCCGGGTTCCCGTCGAGCCAGGCATCCACCGCCGTGCCGAACCCATACCAGCCCGGCAGCATCAGCCGGCATTGCGCCCAGGAGAACACCCACGGGATCGCACGCAGGTCCTCGATCGACGTGGACTTCCCGCGCGACGCCGGACGGCTGCCGATGTTGAGGTCGGCGATCTCGCTGATCACCGTGGATTCCCAGAAATACTGTTCGAACCCCGGCGTCTCGTAGACCAGCTTGCGGTACGCGCGGAACGCGTGCTCGGACAGCTCGTCCATGGCCTGCAGGAAGGTCGCGCGCGGCGCATCGCCGCGCTCCGGCAGCAGCGTCGCCTCGAACGTCGCCGCCACCAGCGTCTCGAGGTTGCGGCGACCGATGGCCGGATTGCCGTACTTCGCCGCGATCACCTCGCCCTGCTCGGTGACGCGGATCTGGCCCTGCACCGCGCCCGCAGGCTGGGCCAGCACCGCCTGGTACGTCGGACCGCCACCGCGGCCGACCGAGCCACCGCGACCATGGAACAGCCGCAGCCGGATGCCGTGCCGCGCAAACACCTCGACCAGCGCCTGCTCGGCCTTGAAGAGCTCCCAGCCCGAGGTGAGGAAGCCGCCGTCCTTGTTGCTGTCGGAATAGCCGAGCATCACTTCGTGCGTGGCATCGCGCGACTGCAGCAACCGCGCGTACTCGGGCAGCGACAGCAGCCGGTCCATCACGCGCCCGGCGTTGCGCAGGTCGGCGATGGTCTCGAACAACGGAACGATGTTGATGTCGAGCCGCTGCTCGCGCGGCCGCAGCAGCCCCGCCTCGCGCAGCAGCAGCGCCACCTCGAGCACGTCCGAAACGTCGTCGGTCTTCGAGATGATGTAGTTGACGATGCACCCTGCTCCGTAGCGCTGGCGCATTTCGGCGGCCGTCCGGCAGATCTCCAGCTCGCTGCGCGTCTCGTCGGAGTAGGCGACGTACGGCGAGGCGAGCGGCCGCGCGGTCGAGAGCTCCTCGACGAGCAGCGCCATGCGTGCTTCCTCGCCGAGCGCCAGGTAATCGACCTCCGGCCGGCACGCGGCGAATAGCTCGGCCACCACCCGCTCGTGCACGGCCGAGTTCTGCCGCAGGTCCACCGCGGCGAGGTGGAAGCCGAACACGCTGACTGCACGCCGCAGGCTGCGCAGCCGCCCGCGTGCCAGCAGCGTGGAGTTGTGCCCGCAGAGCGAGCGGTGGATGACGTCGAGATCGGCGGCGAACTCCTCGACGGCCGGGTACGGAGCCGCCTCGCCCACCGCGTGGCGCATCGCCTCGAGGTGATCGAGCTCGCGGGCGGTCGCGGCAATGCGCGCATAGAGTCCGGTCAGCGCGCGCCGATAGGGCTCGTCTGCGCGCTGGGGATGCGGGTCGGGCGAGCGCTCCGCGAGCGCGATCAGCTCCGGCGAGGCATCGATCACCGACGTGGCGCCCGGGATGTCGGCGCCCAGCTCGTGCAGCTGCTCGAGGTACCAGGTGAAGATGCGGGCGGACTGCATGCGCAGCGCGCGGCGCAGCGCCTCGGCCGTGACGAACGGGTTGCCGTCCCGGTCGCCACCGATCCACGAGCCCATGCGCAGGAACGACGGCAGTTCGTGCGCGCCGTCGGCGCTGCTGCGACGCACCAGCTCGTCCTCGATTTCTGCGTAGAGGCGCGGCAACTCGCCCAGGAACGTGTGGTCGTAGAACGCGAGGCCATTGGCCACCTCGTCGATGACCGCCAGGCGCTGGCGACGCAGCATCCGCGTCTGCCACAGCGCCAGCACGTGGCGACGCACCGCTTCGTCGGTCGCGGCGCGTTCCTCCGGGGTGAGCACCGTGCGGTCGCGATACTCGAGCAGCCCGGCGATCTTGCGCTCGGTATCCAGCACGCTCTTGCGTTGCACTTCGGTCGGGTGGGCCGTGAGCACGGGCACGATCAAGGCGTCGTCGAAGAACCGACTGAGCGCGGCGGCCCCGATGTCGGCGGCCCGGGCCCGGTCGAACGCATGCGCCAGGCTGCCCTCGCGGGGCGGCGAGCCCGAGATCTGGTGAGCGCGCGACCGTCGGATTCGGTGCAGGTCCTCGGCGATGTTGGCGAGATGGGAGAAATAGCTGAACGCCCTCACGACCAGCATCGTCTCGTCGGTCGAGAGCCGGTCGAGGATGCCCTCGAGCTCGGCCCGCGCCGCGGTGTCGTTGTCGCGGCGGAAGGCGATCGAGCTGCGGCGGATGCCCTCGATGATCTCGAAGGTATCGGCACCCTCCTGCTCGCGCACCGTGTCGCCGAGCAGGCGCCCGAGCAGGCGGATGTCTTCCTTGAGCGGGAGTTCCTTGTCTTCGTGCTTGCTCAAGCGGTCATCCTCGGTGCGGTGAACGGGCCCGCGGGGTGGACGGGTTGCCCGGCATCGGTCGGCCGTGCCTGGCGGAATCATACGGCCGAATCACGCGGATTGGCCCAATGACGCTGCCGACAGCCAGTTTGTTTACACTTGAGCGACGTCAATCGCGCCGGGTCCGGTCCCGACCCGCTGGGGAGCGTTCCGCCGTGCGGCTTCCACCCGATCATCCGCTGCGCATCGAACTCAACGACGAGGCACATGCCCGGCCCTCCGAGGCGCTCACGGCGCCGCTGCGCCTGACCTTCCTGGCCCTCTATTCCGACCCCTCGTTGCGCGAACGCGAGTGGCAACACGTCAGTGCGCTGGCCCGGCGCCATGGCGCACCACCGCCGTCGCCGCGTGCCAAGCACTACAGCGCCGACCTCGGTCCGTTCCGCATCAAGTGGGAGCGGCACTCCGAGTTCACCCGTTACAAGTTCATCGTCACCGGTGCCGGAGACGACCCGTTCGACGCTCCCGCGCTGCAGGCGGTGCCTGCGGACTGGCTGGCGGAATTGCCGGGACAGATGATGGTCGCGACGCACGCGGCGCTGCTGCCCGCCCCGCCGGAGCCGCTGGACCACGAGTCGATTGCGGACCGGCACTTCGGCGGCAACGTGCTCGTCGGCGCCGGCATTGCGGGCGGCGCCGGCATCGCGCTCACCGACTTCTGCGTCCGCGACGGCTTCAGCCGCGTGCTGCTGCTCGACCGGAGCATGACGCCGCGACAGGCCGGACGCATCATGCAACGGCTGCTCGAGATCGATACCTACCGCCTCATGGCGCTGCTCGCCCTGCCCGTGGCGCAGGGACTCACGCCCTGGCTCAGCTCCGCCGAGGGCGAACTTGCGCAGATCACCACCCTGCTGGTGGACTCGGACGAGACCAACGAGCCCGTGCTGCTCGACCGCCTGACGCGCCTCGAGGCCGAGATCGAGAGCCGCGAGTCCGCGCACCATTATCGGTTCACGGCGGCAGCCGCCTATTACGAACTGGTGCAGCGACGCATCGAGGAACTTCGGGAGGTGCGCATCCAGGGACTGCAGAACTTCCAGGAATTCACCGAACGGCGCCTGGCCCCGGCCATGAACACCTGCCGCTCGGTCGGGGCGCGGCTCGAATCGCTGTCGCAGCGCATTGCACGTGCCACGCAGCTGCTCTCGACGCGCGTGGACGTCTCGCGCGAACGCCAGAACCAGCAGGTACTCGAATCGATGAACCGGCGCGCCGAGGCACAGCTGCGGCTGCAGCAGACGGTGGAGGGCCTGTCAGCCGCGGCGATTACCTACTACGGCGTCGGCATCGTGGGCTATGCGGCAAAGGGCCTGGCCGCGGCCGGATGGCCCCTCAACCCTGAACTGGCCATCGCCCTGAGCATCCCGGTGGTGGCGTTCGTGGCGCTGTTCGGGGTACGCCACGCACGCAAGGTCGTGTCGCGCGCGGTCCGTTGAAGTGCCGCCTCGTCAGCGAGGCTGTAACCAGCCCGGCAGGAACGAGTACGGATCGACGCTCGCCGACCGATCGAAGTCCACGCCTGCGGTCTCGAGCAACGCCTGCAGACGCCCGCTGCGCCAGGCATCGAACGCATCGGTGCAGCCGCCGACGAACTCGCCGCCGACGAACAGCTGCGGGATGGTCGTCACGGTGGTGCGCGCCGCCAGCGCGCTGCGTATGCGCCCGCCGCGATCGTCGCTCTGGTACTCGACCGAGTCGAGGTCGATCGAGCGGTACGGAATGCGCAGACGGGCGAACATCCGCCGCAGCGACCAGCAGAATTCGCACCACTCGAGCGCGAACAGCACGACGGGCTGCCGGGCATCGGCGACCGTCCCGGCGACGAATGCGATCGACTCCGCATCGGCCGTGACCCGCGCCGCCTCCGGCGCCGCCGCCGGCAGCGCCGGGGTCACCGGCGTGTCGAACCGACAGCCGGGCGTCGAGCGCGCGATCTCGAGTTCCTCGTCGGTCATGTCGGCCGGGACATCCGCGAACAGCGGCGTGCTGAGGTAGCGCTCACCCGTGTCCGGCAACATGCACAGCACGTTGGCGCCCGCCGGCAGCTCGCGGCAGATCTCCAGCGCCCCCGCCAGCGTCGCGCCGCCGGAGATGCCGGCCAGGATGCCCTCGTCGGTGGCGAGGCGTCGCGCGAGCTGGAGCGCCTCGGTGCCATTGATGGGCACGATCCGGTCGATGAGCGCCTGCTCGACCGCATCCGCGGCGAGCTTGGGGATGAAGTCGGGGGCCCAGCCCTGCACGGCATGCGGACGGAACCTGGGGTGGCTCGCCGCCGGCGTGCCGTCCGGCGCGCGCGGCTGCGGGATGCCGCTGCCGAGCACCTGCGAGTTGTCGGGCTCGCAGACGACGATCCGCGTCTGCGGCCGCTGCGCACGCAGCACCCGCGCCACGCCCTTCAGCGTCCCGCCGCTGCCGTAGCCGGTGACCCAGGCGTCGAGTCGCGTATTCCAGAAGTCCTCGAGGATCTCCATTGCGGTCGTACGTGAGTGCACGTCCGCGTTCGCCTCGTTCTCGAACTGCCGCGCCAGGAACCAGCCGTGCTTCTCTGCCAGCTCCTGCGCCTTGGCGAGCATGCCGCTGCCTTTCTGCGCCGCCGGCGTGAGCACGACCCGCGCACCGAGGAACCGCATCAGGCGCCGCCGCTCGACGCTGAAGTTCTCGGCCATGGTCACGACCAGCGGATAGCCTTTCGCGGCGCACACCATGGCGAGGCCGATGCCGGTGTTGCCGCTGGTTGCCTCGATCACCGTCTGGCCGGGACGGAGCACGCCATCCTGCTCGGCACGCTCGATCACACCGAGCGCGAGGCGGTCCTTGACCGAGCCCATCGGGTTGAACGCCTCGAGCTTGACGAACACGTTCACGTGCGACGGGGCGATCCGGTTCAGGCGCACCACCGGCGTGCGGCCGATCGTGCCGAGGATGTCGTCGTAGCGCGTGTTCAGGCGGGTGACGGCCATGCGGACTCCCCCCATAGCGGCGCGAGCACGACAGTGGTCGCGTTCAGGCCAGTGTGGAGGTCGCGCGTATCGGACGGATGTCCGGGCAGCCGTGTTTTGTAACGCTTTGTAACAGCGCTGGCTGGCCCAGACGGCGCAGATGCCACCGAGGGACGAACGATCAGGCCCGCGGCTGCCCGCGCTCGAGGTCGAGGAGGAACTGCTTGCGCCACACCCCGCCGCCGTAGCCGCCCATGCGACCATCGGCATTCACCACGCGGTGACACGGAATCACGATCGCGATGCGGTTCATGCCATTGGCGGTTCCCACCGCGCGCGTGGCACCCGACTGGCCGATGCGCGTCGCGACGTCGCGATAGGACCACGTCTCGCCGTAGGGGATGGTGAGCAACGTCCGCCACACCTGTTCCTGGAACGGCGTGCCGCGGATGACCAGTGGCAGGTCGAAACCACGCCGCTCAGCCGCGAAGTATTCGCTGAGCTGCCCGCGCAGCGCGTCGAGCCAGCGGTGGCGCCCGGGTACGAGCGGCACACCGAGCCGACGTCGCAGGGTCGCGAGCTGAGCCTCGAGCATGCGGCGATCGCTGAACTCGAGCAGGCAGATGCCCTCGTCGGTGGCGCCGGCCACGAGCGGACCGACCGGCGAGGCGATCCAGTCGAGGGCCACCGCCTCGCCGGTGGCGGCCTCGCTCGGCGCCGTGCCGAAGGCGCGGGCGAACGCCGTGCGGAAGCCGCTCTCCGACTCGAACCCTGCATTGCTGGCGACGCTGCTCACGGTGGATCCCCCTTTGATCTGGCGGAAAGCGTCGGCAAGCCGCCGTGCACGGCAGAACGCCTGGAACGTCATTCCGTAATGCTTCTGGAAGTAGCGTCGGGCGCGCGCCGGATCGATGCCGGCGGCGCGCAGGTCCGCCGCCGCGATGCGTTCGCCCGGCGCCGCCTCGAGACGCGCCAGCAACCTCGCCACCCACGCCGGCGGCCGGCCATCGGCATCGAGGGGATGGCAACGCTTGCAGGCGCGGTAGCCCGAGAACATCGCTGCCCGCGGCGTCGCGAAGAACTCGACGTTCTCCGGCCGCGGCTTGCGCGCCGTGCACGACGGCCGGCAGAAGATGCCGGTGGTCTTCACGCCGGTGAAGAACACCCCGTCGTAGCTCGCGTCGCCCTTCAGGAAGGCGCGGCGCATGATTCGTTCGGTCGGCAGGCTCGTCATGGGCGCAACGGTAGCACCGCCCGGGCGGCCGGCCCACCGAGAACGCGACAAGTAATCCGGCAGGTACCGATGGCCGGCTCGCGGCGTTTTGGGTACGTTGCCGGGGACAAGGAGACCCCCATGAGCGACGACACGTCCTTTGACTGGCGCGGCCTGGTGGCCGAGCTCAACGCCCTGCTGCGGCTCAAGACCACCGTCATCGGCATGAAGCTCTTCGAGCGCGTCGAAGACATGGAGGCGATCCCGCGCATCCGGCGACCGCAGGCGGTGCACACGACCGACCAGGTGGTGGGCATGGCCGCACGCCTCGGCTGGACCGTCGGCATCACCGCCGACGATCTCGTCGGCGCGCAATGCCGGGCCGTCATCGGCCTTGCGCCGCAGGACGCCGCCTGGCGCAGTGGCAAGGAGTTCGTCGGCGTCTGGCACGCCACCCCCGAGGACGCGCGCCGCCGCCAGGAGGCGCTGAGCGTCGTGCCGTACGGGCGCTACAGCGCCATGGCCGTGAGCCCGCTCGAGGCCGGCCGCCTGAGCCCGCCCGACATCTGCCTGATCTACGCCACGCCGGGCCAGATGATCCTCTTCATCAACGGCCTGCAGTGGACCGGCTATCGCAAGTTCGACTGGAGCGTGGTCGGCGAGACGGCCTGCGCCGATTCGTGGGGCCGCGCACTCGCGACCGGCGAGCCCAGCCTGTCGCTGCCGTGCTTCGCCGAACGCCGCTTCGGCGGCGTGCCCGACGAGGAGATGCTGATGGCGCTGCCACCGCGGTTCCTGACGGTCGCGATCGAGGGCATGAAAGCGCTGGCGAAGAACGGCATCCGCTACCCGATCGCGCCGTACGGCATCCAGAACGACGTCCGCGCGGGCCTGGCTGCGAGCTATCCGGTCACGAGGTAAAGCGGCGGCCCGCGGCACGGCTGCAACGGCTCACCCGCGGCGGCTGCCCGCGTACAACTCGAACAGCAGCAGCCTGCAGGGAATGCTGCCGTTCATGAGCGGGATGGTCCGGCTCGGCTTGAGCCCGATGGACTTGTAGGGGGAGGCTGCCGCCGCGAGGATCGCGGCCTGCCAGCCGCTGAACTTCTGCTTCAGGGTGTCGCCCACTTCCTCATAGAGGATCCTGAGGTCGCCCTCGCGGCTGCCGATGCGATCACCGTAGGGCAGGTTCGTCACCAGCACGCCGCGCTCGGCGGGCGGCTGCGCGTCCTGGAATCGCTGCGTCGCGAACGTCATGTATTTCTCGACGCGAGCCTTGAGCGCGCTCTTCTGCGCCATGGCCACGTAGGCCGCGTCGACGTCCGAGGCGACGATCGGCGCGGGCGGCGCCTCGAGCTTCTCGGCACGCACGCGTTCCTGGGTCGCACGCCACCGCTGGCGGTCGAAGTCCTTCAGCCACTCGAAGTAGAACTCGCCCTTCCTGCGATGGATCCGCGGCGCCTTGCGCACCGCCATCATCGCGGCCTCGATGGCGAGCGTGCCGCTGCCGCACATCGGGTCGAGGAACGCCTGGCTGCCGTCGTAGCCCGCCATGATGAGGATCGCGGCCGCGAGCGTTTCCTTGAGCGGCGCCGGATGGCCCTGCTCGCGATAGCCGCGCTTGTGCAGCGATTTTCCCGAGGTGTCGAGGCTCAGCATGCAGCGGCCCTTCGCGAGGTGAGCCACCACGACCACTCTGGGCTCGGCCAGGTCGACGACCGGCGCGCGGCCCTGCTCGCGGCCAAACACGTCGCGGATGCTCTCGCGCACCTGAGTGATGACCTGCTTCGGCGGCATGCCGCCGCCCTCGGCGTCGGCGCCGAGGCTCTCCACGAGGAATCCGTGCTGTGCGTCGAACAGGTCGCACCAGTGGATGCGCCGGGCCTGCGAGTAGAGCATCGCCGGCGTCTTCGCCGGCACTTCCTTGATGACCCGCAGGATGCGGCTCGCCGTCCTGAGCTTCAGGTGCAGCTGGTAGTACAGGTCGTCGCTCGACTCGAAGCTCACGGCGCGAAAGCCCGGGACGAGATCCGTCGCGCCCAGTGCCTCGAGCTCGTGCAGCAGGGCAGGCTTGGTCTCTTCGGGGCAAGTGGCGATCAGTCGCACGGGGACTCCGGGCACCTACGGCTCGCGAGTATAACGACGGCCCGGGCGCCGGCTCGCCGCGGCCCGCCGCCGCGAGGGTTGATCGAGCATTTTTCCCCGGGCGCCGTTACCGTACGGGGCTGACGCGCAGAAGAGCGACCCATGAAGCGACGTGAATTCCTCAAGACGGGCGCCCTCGCCGGCAGTGCGTCGCTGGTCGCCGGTTGCGGTGCGCCGTCACCCACCACACCCGCTCCAGCGGCCGTGGAAGGGCCGGACTGGCAGGAGCCGGCGTTCGAGCACGCCGAGGCCACGGTCGCCGACCTGGCCAGCGCCCAGGCCGTTGGACGGCTCACGGCGCGCGCGTTGACCGAGGCCTATCTCGCCCGGATCGAAGCGGTGGACAGGTCGGGCCCACGCCTGAAGTCGGTGATCGAGCTGAATCCCGATGCGCTGGCGATCGCCGCGGCGCTCGACGCCGAGCGAACCGCGTCGGGCCCGCGTGGACCGCTGCACGGCATCCCCGTGCTGATCAAGGACAACATCGACACCGCCGACCGGATGCGCACCTCCGCCGGTTCGCTGGCGCTGCAGGGATCGATCGCCCCGCGTGATGCATTCGTGGTCGAGCGACTGCGCGCGGCGGGCGCAGTGATTCTCGGCAAGACCAACCTGAGTGAATGGGCCAACTTCCGCTCCACGCGGTCCACCAGCGGCTGGAGCGGCCGCGGCGGCCAGACGCGCAACCCCTACGCACTCGACCGCAACCCGTGCGGCTCGAGCTCCGGCTCGGGCGCCGCGGCGGCGGCGAACCTGTGCGCGGTGGCCGTCGGCACGGAGACGGACGGCTCGATCATCTGTCCGTCGAATGCCTGCGGGCTGGTCGGCATCAAGCCGACCGTGGGCCTGGTGAGCCGCGCCGGGATCATCCCGATCTCCGCCACCCAGGACACGGCCGGGCCGATGGCGCGCACGGTGGCAGACGCCGCAGCACTGCTCGGCGCCCTGGCCGGCGTCGACGCACGGGATCCGGCGACCGCCGCCAGCCAGGGCCACGGCCAGGCCGACTACACGACCTTCCTCGATCGCGATGCGCTCAAGGGCGCGCGACTCGGCGTGGTGCGGAAGATGTTCGGCGACAACCCGCACGTGATCCGCGAGCTCGAGGCGGCGCTCGCCGCGATGCAGCGTCTCGGCGCGGAACTCGTCGACCCGGTCGAGATGCCGACGCAGGGCACGTTCGACGAGGACGAGTACACGGTGCTGCTGTACGAGTTCAAGGCGGGGCTCAACGCGTATTTCGCCACGCGGGGGCCTGACGCGCCGGTGAAGACGCTGGCAGACCTGATTGCCTTCAACGAACAGAA
>Ga0079037_100001368_pt1 | contig 12636 bp, 12 predicted proteins | sample Mud3Dept4metaG_FD_71479 | JGI IMG/M metagenome (GOLD analysis project Ga0079037, IMG submission 71479) | Freshwater wetland microbial communities from Ohio, USA, analyzing the effect of biotic and abiotic controls - Mud 3 Core 4 Depth 4 metaG | ecosystem: Environmental > Aquatic > Freshwater >... | reverse complement strand
CGCTTTGGCATCTCGATCGGCCTCGCCTTCCAGGTCCAGGACGACATCCTCGACGTCGAGGGCGACGAGGCATTGACGGGTAAGCCCGTGGGCAGCGACGAAGCCCGCGCTCTGCCGACCTACCCTGCACTGGTCGGCCTCGAGGCGGCCCGCGAACGTGTCCGGCAATTGCACGCGGACGCGGCGGCAGCCCTCGCGGCGCACGGCTGGGAGACCGGTCCGCTCGCTGCGCTTGCGGCGTGGCTGCTGGGCCGCCGCCACTAGCCCGATGGCCCCTGACGCACTGCGGTAAACTTCGCGCCGATGCCGACCGACCCCCACTACCCGCTGCTTTCAGCCATCGAGGCCCCGGCCGACCTGCGGCGCCTCGACGCGACCCAGCTCGCCCCGCTTGCCAGCGAGCTGCGGCAGTTCCTGATCCATACGGTCAGCCAGATGGGCGGCCACTTCGCCGCGGGACTCGGTACCGTCGAACTCACCGTCGCTCTGCACTACGTCTACGACACGCCCCGCGACCGCCTGGTCTGGGACGTGGGCCACCAGGCCTACCCGCACAAGGTCCTCACCGGCCGCCGGGACCGCCTGCGGACCATCAAGCTGAAGAACGGGCTCGCGCCCTTCCCGAACCGCGGCGAGAGCGAGTACGACACCTTCGGCGTCGGCCACTCCAGCACGTCGATCAGCGCCGCGCTCGGCATGGCGCTGGCCGCAGCCCAGGCCGGCGAGCGCCGCCGCGTCGTGGCGGTCATCGGCGACGGCGCGATGAGCGCTGGACAGGCCTTCGAGGCGATGAACCACGCCGGCCCGCTCAAGCCGGACATGCTCGTCGTGCTGAACGACAACAAGATGTCCATCTCGGAGAACGTCGGCGCGCTGTCGCTCTATTTCGCGCGCGTCCTCTCCGGCCGGACCTACACCGCGCTGCGCGAAGGCAGCAAGAAGATCCTCAGGCGCATGCCCGCGATGTGGGAACTGGCGCGGCGCTCCGAGGAGCACATGAAGGGCATGGTCCTGCCGGGCACGCTCTTCGAGGAACTCGGGTTCAACTACCACGGACCGATCGACGGCCACGACGTGGACTCGCTGGTGGACCATCTCACGCGGCTGCGCGACCTCAAGGGCCTGCAGTTCCTGCACGTGGTGACCCAGAAGGGGCACGGCTACGCGCCGGCAGAGGCCGACCCGATCAAGTGGCACGGCCCCGGCCCGTTCGACCCCACCAGCGGCACGATCTTCAAGGAAAAGAGCTCCAGCCCCACCTACACGCAGGTGTTCGGACAGTGGCTGTGCGACATGGCCGAGCGCGACCCGCGCGTCGTGGGCATTACGCCCGCCATGCGCGAGGGATCGGGCCTCGTCGAGTTCTCAAAGAAGTTTCCGGAGCGCTACTTCGACGTGGCCATCGCTGAACAGCACGCGGTGACGCTCGCCGCCGGCATGGCCTGCGAGGGTGCGCGCCCCGTGGTCGCCATCTACTCCACGTTCCTGCAGCGCGCCTACGACCAGCTGATCCACGACGTGGCGCTGCAGAATCTCCCGGTTGCCTTTGCGATCGACCGCGGCGGACTGGTGGGTGGCGACGGCGCGACGCACCAGGGCGCGTTCGACCTCTCCTACCTGCGCTGCATCCCCAACATGGTGGTGATGGCCCCGGCGGACGAGAACGAATGCCGGCAGATGCTGTACACCGCAGTCACGCTCGATTGCCCTGCCGCCGTGCGCTATCCGCGCGGCCAGGGCCCGGGCGCGACGATCGAGACCGGGATGACGGCGTTGCCAGTGGGCCGCGCCGAGATCCGTCGCGAGGGTCGCAGCGGACTGCTGCTGCTCGCCTTCGGCACCATGGTGGCACCCTGCGCCGCCATTGCCGAGCGGCTGGACGCCACCGTCGTCAACATGCGCTTCGTGAAACCGCTCGACGCGGAACTGGTCTGCCGACTGGCTGCCCGGCACGAGTGCATCATCACGCTGGAGGAGAACGCCGTGGCCGGAGGTGCCGGCAGCGCCGTGAGCGAATGCCTCGCCGAGCGTGGTATCGAGCGCACCGTGCACCACATCGGCATCCCCGACCGCTACATCGAGCACGGCTCACGCGAGGACTGCCTCGTCATGGCCGGCCTCGACGCCCCGGGCCTCGCGCGCTCGATCGAACGCATCTGGCCCGGGCAACCGGCCGTCCTCGCGGCCGCCGGCGGCCGCCCCGGGGTCGTCTGACCATGGATTGCCCCGTGAAGACTCCGACGACAATGGATGACGTGCAGGGCCGGGCCGACTCCCGCCAGATCCCGATCAACAAGGTCGGCATCAAGGACATCTATCACCCGGTGCGGGTGAAGGACCGCAGTGCCGGCGAGCAGCACACGGTCGCCAACTTCAACATGTACGTGGCGCTGCCGCACAACTTCAAGGGCACGCACATGTCGCGCTTCGTCGAGGTGCTGCACCAGCATGAGCGCGAGATCTCGGTGGAGTCGTTCCGCCAGATGCTGGCGGAGATGACGCGGCGCCTCGACGCGACCTCCGGCCACATTGAGATGAGCTTCCCGTACTTCGTCATGAAGACCGCTCCGGTCTCCGGCGTGGCGAGTCTGATGAATTACGAGGCGAGCCTGATCGGGGAGATCCACGACGGCCGCGAGGAGATGTGGATGCAGGTGGTGGTGCCGGTCACGAGCCTATGCCCGTGCTCCAAACGCATCTCCGAACGCGGCGCGCACAACCAGCGCTCGCACATCACCATCAAGGCCAAGGTCAACGACCACCTCTGGCTCGAGGAGCTGATCGACATCGCCGAGCACGAAGCCTCAAGCGAGCTGTTCGGCATCCTCAAGCGGCCCGACGAGAAGCACGTGACCGAGCGCGCCTACGACAACCCGAAGTTCGTCGAGGACATCGTGCGCGACGTCGCCGTGCGCCTGAATGCCGAAGCCCGCGTGCTGGCCTATGTGGTGGAGGCCGAGAACTTCGAGTCCATCCACAACCACTCGGCGTATGCGCTGATCGAGAAGAACAAGGAAAGTGATCACTGATCACCCTTCCTGCCCCGCTGCAGCCGCTCGATCAGTTCCCTGAGGAACACCTTGTTGAAGCGCAGCTGGCAGGCAATCGACGTCTGCTCGAGCAGCGTGGCAGTGATCTTCAGTAACGTGACAGTGCCTTCCGCAGTGATTGCCGAGTCGCGGCGCGCGCCATCGGCAAATGCCGCCTCGCCGAAGCAACCGCCCGTCTCGACGTGGCCGACCACGTCCTGGTCGCGGCTCACGCGCACGCGGCCGGACACCACGACGTAGAACCGGTCATCGGTGTCACCCGGGCGCAGCACCGCTTCTCCCGCGTGGCACTCCATCCAGCCGGCGGCGCGCATCACCTCGCGGATCTCGCCGTGCGAGAAGTCGTGGAAGAAACGCAGCTTGCGCAGCACGGCAAAGCGCTCTTCCTCGTCGAATGCCGGCTGCAAGTTGCGCAGCTTCTGGTGGACACGCGTCAGGTCGGCGGCAAATTCCGCACCGTTGCGGTAGCGATGGTCCGGGTCCTTCTGCAGCGCGCGCAGGACGATGGCCTCGAGGTCCTCCGGGATCTCGGGGCGTACCTCCCGCAGTGGCTCGGGCGTGGACTGCACGACCTGGCGCAGCAGCTTGCCGAGTGCGCCAGCCCGGAACGGCCGCTGGCCGCACAGCATCTCGTACATGACCGCGCCCAGCGAGTAGAGGTCGGAGCGCGAGTCGAGCTCGTGCCCCTGCACCTGCTCGGGAGACATGTAGGCCGGGCTGCCTGCCACGCCCTCGAGGCGGGAGATCTCGGAGTCGGAGACGAGCGCGATGCCGAAGTCCACGATACGCACATCGCCGTCCTGCGTGAGCAGGATGTTCGATGGCTTGATGTCGCGGTGCACGACGCCGCGCGAGTGTGCGTAGTGCAGGGCCTTGGTGCACTTGTAGATGATCTGCACCACCTGGTCCACCGGCAGCAGACTGCCCGTGCGGCAATAAGCCGACAGAGTGCGTGCACCGTGGATGTGCTCGGTGACGACGTAGCGCCGGCCTTCCTCCTCGCCCGCATCGTAGATGGGCACGATGTTCGGGTGCTGGAGCTTGCCGATCATGTGCGCCTCGCCCATGAACATGCGGCGGGCGTTGCGGCTCTCGGCGTCGTCGGTGCCGGTCGAGTGATAGAGCTTGATGGCGACGTCGCGCCCGTAGAACGGGTCGTGCGACAGGTATACCGTGCCCGTACTGCCCCGCCCGACCTCGTGCACGACGTAGTACTTGCCGATGCGCTCCGGCACCAGCGACGGGGCCGACAGGATCGGTTGGGTGTGCGTTGCGGCGAGCGCGTTTTGTATTGTCACGTGACGTAGTCGACGAGCAGTAGCCCCAGCGCGGCAAACAGGCCGGCCAGTACGTCGTCGAGCATAATGCCCGCCCCACCCCCCATTCCGTGATCGATCTCGCGGATCGGCCAGGGTTTGGCGATGTCGAACAGGCGGAACAGCACGAACGCGAGCAGCGCTCCCCACCAGGCATCCGGCGCCGCAAGCATGGCAATCATCATGCCGGCGACCTCGTCCCAGACGATCGCCGGATGATCGTGCACACCCAGGCGGCGCGCACTTTCACCGCAGATCCAGATACCCGCCACCACTGCGATCACCACGGCCGCGAGGTTCCAGGCGACACCCAGCGGCTGCAGCGCGAGCGCAAAGGCGAGGCCAACCACCGATCCAAACGTACCGGGCGCGAACGGCACGAGGCCTGAACCGAACCCGAGCGCCAGGCAATGCACCGGTTCGGCCAGGTGCCGCCAGGTCGGGCGCAGCACCGCCAGCCCGGGTTCAGGCGAAGTGGTCATAGCCGCCTCCACGCACGTCCTCGGGCTGGCCATTGCGGGCACAGCGCACGCCTGGAACCGATTCGATCCGGCCGATCCGATGCAGCGGGATCGAACCCGACAACTCCGCCTCGAGTGCCGGAGCGCGCTCGGCTGGAGCCGTGAACAGCAGTTCGTAGTCGTCCCCGCCGAACAGCACGAACCGCTCGCAGTCCTCGCGTGCGTGTCGCCGCGCCAGTTCGCCCGACACCGGCAGGCGGGCCAGCTCCAGACTGGCTCCCACGCGGCTCGCCGCGCACAGCTTCTGCAGGTCGCCGAGCAGGCCGTCGGACACGTCCATCGCGGCGCTCGCTCGGCCCCGCAACGCGCGGCCGAGCGTCAGGCGCGGCGCAGCGAAGCGATACCTGCGCACCAGGGGATCGTCGGGATCGGCAGCAGGCTCGCGCCGCAGCGCCTCGAGACCGGCGGCAGCCTCGCCCGGCCAGCCGGACACGTACAGCACGTCACCGGGACGGGCCCCATCGCGCCGCAGCGCTGACTCAGGCGGCACGAAGCCGAGCGCCGTGATCGTGACGACGCGCGGGCCGCGCACCGTATCACCGCCCACGAGCGCGACACCGTGATTGTCGGCAAGCGCGTACAGACCAGCGGCGAAGGACTTGAGCCACCGCTCGTCGGACTCCGGCAGCGACAGCGACAGCAACGCCCAGGCCGGGTCTGCGCCCATCGCGGCCAGATCACTCAGGTTGACGGCCAATGCCTGGTGCCCGACGGATTCGGGCGGCGCGTCGGGCAGGAAATGGCGTCCCTCGACCAGCGTGTCCGTGGCAGCCACGAGCGCCTGGCCCGGCGGAACCTGGAGCAGGGCCGCGTCGTCGCCGACGCCGAGCAGCACGTCACGCCGGCTGCTGCTGCGGGAAAAGTAGCGCTCAATCAGGTCGAATTCGCCGAGCGGCACGGCCGAATCGCTCAGCGGCGCGACGCGCCCGCAGCCGCCGCCTGCTCGGCGGCCCGCAGCGAGCGCGCCGCGCGATCGAGGACCGCGTTGACGAACTTGTGCCCTTCCGTCGCGCCGAAGCGTTTCGCGAGTTCGACGCCCTCGTTGATCACGACGCGGTACGGCACGTCGAGGCGCTGGCCGAGTTCGTACAGCCCGATCAGCAGCACGGCGTGTTCCACGGGATCGAGCTGTGCGACGGGCCTGTCGATCAGCTCCCCGAGCGTCGCGTCGAACGACGCAGCAGCTTCGGTGATGCGGTCCAGCAATTCACGGAAGTACTCGGCATCGGCGTCGCCAAAGCCCTGCTCGCTCGCGTACTGGTTGCGAAGTTCGGCCGCCGTCTGCCCGGTGAGTTGCCACTGGTACAAGGCCTGCATGGCGAGCTTGCGCGACAGGCTGCGGGCCCGCCCGGCCCGTTCAGGCCGTGCCATGCTCAGACGTCCAGGCGCCGCAGCAGGTTGGCGAGCTCGAGCGCGCAGAGCGCGGCGTCAGCGCCCTTGTTGCCGGCCTTGGTGCCGGCGCGCTCGATGGCCTGCTCGATGGTATCGGTCGTGAGGACGCCGAAGGCGACCGGCACGCCGGTGTCGTCCGCCGCCCGCGCGAGACCGGAGGCGCATTGCCCGGCCACGTGCTCGAAGTGCGGCGTCGCGCCGCGGATCACCGCGCCGAGCGCCACGACCGCGTCATAGCGCTTGCTCGCAGCGACGCGCCTGACCACGAACGGCAGGTCGAAGGCGCCCGGCACGCGAATGATCTCGATCTGCTTCTCGGCGGCACCGTGACGCAGCAGGGCGTCCACCGCACCGCGGATCAGCGAGTCCACGATCATGTCGTTGAAGCGCGCAGCCACGATGGCGAAACGCAGGTCACGCGCGACGAGGTCGCCGTTCAGGGTGCGGATGTTGTCCATGGCGGGGTCCTCAGGTCGCTTCGTCCACGTACTCGGCCACTTCGAGCCCGAAGGCCGACAGGCCATGCATTTGCTTGGGCGCGCTGAGCACCCGCATGCGGGCGATGCCGAGGTCGCGCAGGATCTGGGCGCCGATGCCGTATGTGCGGAGCACCTGTGCGCCACGCGCCTTGCCCGCCGCCGCCGAGCGGTCACCCGAACGTACCGCCTCGGCAATTTCGAGCGGGCTCTCGTGCGGCCGGAGCAACACCACGACACCCTCGCCCTCGCGCGCGACGCGCTCCATGGCGCTGCGCAGCGACCAGCTGTGGCCATCCTCGTGCGCACCGATGAGATCGCGCACCGTGTCCTTGAGGTGCACGCGCACCAGGGGCGCAGCGTCCGCGTTGAGCGAGCCACGCACCAGAGCCAGGTGCACCGTGCCGTTGACGTGGTCCTCGTAGCAGTACAGCCGGAAGCGGCCAAAGTCCGTGTGCACGTCGCGCTCGGCGATGCGCTCCACCGAGCGTTCCTTCTCGAGGCGGTAGCGGATCAGGTCGGCGATGGTGCCCATCCTGAGGCCGTGCTCGCGGGCGAACTCCTCGAGCTGCGGACGGCGCGCCATGGTGCCGTCCTCGTTCAGGATCTCGACGATGACCGCGGCGGGCTCCAGGCCGGCGATGCGGACGAGGTCGCAGCCCGCCTCGGTGTGGCCGGCGCGGGTCAGCACGCCGCCCGGCTGGGCCATCAGCGGAAAGATGTGGCCGGGCTGGCGCAGGTGCTCGGGACGGGCATCCGGCGCGACGGCCGTGCGGACCGTGTGCGCCCGGTCATATGCCGAGATCCCCGTGGTCACGCCCTCCGCCGCCTCGATCGAGACGGTGAAATTGGTGCCGTGGTCGAGGTCCGTATCGTTCACCATGAGCGGCAGGCGCAGCTGCCGGCAGCGGTCGCGGGTGAGCGTCAGGCAGATCAGCCCGCGTCCGTAACGCGCCATGAAGTTGATGTCCTCGGGACGGACTTTCGAGGCCGCCATGACCAGGTCGCCCTCGTTCTCGCGATCCTCGTCATCCATGATCACGACCATCCGGCCCTGGCGGATGTCGTCGAGGATCTCGTCGGTCGTGTTCAGAGAACCCATGCGATATGCATCTTAACAAATTGATTTACAAATAATTTACCGCATTAGGCTGCCGCGGCTGCGGCGCCCGCAGGTGCGGCAGTGTAGCAGGCCGCCCCTCGGTCCGGCCGGCCGGTCAGCGCCCCTCCGCCAGCAACCGCTCGAGGTAGCGGGCGATGATGTCCACCTCGATGTTGACCCGCGTGCCGGCCTGGTAGCTGCCCAGGATGGTCATCTCGAGGGTGTGCGGCACGAGGTTCACATCGAAGCGGCGGCCGGCCGCCCCGTTGACCGTCAGGCTCACGCCGTCCAGGCAGATCGATCCCTTCCGGGCCACGTAGCGGCCAAGTTCGGTTGGCACCTCAAACTCCATGCGGACCGATCGGGCGTCCTCATGGCGTGCGATGACCTGCCCCACGCCGTCCACGTGCCCGGTCACGTAGTGCCCGCCGAGCGCCTGCCCGGCCGTGAGGGCCTTCTCGAGGTTGACCGGCGTGCCGGGCACCCAGCCGCCAGCGGTCGTGAGCGAGAGCGTCTCGCGGGACAGGTCCGCCGCGAAGGCAGCCGGCTCCAGCTGCACCGCCGTCAGGCAAGCGCCGTTCACCGCGATGCTGCCGCCGATTTCGACGCCGGCCAGCGACACCTCACCCGTCTCGATCCACATCGTCACGTCGCCGCCGTGCGGCTCGACCGAACGGATGCGCCCCACGCCCTGCACGATCCCGGTGAACATCAGGTCCCTCCTCGTCGCGGCCGTAACGTGAGCCGCAGGTCGTCGCCGATGCGCGCGACGTCGCGCCATTCGAACTCGCAGCGGTCACACATGCGCGCCAGCAGCGGCAGGTTGAACAAGCCGCGGGCCGTGTCGCCCAGCACCACCGGCGCCATGTACACGACGATCTCGTCCACCAGCCCGCGGCGCACGAAATCCCCGGCCAGCGTCGGCCCCGCCTCGACCAGCACCTCGTTGCACTCCAGCTCGCCGAGCCTGTCGAGCACGGCCTCCAGATCGAGACCTTCTGACGACTGCCGCACCGACTCGACCCGCGCACCCGCCTCACGCAGTGGCTCGGCGAGCGGCGAGTCCGCCTCGCGCGTCATGATCAGCGTCGAACCGGCGAAGCAGAGTACCTGTGCCGTCGGCGGAGTGTTGAGTCCGGAATCGAGCACGACCCGCAGCGGACGCCTGCCGCGCATATCCAGCTCGGGATCGCGCACCGTGAGCATCGGGTCGTCGGCGAGCACCGTTCCGCTGCCCGTCACGATCGCGGACGAGCGCGCCCGCAGGCGCTGTACGTCGGCCCGGGCGCGCTCGCCGGTGATCCACTTGCTGGTGCCGTCCGCGAGCGCCGTGCGCCCATCCAGGCTGGCGCCGAGCTTGAGCGTCACCCATGGCCGCCCCGTGATCATGCGTCGGATGAAACCGCGGTTGATTTCCGCCGCCTCGCCTGCCAGCAGGCCGTGCGCAGTCTGGACGCCGGCCGCTTCGAGCCGCCCAAGACCCGAGCCGTCGACGCGCGGATTCGGATCGCGCATCGCCACCACGACACGCCGCACGCCGGCGGCGATCAGCGCGTCGGCACAGGGCGGGGTACGGCCATGGTGCGAGCACGGCTCCAGCGTGACGTAAGCCGTCGCGCCGCGCGCTGCGATGCTCGCCTCCTGCAGCGCCATGATCTCGGCGTGCGGCTCACCGGCGCGCTGGTGGTAACCCTCGCCCACCACCTGGCCCCAGCGCACGAGCACGCAGCCCACAGCGGGGTTCGGCGGCGTCGAGTACTGGCCGTGCCGGGCCAGCTCCAGGGCCCGCACCATGTGGTGGTGGTCGTCGGCGTCGAACACGATCACTTCCTGCGGCCCTCGGGCTCAGGCTGCGACCACAGGCCGAGCTGGACGTCCTCGGTCGTCCGCGGTCGCCGATGGCGCAGCCGCTCGATCTCCTCGCGAAACGCATCCACGTCCTGGAAGCTGCGGTACACCGACGCAAAGCGGACGTAGGCCACTTCGTCGAGCTTGTGCAGCTCGTCCATGACGAGCTCGCCCACGAGGCGAGCCGGCACCTCGCGCTCGCCGAGCGTGCGCAGCCGGTGGCAGACGTGGTTCACCGCGGCGTCCACCGCTTCGCTCGACACCGGGCGCTTTTCGAGCGCCTTGAGCATCCCGGCCCTGAGCTTGGTCTCGTCGAACGGCTCGCGCGTTGCGTCGCTCTTGACGATGCGCGGCATGACGAGCTCGGCGGACTCGAACGTCGTGAAGCGCTCCCCGCACTGCAGGCACTCGCGCCGGCGGCGCACCTGCTGGCCCTCCGCCGACAGGCGCGAGTCGATCACCTTGGTCTCCTCGTGCGAGCAGAACGGGCAGTGCATCGCCGGAAGACCCTGCGGCGCCTCGGATCAGCCGTAGACCGGGAAGCGCCGGCAGATCTCGAGCACCGACTGCCGCGTGCGGTCGATCACCGACTCGTTTGTCACGTCGTCGAGTACGTCGGCGATCCAGCCGGCGAGCGCCACGACCTCGGCCTCCTTGAAGCCGCGGGTGGTGACCGCCGGCGTGCCGATGCGCAGGCCACTCGTGACGAACGGCGAACGCGGGTCGTTCGGCACGGTGTTCTTGTTGACCGTGATGTTCGCGCGGCCAAGTGCGGCATCCGCGTCCTTGCCGGTGTAGCTGCGCCCGATCAGGTCCACCAGGAAGAGGTGGTTGTCGGTACCGCCCGACACGATCTTGCAGCCGCGGGTCATCAACGCGGAGGCCATGGCGCGCGCATTGGCGACCACCTGCTGCTGGTAGCCCTTGAACTCGGGCTGCAGTGCCTCGAGGAACGCCACGGCCTTGGCGGCGATCACGTGCATCAGCGGCCCGCCCTGCGTGCCCGGGAAGATCAGTGAATTGAGTTTCTTCGTGATCTCGTCGTTGGCGCGCGCGAGGATGAGGCCGCCGCGTGGGCCGCGCAGCGTCTTGTGCGTCGTGGTCGTCACCACGTCGGCATGCGGTATCGGGCTCGGGTACTCGCCCGCGGCGACGAGACCGGCGACGTGGGCCATGTCCACGAGGAAGTACGCACCGACGGAATCGGCGATCTTGCGGAAGCGCGACCAGTCGATGACGCGTGAATAGGCCGAGAAGCCGGCGATGATCAGCCTGGGCCGGTGCTCGTGCGCGAGCCGCTCGACCTGCGCGTAGTCGATCTCGCCCGTCGCCGGGTCGAGGCCGTACTGCACGGCGTTGAAGACCTTGCCGGAGAAGTTGACCTTGGCGCCGTGCGTGAGGTGCCCCCCGTGGTCGAGGCTCATGCCGAGCAGCGTGTCGCCCGGCTGGATGAGTGCGAGGTAAGCGGCGGCGTTGGCCTGCGAGCCAGAGTGTGGCTGCACGTTGGCGTAGTCGGCCCCGAAGAGCTGCTTGGCGCGATCGATCGCGAGTTGCTCGGCGATGTCGACGTACTCGCAGCCACCGTAGTAGCGCTTGCCGGGGTAACCCTCGGCGTACTTGTTCGTCAGCACCGATCCCTGGGCCTCGAGCACGCGTGGGCTCGCGTAGTTCTCGGAGGCGATGAGCTCAATGTGTTCTTCCTGGCGACTGCGCTCGTGATCGAGCGCGGCCGCGAGTTCGGGGTCGAACCCGGCGATCTTCATGCTGGCGGGGAACATGGGCACTCCACGGTCGGGGACAGGCAATTGTAGCCGGTTGCAGCCTCGATCTCGTGGGTTGGTGCCTTTGGCTCGGCTCGCGTTCCTTGAAATGCCGCCGTACTTGCAGCTCCGGCGGCGGAGGCAGGGCTTGGGGTCATGGGGTGTCGGGGACGCCGTGAACCCATCCATGGGGGCTCGCGCGCGGCGTCCATGCCGCGCGACGCCCCGCCACCCCATGACCCCAAGCCCTGCCCCCGCCGCTGACGCTACTGTTACGACGGAAAGGGTCGCGAGCAATGGCGACGGCAGCAGTCCGCGACGTCGGGGCACGGACTAAGGCGTTGGATCGACCGCGCGGTGCGCAACGCACCCCGACTGCAGGGCGGGTGGGGGTTCCAGGTGCCCGGCCGACGGAGCGCCTTGAGTCGCGAGCGCCAGCGGAGCCACGCGTGGCGGCCGCGCCGTGGCGCGGAACATGCCGAAGCCGCATAATCGCGGCCCTTTTCCCGGCCTGCAGCGAACCCGAGACATGGCGCAATTTATTTACACGATGAACCGCGTCGGCAAGATCGTGCCCCCGAAGCGCGTCATCCTCCGCGACATTTCCCTGAGCTTCTTCCCCGGCGCCAAGATCGGCGTGCTGGGCCTGAACGGCTCCGGCAAGTCCACCCTCCTCCGGATCATGGCTGGCGTGGACAAGGAGTTCGAGGGCGAAGCGCGGCCGCAGCCGGGCATCAAGATCGGTTTCCTGCAACAGGAACCCCAGCTCGACCCGACCAAGGACGTGCGCGGCAACGTCGAAGTGGCGGTCAGCCACATCAAGGACGCGCTGAAGCGGCTCGACGAGGTCTACGCGGCCTACGCCGAACCCGACGCCGACTTCGACAAGATCGCGGCTGAGCAGGCCAGGCTCGAGGCGATCATCCAGGCGACCGACGGGCACAACCTCGACCGCCAGCTCGAGGTGGCCGCCGACGCGCTGCGCCTGCCGCCGTGGGACGCCGACGTCACGAAGATCTCGGGTGGCGAGCGCCGCCGCGTGGCGCTCTGTCAGCTGCTGCTGTCGAAGCCCGACATGCTGCTGCTCGACGAGCCCACCAACCACCTCGACGCGGAGTCGGTGCGCTGGCTCGAGCACTTCCTCGAGCAGTACCCGGGCACGGTCATCGCC
>Ga0079037_100001367_pt1 | contig 12638 bp, 16 predicted proteins | sample Mud3Dept4metaG_FD_71479 | JGI IMG/M metagenome (GOLD analysis project Ga0079037, IMG submission 71479) | Freshwater wetland microbial communities from Ohio, USA, analyzing the effect of biotic and abiotic controls - Mud 3 Core 4 Depth 4 metaG | ecosystem: Environmental > Aquatic > Freshwater >... | reverse complement strand
ACAGAGCTTTCGCCGAGCGCGCGTCACTTGACCATCGTCGCATACTTACGCGAGCAGACAAGGCTGAGCCTAAGAGCATCGACGAGTTGCGCAACGACTTTGGGTTCAAGATACAGGGCGCAGACAAGCCACAGGGCAGCGTAGAACATGGCACGAAGTGGTTGGCGGACCTCGAGGAAATCATCATCGACCCGATGTCCTGCCCGCTCGCTGCCAAAGAGTTCGTCAACTACGCTCTGGGCCGCACGAAGAGCGGCGAGATCATAAGCAAGTACCCTGACAAGGATAACCACTCAATAGACGCCATACGCTATGCGCTTGAGGACGAGATCAGGGCGCGACCTAAGAAGCGCATATTCAACTTCGACGCTATTCCTGTACTAAGTAGGTGGTGATATGCTGATACACAACAAAGGTGCGAAGGCCGATCGTGACAGGGCTGTGCTAGTCCATTCGTACAAAGCCATGTGCAAGTACTTCAACGTTCCGCGCCGCGATAGGCTTACTCCTCTCGCACTTGCGTCGCTGTCTAACACACAGATATACAAGTTGTCCAAGGACCTCTACAACGACCAGCCTGTAGGGAGAGCCAAGCGCCTCGCGCGCAAGCTGGGTCTTGACGGTACTGTCAGTGAACCTTGGTACGTGATTTTGTGGGCGCGCGTCAAGCAGGCCTTACTTGAGCCTAAGTCCAAGTCGAGTGAGGTCCAGCGTGGCTAAGCCAACACGCGACGAGCGACTTCAGCGCGTGCACTCTGAGGCGCGCCGACGCTTCAACGATATACAGTCTGCTGTGTATGCTGAGCGCAAGCAGTGCCTAGAAGATAGGCGCTTCTATTCTATATCTGGAGCCCAGTGGGAAGGCAACCTCAGTCAACAGTTTGAGAATAAACCTCAGTTTGAGGTAAACAAGATACATCTCGCCGTGGTGCGTATATTCAATGAGTACCGTAATAATAGGATCACTGCGCGCTTTGTCACGAAGGATGGTAAGCCTAACGACGCCCTCGCGGACCTATGCAACGGTCTGTTCAGGGCAGACGAGCAGGACTCATATGCTGAGGAAGCCTACGACAACGCTTTTGAGGAAGCTGTAGGTGGCGGCATTGGCGCGTGGCGCCTGCGTTCAGTCTACGAAAACGATGAGGACCCGGATAATGAGCAGCAGCGCATACGCATAGAGCCTGTATTCGACGCAGACTCGTGTGTGTACTTTGACCTCGACGCTAAGCGACAGGACAAGGCAGACGCTAAGTACTGCTTTGTATTGACGATGATGACACCTGAAGCGTACACTGCACTGTTTGACGACGACCCTGCGACGTGGCCCAAGGACGTTGAGGCTAGTCAGTTTGACTGGTACACGCCGGACACGGTGGTCGTGGCTGAATACTACTTGATTGAGGAGACTCACGACGAGTCGATCGTATACGCTAATCAAGTAGGTGACGAGAAGAAGTTCCTCAAGTCTGTGCTTGACGAGACCATGACACAGGAACTCCTTGCTAAGGGCTTCATAGAAGATAGGCGCAAGCGCGTCACGATCAAGAAGGTGCACAAGTACACTATGTCGGGTGGGCGCGTGCTCGAGGACAACGGGTACGTCGCGGGTAAGTGCATCCCTATCATCCCTGTGTACGGTAAGCGCTGGGTCGTTGATAACGTCGAGCGCTGTATGGGGCACGTGCGCCTCGCGAAGGACGCGCAGCGCCTAAAGAACATGCAACTGTCCAAGTTAGGCGAGATTAGTTCACTGTCCGCAGTCGAGAAGCCTATCCTATTGCCCGAGCAGGTAGCTGGGCACGGCAACATGTGGGCTGAAGATAACATAAAGAACTATCCCTATCTACTCATAAACCCAATAACAGACGCTACGGGCAACCCGATGCCTGCAGCCCCAATCGCATACACCAAGCCTCCTCAGGTTCCGCCTGCGCTTGCTGCACTACTCCAACTTACTGAGTCTGATATACAGGACATATTGGGCAACCAGCAGGAAGCAGACAAGATCGTCGCGAACGTGTCTGAGAAGGCGCTTAACCTTGTGCAGACGCGCATGGACATGCAGACGTACATCTACGTCTCAAACTTCGCGAAGGCCGTGCGACGCTGCGGTGAAGTCTGGCTCTCGATGGCTAAGGACATATATGTAGAACCCGAGCGCACGATGAAGACTATAAACGAGTCAGGTTCTGCTAATGCAGCAAAACTTAAGATTCCTGCGAAGGATCAAGCATCAGGCGCACTGATTCTAGGCAATGACTTGACTAAAGCTAACTTCGACGTCGCTGTAACTGTTGGTCCTTCGTCTACTTCGCGACGCGAAGCTACGCTGCGCTCAATCACAGACCTACTCCAGATTACACAGGACCCTGAGACTATGCAGGTACTTCTCGCTATGGCTGTGATGAACATGGAAGGTGAGGGCATGCACAACTTGCACGAGTATTTCCGCAAGAAGCTCGTGCAGATTGGCGTCGAAGAACCCACAGACGCGGACATGCAGGCTGCTACCGCTCAGGCACAGGCTCAGAAGCCTACAGCTCAAGAAGAGGCCTTGCTCGCAATGGCTCAGGAGTCACAGGCTAAAGCAACGAAGGCGCGGGCTGACGTGCTAGAGACAGTTGCTAATACAGAACTAACACATGCTAAGACACTCGAGACTCTTGCTAACATCGACCCAGCAGAACGGGCGCGCGTGGAAGCACAGAAGTTGGTACCTCAGGCTTCGGCCTTAGTACAATAGCGCACACCGCCTGAGCGCATCACGCAGGCGAGAGATCAAGGAGATAAGGATGGCCTTTAAGTTGCCGGACGAAGAGATCGTGACACAACCTCAAGAGCAACCTCAGGTTGAGGAGACGACTGACGAGTCGTCTACCATAGAGACAGAAGTCGCTCCGGAAGAGATCGTCGTCACGATAGGCGAAGAGACAGAACCCGAGGAGCATGAGGACAGTACTCACGGCACGCCAGTGTGGGTAAAGGCTGTCCGAAAGCAGAACCGTGAGCTGCAGAAGCAGGTTCGAGAGCTTAAGGCACAGATAGTTGCTCCAGTAGCAGCTGCAGAAGTTCCGCCTGTGGGCGAGAAGCCTTCCCTCGTGGGCTGTGACTACGACACTGTCAAGTACGAGGCCGATCTGGCCGCATGGTATGAGCGTAAGCGCTTGGCCGACGAAAAACTCGCCAAGGTAAAGGCACAGGCTGCCCAGCAAGAGCAGCGTTGGGCCCAACGCCAGGTCGAGTACAAGACAGCTAAGGATCAACTTAACGCTGAGGACTATGACGACGCCGAGATCATCGTGCAGGACCTCTTCGACGTTACGCAGCAAGGCATCATAGTGCACGGTGCCAAGAACGCGGCCCAGGTAGTCTATGCACTAGGCAAGAATCCAAGTAAAGCTAAGGAACTAGCTGACATAAAGGACCCGATCGAGTTCGCGTTCGCCGTAGCTAGGCTGGAGAGTCAGTTGAAGTTCAACGTCAATGCTAGGCGCCCGTCTGTGCAACCCGAGTCACGCGTAGTAGGTAGCGGAAAGCCTGCTGGTATCAGTGATGCCACGCTCGAACGACTGCGCGCCGAGGCTAGTAAGACTGGCGACTACACGAAAGTTAGCGCTTACAGAAAGCAACTTCGTGACAATCAAAGGAGATAAGTCATGGCCAATGAGTTTTCCAAAGAGGAACGCGTCGCGTTCGAGGACATCCTTGAGGGCTTTCAGGACGCCCTTGTTCTCAGCAAGAACGTGGCCGTGTTCAACACGGACCAGGTGCTCATGGAGCGTACGGGCAACGTGATCTGGCGCCCACAGCCCTACATCGCGCAGAGTTTCGACGGCGAGGACCAGTCCGCCAACTTCAAGCAGCAGACCCAGCTGTCTGTGCCCGCCACTATCGGCTTCAAGAAGTCGGTGCCCTGGGTTATGACCGCCAGCGAGTTGCGCGACGCGCTGCAGGAGAAGCGCCTCGGCGATGCTGCTAAGCAGAAGCTCGCCAGCGATATCAACATCGCAGTACTCGACATCGCGTCACTGCAGGGGTCTCTGGTCGTGAAGCGCACGCCTGCCGCCACTGGCTTCGATGACGTGGCGCTCTGCGAGGCGATCATGAACGAGCAGGGTATCCCTGACTACGATCGCTTCCTAGCCCTCTCGACCCGGGACTATAACGGCATGGCCAGCAATCTCGCTGGGCGCGCCGACATGACTGGTAAGCCTCTGACGGCCTACGAGCGGGCCTTCGTTGGGCGCATCGCGTCCTTCGATACCTACAAACTCGACTATGCTCGCCGTATCACGGCTGCTGCGGGTGGCGCAGGTATCACCATCACTACTCTCGCCGCTGGTGGCAACGTCTACGTGCCCAGAGCCACTACGACTGCTACGACTGGTGAGCGCTCTAACGTAGATAATCGCTTCCAGAACGTCGTAGTTTCATCCACTGCCAACGTGGCGGCGGGTGATTCATTCACCATCGCTACTGTCAACGCGGTCCATCACATCACCAAGCAGGACACTGGACAGCTCAAGACCTTCCGCGTCGTCTCCATCACGGACGCGACGCACATGGTCATAACGCCTCCGCTCATTACCGCCCAGGGCGGCACTGACGCAGAGAAGCAGTATCAGAACTGCATCGTAGGCACGTCTGCTGCTAACTCGGCGATCGTGTTCCTCAACACTGTCACTGCTGCAGCTAATCCTTTCTGGCAGCGCGACGCGATCGAGATCATTCCTGGGCGCTATGCAGTACCCAGTGATGCTGGTGCCGCTGTGATGAGGGCCACCACGGAGCAGGGCATCGAGATCGTGATGCAGAAGCAGTACGACATCGATACGATGAAGACCAAGTATCGCCTGGACACGCTCTTCGGCGTCGTGAACAAGCAACCTGAGATGAGCGGCATCGTTCAGTTCGGCCAGACCTGATGAATAGGGCGAGTCATAACGACTCGCCCACATCTCATCCACAAGGAGCAATGCAATGTCTAGCAAAGTATTTCCCTTCGGCGTCGTGGAGTTCACGCTGGCTGCGAGCGCCAAGATCGCTGCTTACTCTAAGTCGCCAGCCAAGATATACATCAAGGCTGGCTACCCTAACTATCCCGATTCCTGGTCGCTTCTCAAGGCTCTCGCGGCTGAGGAGGAGTATGCTTCCGCTGCTGTCTCTACGACCACGCTGGTGCGCATCGAGGCGGAAGCAAGCGATGTGTACTACGCCTATGGCACTGATGCTGTAGTGCCGGAAAAACGCGACTGGCAGAATCAGCCCGCGCCTGGCGCTCTTGATGCTACAGGCGCGCTTACCGCTGCAATGATCCTCTCAGGGATCGTTACCTCTACTACGGCTGCCGCCGTAGCTGGTACAGTTCCCACGGGTACCGTACTCGATGCGGCCCTTAACCTCGCCATCGGAGAGTCTGTGGACTTTTCGGTCATCGCGACGGGCGCCAACGCCTTCACTGTTACCGCTGCTGCAGGCGTCACGATCGTAGGCGTCGCAGTAGTCGCGACTGTCACTTCGGGTAGGTTCCGACTGCGCAAGACCGCTGCTGCTACCTACATCATCTACCGCCTCGCGTAAGTAAACAACCCCGAGGACTAACATCCTCGGGGTTATACTAAGGAGTAAGTGATGGACTTTCCACGTTTCGTGTTTACTAGTCCAGGCTCAATACTTTGTCAGGATGGCACTTACGACGTTGAACTCGTCAAGAATAAGAACGAGTTTGGCAGTGCTATTAAGGCTGGCTACTTCGAGACGCTACCTGAGGCTTTGAGTGGTGTTAGACTCAACGCTGAGCCTGAGCCTGAGCCTGAGCCTGAGCCTGAGCCCGAGCCCAAGGGCATGAACCTAAGGATAGGCACTTAATATGCCCCTCAAGAAGGGTTACTCAAAGAAGACTATCTCCGAGAACATCGCTAAGGAGATAAAGTCGGGTCGTCCACAGAAGCAGGCCGTCGCCATTGCGCTGGACACTGCTCGTCGTGCTGCTAAGCGGGCCAAGAAGCCTAGTAAAGCACCAAAGAAGAAGTGAGGTAGTTATGCCCAACAACAAACCTGTGCGCTTGAAGGTGAAAGAGGCTAGCAAGACTAAGTCAAAGAGTCCGAAGAACAAGAGTACATCAATAGTTGTGCGCGGTCCGGGCACGATGATCTCTGCTCAAGAACTGCAGTATCAAGCCGAGGACGACGCCCGCACGCTGATGCGTGCTGAGGAAATCAAGCGTGATGCGCCTAGACTCCGCAAGGCTAAGGCTGTAGCACAAAAGAAAGCTGACGAGGCTTCAAAGGTAGCCAAGTTGTGAGTTACACGAAACGCCAGCTCATTGAAGCCGCCATGGCCGAGATCGGTCTGGCGTCGTATTCTTTTGACCTCATGCCTGAGCAACTAGAAGCAGCACTTAGACGCCTTGACTCGATGATGGCTGAGTGGAACGCGCGTGGTTTGCGTTTAGCTTATGCTATACCTACTAGTCCTTCTACATCAGACATAATAGTAGACTCAGGTCTACCTGACTCTGCGTGGGAAGCTGTAATAACTAACTTAGCTCTTCGTCTTGCTCCTTCATATGGAAAGACTGTCAATCCTATGACACAGACTACTGCACGTCATGCCCTCAACACGCTATTAGCCCGTGCAGCCATGCCTAACGAACAAAAGACTAGTACACTACCAGCGGGTGCTGGCCATAAGGTTATAGACGACACGTTCATACTTGAACAAGCCGAAGACTTAGTAGTGGGTCCTGACACTACGCTTGACTTTAACTAGGAGGCTCCATATGGGTATGCAGATAAACCAACTAACTACGACGACACCCAGTGCTGCGCAGAATGTGCCCATATATGATCCTGCTCAAGGTGATACGCGTCGCTGGTCACTGTCCGATCTGCTGACCTGGCTTCAGGCCAACCTGACGTTCCCTGCGGCTGGTCGGCCAGAGCCCGACACGCAGTACGCAGCGCCTGCTGCCTCGCCGTTCTCTGTGTCCGTCACGAACGCCAACAAGGACGTGCATCTAATCCTTACACCTACGGGCGCTCTCGCCGCCGGTACTGTGGTGCTACCTGCTGTGGCCAACGTGAGGGATAAGCAACTCGTCATCGTCAACTGCACCCAGCAGGTTGCGACTCTCATGGTGAATGGGAATGGTGCTGTGGCTGTAAACGGAGCGCCTGCCGCACTAGCCGCTGATGACTTCTTCACGCTTAAGTACGATGCAACTGTCTCGACCTGGTATAGGGTCGGATAAAGGAAGGAAGCAATGAAGTTTTACCCTGATCGTGGCACCAACCAAGTCACTACGCCAGGTGCAGTCTCCGCGTCAGTAGCAATTAATGCTGTGTCGAAGGCTGTGCGTGTGGTCAACTCAGGCGCCAACATATGCTATGTGCGTGTAGGTTCAGGCGCGCAGACAGCTAATACTTCGGATACGCCGGTTCGATCTGGCGAGTCGATTATACTTGGCAAGGGAGATGGTGACGATACGCTCGCGCACATCTCAGCGGCAGGAACTACGCTTCACGTTCAGACGGGCGAAGGGTCCGAGGACTAATCATGCAGATTCCTATCCTGAGCGGAATATACGCTGACGAGGTAGCGGACTTCCGCACCGCGTATCCCGTCAACATGGTTCCGGTGCCCAAGAGTACGGGCATCAGCTCAGGATACCTACGCCCTGCTGAAGGCGCGGTTAAGATAGGCACAGGTCCCGGAATACCGCGCGGAGGCATCAACTGGAATGGAGAGTGTTACCGTGTCATGGGCACGAAACTCGTGCGCGTCGCGGCGGACGGTGCTGTCACTGTGCTTGGTGACGTGGGTACTGGCGGCCAATGCACGTTTGATTACTCCTTCGATCGCTTGGCGATCGCGTCGGGCGGAAGGTTGTACTACTGGGACGGTACACTTTTGACGCAGGTAACTGATCCGGACCTAGGTACCGTGCTCTCTGTGCGTTGGGTAGACGGATACTTCATGACGACAGATGGCACTTATCTGATCATCACCGAACTCAACAATCCACTGTCCGTGAACCCGCTCAAGTACGGAAGTTCCGAGATCGATCCCGACCCAATCCAGGCGGTGCTCAAACTCCGCAACGAGATCAATGCGGTCAACCGCTACACCATCGAGGTCTTTGACAACGTGGGCGGAGACACATTTCCCTTTGAGCGCATAGAGGGTGCGCAGATACAAAAAGGGGCCATTGGGACTCATGCCACGTGCATCTTCTCGGAGTTCGTGGCCTTCCTCGGCAGCGGGCGCAATGAGCCGCCTGGAGTTTATCTTGGTGCTAATGCCTCTGCGAACAAGATAAGTACGCGCGAGATCGATGCACTCTTGGCAGGGTATTCCTCCACTGAGCTGGCGGATGTCGTGCTGGAGTCGCGTGCGAACCAGGCACATCAGCACCTATGGATTAGGCTGCCTGACCGGACACTGGTGTACGACCTCGCGGCATCACAGGTTATCGGGGAGTCTGTGTGGTTCCAACTCACAAGTGCCCAGGAAGGATTCAGTACATACAAGGCTGCTGACCTCGTGTGGTGCCACGATTCATGGATGGTGGCTGATCCTGAATCGTATGATGTTGGAGTGCTTGACGCTTCCACGGCGCGGCACTTTGGAGAAGTGGTGCGCTGGGAGTTCAACACTGCCATCGCCTATAACGAGGGACGCGGCGTGCTCTTCCATTCGCTAGAGTTGGTGTGTCTCACCGGTCGCGTTGAGACTGGGGAAGATCCATACATCTCTACGAGTTACTCCGTTGACGGAGAGACGTGGAGCCAAGACCGGCCTATCAGAGCCGGAACACGCGGAGAACGCACCCGACGCTTAGCGTGGTTCCAACAGGGTCACATGGCATCGTGGCGCATTCAGCGATTCCGTGGTGACAGCCGGGCATTACTGTCTGTGGCGCGACTTGAAGCGGTGATGGAGCCGTTGACAGTATGAGAGAGCGCCTATCGTTCACCCGCGCACAACTCAAAGAGATATTCAGCGACTTTGAGTCGATCAAGGAGTTCGAGCGACTCATCGATCTAGTGGATAGTCTCATTCCCTCTACCGTGGTAGACCTTGAGATCGCCGCAGAGGCTGCGGATGCCAAGGGGCAAGAAGCACTAGAATCTCTGGGGCGCATCGCACGAGCCATCGAGGAACTTGCGGCACAGCCGCCTGCGCGAGCAGACAATTCTGTAGTCACTGACTACATAGACTTGTCAGACGCCGGTCCTCACGAGACGATGCCCAGGCGTGTCCAATGGAACAAAGATGACGGCACGATGGATGTGGGCCTTTACAATGGCGTCGTTCTGCAGAGTGGCCAAGAGTTTCATGTGTATGCCAAGAATGACGAAGCATTCACCATACTTAACGGGCGCACTGTCATGATGTCCGGAACTGTTGGGGCATCGGGCAAGCTCAAGGTCAAGCTCGCGAATGCGGACGGTACGGTTGACGAGAACTACATGCTGGGTCTCGCCACGCAAGACATTCCATCAGGGCAATTTGGGTATGTTACCATGCTCGGCTTGGTCCGAGGATTCAACACGACGGGCGGTGATAAGACGGTGCCAGAAGTATGGTCCGATGGCGACGTATTGTATTTTGATCCCGCATTCCCGGGCGAGATGACGAAGAACTCTCCAGTGGCACCACGGCTAAACCTTGAGGTGGCCATCGTGATAAAGGCAGGAGCTGGTGGCTCTGGATCAGTTTTCATCCACATGAAAACGGGTGAACATCTTCGCACGCTCCATGACGTTTCAGCACCCACTCCGCGCGACCTGGATCTGATTCAGTACAATACCGCTACGAAGCGCTGGGAATCGGGCGCATTGCCCTGGGTGGACATCGACTTCCCTATCATCGTGCGCACTGTAGGCGCAGGCATCCCTACGTTGACCACCTTGAATGGGAATATCACTATGCCTCGCTGGGCCGTGAACGATTATAATGTGTGTGAGTCGCAGGAACTTATCCATGGATGGAAAGAAGGGTCAACGGTATACTGGCACTTGCATCTGACCACAAACGGGCTGGACGCGACTGCGCGCTATGTGCGCTTCTCTCTTGAGTATGGTTATGCAGACGTGAATGGTACATGGACATTTCCTGCGGTAGTTACCACGGCAGACTTGTTGATTCCCGCGAACACGCCGGACAAGACGATGCTCGTGATGAGTCTCGCCAACTTCACGCCTGCAGTGCACATAGCGAGTCACGTTGTCGCCAGACTTACGCGCGTTGCGGCAGTGGGAGCCGCGCCAACAAACGATCCTTGGATTCCGATACTGCAACTGCATGCGCAAGTTGATACGATAGGCAGCCGAAACATCGGCACGAAGTAGGAGACGAAGATGGCTGTTACCCTGAAGTTGTTGATTCCGCGCAAGCACGCAGAGAACGCGCAGACCGTGCAGTATACATCGCCCGCTGGCACGAAGGCTGTGATTGATAAGTTCACGGTCACCAACACTTCTGGCGCGGTGGCGTATCTCAGCGTCAATCTGATCGCCTCGGGCGGAGCGGCAGGCACCAACAACTTGGTGATGCAGGCGCGTGCTGTATCGCCGGGAGAAGCGTATACTTGCCCCGAGTTGGTTGGCCAGGTGTTGGAAGCTGGGTCGATGATTTCAACGTTAGCCAGTGCGGCAACTGCACTCACCATCAGCGCTGGCGGGCGCGAGATCGTATAGGAGGGCAATATGGCATTACCACTATTGATTCCAGCCCTGATCGCAGGCGGTGCTACGCTGCTTTCGGGAATCATCCAAGGCCAATCGGCTAGTAGTGCAGCTAAGATACAGGCAGGCAAAGCGCAGGTTGGTATAGACGAACAGCGACGTCAGTTTGACGCCATGCAGAAAGTACTGGCTCCATATGTGCAGGCCGGACAAGGCACTATGGCTGCCCAGCAGGCCCTCGCAGGCCTTAGTGGACCTGAGGCACAGGCTGCGGCTATAAAGTCTATTGGTGAAAGTCCAGAGATGCAGGCAATGACGCAGCAGGGCGAAAATGCCATTCTTCAGCAGGCGTCCGCTACAGGCGGTCTACGAGGGGGCAATGTGCAGTCGGTCCTCGCTCAGTTTCGTCCAAACATACTATCAAGTCTCATTAACCAGCAGTATCAGCGTCTTGGTGGCTTGAGCCAGATAGGGCAGGCGTCAGCTGCTGGAGTAGCTGCAGGAGGACTTCAGACAGGTCAGAATGTGGCTGGACTCCTAGGACAACAGGGCGCGGCTGCTGCTGGCGGCCAACTCGCTGCCGGCCAAGCTTGGCAATCAGTGCCTAACGCTGTCATGTCAGGTCTTGGCATGTATACTGGACTAGGAGGTAAGTTCTAATGGAACCTATTAGATACTTAACAGGCGGTGAGAGTCCAATGCAGGCGTTCAAGGGCGCGCTTACCTTAGGCACAGACATTCAACAGCAGCGTGCCGCGTCACTTGCTGCTGAAGCGGAGGCAAATAGACAGGCTGAGATACAGGCCCGCTTTGCTAGGCTCAGTCAACCTGGCGCGACGACTAAGGACTATATGGATCTCGCCATGATACTTCCTAAGGACCAGTCTGAGGCGCTGCGCGAGAGTTTCAAGGTGCTGAAGGCTGACGAACAGCAGGCGGCTTTGACAGACACTGCCCAGGTGTTCTCTGCTTTTAAGGCAGCTCGCCCTGATCTTGCTGTGCAACTTATTCGTCAGCACGCTACTGCTGAAAAGGCTGCAGGCAACGAGCAGGGCGCTCAACTCGCAGAGGAGTGGGCTAAGATGGTCGAAGCAAGTCCTGAAGGCGCAAGTGCTGTTGAGAATATGTTTGGTTACACGCTTGCTCAGATGCCTGGTGGCGACAAGGCCCTTGAAGGTACACTATCTTATGCTAAAGACCTACGCTTGCAGCAAGAACATCCTATACTCATGGCCCAGAAGAAAGCAGAACTCGCCAAGGTGCAGTCGGATGCTGAGAAGGCTGATATTGAAGCAAAGTACGCAGAGAAGGTCAAGCTGGCTGGCCTTGAGACTGCTGCACGCGAGTTAGGACTTACTGACGCTAAGGCTGCTGAGGCCCTTGCGCACGCGCGTTGGTATGACAACGAGACGCTTATAAACATGCTCAAGTTTGATGCTGCTAAGGAAAAGGGTGGCCTCGGGCCTGAGCAGGTTGCACAACTTGAAGACAGCATGCGCAAGGAGTGGTGGAACGATACTACTAACTTTCGCACTATTCAACATCAGCACGACATCGTTAAGAGTGCTGAGAAGTCAGGTATTGGCGACGTCGCGCTTATATTTGCGATAATGAAGATGTATGATCCAGCGTCTGTCGTGCGCGAAGGTGAGCAAGCTACTGCGCAGAATGCTGCAGGTGTACCTTCGTCGCTGATAGGTGTATACAACCAACTAATAGGCGGTGGTAAGTTAGGCGATGCTGCCCGTACGCAGATAAAAGATCAAGCTGAGAAGATATACAAAACTTCACTTACTCGCAACGACGCGCTTAGGACGAGTCTCGTTGACATAGCTAAGCGCCGCGGTTTGAACATGAACAACATAATCACTGGTGGTATAGACGAAGGTACTACCACGGAGGTTGACTACTAACATGCCACACAACATAACTACTAAGGACGG
>Ga0079037_100001366_pt1 | contig 12642 bp, 12 predicted proteins | sample Mud3Dept4metaG_FD_71479 | JGI IMG/M metagenome (GOLD analysis project Ga0079037, IMG submission 71479) | Freshwater wetland microbial communities from Ohio, USA, analyzing the effect of biotic and abiotic controls - Mud 3 Core 4 Depth 4 metaG | ecosystem: Environmental > Aquatic > Freshwater >... | reverse complement strand
GGAGTTGCAATCGCTTGACCTGGTCTCACTACAACAGCCAGAAACGAAAAAGAGCCCATCCCAAGCCGCTGCGCCTGTCGCGAGTGGCGCCCCTCAACCCCTGCTTATCGCTCGTCAGCTTACCTTTCGCTATCGCCCACATGGTCACCCGGTAATCCAGGAGGTCTCGTTACAAGTTCAACCAGGCGACCGCTTATTGCTCGAAGGCCCCTCCGGTGGCGGTAAATCCACCCTGGCTGCCCTGCTCACCGGATTACGAAAACCCGAATCAGGCTCGCTCATCCTGTGGGGATTTGACCGCCAAATCCTGGGGAGCGAAGAGTGGCGCCGGCGCGTGGTCATGGCTCCTCAATTCCAGGAGAACCATGTCTATTCGGACACCTTCGGCTTCAACCTGCTGATGGGGCGTCGCTGGCCTCCGGAGCCTGAAGACCTGCAGGATGCAGAAGCAGTTTGTCGCGAGCTCGGACTGGGCGAGGTACTCGACCGTATGCCCTCCGGCTTTAACCAGATGCTCGGCGAATCCGGCTGGCAGCTCTCGCATGGTGAGCGCAGCCGGCTCTACATTGCTCGCACCTTGCTCCAGAAGGCAGACCTGATTGTCCTGGACGAGAGTTTCGCCGCTCTTGATCCAGAAAACCTGTACCGCTCTTTGCGCACTGTTTTACAGCGCGCACCATCTTTACTGGTGATAGCTCATCCATGAACCACACCCCCCATTCCCCCGCTCAGAATCCTGTGTCCTTGATGGGTGATCGAGGGTAGGTCGTGTATAATAAATATAGAGGGAGTAAATTATGAAAGTAAGAACAAACCTTCATGCTGGCGCAGGGCTGGGTGATGCAGTATCTGACCTGACCCACCTCACTGGAATCGACCGTCTTGCTCAAATCTATGAGCAGTGCACCGGAAAAAGTTGTGGCTGCGACCAGCGCAGGCAGACTCTAAATCAATTAGTTCCTTTGCCCAGTCTAAGCACGCAGGTTTAAGATCTAAACAGCTATCCATAATTCCGATCCGAAATAAATTCCGTGCGAAGAATGCACCGTCTCCTGCTCATCCTGTTTATTTCCTGCATTATGCTCTTATTGCTGGCAGCTTGCGGCGGCAGGTTGCCGGCTGACTGCCCACCAGACTGCATCGGTCTTAACCTTTTCAGTCGTAATCTGCAAGGCATTAATTTAGATGATGCCCGGTTGATTGAGACCAATCTGAATAAGGCTAATATGGTAGGCGCCTCGCTGAAGAACGCCAATTTAACGGGTGCTCACCTGAAAGAAACCAACCTGGAAAGTGCGGACTTAACTGGCGCAATATTGACTGGCGCGGATCTCTCCAACGTTAACCTGCGCAATGCCATATTGGATGGCGTCGACCTGCGCGGGGCTAACCTGCAAGGTGCTACCCTCAGCCGGGTCAACATGACCAACACCCGTTCTGATGGTGCCGAATTCAGGAATGCCGAGTTGATTGGGAGCAACTTTAGCGAGGTTCATCTGAGCGGCGTGATTATGACTTATGCCAATCTGAGCGGTTCTGACATGCACGCATCCAGCCTACAAGGCTCGAACTTTAGCTCTGCCGACCTGAGCGGCGTCAACTTGCAGAATGCCCTCCTCAGCGGTAGTCGCTGGACCCTGGCCAAACTCATTGCGACAAACTTTACCCAATCTAACTTGACCGGAGCCGACTTTTTTGGTGCAGACCTGACTGGAGCCAAGCTCACGAATGCCAAGCTCAACGGTGCGATCCTGGTTGGGGCTAACTTGAGCGGAGCAGACTTGCGCGGCGCAGACCTGTCTGGTGCTGTCTTGATCTTGCCTCTTCCGCCTGATGCGAGTTCAGACTTCACCTACCAAACTCTGAGCGGCGAAGATCTGCGCAACGAATTGGCCAAGACTGATATTGGCAAGATCCTCTTCGACCCTTTCATAACTGAGCTAAACGAAACCCAGCTTAAGCCCCTCCTGGCAAACGCCATCTTGCAAGGTGTCATCTACAACCGCGATACCATCTGGCCACTGGGTTACCCGATTCCGGCGTCAGCCGTCTTACAAGAACGTTAATGGAAACTCCTGAACCTCTTCCTTCCAATCCTCTTCCAATCCGCAAATATCTGACCATCCTGGTTGTCGTTACCATTGTTGTCGCAGGCATCCTTTTTTTGTACCAGAACATGCGCTGCCCGCCGGTATGTAAGGGTGAAAATCTTACCGGACGCGACTTTCGCAACAAGAACCTGGATGGGGCAAATTTCACTAACGCAATCTTAACGGGCGCTGATTTCGCTGATGCATCCCTGAACAAAGCCAATTTCAGCGGAGCAGATTTGAGCGGCGCATCACTGGTGAATGCTTCATTGATCGAAGCCAATCTAACTGACACAATCCTGATCGGCGCAGATATCCGTAGTGCAAATATGGCCGCAGCTATTGTCGATAATGCCAACTTCAATGGAGCGAACCTCTCTTCCGCTATCCTTACCTCAGTCGATTTCTCTAAAGGTGCTGTGATGACCGCTGCCGACCTCAACAAGGCAACCTTGATAGGCACCAATCTATCGGGTCTCAACCTAAGCGGCGCGCAGTTGGCTGCAGCGAACCTTAACGGAGCCGACTTGAGCGACGCCCGTCTGGACGGCGCAAACCTGAGTGGCGCCTCTCTGAGCGGTACTCTGGTGAAGAACGCCAGCATGATCGGTACCATCCTGGATCAATCGTCGATGCAAAGTGCCAACCTTGAGGGGGCTAATTTAGGCGGGTCCTCTTTCTACTTAACCCGTGTTTTCGGCGCTAACCTGCAAAACGCCAATTTAACCGGCGCTAAGTTTACCCAAACCTTGATGGGTGGCGCTGACCTGACCGGGGCTAATCTAGAAGGGGCCAAATTCTATGGTGCGCGCCTCGCTGGATCCAAGCTGGAAGATGCCTCCCTGGTTGATGCTTACCTGGATATCGACCTCCTTCAAGACCAATTCATCCTTCCTACCAATATGGATGGGGCAATCCTGCGCGATGCTACGCTCTCAGGCAGTTACATCGCTGGCGCCAGTTTTGCTGGGGCGGATATGACTCAGGCTGATTTCAGCCGGAGCGGTCGCGATCCATTCCAATACACCGATCAGCGCACAATCCAGAATACAGAAATCACCCTCAATGCCAATTTCTCCGGCGCTAATTTAGGCGGCGCCAATTTCCAGGCTGCCCCCTTAGATAATATCGATCTAAACTCCGCCAACCTGACTGGCTCGAATTTCCGCTACGCAATTCTGCGCAATGCCAATCTCAGCCAGGCTAAGCTCGCCCAGGCTGACCTGCGCTCCGCCAACTTAACCGGCTCCGACCTGCACGAAGCTGACCTGAGCAACGCCAACCTGGCAGGGGCTAATCTTTCAAACGCGGATATCTCGAAAACTATCTTAGAAGGCACGATTCTTCTGACTTCTGAAACGCCAGATTTTCCCCAAGATATGAACCTTCTCAGGTTCCAAAGAATCTTAATCACTTCAGATTGCCCCAATGGCACCTTTTTAATCCTCGCCAACGACTCGGTCATACCTCGTGCTACTGGTTTCGAGCGTGATTCAGGGCGAAGCTTTTATAATAGCGGCGCCTGGCAACAAGCCAAGCTTTATATATGCTCAGCTAACTTAAGCGGAGTAAAATGGGCCGGCCTGAAACCCTACCGTGTCTACCTGGCTGGAGTAAACCTTTCTGGCGCCGATCTTAGCAATAATGATCTTTCAGAAGCGATCTTCCAAGATACAATTCCGGTGGGGAACATCGATTATTCCCTGTACGCTAATTTGACAGGTATTATTTATAATGATGTCACCCAATGGCCGGATGGCTTTAACGCACCGCCATCGGCCAAATAAGTCTATTGAGGATAGTTAAGCTGGAGCGCCGCTCACCTATCCCAGGGAACTTCTTATGACCGTCACCATCACTGTCGCCAACCAGAAAGGTGGGGTGGGAAAGACCACCACTGCTGTAAATCTCGCTCACGGGCTGGTGCTGGCGGGTTACCAGGTCCTGCTTGTTGATCTCGATCCACAAGGTCAGTGTGCCACCATCCTCGGTTTGAAACAGGAGCCAGGCGCTTTCGACTTGTTGGTTGCCGAACGGCCCGCCCGCCAGGTGATACGGTCCACAGACCGGCATAAGCTTTTCGTCATCCTGGGTGACCGGAAAACTGCTACTGCGCAAACCGTGCTTGGTGTGCAACGCTCCCCAGTGACATACACCCGCGAGAAACTAATACCCGCCGTCGAGAAAGAAGGCTTTGCTTACCTCATCATCGATACTTCGCCCAGCGTCGGTGAATTGCAGGAGCAAGCACTTTTCGCGGCGGATGGCGTGCTCATCCCCTGCGCTGTCGACTACCTGGCTTCGGATGGCATCTTCAATATTGTCACCACCCTTGACCAGCTTCGCCAACGCTCGAACTGGCATGGTCGTATCCTTGGGGTCTTACCTACCTTCTATGACGATGTCACCCGTGAGAGCAAAGCCACGCTTAAAGACCTGACAACACGTTTCCCTGAGAACATGCTTCCGCCCATCCACCGCGCTACCATTCTGCGTGAATGCGCGGTGGAGGGTAAAACTATATTCGAGCTTGATCCCTCCTGCCGGGCTGCCCTCCAATACAAAGCTTTGGTTGAATATGTAAAGAATTGGAAATTAACCTGACGGGAAATCCACCCCCATAAAAAAAATCTCTCCCACCACCGGGAGAGATTTTGGTTTGCTAATTAATTACTAAGCATCTCTTTACGCGGATGCGGCTTGTACAGGCTCGCCACCTTCTTTGCGGCGACTGGCTGCCTTCTCAGCGGGTTGCTTTCCGTCCTCAGAAGTAACCGGATCTCCCACCTGCTCTTCAGCAGGTTTTGCCTGAGCTTCCTTCGCCTTGCGAAACGCCTGGCTATAAACCACAATCGTCTCAACAAATACACCCTTCAAAGCCGGTTGATTATCATAGCCGCCCTGGACTAGCTTCGATAGCTCAAATCCCAAGCCCTTCTCATATTCATTCAAAGAGCTCACAAAGGCGCGTGTTTCTTCCTCAGAAAGGCTCAGCAGCCAGGTTTTGAAATCGTCAGGGAAAACATCACTACCGGAGCCAGCAATATAGCTGCGCAGAGCCTCTTTCGCAGTGCTCTTTCCGAACCTAGTCTGCCACCAGGAGACTGTTTTGCTAGAATACTCGCTGGCGACACTCTTGGAGGTGGTCGCTACTTTGTCGGTCGTTTCATCAACTTTATCGCCAAACTTTGTTTTCGCCACGTAATATCCGATTAAAACCGCTGCAGCCAGAAGCAAAATCAACGTTAGCATTTCCAGTCTCCTCTGTTTATTGTAGAAAATTCATCCATCACTTAAGTTATCCACGAGCGTATGGATGAGATCAGACTTTTTTACGCCTGCCTAGAAAGTATCCAATCACCAGGGCGATCACCAAAAGGACAATTAGTTCCATTAGATTCCTCCGAATTTCTTCCTTTTTCTCTCAAGATGTCCTAGTTCAGAAATCTACGGGATTATACCATACCTGTCAAGGCGTTAGCGGTACACTCAAGGTGGGAGAAAGGGGCATCGTTACCGTGATCGGTAATGTGCCGGTGATTGTCGGGGTGACGCTAGGTATTACGGCGGGTTGTGTCTCACCCTCTTCCAGGCTTGGAAGGGGAAGGATCAGGGGATTATTGCTGGGAACAACCATTACTTTCATCCCCGGGCTTATCTTATCAACATAACGGAAGGTGGTTAATCCCGGATTCTTACTCAGGATTTCGTTAATGAGCTTTAAAGCCTCAGCCTCTGCCTGACCTTTGAGCAGAATCACCTTTGCAGCAGCTTCTCCTTCCAGAACAGCTGCATCTGCCCGACCTTTAGCTTCGATTGTCAACTTGTCTCGTTGCCCCTCCGCCAGCTTTCTCATTTGTTCCGCCTGGTACTCGCGCTGGGTGCGTTCCTGCTCCGCGACCTGCTTCTGCTCAATCGCCGAAGCGTATTGCGTGGAAAATGCGATACTACGTAGCAAGAAACGATCAAGAACGAAGCCCTTTGCGCCGAACTCCTCGCGTAAAATCTCTTGCAGGTTGCTCTCCAACAGCTTGCGCTTCGAGCTATTCACCTCATCGGCAGTGAATTGAGATACTTCGGTGCGGATCACCCCACGCAGGATCGGGCGGATGAAATCTTGCACATAGCGATCTTGGAAGTCAATGTGCACCCGGATCACCTCATTGGGGTCAATCCGGTATATCACAGAACTATCGAGATACACAGCTTGGCCGTCTGAGGTGCGGGCTGCAATAGAATCATTGCCTGACTTGGCTCCCTCAGTCGTTTCAGCAGCCATGGTATAGTTTTGCCATGAAATCGGGTAGCGAACCACTCTTTCAGCCATCGGGTAAATCCAGTGCAGACCTGAGCGCATCGGTTGCTCACGGTACCCGTCTCGACTGAACAGTGAAATCACCATACCCACTTGCTGTGGTTCGATAAAAACCAGAGCTGCACTGAGCAATGAGAGAGCAAGCGCCACAAGAAAAGCCAGCACTACCCGCCGCGTGGTGAGCACTTTGAGCACTTCGCGTGGACCACCATATTGGAAAGCGCGAAAGGTCAGGTATGCAATGAGTAACGCAAATGTCCCCCAGGCGATTAAAGTGAGAACATTCAGAATTTGATCTAACATAATCTCTCATCCCTCATAGAACTAGATCCATAATTCAAGCTATGACCACAGAGTGCCAGCCGTAAGCTTTCTGGTAATTATAAATTACATAATTAACCTGATATCCCTGGCTTTACCCTTGGCAAGAAAAATCCGACAAATGTCTTATTTCAAAACAGCCTGGGATGCCGTCAAATTACCCTTGTTGTCATCTCCGCCTCATGATAAGATTTCAGCGGTACAATTGAAACGAAAAATCTTCTTCTCCTGAGGAGTAAATTTCTGATGAACGCTTTAAAATCACATGTTTCCCAATTCAGAGTTCGCACTGACGTGCGCGCCGGGCAAGGCGGCGGTTACGTTGATGGCGTCTGGTATCCCGACATGAGCGGCGTCTGCCAGGGTTCTACCCCGCCCCCGCCCCCGCCCCCACCGCCTACCCAAGGTGGCGGTTATGTAAACGGTGTCTGGTATCCGGATATGAGTGGCTATTGCGGCTAACCCCCTGAGTAAGAATAAAGAGGTAGCAGAGATGAAAGTGCAAACTGGCTTACGCGCGGGAAATTTCCTGGATGATGCTACCCGCATGATCAACACTACTGTGGCTGCAACCGCTGGCTTTGTCAACTCAGCTGCAAACCAGGCGCAAAAGACCACCAGCAGTGTGGTCAACACAACCTCATCCACGTTGAATTGCCTTTCCAGCTCTTTTGGCTGGCGTTAAACTGCATCTTAACCCAAATCCTACCAATGCAAGGCTCCTTTCCGATGAAGGAGCCTTGTTTTTTCTTTATTAAATTTATTGACCTTCTCCCCCCGACAAGATATAATCTGAGCAAACATATACCAACCTTCGGGGCAGGGTGAAAGCAACCCGCAAAACCAGGAAAAAGCGGGTGCCTATTCCCGATCGGCGGTAAAGCCCGCGAGCGGCGCGGCAACAAGTCTAACGCTTGCCCGCTGCAGATCCGGTGAGACTCCGGAGCCGACGGTATAGTCCGGATGGAAGAAGGTTTGGCGGTGAAAACCTGCTTTTCATGCGCGCATCTCTCGCGCTCTGATTACGGGTGATTGACACCGATTTCTGCCCCGAAGGATAATCTCTTTGGGGCGTTTGATTTTATGGACCTAACCAGCACACCCAAAACTCCAACCACCAAACGGTGGAGGGTGATCAACCGCACTGTTTGGCTTATCAGTCTTTCAGTGGTTTTTGTTATTTTCATCTGGGAGGTGGCAATCAGGCTTGGTAATTTTCCTTCATTCATTCTACCCTCCCCTCAACAGGTCTGGTCACGCTTATTACAGGTGCTCGCCGATGGTTCCTTGCTGCGCCACATCACCTACACCCTGGGAGAGGTTGTTGCCGGCCTGGCGATCGGGATCATTACAGCTACGGTGCTGGGCTATTTGCTTGCCAAATCACCCGCCGTAGAACGGTTGCTATCCCCCTATATCGTTGCAAGCCAATCAGTGCCCATCGTCGCCATCGCCCCTCTGCTGGTAATTTGGTTTGGCTCAGGTTTGCTTTCTAAAGTTCTGATCAGCGCCTTGATCGTCTTTTTCCCCGTGCTGGTGAACACGATGGTTGGATTACGCTCGGTGCCCGAAGACCTGCATGATTTGATGCGCTCTTTACTTGCCACCCGCTGGCAGACTCTAACCATGCTCGAGATGCCCTCTGCCTTGCCGGTATTTCTGGGCGGACTGCGCATTGGTGCAACCCTGGCGGTGATCGGCGCGGTAGTCGGCGAGTTTGTTGGCGCTGATCGCGGGTTAGGCTTTTTGATCAACCGCGCCCGAGGCCAGTATGATACTGCTTTAGTTTTTGTCGCTGTTATTACCCTGGTACTTTTGGCATTGAGCCTATACGGTTCAGTGCTCATGCTAGAGAAACGTTTGCTCGCCTGGCAACGACCTATAGAATCATCTCACAGGTAAACCTATGCCGAATACCCGCTCTATGAAATTGTTTGCCCTGATCATCCCTTTCTTTATTACCTCGTGCGCTCTCGCACCCTCTACTCGCACAGTTACGACATCCCCGCCAGAGCTCACTAATATCCGCCTGCCGATGGGTTATATCCCCAGCGTCCAATATGCGCCTTTTTACGTCGCAATGGAGAAAGGTTATTTTAAAGAAGCTGGATTGGATGTTGAATTCGACTATAGTTTTGAAACCGACGGTGTTTCTCTGGTCGCGGCGAACGAGCTACAATTTGCCGTCGTCTCTGGTGAACAGGTGCCTCTCGCCCGCGCCCAAGGTCTACCTGTGGTCTATGTTTTGTCCTGGTGGAAAGATTACCCTGTCGCTGTGACTGCATTTGAAAATGAAAATATCCGCCAGCCTGCTGACCTGGCAGGCAAGAAGATCGGCATTCCTGGCTTATTTGGCGCCAGCTACGTTGGTTTGATCGCCTTACTCAACGCGGGCGGCTTGCAAGAGAAGGATATCATCCTGGACTCGATCGGTTTCAACCAGGTTGAAGCGCTGGTGGCGGGACAAGAGCAGGCAATTGTGGTGTACGCCAACAACGAGCCTATCCAGCTCGAAGCCAAAGGTTATGCCATAGATACGCTGCGCGTTGCCGATTACGTTCAACTCGCCTCAAATGGATTGATCACGAATGAAGCAACTATCGCCAATAATCCTGATCTGGTTCGCCGCATGGTGCAAGCTACCCTGAAAGGCATCTCGGATACTCTCAATAATCCCGATGAAGCCTTTGAAATCTGCAAGAAATATGTTGAAGGTCTGTCATCGGCTGATCAGGTCGTTCAACGCCAGATATTGGATACCTCGATTGAGTTCTGGAAGACGGACCAACTCGGTTATTCTGACCCTGCTGCCTGGGAAAATATGCAACAGGTGCTGCTGGATATGGGTTTGCTGGCTCAACCGATAGAGCTAAACAAGGCATTTACCAATGATTTCGTTACACCGAAATAGCCAGGGTGTAAAAGATTGCGAATTATTCATTCATCGCCTTCCCCCTATCCCTCATGCCTGATTCGCTGACATCTACCCGTCCAATTCTTAGTGTGAGAAATCTGAGCGCGACATTCCACAATGGCGATGGCGGTTTACAGGCCTTAGATCGACTTTCCTTTGAAGTCTGCCCACAGGAGTTTGTGTGTGTGCTTGGACCCTCCGGTAGCGGCAAGAGCACATTACTGCGCATCCTGGCTGGTTTGCTACCCTCCAGCGAAGGCGAGGTTATTTTCCATGGCGAGCAACTATCCAGTCCCCGGTGCGAAATTGGTTTCGTGTTCCAGAAGTCGAACCTGATGCCCTGGCGTACTGTCCTACAAAACATCACCCTGCCCCTCGAGCTAGCTCGCCTCCCAGCCAGCGAAGCGCAAAGAACAGCTCAGGAGATGGTCGAGCTGGTTGGATTGGATGGTTTCGAACACACCCTGCCGCGTGACTTGTCCGGTGGCATGGCGCAACGCGTCGCCATAGGCCGCGCCCTGGTACATAATCCTGAAGTTCTGCTTCTCGATGAACCCTTCGGCTCCCTGGATGCCCTTACTCGAGAGCGCATGGGAGGGGAGCTGCTGCGCATCTGGCAGGCGCATCGAAAAACCGTCATCATGGTCACCCATTCGATTTCAGAAGCCCTCTTCCTGGCTGACCGTGTGCTCGTTCTCAGCCAGCGTCCAGGCCAAATTCGCCTGGATATCCCGGTTGACCTGCCTCGCCCTCGCCAGGAAAGCATGCGCTTTACTCCCATATTTGGCGACCTAACCCGCCAGGTGCGCAATGCGATTGGAGAGTGATAAGTCCGTCACAATCCAGGCTCCCCGTAACTAACTACAATTCGCTAATCCCGTACTCACCGATTATTCATCTCTGATTCTCACCCCTATCTTTATAATACAATCTATAAACGACTGTAAAACAAGGTTTTTCTTGTTCAAACCTTATTGGAGAATTATCCCCACATGCCGTTAAAGAAATTATTTGTCCTGGTTTTCTTTATTACCATGCTGATCAGCTTATCAGCAAACGCACAAACACCTACGTCTTTATCCTCTGTTAGAGTTTCCCTCTGGCCAGAGTTCGACCGCCCGGCACTGCTGGTAATTTATAGTCTAACGCTCCCAGCAAATTCTTCATTCCCCATGGATATCGATTTTCGTTTGCCGATTGAGGCTGACGCTCCGCATGCTGTCGCTGCCCGCCAGCCGGATGGTTCGTTGGTCAACCTATCTTACGACCAAAAGGTTGAAGGCGATTGGCTGAAAATCCACTTCAAAGCTACAACGCCTGAATTGCAATTGGAATATTATGACCCCCGTCTTGGAAAAGATGGCCTCTCTCGCCATTTCATCTATAGTTGGCCAGGCGACTTTTCCGTCGATAATTTCCAAATTGAAGTACAGCAGCCTTCAGGCGCCACCCAGATGCGGATTAAACCAGGCATGGGCAATGGCGCCACAAAGTCAGATGGGCTGGTTTACTACTCTTACAATGCCGGAGCGATCCCTCTTTTCCAGGAAGTTGCTGTTACAGTCGATTACCAGAAACCTACTGATGAGCTGACCTACGCTAATACCCCCGTCGAACCCATTGCCCCACTATCTACTACCACGGATAATTGGACTTCATGGTTCCAGCAGCCGCTTTTCCTGATCATTGGCATCATGGGTGTCTTGCTAATAGCATTTGGCGTGGGTGGTTTCTTGTATTACGAATATTCATTAAAGAACCAACCAGAAAAAACAGCTCGCCGCCGTCATAAGACGAACAACCAGCACGTCCCGTCCATTGCCACGCAAGAAAACCACATCTATTGCCACCAGTGCGGCAATCGCGCCGCCCCTGGCGACCATTTCTGCCGCGCTTGTGGAACCCAATTGCGAGCCTCTTGATTAAGAAAATGCGACGCACCTGGCAGTTGGTGCGTCGCATTTTTTTATTGTCGGGATACTGTTTTATTGCGGTGGAGCTTTCACTTCTGGCCGGACTAAGCCGGTCATGTCACCACCGATAGCTTGCAATGTATCATAAAGCACTTGCAAGACATACTGACCATTGTGCGCAAATGCGCCTGGATCTTTCTGGACGTATTGGTAGTTGTACGCCGCTCGCAGCAATTTCGGCGTCCATGACGCGTATGCATTGTCACGATTAGCTTCATCCTCATCTACGACGCCATTACCGTTCGTATCAGTGAAGAAGTAGGGATATTGACCTGGATCGTATGCCAGAGGTGTACCCACAACATCCTGACTGTAAGCCTGGATGGCTGTGTAGAGCTTCTCAGTCATAGTCTGGATCTCGCCGGCCATGCCTTCGGTTTCGTCGCCGTCGCCATCAAAATCGCCCGGCGTCATGCGAATCTTGGTCAGGTCTTCCTCGCTCTGTACCTGGGTGTGGCAGGCTTTACAACCGTCCACTTTGACATTCAAAGCGTGTGCGTCGTGACAACCTTCGCAGGTATCGAAGCCCGGAACGTGCATGTTGCGCCCGTTGTACTCCTGGCCCTCGTACTCGTACATACCCTTAGCCAGAGTACCAAACAATGTCGAACCGGCAGCAAAGTAATGTGAGTCGCGGAACCGTAAGGCATCAGAGACTTCGTCATCTCCAACAGCGGCCGCTTTTATGGCTGAGTTAACACTGACCGTCGACTCACGACCCTGGTGACAATTAATGCACAGGTTGCTGTCATCCTTTTCCGCGAAGATCAGCGTTGCCCCACTGGGGAATTTCACCGCTCCAACCTCGTAACGAGTGAACGCCGATAGATCGTTATGGCAGGTAGAGCAGTTCAGACCATTCGTGGGTGGTACAGCAATAGTAGCCGCGTTCTTCAAGAACATCGGTAGACCAACGCCTGTGTGGCATTTCACGCACGTACCAGGTACTTCACCCTCCTCATCCCAATGGCGGAAGGCTTCCTCGGAACCAGCGAAGTGCCCTGCGTCGATGCGGTGCGCCTGCGACAG
>Ga0079037_100001365_pt1 | contig 12643 bp, 10 predicted proteins | sample Mud3Dept4metaG_FD_71479 | JGI IMG/M metagenome (GOLD analysis project Ga0079037, IMG submission 71479) | Freshwater wetland microbial communities from Ohio, USA, analyzing the effect of biotic and abiotic controls - Mud 3 Core 4 Depth 4 metaG | ecosystem: Environmental > Aquatic > Freshwater >... | reverse complement strand
GAGGCTCGAGAGCATACGTGCAATCCTCCCGTAGCCTCGTATTGTACCAAACACTGAAAATGCTTTGGCATAGTGATCCACTAGCCTTCAGTGTCGCAAATGTATCTTAGCTTATTCAGCTCGCCCGAGATCGCCTGAATATCTCTTTTTCGGACGTTGAGTATGTGATGGCCCATAGATAAATCCGCCATTATTGTCGGGTCTCGGATGATGAGTTTCGACACTCCGTGTCGACCCCGAGGGAGGACCAGACTCCGCAGTTTCCGCAGACATGCGCGGACCGCCTGTTTCGAGCGATTTCACTTTCAGGCACGTCTATTGCTTCAGTGCAGAGTATGTTGCGTCCACCAGGCAAAACAGGTATGCTATGGGACTTCAAGGAGTTGAAAGGCCCACCGTGTTTCTTGGGATTTCGGTGCTTCAAAGGTAACCATGTTTACTGGTATGGTTTACTGGCAGGCTCATTTTCTTGCCGCGTCCGGACATGAGGCCAGGCATCGATAAAACGGGTGCAGAATGAAGAAGAGAAACAAGATTCTGATCGGTATTGTCATTCTGATTCTTGCAGCGATAGGCGTTTTTCTGTTTCTCAGGAACACGGAGAACGGACAGAAATTCAAGACCGCTCGCGCCGCGAGAGGGAACATTCGGTCCACCGTTACGGCTACCGGAACGCTCAACGCGGTGACCACGGTCCTGGTGGGCACGCAGGTTTCGGGGACCATCAAGGCTATTTACGCTGATTTCAACTCGCGAGTGAAAAAGGACCAGTTGATAGCCCAGATAGACCCTACGACATTCCAGGCGCAGGTGGAGCAGGCCAGAGCAAACCTCATCGCCGCTAAAGCCAACCTGGCGAAGGCGCAGGCCTCACTAACCGACTCCCAGCGAACACTGGCGCGCAGCAAGGAGCTTTTCGCCAGGAACCTCATTGCGCGCAGCGAGTTCGACACGGCGGAGACGAACTATGAGTCGGCAAAGGCCCAGGTCGGTGTGAATGAGGCGCAGGTGGAGCAGAGTCAGGCCGCGTTGAAAATCGCCGAAACAAATCTGCACTATACTAGGATCGTCTCGCCAGTAGACGGGACTGTGGTCTCTAGGAACGTGGACGTGGGGCAGACAGTGGCGGCCAGTTTTCAGACGCCCACTCTCTTCACGATTGCCCAGGACCTTACGAAGATGCAGGTGGATACCAATGTCGATGAAGCAGACATCGGAAAAATAGCGTTGAATCAGGATGTAGAATTCACGGTCGACGCTTACCCTGATACTCCCTTCCGTGGAAGCGTTTCGCAGGTCCGGATTGCCCCGCAGGTTGTTCAGAATGTGGTTACCTACAACGTGGTGGTCGAGGTGGGCAACACTGAGCTTCGGCTGAAGCCGGGCATGACCGCTAACGTGTCGATAATCGTGGCGACAAAGAACGGGGTCTTGAGAATCCCCAATGCGGCGCTGCGGTTCAAACCTTCAGATGCAGATGTGGGCAAGACGGGAACTACAGCCTCGAAGGACGGCGGCAGACCTGAAGGCGGGCAGGTCGCCCGCGAAGGCGGTGGACCGGGAGGCCGAGGCGGCCAGGAGGGTGGTAAGCCCGGAGGTTCCGTCCGGAGAGAAGGGGGCCGTCCAGGAGGGCCACCCGGCAAAGAAGAGAGTGGATCGACGACGCAACAGGGTGGCATGTCTCCCGGAAGGCGTACCTTCGGGGTCTGGACACTGGAAAACGGAAAACTAAAACGGGCCGAGATTACGACCGGCATCACGGACGGGACGTTCACCGAGGTTACCGGTGGGCAGCTTAGAGAAGGGCAGGAGGTAATAACGGAGTCGACGGGTGGCGCAAAGAAGAATAACGTGCAACAGCAACAGATGCCTAGGTTCATCGGTAAATGAGTCTCATCGAGGCCAGAGAGATTACCAAGGTTTACTCATTGGGAGAGGTGGACCTCAAGGCCCTGGAGAATGTTTCGGTGACCATCGAGAGAGGCGAGTTTCTTGCGATCATGGGCCCATCGGGCTCCGGCAAGTCTACCTTCATGCACATTCTCGGATGCCTTGACAGACCCACGAGCGGGGACTATTTTCTGGAAGGAGTGAGCGTCGGCACCCTTTTGAGAGACGACCTGGCAGCCATCAGGAACAGGAAGATCGGTTTCGTGTTCCAGGGCTTCAACCTGCTCTCGCGGACATCGGCATTGGAGAATGTGGAGTTGCCCATGTTGTACAACGGTGTGCCTGCTAAGGAGAGAAGAGAAAAATCCCTTGCGGCCCTGAAAACAGTGGGGCTCGAAGGGAGAGAAGGTTCTCATCCGAACCAGCTCTCGGGCGGCCAACAGCAACGCGTTGCCATAGCCAGGGCCATTGTGAACGAAGCCCCGATCATCCTGGCCGACGAGCCTACAGGCAATCTCGACACGAAAACAAGTATAGAGATCATGGAGCTTTTCGAGAAGCTGAACAAGGATTCGAACATTACCATTATCTTGGTGACGCATGAGGCGGACATAGCAGCATACAGTCGACGCGTGATCAGGTTTCTTGACGGACACGTGGTGAGTGACGAGTTGAAACAGTGAAAACTCATGTTACGAGTTTCGAGTTCCAGGTTCAAAAACATGCCTTGTGTTTCGAACCCGCAACGCGCAACAGGTTCGTGTTTATAACCCGGAACGGAGTTTCGCGAAAAAATGATTGACGTTCCGTGGACCACCCGCATAGCGCTCAGGGCGCTCAAGGTGAACAAGATGCGCTCTGCCCTCACCATGCTGGGCATCATTATAGGGGTCGGGGCGGTCATTGCCATGCTCGCAGTCGGCACCGGGGCAAGCAGACAGATAGCCGATCAGATAGCGAGCATGGGAAGCAACTTGCTCATCGTGCTGCCCGGAAGTGCAACGTCCGGGGGCATGAGAATGGGTTTTGGCAGTCAGCCCACGCTGACGCTGGGAGACGCGGAAGCGATCGCAAAGGATTGTCCTGCAGTACTCGAAGTGGCGCCGATCCTGGGCGGCACAGCCCAGGTGGTGTATGGCAACCTGAACTGGGGCACGGTCATCACCGGTTCCACGCCGGGTATACTCACGGTGCGGGATTGGGGGGTTGCCGAGGGACGCCCCATGACCGATGAAGACATACGGAGTGCCACAAAAGTGGCCTTGCTTGGCCAGACCGTTGTTGAGAACCTGTTTGGCAGCATCGATCCTCTGGGGCAGATGATCAGGATCAAGAAGATCCCGTTCAAGGTGATCGGTGTGCTTGACCGCAAGGGGCAATCTGTAACGGGCCAGGACCAGGATGACGCGATCTACGTTCCAGTGACCACGGCCCAGAAGAAACTTTTCGGCACGACCTTCCCCGGCATGGTACGGAGCATAACGGTTAAGGCAAAGAGCATACAGGATATGGACGCAGCCGAACGGCAGGTGAGAGAGCTCCTCAGACAGAGACACCGCATTTCCGCGAGACAGGAAGAGGATTTCTCCGTTCGAAACCTTACCCAGATGATGCAGGCAACCGAGCAGTCGACCAAGGTGATGACCTTGCTACTTGGTGCCATCGCGTCTGTTTCCCTCCTTGTAGGGGGCATCGGCATCATGAATATCATGCTCGTTTCAGTGACTGAAAGAACGCGTGAGATAGGCATACGTATGGCCATCGGAGCGAAGACCTGGGACATACGCCTTCAGTTCATTATGGAGGCGGTGATCCTCTCCCTGATCGGGGGCACCATCGGTATCGCCACGGGCCTTTCCGCTTCCGAGGTGCTCACGTTCTTGGCAGGCTGGCGGACTATCGTTTCAGCCCCGTCCGTCGTGCTCGCGTTCGTATTTTCAGGAATGGTCGGGATATTTTTTGGGTTTTATCCCGCGTACAAGGCGTCACTGCTCAATCCCATCGACGCACTGAGATACGAGTAAAGGCCGTTGACACGGATAGTACCCGTTACGGGTTACAGGTTGCAAGTTCAAAGAAGCCCGCTGAACAGCGCACCCGCTGATTCGGTCCTTCACTAAACACCAAGCACTAAACACTAGCATTTCCGGGGTCATGAGTGACGATCTGTTGACACCCACCGCGATTGAGCACCGGTATTTGTTTGACTTGGCGGCGATTCAGCGCTACCATAAGACGTGCGAAAGGCGCGTCAATAGGGCCTATGTTGCAGATTCCCCTCTTCCCTGAGTTGCTCTGTTATGTCTGTGGCAGACCTGTAGTGAAAAATGACACCGTCGAGATCGGTGGCGGTCTAAAGAGACACCTGAAATGTAAGCCCGGCTCCCGGCGCTGGCAGAAACACCAATTACGGTCGCAGAGCAGCGTTGAGATCCAATTGGATAAGACGTAATCCGCGCCGCAGGAAGCCTATTTTACGACGAAGATCTTACGCCTGTCCGGTCCGCCGTACCTGGAGCCGCCCATGCCACGTATCGGGTCTTTCCCGATGGTGACCCACCCGTCAGACCGGTAAAACTTCTTGATTTTGCCCTCGGCAATCAGGTCATCAAGTCGAAAAGCCGGCACGTAGTCATGTCTGTCGTCCTGGTACAACACGCGTATTATCATCAACCTCCTCCGTATTGAACCTTTGGGTAAACATCCCCCTCGCTGCCTGCTCAACGTGCCGAGCAGCCGCGAACACCGTGGAAATCAGGTTCGGCTAACCAACTGGTTTCACCATGTGCAATCTTCATTCCAAACCCGATAGAATCCTTAAAACAAGATTCTTAAAGGGCATGGTTTGACCCCCCGGTTACGAGGCAACGACGGGCGTGGTGCCCGCTCCCTATGTCTGACACTTGATTATCGATGGCGTATACGGGACAATAGAAAAGAGTGCCCGTGGTCTGTCGAGGCGGGCCTAAATAGTTCACTGTTGAGGGGTAACCATGTACATGCGCAAGGGGTACAAAGTGACTATGTGGTGGGTGTCCGCACTGGTGCTTCTTCAAGTGCTTTCGCTCTCCTTTCTGCCGGCTGCTTCTCAGGGTCAGCAATTGCCGGCGGATGAAGGGCTTACGCTGGAGCGTGCCGTCGAGATTGGGATAAAAAACCAGCCGGCCCTCATTAATCGGGCGAGCCAGGTCCGGGCCTCAGAGGCGAGGACAGGCCAGGCCCAGTCGAACTGGTATCCGCAACTGAGTGCGAACGCCGGCTACGGCAGGACCAAGCCCGTGACCGGGGGGCGTGGTCTGGCATTGGCTCCCGGCTCACCTGGACTGAGTACATCGAGCGGCCAGTCGTATGAGGATTACTCCAGCGATTTGACGCTGCGGCAGACCATATACGATTTCGGCCGTACGTCGAGCCAGGTGAAGGTCCAGAATCTCAACACTGACGCAGCGAGATACGACCTTGAAAATACGCGCGATGATGTCGTTTTCAACGTTAAGCAGGCTTTTTTTCAGGTCTTGCAGGCTCAGGCCTCAAGAGATGTGGCAAAAGAGTCACTCGCTCAGTTTCAGAAACAGCTGGAACGGGCACGAGCATTTTTTGAGGTGGGGCGCAGTCCCAAGTTTGACGTGACAAAGGCGGAGGTGGACGCAGGGACCGCGCAGCTTGCGCTTATCAGGGCGGAAAACCAGGTGAAACTCGCTAGGGTCAACCTCAATAACGCCATGGGCGTTCCTGAGCGGTACCAGTACACGGTAATAGACGACAAGAGAGCGGTGGGCGCCGTTGCCACGTTCGAGGATGCGTTGCAGCAGGCGTTTTCGCAAAGACCCGACTTGCTGTCGGTGATCAGGCAGAAGGAAGCATCCGCAGAGTCTGTAAAGGTCGCCAAGACCAACTACTTCCCCACCCTGAGCGGCAATGCGAGCTACTCCTGGTATGGCACACAGTTCCCTCTGGGTGATGGGTGGAATGCGGGTCTCAACCTCACTATTCCGATTTTTTCCGGATTCCTCACCAAGTACCAGGTTGCGGAGGCACAGGCCAACCGGGACGTGGTCGCAGCCAGCGAGCTTTCGTTGCGTCAGGACATCGTTCTCCAGGTTGAGCAGGCGTACCTGAATTTCAGAGAATCGGAAGAACGCATCGTGACCGCCGAGTTGACGGCGCGCCAGGCCAAGGAGAATTATGACCTGGCCCAGGGCAGATACGACGCCGGCGTAGGCAGCCCCATCGAGGTGAGCGATGCGCTCGTCTCGTATCGGAATGCCGAGATCGTGTACGTGAATGCTGTCTACGATCTGAAGATAGCGCAGGCGGCCATTGAAAAGGCCATAGGGGCGAAACCATAGAGCAGCAACAGCAAAGACGTTACAGGTTACAGGTTGCAGGTTCAGACAAATCATAGACAGGTTGACTGATCATACGTTGACACGCATAATACCTCGTATGGGTTGCGGGCTACGAATTATGACTTATGAGCTACGAGTTCAGAAGGACCATTGATTCGTTGGCTTTCACTATACAGCGCGCACTAAACACTATACACTATACACTTGGCACCACTCGGGGTTGCAAAGAAGTCTTTCTCTTGGTACGATAACAACAGGTAGGGGTCGCTGGAGGGGGAACGCAGTATGGACATGGCTTTAAAAGACAATTTCCTTCGGCTGTGGAAACGATATTTCAAGACCGTTGAGCCCCCCCTGGTGTTTTATTATGCAGACGAGGATAAGAAAGCCGAATCCGCTAAAGTGCCCAAAGAACATCGGTGTATCATCGGGGACCTCGGTCGCGTGCGACATGGCACGGCCATGAAATTCGATGCAGAGACCATCGGTTGTGGAGGGGCCTTGCGTTACCTCGGGTTTTCGGAAGCAATACGCCCCGACTTTGAGTATTTTCTGTCATACGGCATTCCAGGAAAAATGGAAGGCGAACGGTACAAGAAGTCGCCTGAAACCGTTATCAACATGATGAAATTGCTACCCTTTTTCAAGGCGCCGTCCAAGTACATCGTCTTCAAAAGGTGGGATAGGCTGGCAGCGGAAGACGAGCCCGTGGTAGTTATTTTTCTAGCCAGCCCCGACGTGGTCTCCGGCCTCTTCACGCTGGCCAATTACGACAGAGAAGACGTGAACGGAGTGTTTGCGCCTTTTGGCGCGGGTTGCGGGACGATCGTCCAGTATCCCTATCTTGAGAAGGACGCTACACATCCGCGTGCCGTGATTGGTATGCTTGACGTCTCGGCCCGGCCCTGTGTACATGCCAACACCCTGAGCTTTGCGGTCCCCATGCGCCGGTTTCTGCAGATGGTCGAGAACATGGAGGAGAGCTTCCTGATCACCCCCTCATGGCGCAAGGTGAGCAGGAGGATTGTCTGAGAGATGCTTGATTTATCGGTCCAAGATACCGATATAACAGTATAAGGAGCGCGCGCAGGAGGGGGTGCAGTCACCATGTATCAAAAGTTTTATGGCCTGACAAGAGAGCCGTTCCACATTACCCCTGACCCCAAGTTCCTATTTCTCAGCGAGAGCCACAAGCAGGCGCTGGCGGCAATCATCTACGGTATCGAAAAGAGAAAGGGTTTTGTTGCGATCACGGGGGGTGTTGGGGTCGGCAAGACGACGGTCGTGCGGGCTTTCCTCGAAAAATCGGCGGGGAAAGACCTCAAGTTTGTTTACGTGTTTCATGCCAACCTCACGTTTAAGGAGCTCCTAAAGACGATTTACCGGGATCTTGAACTTGAGCTTGCCACAAACGACCTCCTGGAGATGGTGAATGGCCTTCATCTGGCCCTGATCGAGTTTTACAGAAAAGGGAAAACAGTGGTGGTAATCGTTGACGAGGCACAGAACATACCTCTGGAGACCCTTGAGAATCTGCGCATGCTCTCAAACCTGGAGACCCCCACGGAGAAGCTGGTCCAGGTTGTGCTGGTGGGCCAGACCGAGCTGGAGGAACTCCTTGAGCGTTATGAGCTGCGTCAGCTAAAACAGCGAATTGCCATCCGATCGCACATCGAACCGCTAACCGCCCAGGATAGTTACTCGTACATCACTCACCGGCTGTACGTGGCCGGGCTCATGAACCCAACGATCTTCACGAAAGGGGCGCTCGATATCGTCGTGAAGGAGGCAAACGGGGTCCCCAGAGTACTCAACATTCTTTGCGACAACGCACTGATCACGGGATTCGGCTATCAGAAAAACCCGGTTACGGCGGTCATCGCAAAGGAAGTGGTTGCTGATTTTCAGAAGAAAAAGAAGAAACCGGCGGCTCGTTCCCAGCAGAAGTGGTTTCTCCCGGCTGCTGCCGCTGCTGTCGTTGTGGTCGCCCTGCTTGCAGCTTTCTTTTTCTTGTCCCCATTCCAGAATCTCCTCGCCCCGGTGCTGGAACAACTGGGATTCCACCCGACCGTCAAGTCCGAACCTGCAAGAGCTCCTATAACTACCCTTGAAAGCATACCGCAGAAAACGGCAGTGCAAGACCCACCCGCTGTCTCGCCGGTGCTCGTTGTGCCCCAAGCGTCCAGCGAGGCCAGTGCTTCCCCCGCACCCCCGCCTGCCGCGACCCCTTCTCCTCCGCCGGCCGCAGCCCCATCGTCCCCGGGGCCTCGGGCTAAGTACACGGTGCTTGTGGTCAAACGTGGACAGACTCTCTCAGAGCTTGTTCGAAACGTGTACGGGCCGACCACCAAAGAGGTGGTGGATGGTTCCGCCGTAGATCTCGTCAAGCAGCATAACCCCAGCATTACCAACACAAACCTGATTCTAGCCGGCAGCGTGATTCGCTTCCCCGAACTTCCCAGCAAGCGATAATAATCAGCAAAGTCCTTCAGTCAAGCGCGTATTGTCGGCACGCTTTACATAATCTTTGCATTCCTTTGGCAGTGTACGAGAACCTTTGCGCACCAATGCTGTACGCCTCTCTGACACTTCCTGTCAAAAATCCCTGTGCCCAAAAAGAGTCGGAATAGTTTACAAAAACGGTCACGGCCCGAGGCAGCAAAAATTTGAAAAGCTATTAATAACAATACCTTAATGCTGAGGTATGGGACTTGCTAACAGATGTCCGCAAAGGTTCTCACATGTCCACAAGAACTTCCTACGTTAGTAATATTATTATGAAATGCATTTTTATCACTTTATTGACAGTTGCCGTGATCTTTACCGCCTCCGGAACTGCGCAGGCATCGAAGGTTATCCCTCTGCCCGACGGGTTCAACCAGGGTTTGGGGCGCGCGATCAATGAAAGCGACCAGGTGGTTGGCGTCATGTGGTATAATCCCGGTCCAAACTATTCTCAAGTGGTCCATCCCTTCGCACCATTCATCTATTACAACGACGGTGGGACTGCCCACGCGTTGGAGGGTTATAACCCCATCCTTGACTACGATACGCAAGACCTCTCCAATGGTGCAAGTCTTGTGGTTGGGTATATTCGCGAAAGCATCACACCATGGGTATGGGATCCCGTAAACCAGTTCTCCAAAACGCTTCCATTCGACGGGTACACCGGGGCCTACGCTATCAAGATCGACGAGGCAGACGGGTTGATCCTGGGGTTCGGGCTCAAACCGGGCAATACTGACACGGAGAACATCCAGTGGAAACTCGTAAACTCTGACTGGGTCCTTACTGACGAGGGAAAGGGCCTTGACCGCGCGTTTGGTCGCAACAACATCAACACCATCGGGCATCATTCAGGCTCGATGTGGAGTACAAACCCGGGCTGGAAGCCCATCATCAAGTCGAGTATCGAAGTGCCGGAACCGGGGAGCTTGTTTTTCCTCGGCATTGGGCTTTTTGCGCTCGGAATTCATGCTCGAAGGAGGTCGATGAACAGGTAGACAGAGACGGAGTAAATCCCCCCAACTAATCTGCTTCACTTGGCCCGAGTATTGCATCTCAGCCACCCAGATGGAAGCTTGGGTTAAACCTGTCCGCCAAAGGAAACTATACCTTTGGTCGATTGATTACTCAGAGTACATACACTATACTTACGTTTATAACTTCAGCCTCGGTATATCCTGCTGAGTGGCATTCTGTTGAGAAATTTTCGCCGGCAGGGCTTGTACTTCAGGGTGGCGTGCTGAAGACAAGGCATTTAGGGCTCAACAAAGTCTATGGCGGTAGCTTATCTAGATGGCGCCGTCTGAACTCGGTTGCATGTGGAAGCATTCATACCTTATGCGGTCTAGAAAGGGTCGGGTGATGATTATGGCGAGAACAGAGGGAGGACGTATTATGAGACCTGTACTGGTGTTATGCGCTTTTGTGTTGCTGTTCGGAGCAGGCTGCACCACGCCCTGGGTAGAGAATCCCGTACCCAAGGACCCGCTGGACAAGCAGGCAAGGCTCTATCCGTCACAGGAGTACAAGATCCAGTACGGCGACCAGCTTGACATTAAATTCCTTTACAACCCTGAACTGAATGAGAATCTCCCGGTCCGTCCGGATGGGCGCATCACGCTGCAGATTGTGGGCGACATCATGGTAGTCGACATGACGCCGACGCAGCTCGCTGAGACGCTCAAGACGAAGTACGCTGCTGAGATCAGAAAGCCGGAGATCACGGTGATTGTCCGCCAGTTCGCGGCGCAGAAAGTGTTTGTCGACGGTGAGGTAGCCAAGCCCGGACTCGTGCCGCTTGTTGGCCCCATGACGATTTCGCAGGCTGTCGCACAAGCCGGCGGTTTTGGTTACTTCGCGAGAAAGAACGAGGTTGTCCTGATCCGGCAGAACCCAGTAGGCAAGCCATTCGTCACCACGGTTGATATAGAGCAGGTGACGCAAGGACGGGACATGTCGAACGACGTCAATCTAATGCCTTACGACATGGTCTTTGTGCCGAGGTCGCCAATTGGCGAGGTTGACAAGTGGGTTGATCAGTACATCCGCCAGCTGATACCGTGGCCGCTGCCCGCGCCATATCCAACAACGTATAACTGGTAGACAGTACAAGGAGCGTATCGTATGGAAGAACAGCAGCAGCAGACATACAGCTTACGGGATGTAATGGCCATCCTGTTTAAGCACAAGTGGAAGATACTCATTACATTCCTGGTCATAGCCGCTGGTACGGTTATCTATGCTATGACCATACCGAAGTTCTATGTGGCACGGTCTGTGGTGATGGTCAAGTTTGGACGAGAGTTTATGTCCATTTCCGAGGTGGGCGAGCAGAAGGCCCCCGCCATGAGTCAGGAGGCAATCATCAACACTGAGATGCAACTCCTGACGAGCATGGATCTCGCCGGCAAAGTTGTTGCTGCCATGGGTGTAGGGAGCCTTTTCCCGGAACTTGCAAACCAGCCGCTTCCCCAGACAACAATGCTGGAAGCCGCAACCCTTCAGTTCAGGCAGAACGTATTCGTCAAAGATATCAAAAGGAGCAATCTGATCGAGGTCTACTTCCGCCACGCAAACCCTGTTGTTGCTGCTAAAGCGGTCAACATACTTGTTGACCTGTTTCAAGAGAAGCACCTTCAGGTCTTCAGCGACAAGAAGACCTCCTTTCTCGAGGAACAGCAGCAAACGTACCAGGACAAGCTAAAAGAGTCTGAGGACCGGCTTGCACGCTTCAAGCAGTCTCACCAGTTGTACTCGATTGATGAACAGAAAAGCCTCCTGATCAAGCAGCGAGCTGATGTCGACACGCTCATTAGGACTGAGGAAAGCAAGATCAAGGAACTGCAGGAACGCTATACATTCTGGAAGAACCGCGACAACCTTGTCTCGGAGTCGGTTGCGACTGAATTGCGCACACAGCTTAACACCCTTGAGCGGAAAGAGCAGCAACTCCTCGAAAGGTACAACGATGGGGCCAGAACGGTACAGGATGTCCGCAGAGAAAAAGAAATGGTGAAAGAGCAGCTTCGCAAGCAGGAAGAAGAGGTCAGAAAGGTCCAGCTGGCAGCGATCGAATCAGAGCTGAAGCCTCTCGAGGTGAAGGTTGCGAGTCTCAAGCGGCAACTTGCCGAGATCGATGGCCAGATACGGTCGTTTGATTTTCGTGGCCGGGAGTTTGCAGACTTGAGGCGTGAGGTGATAACGAACGAGAGCAACTACCAGGCGTATCTGAAGAAGTTTGAAGAGTCGCGGATTTCTGAGGACCTGGACCGCCGGAAGATGACGAACATCAACGTAGTGGAAAAGGCAACGCCTCCCATGATGCCGATGCAGACGAACCAACAGAAGATATTGGGCGTCGGTCTCTTCCTTAGTTTTGCAGTCAGCCTGGGACTTGCGTTCATTGCCGAGATACTCCCTCAAGGGCTGTCAATACCCCATTATGCGGCGAAAAAGCTACGCCTTCCCGTTCTCGTAGCTGTGCCGCTCAAGAAACACGCGGTGACGGGCTCGAAAGGATAGAGGAGAGAGCATGTCGAAAATTTTCGAAGCACTGGAACACGCGAGAAAAGAAACGCAGGAGTTGAGGATAGTTCCGGAACGGGCCCCCGAACCAGTGACTCCTCCCGCGGAGCCTGCCCCCGAACCCAGGAAGGCGACGACAGCTGTGCCCGTCTCGGTTGACGTGAACCTTGAGCACGAGATGACAGCCTTGTACCAGAGCCTCAATTCACTGCTTCCGGACGTGACCCACAAGGTGGTCCAGTTCATGTCTTCGCGTCCCGGGGAAGGGACGTCTACCATCGTGCGTGAGCTGGCAAGAGTGATCGCCATGGAGATGGGGCGATCCGTCCTGCTTCTTGACATCGACAGGCGCCGCACAAATCCGAGAACCTTTC
>Ga0079037_100001364_pt1 | contig 12647 bp, 9 predicted proteins | sample Mud3Dept4metaG_FD_71479 | JGI IMG/M metagenome (GOLD analysis project Ga0079037, IMG submission 71479) | Freshwater wetland microbial communities from Ohio, USA, analyzing the effect of biotic and abiotic controls - Mud 3 Core 4 Depth 4 metaG | ecosystem: Environmental > Aquatic > Freshwater >... | reverse complement strand
CCGGCGACGAGCAGCGCCTCCCGCGACCGCGACGAGAGCCGGTAGTCCCGGGTGAAGCGGATGGCGCCCTCCGGGCAGGCCTCGGCGCAGCCGGGGCAGAACAGGCAGCGCCCCAGGTCCACGCGCATCGAGGCGCGCCCGGGGTCCAGGACCGCCTCGGTGGGGCACGCGTCGGCGCAGGCGCGGCAGCCCTCCCGGCAGAGGCCCGGGTCGACGGCGGGCCGCCCGCGGAAGCGATCCGGGAAGCGGGCCGGGCCCTCCGGGTAGGCCACCGTCTGGGCCCCGAAGCGGGCGCGGAAGCGGAGGATGTCGAGGATGCCGTCGATCACAGGTCGTGCCCGCAGTAGGAGAGGTTGAAGCTCTTGTTGCAGAGCGGGAAGTCGGAGATCTGCTCGCCGCGCAGCGCCATGGCCAGGCCCATCCAGTTGTGGAAGGAGGGGTCCTTCACCTTGTACCGCTCGAAGCGGCCGTCGCCGCCGGTCACCGCCACGTGGGCGATCTCGCCGCGCCAGCCCTCCACCATGGAGATGGCCAGGCGGCCGGCAGCCGGCGGGCCGCAGGGGGCGCGCACCGGCCCTGCCGGAAGGGCGCGCAGCTGCTCCGCCGCGAAGGCAGCGCTGCGCTCGGCCTCGAGGAACCGCACCCAGGCGCGCGCGAAGACGTCCCCGCTCTCGCCGGTCACCACCGGGATGTGGGTGAAGCGGTAGGGTCCGGTGGCGTGGTCGCGCCGGACGTCGCGCGAGATCCCGCAGGCGCGGGCCGCCGGGCCCACCAGCCCCAGCGCCTGGCAGGTCTCGCGGGTCACCACCCCGGTGCCGTCGGTGCGGTTGCGCGCCGAGGGGGAGTGGAAGAGGAGGGTGGCGGAACGCCGCACCGAGTCCCAGGCCCCCTCGATGCGGTCGGCGAGGCGGCCGGCGGCCGCGGCCGACAGGTCGAAGCGGACGCCGCCCGGCGTGAGCAGGCTACGCCCGAAGCGGTTGCCGCAGATCTCGGCCAGGGCGTTGAGGAAATCGGCCCGCAGCGCGCCGCAGTAGGAGGCGGTCGGGAGGAAGCCGACGTCGCCGGCGAGCATCCCCAGGTCGCCGACGTGGTTGGCGAGCCGCTCGAGCTCCAGCGCCACCCCGCGCAGCACCTGCGCCCGCGCCGGGGGCTCGCAGCCGGCCAGCGACTCGACCGCGCCGCAGTAGGCCAGGGCGTGGCCCACGGCGGTGTCGCCGGCCGTCGACTCGAGGAGCGCCAGCGACCTCTTGCCCGGACCGCCGAGGAGCATCTTCTCCACCCCGCGATGCTGGTAGCCGAGCACGATCTCCAGGTGGAAGACGTGCTCGCCGTGGCACTGGAAGCGGAAGTGGCCCGGCTCGATGATGCCGGCGTGCACCGGGCCCACCGCCACCTCGTGCACCTCCTCGCCCTGGACCGCGAAGAAGGGGTAGTCGCCGGGGATGTCGGTCCGGGGCCCGGCCCACCCCCAAGGGTCGACGCCGGCGAGGTGGGGCCGCTCGAAGCGAAGTGGCTTGAGCCAGGGATGACCCTCGGGCCTGACGCCGAACTGCTCGAAGATCTCGCGCTCGAATCCCTGCAGCGAGGGGCACTCCGGTGCGAGGGAGGGGAAGGAGCCCGCCACGCGCGTCGAGAGGAGGCCGAGCCTGCCCTCGAAGTCGTCCGCGAGCACCGCGGTGACCTGCACCTGGCCGCCGGCGGCCGGGCGCCCGAAGAAGGCCGTGGGGCGGCCGTGCGCGGTGATGGCGTCGGCGACGATCTGCTGGAAGTCGGCCAGCGGGAGGTCGGGGACCGCCGCGGCGTCCAGCGCCTCCCCGTTCCAGGCCCGCAGGATCCGTCCCGCCATCGGCTAGCTCCCCGCCACCAGGCTGGCGGCCGCGCGGAACAGGTCCCCGAGGCCGCGCGGCAGGTAGAGGCCGAGGAGCAGGACCAGGAGCATGAGGACCAGCGGCGGCCCCGCGGTGAGCCAGCTGTCGCCGAACCCGGGCCGCTCCGGGGCACCCGATGGATCACCCTGGACCACCCGGAGGACGGTGGCGCCCATGCCCACGAAGATGATCGCCAGGAAGAGGAGGAAGAGCGCGCCCACCACGTACCGGCCGCTGCCGAGGGCGCCGTTGAAAATGACGAACTCGCTGAAGAAGGGGCTGAAGGGCGGCGACCCGGTGACGGCGAGGAACCCCGCCAGGAACAGCGGCCCGGAGACCGGAAGGCGGCGCGCCGCCCCCCGGACGTCGTCGGTGAGCTTCGAGCCGAAGGAGCGGTGGATGTTCCCGGCCGACAGGAAGAGCACCCCCTTGGCGAGCCCGCTGTTCATGGAGTGGAAGAAGGCGCCGAAGGTCGCCGCCCCGCCGAGCCCCAGCCCCAGCGCCAGGATGCCCATGTGCTCGACGCTCGAGTAGGCCAGCATGCGCTTGAAGTCGCGCTGGCCCACCATGAACACCGCCGCCAGGGCCATGGAGAGCAGGCCCATCCCCACCAGCGCGTCGCCGGCGAACCCGCCCTGCCCGGCCGCCCGCACCACCTGGAAGACCCGGGCCAGCGAGAGGAAGGCGAAGTTGGTGACGGCGCCGGAGAGCAGCGCGCCGAGCAGGCCCGGAGCCTCGCCGTAGGCGTCGGGCTTCCAGGAGTGCAGCGGCGCCAGGCCCATCTTGGTGCCGTAGCCCACCAACAGGAACACGAAGGCCGCCCGCACCCAGGGTGGCGAGAGGGCTGGCCCGGACTGGACCAGGTCGGCGATGAGGAGGGAGCGCGGCCCGCCGGGCCCGGCCCCGGAGAGAGCCAGGAAGAAGGTGCCGAGGAGCGCCAGGGCGATGCCCAGCGAGCAGACGAGCAGGTACTTCCAGGCCGCCTCCAGCGAGCGCGCGTTCTGGTTGAAGTAGATGAGCGGAGCGGTGGCCAGGGTGGTGAGCTCGATGGCCACCCACAGCAGGCCGAAGTGCTGGGCCAGCCCGACGGCGGTCATCGCCCCGAGCAGCGCCAGGAGGCCGGCGACGAAGATCCGGTTGTCTCGCTCGCCACGGCGGCGGAGGTAGCCGCGCGCGTAGACCGAGCAGGCCAGGAAGAGGACGCTGGTGGTGGTGATGACCACCTGGCCCACCGCGTCCAGGTGGAGGTAGCCGTCGAGCAGGGGCGGCTCCGGGAAGGCCCACAGCCCGAGCACGCAGGCCAGGTGCGACGCGGAGCCGACCAGGAGCAGCGCCGGACGGCTGCGGTTGTCCGGCCACGCCAGGGCCGAGGCGGCCAGGAGCAGCGGGACGAAGACGGCGAGGAGGGTCATGCGCGCCGCTAGTCCTTCAGCGCCGACAGCTTCTCGGTGTCGAGGGAGGAGAACTCCCGGTTGATGTGGAACAGGACGATGCCCATCACGAAGACCGCGGCGAAGAGGTCCAACAGCACTCCGGCCTCCACCATGACCGGCATGATGTCGGAGAGGAGCAATCCGAAGACGAAGACGCCGTTCTCGAGCATGAGGAAGCCGAGGACCTGGGTGACGGCCTTGCGCCGGCTCACCACCAGCAGGAAGCCGCACCACACCGTGGCCAGGGCGGTGGGGACCAGGAAGGGGTGCTTCCCCGGCGAGGGAAGGGGAAGGCCTCCCGAGAAGGCGAACGCCAGGGCCACCCCGGCGCCGGCCAGGACCATGGACGGGACGAAGCCGATGACCGGCTCCATCTCCCGGCGGATGGCCGCCTCGCGGATGGCCCGGAACATGAGCCAGGGGATGAGCATCGCCTTGATGGCCAGGGCCCCGATCGCCAGCACCAGCACGTGCCCGAGGTCGTGAGCGGAAGACGCCAGCAGGACCGTGAGCAGGGCCAGCAGCGCGCCCTGCACCCCCACCGCGCGGATGACGGCTCCCAGCCGGCTCGAGGCCAGCACGAACAGGTCGATGACCACCAGCAGGACGAAGACCATGTCGACCCAGGCGCCCATTCGAATCACCTCAGCAGGAGCACCAGGGCGAAGACGGACAGCACCGAGGCGCCCACCAGCATCTGCGGGACCCGGGTGAGGCGCAGGCGGGCCATCACCGACTCGACCACGCCCACCAGCACGGCGAAGCCCGCCACGCCGAGCAGGAACCAGGCGCGGGAGGCCCACGGCCCGGCGGTGCCGGATCGCTGCACCAGGCCGACCACCACGGCTCCGAAGAGGAACAGCTTCATCGCCGCCCCGTAGAGGATGAAGGCGAGGTCCGGCCCGGAGTGGTCGAGGACCATCACCTCGTGGATCATGGTGAGCTCGAGGTGGGTGTTGGGATCGTCGACCGGGATGCGCGCATTCTCGGCGAGCGTCACCACGAAGAGGCCGATGAGCGCCAGGAGCAGCGCCGGCGCCGCGGCCGACCACGCCCCGGTGAGCCCGGGACCGAGCATGCCGGAGAGCGAGAGGGAGCCGGTGGCGCGCGCCAGCACGATGAGCGCCAGGAACAACGCCGGCTCCGCCATGCTGGCGAAGGTGACCTCCCGGGCCGCTCCCATGCCCTCGAAGGAGGAGCCGGTGTCCAGCGCCGCCAGCGCCGTGAAGAAGCGGGCCAGGCCGAGCAGGTAGGCGAAGAGGATGAAGTCGCCGGGGAAGGCCAGCAGGGCGGGCTGGCCGCCCACCGGCAGCATCAGGCCGGCGCAGGCCACCGCCGCCAGCCCCACCACCGGTCCGGCCCGGAAGACCCAGGTGGTCGTGCGGCTGTAGACCGCTCCCTTTCGCAGCAGCTTGGCGAGGTCGAGGTAGGCCTGCCAGAGCGGCGGACCCTTCCGCCCGGCGAAGAGCGCCTTGACCCGGTTCACGATGCCCAGGAGCAGCGGGGGCGCGAGCAGGACCAGCCCGGCCTGGAAGAGCGCCCTGGCGAGAAGGTCGGTCAAAGGAGCAGGCTCCAGACGAGGGTGGCCACCAGCGTCAGCAGGATGAGCACGGCGTGGAACTGGATCCGCCCGGGGTAGGCGGCGCGCAGCCGGACGAGCCAGCGCTCGCCGGCGCCGGCGGCGGGCAGCAGCACCCCATCGAGGACCGGGTCGGCGACCTCGGTGGCGAAGGAGGCCTGCGCGGGGAAGAGGCCGCGCGGCGGGCTGAGTCGCACCCGGGAGCGGACCGCCCAGCCGAAGCCGCGCACCAGCGAGGCGGCGAACGAGGAGGCGGTGTACTGCATCCGGGCAGTGGGGGAGGCGTAGCCGCAACCCCAGGTCTCGGCGGTGGGCATGGGGCCGGGCAGGCGCCGCCGGCGGAACAGCCAGAGCGCCGCCGCCGCGAGGAGGAGCGCCAGCGCCGCTCCGCTCACCAGCGTCGCCGACCGGCCCGCCTCCGCGGCCGGGCCGGCCAGCGCCGAAGGCGGAAGGCCGGCCCAGGCCGCCGCCGCGCGTGCCAGGGGAGGCAGCAGCAGCGACGGGGCGAGGCCGATGGCGGCGCACGCCAGGGCCAGCGCGGCCATGGGCAGGAGCATCGCGGTTGGCGACTCGTGGGCGCCTGCCGCGTGCTCCGACCGCGGGTTGCCCAGGAACACGGTGCCCTGCACCTTGGCGAAGCAGGCCGCGGCCAGGCCGCCGACGAGCGCCAGCGCCGGGGCGGCGAGAACGGCGAAGCCGACCACGTCGCCGCGCGGCCGATCCATCGAGTGGAGCGCCCCGAGCGCCACCAGCCACTCGGAGGCGAAGCCGTTGAGGGGTGGCAGCCCGCTGATGGCGGCCGCGCCCACCAGGAAGAGCAGGGAGGTGAACGGCATCCTCGCCCCCAGGCCGCCCAGGTGCTCCAGGTCGCGGGTCCCGGTGGCGTGCTGTACCGAGCCCGCGCCGAGGAACAGCAACGACTTGAAGAGGGAGTGGTTGACGACGTGGAGCGCGGCCCCGGAAAAGCCCAGCAGGACCAGCGCCGGCTCGGCGCGGGCCCGCCCCAGCAGCGCCAGCCCCACGCCCATGGCGATGATGCCGATGTTCTCCACGCTGTGATAGGCGAGCAGGCGCTTGAGGTCGTGCTGGGCCAGCGCCAGGACGACGCCCAGCACCGCCGACACCGCACCCAGGACCAGCACGGTCATCCCCCAGCCGACCGGGGGCGCGTCGAAGAGCCCGGTGAACCGCAGCAGGCCGTAGATTCCGGTCTTGAGCAGCACCCCGGACATGAGCGCCGAGACGTGGCTCGGGGCGGCGGCGTGGGCCCCCGGTAGCCAGAAGTGCAGCGGCGCCAGGCCGGACTTGAGGCCGAACCCGGCGAGGAGGAGGGCCAGGCACCAGACCCCGGTGGCGCCGGCGGCCGGCAGGCCCTGCCACTGGGCGAAGTCGAAGGAGTGGCGGGCGTTCCCGGCCCAGGAGAAGAGGGCGAAGAGGGCGAAGGTGCCGACGTGCGTCGCGGCCAGGAAGGCGAAGGCGGCCCGCGAGACCCCAGGCTTCTCCTGCTCGGTGAGCACCAGCAGGAAGCTCGAGACGGCCATGACCTCCCAGGCGAAGAGGAACAGGAGGGCGTTGTCCGCCAGCGTCACCAGCGCCATCGAGCCCGTGACCAGGCCGTAGAGGAGCTGCAGCCGCGCGGCGCGGCCGCCGAGCACGTGCTGCGGCCAGTACCCGAGCCCGTAGACGGAGCCCAGCGCCGGGACCGCCAGGATGGGGAGCAGGAAGATCGCCGACAGGCCGTCGAGCCGCAGCGCCAGGGATCCGAGGGGGACCGGCCAGGGGTGATGCACGTTCAGGGCGGTGCCGCCGGCCAATGCCGAGACCGCCGCGCCGATCCCCAGGGCGGCGCCGGCGCAGAGCGCCGCGCACGACAGGAGCTGGCCGAGCCGCGGGCGGCCCGGCAGGACCATCCCGGGGACGCCGCTCGCCGAGACGAGGCCGACGGCGACGGCGGCCAGCGTCAGCGCCACGGCAGCCCTCCCTGCCGCGCCGAGGGCGCCAGGCGCGGGGCGCTCCCGCAGTCCGCCTTCCCCGCCGCTCGCGACGTCACGCGCCGTCGCTCCGGGCGAGGCCCTCGGCACGCCGCGCCGCCAGCGCCGCCTCGACGCGCTCGACCTCGGCCAGGATCCTCTCGCGCGGGACTCGCGCCGCCAGCAGGGCCGGCACCGCCTGGTCGCCGAGGACCGCCGCCAGCGTCGCCAGCAGGTGCAGGTGGGCACGAACGGACGGGCAGAGCAGCAGCGCCAGGGTGTGCACCGGCTGCCGGTCCACGGCCTCGAACTCGATGGGCCGCTCGAGGAAGAACATCCCCGCCGCCGGACGCTCGAGGCGCAGCACCAGCGGGTCGCGCGGGTGGGGGATGGCGATGCCGTTGCCCAGGCCGGTGGAGCCGAGCTTCTCGCGGGCCAGGAGCATCTGCAGCAGGAGCCCGCGGTCGCATCCCGCGGGGACCGGCAGCAGCTCGACCACCGATCGCAGGACGCCCTCCCTGTCCTCGCCCCGGACGCCGTAGTGGATCCCGCCGGCGCGAAGAGCGTCGGCGAGGCGGAACGCGCCGGATCGGGGTCCGCCCGGCTCCTCCAGGATCTCGGCCGAAACCGGGATCTTCCGCTGCGCCGCCCACTCCAGGAGCTCGACCCGGTTGAATCGGTACTGTTCGTTCACCTGCTCGGCCGGGAGCTCGCCGCGCCTGACCCACCGGTGCAGCGTGTCCTCGGAGACGCCCAGGATCCTGGCGGCGTCGCGGACCGTGAGCTGCATCGCTTCCTTTCTACCTCCCCCTGCGCGAGCGGGCAGGGTCGCACATTCGGGACTCGGTCGCCAGGAACTCCGCGGCCCTACGAGGCGCGCGGCCCGCTCAGCAGGAAGATCTCCGACGGCGCGGTGCCGGCGCCCGCGGCGCGCCGGCGCGGCTCGCGGAACTCGAACGCCCCGCGGGCGCGCTCCTGGGTGCTGCGCGCCACGCACACCGCGCCCGGCTCGGCGAGGGTCACCAGGCGCGCGGCCTGGTCGGCGGTCTCCCCGACCACGGTGAACTCCAGGCGGTCCGGCGAGCCGATGTTGCCGGCGATGACGCGCCCGGTGCTGACGCCGGCCCGCAGCGAGAGCCGGCGGGTGGCCGGCTGGGACCGGTACAGCTCGGCGATGCGCTGCTGCATCTTCCAGGCGCAGCGGACCGCGCGCTCCGCGCCGTCGGGCTGCGGCACCGGAGCGCCGAAGACCGCCACCACCCCGCCGCCGAAGAACTTGTCCAGCGTGCCGCCCTCCTCGAACACCGCCTCGGCCAGCGCCCGGAAGTGGTCGCGCAGGAGGGAGGCCAGCTCGGCGGGCCCGAGGCGCTCGGCCAGGCCCGCGAACCCGGGCACGTCCGCGACCAGGACCGTCACCTCCTCCCGGACCGAGGGCTCCAGGGGATCGCGCTCCTGCTCCTGGGAGAGGATGGCGGCGGCCACGTCCGGGGAGAAGTGGCGCAGCAGGCGGCGCCGGTGCTCCTCCGCCGCCGTGGCGCGCTCGAGGAAGCGAGCCCGCTCGATGGCCAGGGCGGTCTGGTAGCCGACCACCGTCACCAGCTCCAGGTCGTCGGCGGTGAAGGGGTCGACGAAGCCGCGGTCGAGCACCAGCATGCCCAGGATGCGGTTGTCCGCCCAGATGGGGACGCACAGGCAGGAGCGGATGCCCTGGGCGATGACCGACTGGCTGCCGGAGAAGCGGAGGTCCTGCTGGGCGTCGATGGTGAGCAGGCCGGCGCGGCTCTGCGCCGCGCTCGCGACCACGGTTTCCGAGATGCGGGGAGGGGAGCCCTGCGGCTCGCTGGCCCGGACCACCATCCGGCCCTCCTCGTCCATGAGGAGGAGAGAGGAGCGCTCGGACCGCACCGCCGCCGCCACCGAGTGGAGGATCTTCGCCAGGCAGTCGTCGAGGCTGGGCGCGTCCACCAGCGCCTTGCCGATGTCGTTCAGCACCGCCACCTGCCGCCGCGCCAGGGCGCCGCGGCGCGTGGTGCGGCGCAGGTCCGGATCGGTGTCGCGCTGCGGCTCCGGCTCGACCGGTTGCGCCGCCTCGCGCTGCAGGTCGTCCAGGTAGCGCACCACCGTTCCCTGGACGTGCAGGACGCCGGGGACGTCGCCCTTCGGGACCTGGTCGTCGCGCAGCTCGACCAGCGTCTTGCCGAACCGCAGCCGCGAGCCGGGCGAGACCGCCGACTCCCGCACCCGGTCGTCGTTCACGTAGGTCCCGTTGCGGCTGTCGAGGTCCACCACCCACAGCGCGTCGCCGCGTCGCTCGAACATGGCGTGCATGCTCGAGATCCACGGATCGGCGATCTGCACGTGGCACTCGGCCGACCGCCCGAGGACCGTCGGGACGTCCGGCAAGAAGAAGACCGTGCCGCCGCAGATGCCGTTGACGACGAAGAGTTCGGCCAAGGGTCCGCTCTCTTGGGGTTCCGACCCTTCATGATAGCCTAACCCGGGAACTTCGCTCGCTTATGGCTCCCTGCCCCAGCTGCCAGGCCCGCTGCCCGGAGGGCGCCGCCATCTGCCCCGTCTGCGGGGTGAAGCTCCCGCCGTCGCCGGTCGGGCGCGTCCTGGGTGACCGCTACCGCATCCTCGAGCGGATCGGCGAGGGCGGAATGGGGACGGTCTGGCTGTGCGAGCACGTGGCGTTGGGCAAGCGGATGGCCGTGAAGATCCTCCGCCCGGAGTTCTCCCGGGACGAGGAGCTGGCGCGGCGCTTCGAGCAGGAGGCGCGCGCCGCCAGCCAGATCGGTCAGGAGAACATCATCGACGTGGTGGACTTCGGCCGGACGCCCGAGGGATCGCTCTACCTGGTGATGGAGGCGCTGGAGGGGGAGAGCCTGGCGCGCCTCCTGCGCCGAGCCGGCCCGCTTCCGGTCGGCCGGGCCATCGGCATCCTGCTCCAGATCTGCCGCGCGCTCGGCGCGGCGCACGCGCGCGGCATCGTCCACCGCGACCTCAAGCCGGAGAACGTCATCGTGGTCCGGCGGGAGGACGGGGCCGACTTCGCCAAGGTGGTCGACTTCGGCATCTCCAAGAGCGGCGGCTCCGCCGAGCAGGGGCGGATCACCCGCGCCGGCTCCATCATCGGCACTCCCGAGTACATGGCGCCGGAGCAGGCCTCGGCCGCCGCCGTCGACCACCGCTGCGACGTCTACGCGCTGGGCGTCCTGGCCTACGAGATGCTGACCGGCTCCTTGCCCTTCCAGGGCGAGACGGCGGTGGCCACCCTCCTCAAGCACCAGGGGGAGCGGCCGGCTCCGCCGCGCCAGCGCCGGCCGGATCTCCCGGCCGAGCTGGAGGCCGCGATCCTGCGGGCGCTCGCCAAGGACCCGGCCGACCGGCAGCAGAGCATGGCGGAGCTGGCCGCCGAGATCGGCCGCTTCGCGGGCGGGCCGGAGGCGGAGGCGGCGCCGGCGGGCCTCCCCCCGGCGAGCGCCCTCGGCGCGGCGCCGGGGAGCACCGCCCGCTTCCTCGCGCCGCCCAGGCCCTCGTCGCGGGGCGACACGGTCGCCCTCTCCGCCGCCGAGGTCGATCCGGGGAGACGCGCCCGCCGCAAGCGCATCCTCCTGGGGGCGTCGGTGGCCGCGGCGGCGGCCATCGCCGGCCTCACCTGGCTCGCGCCCGGGCGGGCTCCCGCTCCGCCCGCGCCGCCGCCCATCCCGGCGGCTCCGGCCCCGCCCGCCGCCGCCGAGCTCCCGCCGCCGGCTGCGCCCCCCGCCTCCGGGCCCGCGGCGCCCCTCGCCCCCGCCCTGCACCGGGTCACGCTGCGCTCGATTCCCAGCGGCGCGACCGTCTACCAGGGGTCCGATCGCATCGGGGTGACGCCGCTCGACGTCGAGATCCCCTTCGGCCGGGGGAACGTCTACCGCTTCGACCGCGCCGGCTACCGCAGCCTGTCGCGGCGCGTGGAGGCGGCGGACGGCACGGTCGAGGTGCGGCTCGCCAAGGTCGAGCGCGCCGGGAAGCTTGGCGCGGCGGCCAAGGGCGGCGAGAATCCCCGGGGCAAGGTGGGCGACCTCAAGCCGGATCCGTTCCGCTGAGTGCCCCGCCGCTCCGGACCTCGATGAAGGCACTCGCCGCCGCCCTCGCGCTCGCCGCGCTCCTGCCCGCGAGCGCGGCGGCCGCCTCCAGGGACGGAGGAGCGGAGTCCCAGGTCGACGCCCGCACCGCCGAGGCCAAGGCCCGCTTCAAGCGGGGCACCGAGCTCTACCGCCAGAAGCGCTACCGCGAGGCGGCCGCCGAGTTCCAGGCGGCGTACCGGGCCCGGCCCCACGGCGTGCTGCAGTACAACATCGCCCAGTGCCAGGAGAGGATGGGCGACCTTCCGGGGGCGCTGGCCAGCTACCACGCCTACCTGAGGGAGGTGCCGGACGCCGAGGACCGCCCGCAGGTGCGCAAGACCATCGCCGCCCTGGAGAAGCGTCTGGCGGCGGCCGGGCGGCAACACCTCCTGGTGACGAGCGACCCGTCCGGCGCCGAGGTGTCGATCGACGGGAAGGCGCGCGGCCGCACGCCGCTCAGCGCGGCGCTGGCGTTCGGCACCTACCAGCTCTCGCTGGCGCTGCCCGGCTTCGAGACGGCGAGGCGGGAGGTGCGGCTCGCCAAGGACCGGCCGGTCGAGCTCGCGCTCAAGCTGCAGGCGGTCGCGAGCGCCCCCCCGGCCCCGGTCGCACCGGCGGCGCCGCCTGCGCCGGCCTCGGCGCCGCCGAGCCTCTCCGCCCCCGCTCCCTCGCCGGTCCCGGCTCCCCAGGCGGCCCCGCAGAAGGTGGAGCGGAAGAAGGGCCGGGTCTGGACCTGGGTGGCGGCCGGGACGGCGGTGGCCCTGACCGGGGTCGGCATCGGCTACGGCGTCGCGGCCAAGAGCGACAGCAACAAGCTCGTGAGCGGGCAGTACACGCAGCCACAGGTCCAGCAGCTCTACGACGGCGCCAAGTCCAAGTCCGGCACCGCCAACGTCTTCTACGGCGTCGCCGGGGCGGTCGGCGCGGTCGGGGTGGCGCTCTTCTTCGTCGAGGGGAGCTTCTGATGCGGCCGCTCCCCGCCCTGCTGCTCGCGCTCGCCGCCTGCTCCGTGCCCCTCAGCGGGGGGCCGTGCCAGAGCGACCTCAATTGCCCTTCCGGGCAGGGGTGCGACCCGTCTTCGGGGACGTGCGTCGAGTGCAACGCCAACGAGTTCATGGTGAACCCGGCGCACCAGACCGGCGGGGATCCGGCCTACGCCTCCCGGTGCTGGTTCGGAACCCTCACCGCCGCGCTCGCCGCCGCCGGCGCGACCGGGCAGGCGGCGGTGGTGAAGGCCGCCGGGTGGAGCTCGGGCGAGGTGGTGTTCAGCCAGGCGCGGGGAGAGAGCTTCCCGCTGAGCGTGCCGGCCAACGTCTCGTTGACCACCATCGACAGCCCGCCCGTCCCCTCCCGCTACGTGGTCGAGCTCGACGCGAACGCCGCGGCGGCGGTGCAGCTCCGCGAGGGCTCGGGGCTGTCGGGGTTCACCGTGCGGCGCGGGAGCGGGACGGCGGCCGACGGGGTGCTGGTCGCCTGCGGCGGCGCGGGAGGGGTGAACGTCGCCTCGGTGGCGCTGGACGGGAAGGGGAGCACCGGGTCGTCGGGCATCACCAACGGAGTCCGGCTCACCGGGCCGTGCAGCGCCACCGTGCGCGGGGTGAGCGTTGCCAACATGGGCGGCGCGGGGATCCGCGTGGAGTCGAGCGGGACGGCGCAGGTGACCGTGAGCGGATCGACGATGGTCTCGA
>Ga0079037_100001362_pt1 | contig 12649 bp, 7 predicted proteins | sample Mud3Dept4metaG_FD_71479 | JGI IMG/M metagenome (GOLD analysis project Ga0079037, IMG submission 71479) | Freshwater wetland microbial communities from Ohio, USA, analyzing the effect of biotic and abiotic controls - Mud 3 Core 4 Depth 4 metaG | ecosystem: Environmental > Aquatic > Freshwater >... | reverse complement strand
GATTTCGGCGGCACCAAGAAGTGGCGCACCTGCTACGTCTCGGACGGCACCGGCCACGCGATGCTGCAGACGATGAGCGACCAGGCGATCGGCGCGGCGATCCCCGTGCACGAGCGCACCGAGGCGATCGCGCTGATTCACGACGCCGGCCGCTGCTACGGCGCCATCGTGCGCGACCTCATCACCGGCGAGCTCAAAGCCTACGTGGCCAAGGCCACCTGCATCGCCAGCGGCGGCGCCGGGCGGATCTATCGCGTGACCACCAACGCGGTGATCTGTGAAGGCATCGGCAGCGCGCTGGCGCTGGAAACGGGGATCGCCACGCTGGGCAACATGGAAGCGGTCCAGTTCCACCCGACCGGGATCTTCCCCGCCGGCATCCTCGTCACCGAAGGCTGCCGCGGCGACGGCGGCCTGCTGAAGGACGTCGACGGCCACCGCTTCATGCCGGACTACGAGCCGGAGAAAAAGGAGCTTGCCTCGCGGGACGTGGTCAGCCGGCGCATGGAGGAGCACATCGCCAAGGGCAAGGGCGCCAAGAACCGGTTCGGCGACCACATCTGGCTCGACATCACGCTGCTGGGCGAGAAGCACATCCGGCACAACCTGCGCGAAGTCTTCGAGATCTGCCACTACTTCATGGGTGTGGATCCGACCAAGGACTGGATCCCGGTGCGGCCGGCGCAGCACTACTCAATGGGCGGGGTGCGCACCAACCACACCGGTGAAAGCCCGAATCTCAAGGGCCTGTTCGCCGCCGGCGAGGCCGCGTGCTGGGACATGCACGGCTTCAACCGGCTGGGCGGGAATTCGGTCGCGGAAACCGTGGTCGCGGGGATGATCGTCGGCGAGTACATCGCCGACTACTGCGACCGCATCCAGAACGAGGTCGACATCCCGACCGCGCTGGTCCACGAATTCCTGCGGCGCGAGCAGGCGAAGCTCGACGCGCTGGTCGACGGCCGCGGCACCGAGGATGCCTCGGCGATCAAGGCGCAGATGCAGGACCTGATGACCGCCAAGGTCGGCATCTTCCGCCGCGGCGAGGACCTGCAGGCGGCGGTCGACGAGCTGCAGCAGCTGCTGGTCAGGAGCCGCAGCATCGGGCTGCGCGAAAAGGCGCGCGGCGCGAACCCGGAGCTCGTCACCGCGTACCGGGTGCAGAAGATGCTGAAGGTGGCGCTGTGCATCGCCCACGGCGCGCTGGTGCGCACCGAGAGCCGCGGCGCGCATTTCCGGCAGGACTTCCCGCGGCGCAACGACGCCGAGTGGCTGAAGCGCACGCTCGCCTCGTGGAAGGGCGAGGCCGACACGCTGCCGTCGCTGGCATGGGAAGCGCTCGATGTCGGCGCGATGGAGCTGCCTCCGGGGTGGCGCGGCTACGGCGCCAAGGATTACGTCGATCACCCGGACACCCCGGCCCGGGCCGCCGAAGTCGAGGCGGTCAAGGCGAAGATGGCCGGCGCCCCGCGGTTCGCGGTGCAGGAGGCGCTGATGCCCTACGACAGCTTGCTGCCCGAGCCGTTGCGCGGCCGCAACGAGCGCATCGACGAACCCCTCGACGAACCCTACGAGTCCGGAAAATGAACGACGCCACCATCAAGATCGTCCCCGCCGCCGGCGCCGGGAACGGCGGGAACGGCGGCAGCGCCGTTCGCCGCCAGCTCAAGATCAGCGTGCTGCGCTACAACCCGCAGGAGCCCTCGACGCCGCCGCGAATGCAGACCTATCCGCTCGAGGAAGCCGACGGCATGACGCTGTTCATCGCGCTGAACGAGATCCGCGAAAAGCAGGATCCGTCGCTGCAGTTCGATTTCGTCTGCCGCGCCGGCATCTGCGGCAGCTGCGCGATGGTGATCAACGGCCGCCCGACACTCGCCTGCCGCACGCTGACCAAGAACCTCGGCCCCGAGATCACGCTCGCGCCGCTGCCGTTCTTCGAGCTGATCCGCGACCTCTCGGTCGACACCGGCAAGTGGATGCGCGGGATGAGCGAGCGGCTCGAAGGCTGGCTGCACATGAAAGACCCGAATCCCGACCTGCGCCGGAAGGAGCAGACGATGGATCCGGATCTCGCCGACAAGATCTACGAGCTCGATCGCTGCATCGAGTGCGGCTGCTGTGTCGCCGCCTGCGGCACCGCGCGGATGCGCAAGGATTTCGTCGGCGCGGTCGGCCTCAATCGCGTCGCGCGCTTCCGCCTCGACCCGCGCGATGCGCGCACCGACGACGACTTCTACGAGGTGATCGGCGACGACGACGGCGTGTTCGGCTGCATGTCGCTGCTCGCCTGCCACGACGTCTGCCCGAAGGACCTGCCGCTCGCCACCCAGATCGCGTTCATGCGCCGCAAGATGGTCAACATGGGGTGGAAATAGGTCGTCGCCCGGGCTGCGCACCGGCGAAACCCGGGGGTTTGTTCGGACGGGTAACCGCCCCGGGTCGCGTGTTGTTCGAGCCGGGCTGCCGGTTGCGCCACGGGCGCCCGCCGTTGCTCGCCCGCGGCTACGGGCATTCCCGCTCCGCTCAGCTGTGCAGGCCTTCGTACTTGGCCTGCAGCTGTTCGCGCGTTTCCGCGTGATCCGGGTCGGGAATGATGCAGTCGGCGGGGCACACGGCGACGCACTGGGGATCGTCGTGCGCGCCGACGCACTCCGTGCATTTGGCCGGGTCGATGATGTAGATGGGCGCGCCCACGCTGATCGCGTCGTTCGGGCAAGGCTCCACGCAGGCGTCGCATGCGGTGCAGTCGCTATTGATCAGAAGTGCCAAGGTGATCTCCTATGGGTTGTCGATATCGGGCCCGGCTCATGCTTCGGCGGGCTTCTAGACGAACTCGCTGGTGTAGGACTGCAGCGTCTTCATGTAATTGGCGCGCTCGAAGGCGTCCGGATCGGGGCACGACTGCTGGGACAGCGAGCCCTTCATCTGTGCCACCGACGCATACTCGCGCTCGGCCATCCAGTCCTCCACGCCGCGCATCATTGTACCGATGTGGCGCGGGCCCTTGGTGAGCAGGCTGCTGGCCAACATGACGCAATCGGCGCCCGCCAGCAGCAGCTTGAGCACGTCTTCGGGCGTGTGCGCGCCGCCGGTGGCGCCCAGGCTGGCGTCCACGCGGCCCCGCAGGATGGCGATCCAGCGCAGCGCCAGGCGCAGCTCGTCGGATGTCGACAGCACCAGATGCGGCGAAACCTCCAGGTCCTCGAGCACGATGTCGGGCTGCAGGAACCGGTTGAAGAGCACCAGTCCGGACGCCCCGGCCTTCGTCAGCCGCGCGGCCATGTTGGCCATCGCGCTGAAATAGGGCGCGACCTTGACGGCGACCGGCAGGCTCACCTGCCGCGTGACCGACTGGACCAGATCGACATAGCGCTGCTCGACCTCGGCGCTGGTGTCGTCCACGCTGGCCGCCAGGAAGTAGACGTTGAGCTCGATCGCGTCCGCGCCGGCGTCCTGGAGCTGGCGGGCGATGGTGGTCCAGCCGCCCGGGGTGTGGCCGTTGAGGCTGGCGATCACCGGCACCGAAAGCGCCTTCTTGGCGTCGGCAATCAGCTCCAGATACTGGTCGGGCCCGGTGCGGTAGTTCTGCATCTCCGGGAAGAAGCCGTGCGCCTCCGGCGACAGCTCCGCGCCCGCGAGCATCAGGTTGTGGGTGGCCATCTCCTCGTGCTCGATCTGCTCCTCGAACAGCGACGGCAGCACGACGGCCGCCACGCCGGCGGCCTCCAGACGCTTCAGGCTGTCGATCGAGCTCGTCAGCGGCGAGGCCGACGCCACGATCGGATGCTTCAGCTCGAGACCGAGGTAACGGGTGCGAAGATCGACGCTCATTTCGTTGGCTCCTGCGCAGGTGTTGCGGCGGGTTTGTTGTCGCCGGCTGCGGCGGGCGCGGCCGGCGCGGCGGCGGCCCCGGTGGCGGCGTCGGCACGGCCGTCCTCGCTGACCACGCGGTGCACGCCGGCCAGCTGCTCGTAGAGCTGCCAGCGCGCGTTGGCGTCATGCTGCGCGGTTTTCATCAGCTGCTTCGACCGGGCCGGGTCGGACTGGGCCAGCATCGCATAGCGACCCTCCTTCATCGCGATCTGCTCGAGCTGCAGCGTCGGCTTGCGCGAGTCCAGTTTCAATGGCTGGTCGGCGCCGCCCATGCCGAGCCGCGGATCGTGGTGGTACAGCGTGAGGTAGCCGCTCTTGACCAGATCGCGCTGGTGACTCATGCCGGTGGTCATGTCGATGCCGTGCGCGATGCAGTGGCTGTAGGCGATGATCAGCGACGGGCCGTCCCACGAGGCAGCCTCCTGGAACGTGCGCACCGTCTGCACCGGGTTGGCGCCCATCGCCACCTGGGCCACGTAGACGTTGCCGTAGGCCATGGCGATCATGCCGAGGTCCTTCTTGCCGGACGCCTTGCCGGCGGCCGCGAACTTGGCCACGGCGCCACGCTGCGTCGACTTCGATGCCTGGCCGCCGGTGTTGCTGTAGACCTCGGTGTCGAGCACCAGGATGTTGACGTTGCGGCCCGAGGCCAGCACGTGGTCGAGGCCGCCGTAGCCGATGTCGTAGGCCCAGCCGTCGCCGCCGATGATCCAGACGCTGCGCACGACCAGGCTGTCGGCCACCGCCAGCAGCCGCCCGGCTTCGGGGGACGGGAGCGCGGGCAGGATCGCCTTCAGCCGCTTGACCCGTTCGCGCTGCAGCCGGATCTGCTCGTCATTGTCCTGCGGCGAATCGAGCAGCTCCGTGGCCAGCGGGTCGCCGATCTGCACGCGCAGCGCGCGCACCAGCATCTGCGCCAGGTCGCGCTGCGCGTCGAGCGCCAGCCGCATGCCGAGGCCGAATTCCGCGTTGTCCTCGAACAGGCTGTTGGCCCAGGCCGGCCCCTGGCCGGCGGCATTCTGCGACCACGGCGTGGACGGCAGGTTTCCGCCGTAGATCGACGAGCAGCCGGTGGCATTGGCCACCATCAGGTGGTCGCCGTACAGTTGCGACAGAAGCTTCAGGTACGGCGTCTCGCCGCAGCCCGAGCAGGCGCCCGAGTATTCGAACAGCGGCTGGCGCAATTGCGAGCCGCGCAGCCCGTCGATGCTGTCCATCGGCGGGCGCACCTCGGGCAGGCTGAGGTAGAAGTCGTAGTTCACGCGCTCGGCGTCGAGGTGATCGAGCTTCGGCGCCATGTTGATCGCCTTGTGCTTGACCTCCGTCTTGCTGCGCGTCGGGCAGACGTCGACGCAGATGCCGCAGCCGGTGCAATCGTCGGGGGCGACCTGCAGGCTGTACATCATGCCGTCCAGCGCCCCGCCGTCCTTGCGCGCCCAGGGCACGGCCTTGAAGCCCGCCGGCGCGCGCTTCATCTCTTCGGCGGTGAAGACGTTCATGCGGATTGCCGCGTGCGGACACACGAGCGGGCAGATCGCGCACTGCGTGCAGATCGTCTCGTCCCAGATCGGGATTTCCTGCGCGATGCTGCGCTTTTCCCACTGCGTGGTGCCGGTCGGGAAGGTCCCATCGACCGGCATTGCCGACACCGGCAGCAGGTCGCCCTTGCCGTCGAGCATCATCGCGGTCACGCGCTGCACGAAATCGGGCGCCGCGCGGGCGACCGTCGGCCGGCGCACCAGCCGCGAGTCGGCGCGGCCGGGCAGCACCACCTCGCGCAGCGCCGCCAGCGAGGCATCGACCGCGGCGAAGTTGCGGGTGAGTACGCTCTCGCCGCGCTTGCCGTAGGTCTTGCGGATCGCGTCCTTGATCTTCGCGATGGCTTCCTCGCGCGGCAGGATGCCCGAGATCGCGAAAAAGCAGGCCTGCGTCACCGTGTTGATGCGTCCGGCCAGGCCGGCCTGCTGGGCCACGGCCAGCGCATCGACGACGTAGAACCTGAGCTTCCTGGCAAGGATGGTTTCCTGCGCTTCGCGCGGCAGCTTGTCCCACACCTCGTCGGGGCCGTAGGGGCTGTTCAGCAGGAAGGTCGCACCCGGGCGGGCGAGCGCCAGCACGTCGAGCTTCTCCATGAACTCGAACTGATGGCAGGCGATGAAATCGGCCCGGTCGATCAGGTAGGTCGACTCGATGGGCTTCGGGCCGAAGCGCAGGTGCGACACCGTGATCGCGCCGGACTTCTTGCTGTCGTAGACGAAGTAGCCCTGGGCGTGCAGGTCCGTGTTCTCGCCGATGATCTTGACGGTGTTCTTGGTGGCCCCCACCGTGCCGTCGGCACCCAGGCCGTAGAACACGGCCCTCGTCACGCCTTCGGCCTCGGTGTCGAAGGCGGGGTCCCACTTCAGCGACAGCCGCGTGACGTCGTCGACGATGCCGACGGTGAAGTGCCGCTTCGGTTGCGGCGCCCGCAATTCGTCCAGCGCGGCCTTGGCCATGGCCGGCGTGTATTCCTTGGACGACAGGCCGTAGCGGCCGCCGATGACGCGCGGTGCCGGCATGCCTTCGGGCCAGGCTTCGACCAGTGCCGTCACGACGTCCTGGTACAGCGGCTCGCCGATGGCCCCCGGCTCCTTGGTGCGGTCGAGCACGGCGATCGAGCGCACGGTCTTCGGCAGCGCCTTGACGAAGGCCTGCGTGTCGAACGGTCGATACAGGCGAACGGTGACGAGACCGACCTTCTCGCCGGCGGCCACGAGCTTGGCGACGGCCTCGCGCGAGGCGCCGACGCCGGAACCCATCTGCACGAGCACGCGTTCGGCGTCGGGGGCGCCGCTGTACCAGAACAGGCTGTAGCGGCGACCGGTCAGCGCCGCGAAACGGTCCATCGACTGCTGCACGATGCCCGGCGCCGCCTCGTAGTAGAGGTTGCAGGCCTCGCGCGCCTGGAAGAAGACGTCGGGGTTCTGCGCCGTGCCGCGTATCACCGGGCGGTCGGGGTTGAGCGCGCGGCTGCGGTGCGCCACGACCAGATCGTCGTCGATGAGCGAGCGCACCTCGTCCTCCTGCAGCAGGTCGATCTTGTTCACTTCATGGCTGGTACGAAAGCCGTCGAAGAAGTGCAGGAAAGGCACCCGCGCCTTCAGCGTCGACATGTGCGCGATCATCGCCATGTCCTGCGCTTCCTGGACGCTGCTTGATGCCAGCAGCGCGAAACCCGTGGTGCGCGCCGCCATCACGTCACTGTGGTCGCCGAAGATCGACAGCGCGTGCGTGGCCAGTGTGCGCGCGGCGATGTGGAACACCGCCGGCGTCAGCTCGCCGGCAATCTTGAACATGTTGGGCAGCTTCAGCAGCAGGCCCTGCGAGGCAGTGAACGTGGTCGTCAGGGCGCCGGCCTGCAGCGAACCGTGCACGGCACCCGCGGCGCCCGCCTCGCTCTGCATCTCGATGACTTCCGGCACCATGCCCCAGATGTTCTTCCTGCCCTTGGCCGACCATTCGTCGGCAAGCTCCCCCATCGTCGACGACGGCGTGATCGGGTAGATGGCGATCACTTCGCTGGTGAGGTGGGCGATGCGGGCGGCGGCTTCGTTGCCGTCCAGCACATACGAGCGTTCGGTCATGGTGTTCTCTTGGCGGTGATGGGCAAAGAGCCGGCGTTTCAGCGCTGCGGGCCGCGTGGTGGCGTGGTGGGTGGGGGTATGCGCCGTGCGCTACATGCGCTACAGGATGCCGGCCTTACCCGTCTCCCAGCGGCGGTACTCGGTGGTCAGCAGCGCGACGTGCTCGCGCTCCTCGGCGGCCAGTTCCTTGTACAGGCCGCTTTCGACCGAGCCGGCCGGCGCGCGTTCACCCTCCCGCGTGAAGAAGTCCACCGCCCGCTGCTCGAAGGCGATGGCGATGCGGAACAGGTTCGCCGGGTCTTCGGGCTTGCGGTCGACGCCGGCGAAGATGGCGGCACGATCGACCTGGAAATCCTCTGCCGCTGTCGGCAGTTCGGCGTGGTAACGCCTGGACAGGGTGTCCATGTGCTCCTTCTCCATGCCGGCGAAGCGAGCGAAGAGCTCCTGCAGCACGGGATCCCTGGCGTCGCGAGCTGCGCGCTCGTAGAACGCGTGGCCGCCGAGCTCGATCTCGAACGCCTTGCGCACGGCGTCCATCGCCTGATCGTCGTCGATCTTGCCGCGGTCGAACAGCTCGAGCTTGCCCTTGCAGTGCGGGCACATGCCGTAGGGGAACGCGAACCCTTCGCTCACCTTGTGGCAGTCCTTGCAGCGCCAGCGCAGTTCGATACCCGCGCAGCAGATGTAGGGCTCTTCGTCTTCGAGGGGGCGTTGACAACGCGGGCAGAGGCTCATGACGGGATCTCGCTGGACGGGTGGACGGGGGTGGCGCCGATGGCCGTGGGCGGCACGAACGCGTCGGCGTCGGCCTGGGTGATCGGCCAGGTGCGTTTGCCGCCGGCCAGCCAGGCGCCGATCGCGCGCGCGGCGCGGCGGCCGGCGCCCATCGCCAGGATCACGGTGGCACCGCCGGTCACGATGTCGCCGCCGGCGAACACGCCCGGCACGCTGGTGGCCTGCGTGGCCGCGTCGGCCACGATGTAGCCCCACTTGTTCAACTCGAGCCCCGGCGTGGACTTGGTGACGATCGGGTTGGCCTTGGTGCCGAGCGCGTAGATCACCGTGTCGCAGTCGAGCTCCAGGAACTCGTCCTGCGGGATCGGCTGGCGGCGGCCCTTGGCATCGGGCTCGCCGAGCACCATCTTCTGCACCTTGATGCCGCGCACGGTGCCGTCGGCGTCGGTCAGGATCTCCACCGGCCCGTGCAGGAAGAAGAAATCGATGCCCTCCTCCTTGGCGTGGCGCAGTTCCTCGATGCGCGCCGGCGCTTCGGCCTCGGAGCGGCGGTAGACGCAGCGCACGGTCGGCGTGCCCAGCCGCTTGGCGACCCGCAGGCAGTCCATCGCCGTGTTGCCGGCGCCGATCACCACGACGCTCTTGCCCAGCGTGATCGGCGTGTCCAGGTACGGGAACCGGTCGCCGCCCATCAGGTTCACGCGGGTGAGGAACTCGTTGGCCGAATAGACCTGACCGGCGAACTCGCCGGGGATGCCGAGGAACGCCGGCGCGCCCGCGCCGGCGCCGACGAACACGGCGTCGAAGCCCATGTCGCCCATCAGCTGCAGCACCGAGAAGGTCTTGCCGATCACCTTGTTGGTCTCGAACTTCACGCCGAGCGCCTTCAAGTGGTCGACCTCGCGGCTGATGATGTCGCGCGGCAGGCGGAAAGACGGGATGCCGTACTGCAACACGCCGCCGACCACGTGCAGGGCCTCGTAGACGGTGACGTCGCAGCCGTAGCGCCGCAGGTCCGCCGCCACCGCCAGCCCCGAGGGGCCGGAGCCGACGATCGCCACCTTGCCGAGTTCACGTTCAAAGCGCGGCGGCAGGACCTTCTGCGGCCGGGCGTTGTCGCCGACGAAGCGCTCCAGCCGGCCGATCGCGACCGACTCGAGCTTGCGGCCGACGACGCACTGCGCCTCGCACTGCGATTCCTGCGGGCAGACACGGCCGCAGACGGACGGGAACAGGTTCGACTCGTTGATGACGGCCTGCGCGCCGTCGATGTCGCGCACCAGCAGGTGGCGGATGAAGCGCGGGATGTCGATGCCCACCGGGCAGCCTTCGATGCAGGCCGCCTTGCTGCACATGATGCAGCGCTCGGCCTCGGCCAGCGCATCGGCCATCGAGTAGCCGAGGTTGACTTCCTTGAAGTTGCGCGAGCGCTCCAACGGATCGCGCTCGGGCATCTTGGTCGCCAGCGGTGCCAGGTCCTTGTACTTCTTGTAGTTGGTCTTGCGCTGCTCGAACAGCACCTTCTCGACGTTGCACACATGCGCATAGTCGGTGTTCGCCGCGGCCTCCTCGCCCTTGAACCGCTTCTGGCGCAGCATCAGCTCCCTGAAATCGACCTGATGGCCGTCGAAGTCCGGTCCGTCGACGCAGGCGAACTTGATCTCGTTGCCCACGGTGACGCGGCATGAACCGCACATGCCGGTCCCGTCGACCATGATCGCGTTCAACGACACCATGGTCTTCACCTGGAACGGTCGCGTCGTTTCGACGCAGGCGTTCATCATCGGCAGCGGCCCGATGGCGACGACCAGGTCGGGCCGGTCGTTTTCCAGCACCTCCTGCAGTGCCGCGGTGACGAACCCGGGCTTGCCGTAGCTGCCGTCGTCGGTGCAGACGATCAGATTGTCGCAGTAGCGGCCGAAGTTCTCTTCCCAGAACACCAGGTCCTTGTTGCGGAAACCGATGATGCCGGTGGTCCGGTTGCCGGCCGCCTTGAACGCGCGCAGCTGCGGGTACACCGGCGCCACGCCGAGGCCGCCGCCGACCAGCACCACGTGCCCGGCCCGGCTCACGTGCTGCGGCAGGCCCAGCGGGCCGACGAAGTCGACGATGCTGTCACCGGCCTTGTAGTGATCGCGCATCTCCAGCGTCGTCTTGCCGAGCGCCTGGATCACCATCGTGATCGTGCCCTTGTCGCGATCGTAGTCGGCGACGGTGAGCGGAATGCGTTCGCCCCCCTCGTGCAGGCGCAGCATCACAAAGTGTCCGGGTTCGGCGGACCGGGCCACGTCGGGCGCGATCACCTCCCACAGGAAGGTCGTGTCCGAGAACGCTTCGCGGCGGATGATTGGATACATGTCGGGTCTTCGCGTTCGTCAGAAAATCGATCGGGTCTTGCGCGCTCGGCAGGCAGGATCGGCGCCGGCACGCGCGCCCGTCACACCCGGCGGACCGTCGTTGCGTCTGGCCGCCGATCGCTCGCGCGACGAATCCTGGCGGCCGCGCGGGCCCTCCCGGGTCACTGCCGCCGCCCTGGCCTTCCTGTCGTACCGAGCGATGTTGTGCGCAATCCCGCGGCGCGCATTTAACGTGGATCAAATAACGGTGAGGCTGCGGTTGCCGGCGGCGCGCCTGCCTCGAGATCGACCCTTCCGTGAACGCGGTCTTGGCGAGGCCATGGGGAATTCGCGCCCACGGAACGCCGGCGGAGCGGGGTGGCCACATCCGCCCGGGTTTCGCGGGCGCTCAACCCGGGCTGCCGCTCGACCCGGGTCACGGGAACCGCAGTCCCATCACGCTTGAGGCGGATCAATACGCCGGCTCCCCGTCGGCGGAGAATCGTTCCGATAGGGCGCGCCCGGATCGTGTGGCGCCCCGCCAGCCCGTGCCGCGGCGCGCCCGCCGGCCGCGACGAGAACCCAGGAGCGACACCATGGCCACCCGGACCGAAAAAGACTTCCTCGGCACCAAGGAAATCCCCGGCGACGCGTACTACGGCGTGCAGACGCTGCGCGGCAAGGAGAACTTCGACATCACCGGCATCCCGATGGCGACCGAGCCGTACTTCGTCAAGGCCTTCGGCTACGTGAAGAAGGCCGCGGCGCTGGCGAACCGCGACCTCGGCGTGGTCGACGCGCAGGTGGCCAACGCGATCGCCGGCGCCTGCGACCGGCTTATCGCCGGGGAGATGCGCGAGCAGTTCGTCACCGACTTCATCCAGGGCGGCGCCGGGACGTCGACCAACATGAACGCCAACGAGGTGATCGCCAACCTCGCGCTCGAGCAGCTCGGGCACAGGAAGGGCGAGTACCAGTACGTCAATCCCAACGACCACGTCAACTTCGGGCAGTCGACCAACGACGTCTACCCGACCGCGTTCCGCCTCGCGCTGATCCTGCGCCTCGCCAGCTACATGGAGGCGCTCACCCGGCTGCAGGAGGCGTTCTTCGCCAAGGGCAGCGAGTTCGAGAAGGTGCTGAAGATGGGCCGCACCCACCTGCAGGACGCCGTGCCGATGTCGCTCGGCCAGGAGTTCCACGGCTGGGGCACGACCATCGGCGAGGAGGTGCAGCGGATCAGCGAGGTCCGGCAGCTGCTGCACGAGATCAACCTGGGTGCCACGGCGATCGGCACCACGGTGACGGCGGCGCCCGGGTACCCGGAGCTGGCGACGAAGTACCTGTCCGATCTGACCGGCACGCGGTTCATCCTCGCGGGCGACCTGGTCGAGGCGACCTCGGACACCGGCGCCTACGTGCTGCTGTCCGGCGTGCTGAAGCGCACCTCGTCCAAGCTCACCAAGATCTGCAACGACATCCGGCTGCTGGCGTCGGGACCGCGCTGCGGCTTCAACGAGATCCGCCTGCCGCAGATGCAGCCGGGCAGCTCGATCATGCCGGGCAAGGTGAACCCGGTGATCCCCGAGGTCGTCAACCAGGTGGGGTTCCTGGTGATCGGGCTCGACCTGACGGTGACGCTGGCGGCCTCCGCCGGGCAACTGCAGCTGAACGTGATGGAGCCGGTGATCACCTTCGCGCTGTTCACGTCGCTGGCGACGATGGAGAACGCGGTCAACAGCCTGCGCGTGAACTGCATCGACGGCATCACCGCCAACGCCGAGCGCACCCGCGACATGGTGCTGAACTCGCTGGGCATCGTGACCGCGCTGAAGACGACACTGGGCTACAAGCAGTGCGCGGAGATCGCGCGCGAGGGCTACGAGACGGGCAAGTCGCTGCACGACATCGTGGTCACGGAGCGCAAGCTGCTGACGCAGGAAAAATGGGACGAGGTGTTCGCGTTCGAGAACCTGATCAGCCCAAAGTTCGAGCAGTAGCGCCGCAAGGGGGCAATCCTTAGGGAAGAAGGAAATCATGACGCTCAACATCGTGTTGCAGTTCGTCGTCGTGCTGGCC
>Ga0079037_100001361_pt1 | contig 12651 bp, 8 predicted proteins | sample Mud3Dept4metaG_FD_71479 | JGI IMG/M metagenome (GOLD analysis project Ga0079037, IMG submission 71479) | Freshwater wetland microbial communities from Ohio, USA, analyzing the effect of biotic and abiotic controls - Mud 3 Core 4 Depth 4 metaG | ecosystem: Environmental > Aquatic > Freshwater >... | reverse complement strand
ATCCCTCGCGACGGTCAGCCGTGAACCCCGTCAGGCCCGGAAGGGAGCAGCGGCAGCGGTGACACCGGGTGCCGGGGGTATTCTGGCGCGGGCCGCCTCCCTCGAGCCGCGACCGGGGATAGTCAGCCTCTGCCCATGAGTTACCTCGTCCTCGCCCGCAAGTGGCGCCCGCGCAGCTTCGATGAACTCGTCGGCCAGGATCACGTGCGCCGGGCGCTCACCAATGCGCTCGACTCCGGCCGCATCCACCACGCTTTCCTGTTCACCGGCACGCGGGGCGTCGGCAAGACCACCATCGCACGCATCTTCGCCAAGTCGCTCAACTGCGAGCGCGGCGTGTCGTCGAAGCCCTGCGGCGAGTGCGGCGCCTGCAAGGACATCGACGCCGGCCGCTTCGTGGACATGCTCGAGGTGGACGCGGCGTCGCGCACCAAGGTGGACGACACGCGCGAGCTGCTCGACAACGTGCAGTACGCGCCGGCGCGCGGCCGCTGCAAGGTGTACCTCATCGACGAGGTGCACATGCTCTCCACGCACTCGTTCAACGCGCTGCTCAAGACCCTCGAGGAGCCGCCGCCGCACGTCAAGTTCCTGCTCGCCACGACCGATCCGCAGAAGCTGCCGGTCACGGTGCTGTCGCGTTGCCTGCAGTTCCACCTGCGGCGGCTGCCGCTCGCGCAGATCCAGGAGCGGCTGACCGACATCGCGAAGGCGGAGCAAGTGGAGTTCGAGCCGGCGGCGCTGCGGGCCATCGCGCGCAGCGCGGAAGGCAGCATGCGCGACGCGTTGTCGCTCCTCGACCAGGTGCTCGCCTTCGGTGGCGGGCGAGCCGTCGAGAGCGAGGTGCGGGCGCTGCTCGGCACGCTCGACCGGCGCCATGTCGAAGCCATACTGAACGCGCTCGCTGCGCAGGACGGTGCCGCGCTGATGGCTTGTGCCGCGCAGCTCGACGAGCGTGCGCCGGACTACGACCAGGCGCTCGGCGAGCTGGCGGCGGCCATCCAGCGCATGGCTCTGCTGCAGGCGCTCCCCGACCTGCGCGGCGAGGACGAGGAACAGGACGCGCTGCTCGCCGGGCTGTCTGCGCGCTTCTCTCCCGAAGACCTGCAGCTGTGCTACCAGATTGCGATCATGGCGCGACGCGACCTCGACTTCGCCCCGGACGCGCGCGGCGGCTTCGAGATGGCACTGCTCAGGATGCTGGCCTTCAGGCCGGAATCCGCGGGTCGCGATGCGGCGTCGCAACCGCCGCCGGCCGCGCAACGCGCCACGGCAGCGGGTCAGACGCCGGCTGCGCGCGGTACCGCCGCAGCTCCGGTTGCCGGCGGAGGCCCGCAGGTCCGCTCGCCGACGGCGGCGGCTGCCGGTGGCGGCGACTGGCCGGCCGTCATCGCGGCGCTGGGCCTGCAAGGGCCGGCGGGCCAGCTGGCCGCGCATTGCGTGCTGGTCGGGCGCACTGGTGGCCTCGTCAAGCTCAAGCTCGACCGGGCGGGTGAAGTGTTCCGCCGGCCGCAGCTCGAGCAGAAGCTGGCACACGCGCTCGAGCAGCATTTCGGCGAACCGATTCGCCTCGACATCGCGGTCAGCGACGGCGCGGAAGTCACACCCGCCCGTCAGCAGCAGCAGGCCGCAGACGCACGGCAGAAGGCGGCCGAGCAGTCGATCGAGGCGGACGCGAACGTGCGCGCGATGCGCGAGATCTTCGGCGCGACGGTGCAGCCGGGGTCGGTCAAGCCCGTGAACTAATCCACAGCCCTGGAGTCGAGACGAGCATGAAAGGCGGAATCGGCAACCTGATGAAGCAGGCGCAGCAGCTGCAGGCCAACATGCAGAAGGCGCAGGCAGAGATCGCGGCCATGGAAGTCACCGGCGAGTCCGGCGGCGGCATGGTCAAGGTGACGATCAACGGCAGGCACGAGGCCAGGCGCGTGCAGATCGACCCGTCGGTGCCGATGGACGATCGTGAGATGATCGAAGATCTCGTGGCGGCCGCGATCAACGACGCGGTGCATCGCCTCGAAACGACGACTCAGGAAAAGATGTCCGGCCTGATGGGTGGCATGAACCTGCCGCCGGGCCTCAAGCTGCCGTTCGGCTGACCGCGCCGCGGGCATGCTCTATCCGCCGTCGCTGAGCCGTCTCATCGAGGCCCTGCGCTGCCTGCCGGGCGTCGGCCCGAAGTCGGCGCAGCGCATGGCCTTCCACCTGCTCGAGCGCGATCCGGACGGTGCGCGCGAGATCGCCGCGTCGGTGAGCGGCGCCATCGAGAAGCTCGGTCACTGCGCGCGCTGCCGGATGTTCGCCGAGGGCGAACTGTGCCCGGTCTGTTCAGCCTTCGGTCGCGACCGCAGCCTGCTCTGCGTCGTCGAGTCGCCGGCGGACGTCGTCGCGATCGAACAGTCAGGCAGCTTCCGCGGCTGCTACTTCGTCCTGATGGGCCACCTGTCGCCGCTCGACGGCGTGGGTCCCGCCGAGATCGGCATCGACGCCTTCGAGCGCGTGCTCGGCGAGGGCGAGGTACGCGAGGTCATCCTCGCCACCAATCCGACTGTCGAAGGTGAAGCCACGGCACATTTCCTCGCCGAGGTCACCGCGCGTCGCGGCATCCGCGCGTCGCGCATCGCGCACGGCGTGCCCGTCGGCGGTGAACTCGAATATGTCGATGGCGGCACACTCGCTCACGCGTTAGCGGGCCGGCAGGTCGTTAGTTAGCGCGGCAGCACGTGGTCCGTCGCCTGGTGCTTCATGCTCTGGCGCGAGCACCGCAAGGCGCCGCCGCGTCAGTGGACCTTGCCCGGACTCTCGCCAGCGAGAAACAGCCAGGTTTCGACGACGGTATCCGGATTGAGCGACATACTCTCGATCCCTTCGTCGAGCAGCCAGCGCGCCAGGTCGGGGTGGTCGGACGGGCCCTGGCCGCAGATGCCGATGTACTTGCCCGCCTTGCGGCAGGCCTGGATCGCCATGTGCAGCACCGCCTTGACGGCGTCGTCGCGCTCGTCGAACAGCTTGGCGATCACCGCCGAGTCGCGGTCCAGGCCGAGCACGAGCTGCGTCATGTCGTTCGAGCCGATGGACATGCCGTCGAAGTGCTCGAGGTAGCGGTCGGCGAGCAGTGCGTTGGTGGGCAGCTCGCACATCATGATGACCTTGAGTCCGTCCTCACCGCGCTTGAGGCCGTTGGCCGCGAGTAGCTCCACGACGTGCTGCGCCTCCTTGAGCGTGCGCACGAACGGCACCATCACCCACACGTTCTTGAGCCCCATCTGCTCACGCACGCGCTTCAGCGCGCGACACTCGAGCTCGAAGCAGGGGCGGAAGGTCTCGTCCACGTAACGCGCGGCGCCACGGAAGCCGAGCATCGGGTTCTCCTCCGATGGCTCGTACTGGCGCCCACCGATCAGGTTGGCGTACTCGTTTGACTTGAAGTCCGACAGGCGCACGATCACCGGTTCGGGCGCGAAGGCCGCGGCGATGGTGCTGATGCCCTCGCAGAGCTTCTCTACGTAGAACTCCACCGGGTCGTCGTAGCCGGCCATCTGGCGGCGGATCGTGTCCTGCAGGTCGGCGTCGAGGCGATCGAACTCGAGCAGGGCCCGCGGGTGGACGCCGATCATGCGGTTGATGATGAACTCGAGGCGCGCGAGGCCGACGCCGCGATTCGGGATCGCGGCGAAGTCGAAGGCGCGGTCGGGGTTGCCGACGTTCATCATGATCTTGACCGGTATCTCGGGCAGGGCGTCGAGCTCGATCTGTGTCTGCTCATACTGCAGCGCGCCGTCGTACACGAAGCCCGTGTCACCCTCGGCGCACGAGACCGTGACGGGCTGGCCCTCGCGGATGACGCGCGTGGCGTCGCCGCAGCCCACGACCGCCGGGATACCCAGTTCGCGCGCGATGATCGCCGCGTGGCAGGTGCGTCCGCCGCGGTTCGTGACGATCGCTGAGGCCCGCTTCATGACGGGCTCCCAGTCCGGATCGGTCATGTCGGCCACCAGCACGTCGCCGGTCTCGACCCGGGCCATTTCCTGCACGTTACGGATGACGCGCGCCGGGCCAGCGCCGATGCGATGACCGATGCTGCGGCCCCTGGCCAGTATCGGGCCCTTGCCCTTGAGCGTGTAGCGCTGCAGCGTGCGCCCGGCGCGACTCTGCACCGTCTCCGGCCGTGCCTGCAGGATGTAGAGCTTGCCGGTCTCGCCGTCCTTGCCCCACTCGATGTCCATGGGGCAGCCGTAGTGTTCTTCGATGACGAGCGCCTGCCGGGCGAGTTCGAGCACGTCGTGGTCGGTGAGGCAGAAGCGGAGGCGGTCGGCTTCCGGTACGTCCACGGTGACGACTCGCTGGCCGGCCTGGCCGGGCTCAGCATAGGTCATCTTGATCGCCTTGCCGCCGAGCGTCCGTCGCAGGATGGGCTGGTGGCCAGCGCGCAGTGCGGGCTTGTATACGTAGAACTCGTCCGGGTTCACGGCCCCCTGCACGACGGTCTCGCCGAGGCCCCACGCAGCCGTGATGAACACTACGCCGCGGAAGCCGGAATCCGTGTCGAGCGTGAACATGACGCCGCTCGCGCCGAGGTCGCTGCGCACCATGTGCTGGATGCCGGCCGACAGCGCCACCTGCGAGTGGTCGAAGCCCTGGTGCACCCGATAGGCGATGGCGCGGTCGTTGAACAGCGAGGCGAAGACCTCGTGCACGGCCTGCACGACGTGCGCGTGACCGCGGACGTTGAGCAGCGTCTCCTGCTGGCCGGCGAAGGATGCCTCGGGCAGGTCCTCGGCGGTGGCCGACGACCGTACGGCGACCGATGCTTCCACTCCGCCGTCGCACATCGCCCGGTAGCCCGCGACGATCTCCTCGTTGAGCCGGGCAGGGAAGGGCGTGGACATGATCCAGCCGCGTATGCGCGCCCCGGTCTCCGCCAGCCGCGCCACGTCGTCCACGTCCAGCTCGGCGAGTTCGACCCGGATGCGCTCGGCCAGCCCGTCATGCGCCAGGAACTCACGGTAGGCATCCGCCGTCGTGGCGAAGCCCTCCGGCACCGTGACACCGAGCTTCGCCAGGTTGGCGATCATCTCGCCGAGCGAGGAATTCTTGCCGCCGACCAGGGCGACGTCGTGCCGACCCAGTTCGGCAAAGGCGATTGTGTAGCGGGTCAAGGCGGGCCTCTTGCTACGTCAGTGGGCGGATGAAACACTGCGCGCAACCTGTGCTCGGGAGAGCGGCGCGCGAATGGCTCGAAGGACCGTTTTTTTCGTGTCGGACCAGACCGGCGTGACCGCGGAAACGATGGGACACAGCCTGCTCACGCAATTCGACGGCCTCGAATTTCGGCAAGTGACTCTGCCATTTATCTCCAGCGCTGACAAGGCAGAGGAAGCCGTAAGGAAAATCAACGCTACGGCTGTGGCCGACGGGGCGCGGCCCGTCGTCTTCAGCACGCTCGTCAAGGAGGAGGTCCGGTCGGTCGTCAAGCGCAGCGACGGACTGTTCCTCGATTTCTTCGACGCCTTCCTCGGCCCGATCGAGGCCGAGCTGCAGGTGAAGTCCTCAGAGCGCGAGGGACGGGCGCACGGCATCGCCGACCAGCTGGTCTATAGCACGCGCATCGATGCGACCAATTTCGCCCTCGCCGCCGACGACGGCGGCGTCACGACCGACTACGAACGTGCCGACGTGGTCCTGGTGGGTGTGTCGCGCTCGGGCAAGACGCCCACCTGCATCTACATGGCGATGCAGTACGGCGTGTTCGCGGCGAACTACCCCTTCACGGAGGAGGACTTCGAGGGCAAGCAGCTGCCGGTGATGCTCCGGCCGCACACCGCGAAGCTGTTCGGCCTCACCATCGCGCCGCAGCGGCTGCAGCAGATCCGCAACGAGCGCCGGCCCGGCAGCCGCTATTCATCGCTGGCGCAGTGCGAGTTCGAGGTGCGTTGTGCGGAGGCACTGTTTCGTCGTTATGGCATCCCGGTGCTCGACACGACCGAGTGCTCGATCGAGGAGATCGCGAGCCGGGTCATTGATCGGAAGGGCATCGAGCGACGCCTGCGTCCGTGACAGTTCCGCGGCGTGCCGCGCGTCACGGACGCGCGAGGCCCCTGTGCTATATTCGGCCGATGCGTGTCGACAGCCTGTGCCTGACCTCGTGGCGTGCACGGCCGGTGAGTTTCGTCAGCCTCATGACGCTGTACGAAAGCAACTACATCCGGCTGCGTAGCCTCGTGGGCGACGTGCGCGGGCTCACGGGACGGTCCGTCTCGAGCGTGCCGGGTGACCTCGACCTGCACGTCGAGGCACTGGAGCACAGCCCGTATACGACCATCCTCCGCCTCACCTATTTCTTCGACGAGGCTGAGTCGGCCGTGGCCGACCCGGACCTCGAGGTGCGCGTTTACCACGATGCCCGGCTGGCGGAGGCCAGCCGCTGCGCACGCTGGGTGCGTCATCCCGGCCTTGCCGGCCTGCAGGCGGGCCTGCCGCTGACGCTCGGCGAACGGTGGCTGCGCAATATGCTGCTCAACAAGTGGCTCGACTATTGCGCGGAGCGGGGACACCGGTTCCGCACCGCTGGCCCGCAGCTGGCCGTGCATGGGCATCGCTGACGACCTGCGCCGTCTTTCGAGTCGCCTGGCGGGGCAACGCGTCTCCGCCGAAGATGAGCGGCTCGTCGAACTGTTCCGCAACCGGGCCGAACTCAAGAAAGAGCTGAACGAGCTCGACGACGAGCGGCACCGCCTGCTCGACCGCCTCAAGCTGCAGGAAGGCGCCACGATGCGGGTCGAGGAGCAGCTGGCAGCGCTGGAGCAGTACCTCGGGCGGCCCGAAGAGGGGTACAAGTGCCTCGCACATTTCCAGCTGCGGGCGATATGGCGTGCGGCAGCTCGCCGCCTCGAGCAGTTCTCCGGAGAGCTGGCCAGGCAGCAGAAGGACCGTGAGCGCAAGCAGCAGCTGGCCATGTTCGAGCGGGCGAAGCGCGAGCGCCTCGCCGACGTGGAGCGCGAACTGGCCGAGGCCCGCGTCCTCGCGGACCAGTTGCAGGCGGAGCAGCGGCTCGCCGAACAGCAGCTTGCCAACCTGCGCGGATTCTGGAACCACTTCCGGCGACGGCGCCTGAGCGATGCGATCGGGGCGCGGCGCTCGCGCATCGATGCTGCCCTGGCGCAGCTGTCGGATCTCGGTGACCGCCAGCGGGAGATCGAGTCCGAACCACCGCCGCTGTTCGAGGGCTTGAGCGTGGACGGGCGACGCGCGGTTAATCTGGCCGTCATTGGCTACGCGCAGGCGCTGCGCGAGCGGCTCGCGGCATCCGGGCTCGCCGAGGTCGTCCGCCAGAGCACCCTGCGCCGTGTGTACGACTCGAACTACGGGGGGCGGGAAGAGTGCCTCGCCCTGATGCAGCGCGCCAGCCGCGCTCTGGCCGAGCTGGACCACCTGCAGGACGACCTCGCCGACATCAAGGCGCGGGCCGACCGCCTGCGTGCGACCGCCGCCTATCGCATCGACGGCGACACCGTGCCGATCGCCGAAACCCTGCAGTCCACGGGGGCCGTGCTGCTGGAAGAATACTGGGACGTCTACAAGGCGCTGGTGCGCTGAGCCGGCAGGGCACCGGCTGGCGCTGCGCCGCCGGTCCCGGTTCGGCGCACGAAGACGCGGCGCCGCCATTCGTTCAGGTCGTCGAACCATACGTAGAACATCGGCACGATCAGCAGCGACACGATCGCCGAGAAGCCGAGGCCACCCATGATGGCGCGCGCCATCGGGAAATAGGCCGGGCCTTCGCCACCGCCGCCGACCTGCGCGTCGCCGATCGACAGTGGCAGCATGCCGAGCAGGGTCGTGAGGGTGGTCATGAGGATCGGCCGCAGGCGGTCGCGGCCGGCCTGCAGGATCGCCTCGCGCCGCGGCAATCCGGCACGGCGCAGGTCGATGACGTGCGCAATCAGCACGATGCCGATGTTCACCACCACGCCGATCAGGATCATGAAGCCGATCATGGCCATCATGGTGATCGTCGTCCCGGTGAGCGTGAGGAACCACACCGAGCCCACGATCGCGAACAGGATCGAGGTGATGATGGACAGCGGATAGAGCGCCGACTCGAACAGTGACGCCATCACCAGGAAGATCAGCACGACCGCGAGCAGGATGTTCTGCGTCATGGTCTGCACGGCCTTGTCGTTCTCGTCGAAGCCGCGGCCGAGCTTCCAGGAATAGCCGGCCGGCAGCGGGTAGTCCTGCATGATGGGCTCGACCCGCTGGCGCGCGTCCTCCATCGTCGTACCCTTGGCGAGGTTGGCATCCACGGTGACCGTCGTCAGGCGGTTGACGCGCTGGATCTCCCGATCGCTCGGCCGGACCACGAAGTCGGCCACGGCGCCAAGTTCGGTGCGCGTGCCGTCGGGCAGCATGACCGGGACCTTGCTCAGGTCCTCGACGGACTGACGGTCGCTCTCGCGGAAGGCGAGGCGCATGGTGATTTCGCGGTCCGCGGCGCGCAGTTCCGGCAGGCGGTCGCCGCGCATCGCACCCGCCACCGTGAGCGCAATCTGCTCGGTCGTGAGCCCGAGCTGGGCAGCGCGGTCGCGGTTGACGACGACCTGCACCTCCTCCTCGCCAGTGCCGGCTTGCGAGCGCACCGCCTCGAGGCCCGGAACGCTTGCAAGCCGTTGCGCGACGTCGCGCGAGATCTCGGCGAGGCGCTCGGTCGACTCTCCAGTGAGTTGCAGGGCAAAGGCGGTGGCGCCGGCAGCGCCCTCGTCGAACTGGAAACTCGGCTTGCCGATGATGATCTCGGGCATACCCTCGGCGACGCGCTGCATGACCTCCTCGGCCGGTACGGTAGCCTGGTCCTTCGGCTTCAGGTACAGGCGCGTATAGGCCTCGTCCGCAAGGTAGTACGTGTAATACGTCTCGACGTCGAAGCGTTCCCTGTTCGCCTCGATGTAGGACTCGACACGCCGCACCGCCTGCTCCACCCGGTCGATCGGGTAGGAGCCGTTCAGGTGGTAAGCGAGTCCGAGGGTGCGGCTCGCCTCCTGCGGAAACGGGTCCACCTTGGCGAGCTTGAACACGAACAGCGGCACCGGCGAGACCAGCAGCAGCACCGTGATCACTGCCATGATCTTCTGGTGCGCGAGTGACCAGGCCAGCGCGTCGACATAGCGCTGCTGCATGCGGCCGAACAGCGACGTCGCCGACACCGGCGGAGGCGGGGACATGCGCGCGGTGAGCATCGGGATCAGTGTCTGGGCCACGACCAGCGACGCGAGCATCGCCACCACGATCGGTACCGCGACGTGCACGAGGAAGATCGACATCTGGTTCTTCTCGCCGAACACCAGCGGCAGGAACACGATGATCGTCGAGAACGTACCCGCCAGCGTGGCGACACCCACCTCCTTCACCCCGGCGAGGGTCGCCGCGAGCGGTTGCCCGGGCATGAGCTGCCGGTGCCGGAACACGCTCTCGGTGATCACCACCGCGTTGTCCACCAGCATGCCGATCGCGAGCAGCATGCCCATCATGGTCAGGATGTTCAGCGTGAAGCCGAGGAAGTACATGGCGCCGAGCGTGACGAGCAGCGAGGCCGGCACCGCGAGCGACACGATCAGCGTCGTCGGCAGGTGGCGCAGGAACAGCAGCAGCATGAAGAAGCTGAGGACTGCACCGACCAGGCCCGCGTTGCGCAGTTCGCGCAACGAGTCGCGAATGCTCTCGGCCTGGTTGCCGACCACCAGTATCTGTATGCCCTGGAGTTGCGGCGCCTTGCGGGCCTCCTCGACCGCGGCGATCACCCGGTCGGCCACGTCGACGACGTTGGCCTGCGTAGACTTGAACACGTCGATGCCGACGGCCGGCCGGCCGTCCATGCTGCGGCGTACCTTCAGTTCGGGAGCGACCAGTTCGACCTGGGCGATGTCGCTGAGGCGTACGCTGTCGCGCACGATCAGCGCACTGACGTCAGCGACGGTGCGGAACTCACCGACCGGCCGCACCGTGAAGCGTTGTCCGTTCTCGGTGATCTCGCCCGCGCTGACCGAGAAATTGCTCCGCTCGAGCAGTTGGCGCAGCTGCTGGACGTCGACGCTGTAGGCGGCGAGCCGATCCGGGTCGACCAGGATGCGCAACTCCCGCGGCTCGACGCCCTGCAGCGCGACGCGCGCAACCCCATCGAGCCGTTCGATGGGCCGCTGCAGGTACTTTTCGAGGTTGTCGTACTGGTCCGTGAGGTCCTGGTCGGAAGCGATGCGGATCACGACCACCGGCTGGTCCGAGGCGTTGAACGCCTGCATCAGCACTCGGTCCGCGCCAACCGGCAACTGCGGCCGGATCGAGTCGATCTTGGTGCGCACCTCGAACGCCGCGGCTTCCGCGTCCCGGTCCCAGCTGAACAGGATGACGAACTGGGCCTGGTCGGCCTGCGCGGTCGCGCGGATCTCCTCGATGCCGGACAAGGTGGCGAGCGCCTCCTCGACCGGACGGACGACGAGTTGCTCCATCTCTTCCGGCGTCGATCCGGCGTACGGGATGGTGACCTGCATGCCCGGGAAGGTGATGTCGGGCATCGCCTCGAGGCGCAGCAGCCTGGTCGAGATGAGGCCCACGGCGAGCACGGCCAGCGCCATCATGATGGTGGTGACCGGGCGCTGCAGGGCGAAGCGCGTGTGCCGCATGGAGGCGCCCTCAGCCCGCGGCCGGTGCTTCGGCCGCGACCGGCACCTGGCCGGCGTGCGGATACGTCTTGCGGTCGAGCACCGCGTAGACGACCGGGATCACCAACAGCGTCAGGAACGTGGTGAGCAGCACTCCGCCGATCACGGTGATGGCCATCGGGGCGCGCACCTCGGCGCCCTCGCCGATGCCGAGCGCCATCGGCAGCAGGCCGAGGATCGTCGTCAGCTTGGTGATCAGGATCGGCCGCAGCCGCAGGCGGCCGGCTTCGACGATCGCGGCGTGCTTGGACAGGCCGCGCTCGCGCGCCTGGTTGACTGCGTCGATGAGCACGATCGACTGGTTCACCACGATGCCGGCCAGCATGATGATGCCGATGTAGGCCACCACGTTCACGGTGGTGCCGGTGAGCCACAGCGCCCACACTGCGCCGGTGATGGCGAGCGGAATGGTGAGCAGGATCACGAACGGGTGCACCAGCGACTCGAACTGCGAGGCCATGACGAGGTAGACGAGGAAGATGGCGAGCAGGAGCACGAACTGCAGGGACCGGAAGGAGTCCTGCATTTCCTCGCTCTGGCCCGACAGGAACGCCGTCGTGCCCACCGGCAGCGTCACCTCGGTGACGAGTTCCTGCAGTGCCCCGACGGCCGAGCCGAGGTCGCCGCGGGCGAGATTGGCCGAGACCACTGCGACGCGTTCCTGGCCGATGCGGCGCACTTCGGCCGGGCCGACGGCGAGCTGTACGTCGGCGACGGCACTCAGCGGCACGGGCGAATCCTCGCCCGGGTTCACGATCAGGTTGCGGATCTCTTCCACTGACGCGGCACGTGTGTCCACGCTGCGCACCAGCACGTCGATCTGCTTGTCGCGCAGTTTGTAGCGCGTCGCGACTTCGCCGCGCACGCTGTTCACCACTCGGTCCGCGATGTCGCGCACCACCAGCCCGAGCTGCGAGGCGCGTTCCTGGTCGAACACGATCTGGATTTCCGGATTGCCGGCCTCCACCGTGGTCTTGACGTCCGCGAAGCGGTCGTCGGCCGCCATGCGCGTCCGTACCTCCTCGGCGGCCACGCGCAGCCGGTCGAGGTCGTAGCCGGAGACCACGACTTCGAGTGGCGTCGACATGCTGAACAGGGCAGGGCGGCTGAAGCGGTACTGCACGCCGGGCATGTTCTCCAGGCTGCCGCGCATGCCCTGCATCGCGGCCTCCTCGTCGTCGCGCCCCGCGCCCTCGCGCAGGGTGAGGCTGAGCCGCCCGGTGTTCTCGCCGGCGTCCACGGGGTTGGCGTCGAGCCGGTTGCCCGTCCCGGCGACCGAATAGGCGAGTGCGACGTTACCCAGCTTGCTGCTGGCTTCCTGTGCCGCGCGCACTGCGCGGTCGGTCTGCTCGAGCGGTGCGCCCGGGGGGAGGCGCAGGTCCACATTGAACTCGCCCTGCGACATCTGCGGGATGAGCTCGGTGCCGAGGCGCGGCACCAGCACCACGATCGTGAACACGAAGAGCGCCATGGCGCTGCCAATCGTCTTGCCCGGGTGGGCGAGGGCCCAGCTGATCGCGACCGGGTAGCGCCGCTCTGCCCAGTCGTTTACCACCCGGGTGACCCGTACGATCGGGCTCAGGGCGAGACGCATGGCATTCGAGATCCAGCCGCCCAGGCGACGCGCGCCGCTGGCGACCGCGCCGAGTGCGCGCTCGATGCGGCGCGGTTGCCGCGCATGAGCAGCGTCTTGTGGCGCGTCCGCGGTCGCGCCGGATCGCGTCGCGCGACCCGCCGCCAGCATCGGCACGAGCGTGAGCGCCACAATGAGCGAGAAGGCGAGCGCGAACGTCACCGTGAGCGACTGGTCCTTGAACAGCTGTCCGGCGATGCCGGTGATGAACACCATGGGAAAGAACACTGCCACTGAGGTGAGCGTGGAGGCCGTGACGGCGGTCGCCACTTCCTTGGTGCCGAGCCGGGCGGCCTCCCGGCG
>Ga0079037_100001360_pt1 | contig 12661 bp, 9 predicted proteins | sample Mud3Dept4metaG_FD_71479 | JGI IMG/M metagenome (GOLD analysis project Ga0079037, IMG submission 71479) | Freshwater wetland microbial communities from Ohio, USA, analyzing the effect of biotic and abiotic controls - Mud 3 Core 4 Depth 4 metaG | ecosystem: Environmental > Aquatic > Freshwater >... | reverse complement strand
TGGAAGCAAACGTTCAAAACGTGGATCTTCTCGGGAAGGATATGTTCCTTGAAATACCCCGGGAAATCCATGATTCGGTCGTAGGCCAGGGACCCGGAAACGATGACTTTCATAGGAATTCATCTCTCATAGGATTTGGAAATCTCCCTCGGCGATACAGCGAAACCATTCTCGCGCGCTGAGTTCGGCCGATGAGAACATGGAAAGGTCTGCATCCTCGATAATCTGATCGCGGGTGACAATGCAGACGGCCCAACAGGGAAAACCCCATGAGACGGTACAGTTATCGTTTATCCGATGGGCAATGAATTCCGTCTCGCTGCAGTAAATTCTGTATCTTCTGTCGCGGTGCATGATGCGAAGGGCTTGGTTGAGCCAGCCCTTGCGGGAGAAAACGCCGACGAACTCCTGCAGGATGTCCATCGGCATATTACCCGCCGTCCCCGGGAAAGGGTTGTTTTTCATCTGCCTATCCCTCCCTTGACAGGGTATATCAAAAGAATCCACAGCGAGGCAGAGTCGAAATAAAAAGAAGCATGCTTAAATGTTTAGGGTTTTTCCGCGGCCATGCGCATAAAAAGTGGCTCCGCCGCCAAGCTCGGTGCTGGTGTAGGGGCACGATGTCCCGCGAAACGCGGGATGTCCCTACGGCCTCAATGAAGGCTGTTTCCTTTAGTAAAAACCGAAAATTGGCGGCACTTTGGCCCCTTTTTAATAAAAATACCGAACCAGGTCTCCGGCTGTCAAGGGATTTGAATAATTCAAAATATCCCGGCACCTAAGGAAGGCAGATGGGCCGTGCCTATTCATTCGTTGCGAAGAAGTATTTATCCTGCCACTCGCCCTCTTTTTTGTGCTAATATTCCGGCCAACCTGCAGTCCTGAAAAGGAGCTTTTTCATGAATCCAACCTTGAAAGAAATCGAGGAAGCTTTCCGCTCTATATCCAGGCGGGTCCGGATGAAACCCCGGGTTGGGATTATTCTTGGAACCGGCTTGGGAAAATTGGCGGATCAGGTTTCCGTCAGGGAATCTTTGCCCTATGATGACATACCCCATTTCCCCGCGAGCACCGTAGAAGGACATGCCGGCCGCCTTATATTCGGGCGTCTGGCCGGGAAGAATGCGGTCATCATGCAGGGGAGGGCCCATTATTACGAGGGATATTCCCCCTCCCAAATCATTCTGCCGGTCCGGGTGATGATGAGGCTGGGAATCGAAGTTTTGATCATTTCCAACGCCGCCGGGGGCCTCAATCCCCTTTTCTCTGCCGGAGACGTAATGGTGATTTCAGACCACATCAACCTGACCGGCCAGAATCCATTGATCGGCCCCAACCTCGCCTCATTCGGCCCTCGTTTTCCAGACATGGCCGCCAGTTATGACCGTGAGCTGATCCGAACTGCCGAGCAGGCGGCGGCCCGGGAGAGGCTCAAACTGCAAAAAGGGGTGTATGTCGGGATCACCGGCCCCAGTCTGGAGACTCCGGCGGAGACGCGCTTTTTACGCATGATCGGGGCCGACGCGGTGGGTATGTCCACTATCCTGGAGGTGATTGCAGGCATTCACTGCGGTCTTCGAATTCTGGGGTTTTCGGCGATTTCCAACATGAATCTCCCGGATTGCATGGAGCCTGCGACGCTGAAGGAAATTTTGAGAAACGCCGACGCGGCCGGTAGGAAGATGAGCAAGATTGTGGAAGGAGTCATTAAAAGAATATGATTGCGGATTTCAGATTGCGGATCGCGGATTGAAAAAGGCCCGATGTGGGGGCGCCCGGCCGGTCGCCCTGCGGGAATTCGGAGTTCGCAATGCGGAATGAAAACGAAAAGAAAAAAGAGAAAAATGCGGATTTGATCATAAGCAATGGGATGCTTTTGACCATGGAGTCGGGGTCCGCTCCGGTTCAGAATGGGGGTATCGCCATCTCTGAAGGCAGAATAGCGGCCTTGGGGACGACTGAGGAAATAGAAAAGACCTTCGATGCGCCTAAAACCATCGATGCCCGGGGCGGGGTGATCATGCCCGGATTGGTCAATTCCCACACCCATGCCGCCATGACCCGCTACCGGGGCATGGCCGACGACCTGCCTCTCATGGAATGGCTGAATCACTTCATTTTCCCGGCGGAAGCAAAATCCAACGGCGACCAGGTGTATTGGTCCACCCTGCTCGCCTGTGCGGAGATGATTCGCTCCGGCACGACCACTTTCTGCGATATGTATCTTTTCGAAGACCGGGTGGCCCATGCGGCCAAACAGGCGGGGATGAGAGCGGTTGTTGGCGAGGTATTGTACGATTTCCCGTCACCTCACTATGGTCCGATCGAAAAAGGGCTTGAATTCACTGAATCGCTGATTCAGGACTGGGGAAAAGACCCCCTGATCACCGTCGCCGTTGAACCGCACGCGATTTACACCTGTTCCCCCAATCTTTTAAAAAGATGCCGGCAGATGGCCGACCGGTATGGAGTTCTCCTGATTATCCATCTTTCCGAGACCCAGAGTGAAATTGAGGAAGTTTATAAGAAATACGGGAAAAGGTCTGTAGATCATTTAGAAAATCTAGGATTATTTTCATCTCCCCTTATCGCCTGCCACTGCGTCTGGCTCAGCGAAGAAGAGATGGATCTTTTGGCCCGCAGGAAGGCTCGGGTGGTGCACAACCTGGAATCCAATCTGAAGCTGGCCTCCGGAGTGGCCCCGGTGCCCGAGCTTCTTTCCCGGGGGGTTGTGGTGGGGTTGGGCACGGACGGCTGCGCCAGCAACAACAACCTGGACCTCTTTCAGGAGATGGACTTTGTGGCCAAGGTGCACAAGGCGCACCGTCTGGACCCCACGGTGATGCCGGCGCAGACGGTCTTGGAAATGGCCACTTTGGGTGGAGCCCGGGTGTTGGGGATGGAGAAGGAGATCGGGTCTTTGGAGGTAGGCAAGAAGGCCGACGTGATCATCCTGGACTTGAACAAGCCCCATCTTCAGCCGGTCTACAACATCGTTTCCCACCTGGTCTACTCGGCCACCGGAGCCGACGTGCGCGACGTGATCATCGACGGCAAAGTGATCATGGAAAACCGGAGACTCCTTACCCTGGAGGAAGAACAAATCTTAAGTAAAGCTAAGGAATGGGGGGAGAAAATAAGCGCCAAATCGTTAATCAGTTCGAATTTATGAGTTCGGAGTTCGGAGAGAAAACTGAATGAAAACGCCCTGCGGGTTTTGGGTCTTTTGCTCCGAACTCCGAACTCTGAACTAATATTACGGGCTCCATTTTCCCCGCTGGCCCCACCCGTATTCTCCCACCAGGGATACAAAATTACAATCCATCAGCTCTTCTTCGGAAACCCCATGAGAGCCTTTGCGGAGGCGGATCAGTCTTTGACAATTACGGTCGCCGATGGGAATGACCATGGTTCCTCCCACCCGGAGCTGATCGACCAAAGGTTGCGGCAGGGAGGGAGCCCCGGCCGTGACCAGGACGGCGTCAAAGGGCGCTTCTTCTTTCCAGCCATAGCTGCCATCCGAGAGCTGGGTGACAACATTGTGGCAATGGACCCGATCGAGGGTTTTTCTGGCCCGCTCCAGGAGCGAACGAATCCGTTCCATCGAATAGACCCGATCGACCAGACAGGCCAGCAGTGCCGCCTGGTATCCGGACCCGGTGCCTACCTCCAGAACTTTTTCGGTTCCCCGGAGGTCCAGGGCCTGACACAAAAAGGCGACCATGTAAGGTTGAGTGATGGTTTGTCCGTCACCGATTGGGAGGGCGGTGTCCCCATAGGCCTGCCCGAGAAGCCCTTCCGGGAGGAAGAGGTGCCGGGGAACCCTCAGCATGGCCTCGATCACTCTGCGGTCCTGAATCCCCCGGTCGATAATCTGGTCTTTTACCATCTTTTCCCGGGCCCGGGTGTAATCCATGGATCCGGCTTGTCCCATCCTGTTGGATCGCATCATCACCGGCGAAAAGGAACCTCAAATCTTTCGTTTCAAGAGCGTCTCGATGGACGCATAGTTGGTCCAATCCAGGTGCAGCGGGGTGATGGAGATGAGATTCCGGGCGATGGCCTTGAAATCCGAGTCCTCCGTGTCCGCATACCCCGGAATGTTGCCTCCGATGGTGTAATATTTTCTACCCCAGCGATCCAGCCTTTCTTGCACCGAGTCCCCGTAAATCCTCTTGCCCATTCGGGTGATCCGGTACCCCTTGGGTTTTTCCTTTCCCGGAACGTTGACATTCAGGAAAGTGTTCTTGGGAAGCCCGTTGCGCAGAAGGTTGCTGGACAGGCGCGCGGCAAAGGCGGCGGCATTGGCAAAATGAAAATAGTTCCTGGAAACCAGGGAGATGGCAAAGGAGGGAATTCCCAGAATCGTCCCCTCGATGGCCGCGGAAACCGTGCCCGAGTAGGTGATGTCGTCCCCCAGGTTCTCTCCTTTATTGATACCGGAAGCGATTAAATTGGGCCGCTCGGGAAGGACCTTGTTCACTCCCAGGAGAACGCAGTCGGTAGGGGTCCCGTTGACTTTATAGTAGCGGGGCCCCAGGGCCCTGACCCGCTTTTTCCGGAACGGACGGCCCAAGGTCAAAGCGTGACTGACCGCGCTCTGTTCCCGGTCCGGGGCAACCACCCATACCTCGGCCACCTTCTCCAGCGCCCGAGCCAGGGCGATAAGCCCTTCCGATTCGATTCCGTCATCGTTGGTAACCAGGATCCGCAACCCGATTTCCCCTTACGGCCATTGGCGAGACTCGATGTAATGTTCCGCGGCAAAAGCGGCCATGGCTCCATCCCCCACCGCCGTGGCAATCTGGCGCAGAAGCTTTTTCCTCACATCCCCGGCGGCAAAGACCCCGGGGGCAGAGGTGGCCATACGGTCATCGGTCACCACATACCCCTGTTCATCCAGGTTCACAATCCCTTTCAAGAAGGCTGTGTTGGAAAGCCAGCCCACGTAGAAGAAGACCCCTCCCACCTTCAGCGTCCGAAGGGCTTTGGTCTTTACGTTCTGCAACTCCAGTCCATCCACTCCCGAATCTCCAAGGACACGGGTTACCACCGTATCCCATAAAATCTCAATCTTGGGATTCTGGAAGGTCCTCTCCTGGATGATCTTCTCCGCCCGGAGGGCGTTACGGCGATGGATCAAGTAGACCTTGGCGGAAAATCGGGTGAGATAGAGGGCTTCCTCCACCGCCGAATCCCCTCCTCCCACGACTCCGATCTCCTGGTCTTTGAAGAAAGGTCCGTCGCAGGTGGCACAGTAGGACACCCCTCTTCCCCGAAGGGTTTCCTCCCCGGGGACGCCCAGTTTCTTCGGTTCCACCCCGCTGGCCACGATGACCGCTTTGGCCAAGAGCTTCCGGTCTTCGTATTCCACCTCCCACAGGGGTTCCTGAAAGGATATTTTTTTCACTTCCCCATAGGTTACCGCCAGGCCGAATTTTTTCGCCTGGTTCTCCATGGCTTGAGCCAAATCGGGCCCGGAAATTCCTTCCGGGAAACCAGGATAATTCTCGATGAGGAAGGTAGTCGCGGCTTGCCCCCCGGGGGTCATTTTCTCCAGAAGGAGGGTCCGAAGCATGCCCCGCGCCGCGTAAAGGCCGGCGGTGAGACCGGCAGGGCCTCCTCCGGCAATAATCAAGTCATAGTCGGCTTTACTCATCTCTTGGCTCCCCATTCAAAATTCTGCTCAAGAAAAAATCATTCGGACGCAGATGAACGCAGATTTTCAGGATTCTACCATGACAAAAATCTTTTTCGGCATTTATCTGCGGAATTCTGCATCCCTTTATACAAAAAGATTTTCTATAATTTCCTAAGCAACAAAATAGCACAGAATGCCCCCCAAAAACCAGTTTCATCTTAGCGTCCCTGGCCCAATCGGAACGGCCTAATTCGCAGGGTTCAGGGGGTAGGGGCGGGTTTTAAACCCGCCCCTACAGACGGACCTTAACCTGCATATGCACCATTATATACACATGTTTTCACGACACTCTTTATCGAACATGTGCCCCGGCAACCGGAGACTTGTTTTTGTTGTTTCCTGTTTGAGATTTGTTATAATCATCCTTGAATATCGGAGGGATATGCTTCACGTAGCATTTTTCTGGCACATGCACCAGCCTTATTACCGGGATCCCTTGACCGGGGAGTACAGCCTTCCCTGGGTTCGCCTGCATGCCCTAAAGGGTTATTACGACATGATCTCCCTGCTGGCCGACTACCCGGCCATCCGGCAGACCTTCAATCTGGTCCCTTCGCTCATCCGCCAATTGGAGGACTACGTCCGGGGAGAAGCCAAGGATGTTTTCCTGGAATACTCCAGCCGGCGCGCTGAGGATCTGGGCCCGGAGGGGAAGAAATTTCTCCTGGCCAATTTTTTCATGTGTTTCTGGGAAAACATGGTTAATCCCTATCCACGGTACCGGGACCTTTTGAAAAAAAGGGGGATCAAAGTTCCCGAGCACCGTTTGGATCATCTCCTCCAGGAATTCACCACCCAGGATTTTCGCGACCTCCAGGTTTGGTTCAACCTGACCTGGACCGGTCATCGGGCCAGGAAGGAGAAGGACGTTTTTCGCAGCCTCCTGAAGAAAGGCAGGGATTTTTCCGAGGCCGAGAAAACCTCCTTGCTGCAAGCCCAGCAGGAGATCATTCAAAAACTGGTTCCCGCCTATCAATCGCTTCGCTCCCGGGGCCAGGTGGAAATCACGGTAAGCCCTTTCTACCATCCCATCCTCCCCCTTCTCCTGGACTGGCAATATGCATCCCGGGCCATGCCGCGGGTGGCCCTTCCAGGGTCTTTTTCCCATCCCGAAGACGCGGAGGCCCAAATCCAAAGAGCGGTTGGTTTCTACGAAAAGACTTTTGGCAGTCGGCCGGCGGGGATGTGGCCCTCGGAAGGTTCGGTGTGCCCGGAGTTGGTTCCCCTTATGCAGCGTGCGGGCATCCGCTGGATGGCCACGGATGAGGGGATTCTCTTCCGGTCCCTCCCCGAAGAGACCAGCCGATTGGCCCTGTACCGACCCTACCGGGTCCGGTTTCAGGGCTCCGAGGTGTCCGCCGTCTTTCGCGACCGGAACCTCTCCGACCTCATCGGGTTCACCTATTCCAAGAACCCTGTCCAGTCCGCCGTGAATGATCTGATCGGCCACATGAAAAATATCGATCAAACCCTGTCCCGGGAGCAAGACGGGATCCTCCTGATCGCCCTCGACGGAGAAAACCCCTGGGAATATTACCCCGACGGTGGAGAGGCCTTTTTGAGCGGCCTCTATGAGAGGCTCTCCCGGGAATCTTTCCTGAGAACCGTGAGGGTGGGGGAATATTTGGATTCCCATCCTCCCCGGGAGGTCCTGGAGTCCCTCCACACGGGCTCCTGGATCGATCAGAACTTCCGGATCTGGATCGGTCATCCCGAAGACAACCTGGCCTGGAATTACCTGAAACGAACCAGGGGATTTCTGGAGAAGGCCGCCTCCAAGGAAGCGCACATCTCCCCGGAGAAGAAAGACCTGGCCTGGGAGGAAATCTACACCGCCGAGGGGAGCGACTGGTTCTGGTGGTTCGGGGATGACTTCAGCAGCGACAACGATGAGGAGTTCGACCGTCTCTTCCGAATGCACCTGAGCAATGTACATCTCCTCCTGGGCACAGAAGTCCCCGATTACCTGAAGACTCCCATTTCCTCCCCCCACGAAGTGAAACCCACCCTGGAGCCCCTGGGTTTCATCTCTCCTTCCCTGGACGGTCAAGTCACCCATTTTTACGAATGGCGGGAGGCGGGGTTTTTCTCGGCCAAAACCACCGGCGGCTCCATGTACAGGGGAGAGGGTTATCTTTCGGGGTTTTACTTCGGCTTCGACCTGGAACGGCTTTATGTGCGCCTGGACCCAATCTGGAGAAAAGCGGAATCCTTCCAGGGATTGGACATCCATATCCGCTTTTCCCAACCCCGGGAATGGGAAATCGTCTTTCCCCTCAAGTTCCCCCCGGGAAAGAAAGCCTTTTTCGACCTTTATGCCAGGGATGGCGAGGGCCTTTCCCTCAAAGATCGTTTCACTCAGATCGAAGCGGGCAAAATCGTGGAGCTTTCCATTCCCTTCCGGACGCTTTATTTTAACCCCCGGGAAAAGGCCCAGTTCTCCATCCAGGTGCAAAAGGGAGACCTGACGGCGGAACGGTACCCCCGCAATGGGTTCCTTTCGTTCCTCATCCCGGACCAGGATTTTGAATTGGTTCATTGGCAGATTTGAGGCCTCAGGGGGAAGTCCGGTAGGAAAGGCGCGGTTGGCGCGACCTTGGGGGAAGGTAAATGATGAAAGGATGGGGGATGGATTCCCATGAAGACGATTAATCTCCTTTTTGCCGTTCACAATCACCAGCCCGTGGGGAACCTGGAGGAGGTCTTCCGTCGAAGCTGGGAAGAGGGCTACGATCCCTTCCTCAGGACCCTGGAAAATCACCCGGAATTCCGTATCTCCCTCCATTACAGCGGGTCGCTTTTGGAATGGCTGGAGGAGAACCAGCCAAACGCCATGACCCGGATTCGAGGGTTGGTCGATAGGGGTCAGATCGAGCTTCTGAGCGGCGGTTTTTATGAGCCCCTTCTCCCGTCCATCCCCGAGAGGGACGCCCTTGGACAGGTTCGTCTCTCCAATCATTATTTGACCGATCGATTCAATGCCTCCCCTCAGGGCCTCTGGCTGGCCGAAAGGGTATGGAGCCCCACCCTTCCAAGGGTGCTGGCGCCCTCAGGCCTGAAGTATACTCTCCTGGACGACTCCCACTTCCGCTATGCCGGCTTTCCCGATGAGGACATCTTCGGCTATTATGTCACCGAATGCGAGGGATATACCCTTTCCATTTTCCCCACCAACAAAAGACTGCGTTACGCGATCCCGTTCCGCTCGCCCGAAGAGACCCTGGACATCCTACGGCGGTACGCTGCCGATTCGGGAGACTTGGCCGTGACCTACGCCGACGATGGGGAAAAATTCGGCATCTGGCCGGGGACCCATCGCTGGGTGTACCAGGAAAAATGGCTGGAGAAATTCATTCGGACCCTGGAAGAAAACCGCGATTGGATTCGTCTGCTAACCTTCAGCGAGTACCTGGAAAAATATCCCCCCCAGGGGAGAGCCTACCTACCGCCCGCTTCCTACGACGAAATGATGGAATGGGCCCTGCCGCCCCTTTCGGCCATCGCCTATGAAGACCTCCTGGAAGAGGTTAAGCGGGAGAGACGGTATGAGAAATTCCGGCCCTACCTTCGGGGAGGGATCTGGGAGAATTTCCTGGTAAAATATCCCGAGAGCAACCACATGCACAAGAAAATGCTCCGGGTCAGCCAGAAAGTCCATCGTGCTCTGCAAAGCAAGTTCATTTCCCCCAAGGATTTCCCCCCTCCCCCCGCTCTTCAGTCCCTATGGAAGGCCCAGGACAGCTGCGCTTACTGGCACGGCCTCTTCGGGGGGCTCCACTTGAATTACCTGCGCCATGCCGTCTACCAAAACCTCATCGCCGCGGAACGCCTGGCAGAGGTTCTGGAACGGGGGGGCGGGAAATTCCTGCACCAGGAAACTTTTGACTTGGATAAGGACCTTCAGCCGGAGGTCCTGGTGACGACCCCGGACCTGGGGGCCATCCTGAAACCCGGCTACGGGGGAGCCTTGATCGAGCTCGACTACCGTCCCAAACGCTACAACCTCACCGATGTTTTGACCCGCAGGCCCGAAGCCTATCACCGGAAGCTGAAGAAGAACCAGACTGACGCGGGAGGACAATCCCCTCGCCCGAAGACCCAGGAGGTGGAGGAAGCCCTTTTCTACGACTGGTATAACCGGTATTCTTTTCTGGATCATTTCCTGGGAGAAGGGGCAACCCTAGACCAATTCCGCCGCTGCCAATTTCCGGAACTGGGGGATTTCGTCAATCAGCCCTACACTCTGACGGGAATCGAAGAATTCAACGGGTCGGGAGTCCTTCGCGTTTCACTGAAGCGGATGGGGGGGCTGTGGAAACGGGAGGGGCGGGTCCCCATCGATACGGTGAAACGGTTCCTCTTTTACCGTGAACAGGCCCGGATGGAGGTGGGCTACGAAATCAGCAACCGGGGACCAGCGGAGGTCGGACTATGGTTCGGGGTCGAGCTGAATCTCACCCTCCTGGCCGGAGACGATCCGAAAAGGAGCTTCCTTTTTCCGGGGTTGAAAATCGACGACCGGCGCCTCTGCTCCAGCGGAGCCATTCCCGAGGTGGAACACCTTCGTCTGCGCGACGAAGCGGATGGGTTCGAAGTCTCCCTGACTCTTTCCCCCAAGGGGCAGCTCTGGCGTTTTCCCCTGGAGACCATTTCCCGGTCGGAAAGCGGGATTCAGAAGATCTTCCAAGGAACGGTCCTTCTCTTTCATTGGCCCTTTTCCTTGAAACCCGAAGAGAGCAAATCCCTGGGGATTCACGTGGCCCTCGAAGGAATCCGCCTTCCCGGGTAGAATGAAATCAGCGGGGTCTGAAGGGAATGCGAATATGGACTCGGGCTTTCGGCATTTCCACCAGGAGGCCCCGGAGCGCGCTCGAGATGGCTAAGGCCCTATTCCGAACTTTACTTTTTTTCAGGAGGATTTCATGCCCGAATTACGCAAAGACCCGGTCACCGGACGGTGGGTCATCATTTCCACCGAAAGAGGAAAGCGGCCATCCGATTTCGGCATCCAGAAGGGGAAGACAAAAGAAGGTTTCTGTCCCTTCTGTCCGGGGAACGAGGATAAGACGCCCCCCGAGATCCTGGCCTTCCGGCAGGACGGAAGCCACCGGAACGGTCCCGGCTGGCGGCTCCGCGTGGTCTCCAATAAATTTCCGGCTCTGCGGGTGGAAGGGGAAATTTTCCGGGAAGGAGTCGGCCTGTACGACAAAATGAGCGGGATCGGGGCCCACGAAGTGATCATCGAAACACCCAACCACTCGGAAAGCATGGCCACCCTGGCCCCGAAAGCCTTCGAGGAGGTCCTCTGGTCCTACCGGGACCGCATGCTGGACCTGAGGAGAGACACCCGCCTGCGTTACGCCATGCTCTTTAAAAACCACGGCGAGGCGGCGGGGGCCACGTTGGAGCACTCCCATTCCCAGCTCATCGCCCTCCCCATCATTCCTCACCTGGTCATGGAAGAGATGGGCGGCGCCCGGGAATATTACCGCTATAAGGAACGGTGCATCTTCTGCGATATCATCCGCCAGGAAATCCAGCAGGGGGAGCGGGTGGTCCTGGAGAACGGAGAGTTCATTGCCATCGCCCCCTTCGCTTCCTTCTCCCCCTTCGAGGTCTGGATTCTTCCCAAACGGCACAGCTCCTTTTTCGAGGAATGTCAGGTCCACGAAATCCAGTCTCTCTCCTGGATCTTCCAGGAAGCCCTGAAGCGGCTGGAGAAGGCCTTGAATTTTCCCCCTTACAACTTTACCCTGCACACCACCCCGTTCAATGAAAGGGCTTTGGAGGATTATCACTGGCACTTTGAGATTATCCCCAAGTTGACCAAGTTTGCCGGTTTCGAATGGGGCTCGGGATTCTTCATCAATCCCACGCCCCCGGAAGAGGCCGCCAAATACCTGCGAGAACTGGCCCCCTGAGGAGGAAAAAATGAAAATCCTGTTTGCCTCTCCCGAAGCCGTTCCCTACGCCAAGACCGGCGGCCTGGCGGATGTCTCCGGGGTTTTGCCGGCGGCGCTGGCGGAGATGGGACATGAGGTCCACCTGATTCTTCCCAAGTACCGGGGAATCGATGAAAAGCGCTTTCCCGCGGTCCAGACCGGGATGGTGCTGAAGGTTCCCATTTCCCAGAGAGTGATCAGCGCCGAGGTTTACGCCCTGGAGCCCTCCCCCCGACTGCGGGTGCTGCTCCTCCGCCAGGATGCCTATTACGACCGCGACCAGCTGTATGGAACGCCCAGCGGCGATTTCGAAGACAATGCCGAACGCTTTATCTTTTTCTCCCGGGCGATCGCGGAGGCAGCCTTGGAGTTGAACCCCGATATCATCCACTGCAACGACTGGCAGACCGGGCTTATTCCGGTGTACCTCAAAACCCTCTACCGCTGGTCCCCCGCTCTGGCCCGCGCGGCCTCGATCTTCACGATCCACAATATCGGCTACCAGGGCCTCTTTTGGCACTACGACATGCACCTCACCAACCTGGGTTGGGATTTATTCACCCCCCAGGCCCTGGAGTATTACGGGAAGCTGAACCTCCTGAAAGGGGGAATCGTCTTCGCCGACGCCGTGACCACGGTGAGCCGGAAATACATGGAAGAGATCCAAACCCCGGAGTACGGGGCCGGGCTGGACGGGGTATTGCGGGACCGGAAACCCGACCTCTACGGAATTCTGAACGGGGTGGACTACCGGGAGTGGTCTCCGGCCCAAGACCGCTTCATCAAGGAAAAATTCGATCCCTCCGACCTGAGGGGAAAAAGAGCCTGCAAGGCCGATCTGCAGCAGGAATTTTACCTGAAGGTGGACCCCGGCATTCCCCTGGTCGGGGTCATCTCCCGGCTGACCGACCAGAAGGGCTTCGACCTTCTGGCTCCCATCATCGAACCCCTCCTAAACCTGGGAATCCAGTTCGTCCTTCTGGGGACGGGAGAGGAAAAGTACCACCTTCTTTTTCAA
>Ga0079037_100001359_pt1 | contig 12666 bp, 10 predicted proteins | sample Mud3Dept4metaG_FD_71479 | JGI IMG/M metagenome (GOLD analysis project Ga0079037, IMG submission 71479) | Freshwater wetland microbial communities from Ohio, USA, analyzing the effect of biotic and abiotic controls - Mud 3 Core 4 Depth 4 metaG | ecosystem: Environmental > Aquatic > Freshwater >... | reverse complement strand
CGGGGCGTGCGCGGCGCGAAGCTGGCGCTGGCGCTGCTGGCCAAGGTCGACCAGCTGCTGGGCGTCATCCTCCTCGGCAACAACCTCATCAACGCGGCCGCGGCAACGCTGACCGCGGTCATCGCCAAGCGGCTGCTGGGCGAGGGCGAGCTGGCGCTGGCGCTGGGCACGCTGGCGATCACCTTCGGGATCCTCGTCTTCGCCGAGATCACGCCGAAGGTCGTCGGCGTCGCCCACGCCGACCGCATCGTGCCGGTGGTGAGCTATGCGCTGGCGCCGATGCTCCGGATCGCGGCGCCGGTCGTCTGGTTCGTCAACCTGTTCGTCCAGGCCCTGCTCCGCCTGCTGCGGATCCGGCCCGGGACCGATGCCGCGGCGACGCTGTCGCAGGAGGAGCTGCGCTCGCTGGTGCTGGAGAGCCAGTACTTCCGCGGCAAGCACCGGTCGATGCTCGCCAACCTGCTCGACGTCGAGGCGCTGACCGTCGACGACGTGATGATCCCGCGCAACCAGATCCACTACCTCGACCTGACCGCCAAGCGCTCGCTGCTGGTGGAGCAGCTCGCCACGTCCTACCACTCGCGCCTGCCCGCCTGCGAAGGCGGGCTGGAGAACATCGCGGGCATCGTCCACCTCAAGCACGTCCTGCAGCTGCAGCAGGCGGGCGAAGTCGACGCCGCGCACCTGCGGGAGATCCTGCGCCCCCCCTATTTCGTCCCCGAGGGAACGCCGCTGCTCGCCCAGCTGCAGCAGTTCCAGACCGACCGCCAGCGGCTGGGACTGGTGGTCGACGAGTACGGGGAGCTGCAGGGCCTGCTGACGATCGAGGACATCATCGAGGAGATCATCGGCGATTTCACCACCTCCGCCCCCGGCAGCGAGTCCTATCGGCGGGACGCCGACGGCAGCATCGCCGTCGACGGGATGGCGCCCCTGCGGGCGCTCAACCGCAAGCTCGGCACCCTGTTCCCGCTGGACGGCCCGAAGACGCTCAACGGGCTCATCGTCGAGCAGCTGGGCGAGATCCCCGACGCCGGCACGCGCGTGCGCGTCGCCGGCCAGGCGATGGAAATCCTGCAAACGCAGGACCGCGCCATCAAAGTCGTGCGTTTGCTCGCGCCGGTCGGCCGCTCGGCCCCGGCGCCTTTACAAAGCGCGGACGGACGGGCATCATCATCCGGATAAGTTATATGCGATTGGAATAACGGCGCGGGGCTGACCCCGAAGACGCGGCAGCGCGGTGGCGGCGGGACGCGATCGCCGGCCGCCGACCGCCACTCCATCCCCGCCGAGCGCCCGAACCATGGCCACCCACGAAATCACGCGCAACCTCTCCGGTCTCGCCCGGGCCCTCGCCCAGCAGGGGCTGATGGGGGAACACGAGGCCGACGCCCTGCAGACGCAGGCGCACACGGCCGGGGTGAGCTTCGTCGAGCAGGTGCTGGCCAGCAAACGGATGACCGCGCTGCAGCTGGCGGTGTTCGCCTCGCGCGCCTTCGGGGTTCCCCTGCTCGACCTCGCCGCGTTCGACATCGACCAGATCAACAAGGAATACGTCGACACCCGGACCGCGGCGGCGCGCCGCGTGCTGCCGCTGCACCGGCGCGGAAACCGGCTCTTCGTCGCGACCTCGGACCCCGCCAACCTGCAGGCGCTGGAAGAGGTCCGGTTCAAGACCAACCTGATCGTCGAGTCGGTCGTCGTCGAGGACGACAAGCTGGGGCAGGCGATCCACAAGCTGGTCGAGGCCTCGGGCTCCACGCTCCAGGAGCTCGCCAGCATGGACGAGCTCGAGGTCGACCTGGTCGAGGGCGGCGTCACCTCGACGAGCGAGGAGGACAGCTCGGAGGTCGACGACGCGCCGGTCGTCCGCTACATCCAGAAGATCCTGCTCGACGCGATCGGGGCCGGCGTCTCCGACATCCACTTCGAGCCGTTCGACAAGTTCTACCGGATCCGCTACCGGCTGGACGGCGAGCTGATGGAGATCGCGCAGCCGCCGCTGGCGATCAAGGACAAGGTCGCCTCGCGCATCAAGATCATCTCCAGGCTCGACATCTCGGAAAAGCGCGTGCCGCAGGACGGCCGGATGAAGCTGGTGCTGTCGAAGACCAAGGCCATCGACTTCCGGGTCAGCACGCTGCCCACGCTGTTCGGCGAGAAGGTCGTCGTGCGGATCCTCGATTCGGCGTCGGCGATGATCGGGATCGAATCGCTGGGCTACGAGCCGGAGCAGCAGGCGGCGCTGATGCACGCGATCCACCGGCCCTACGGCATGGTGCTCGCCACGGGCCCGACCGGCAGCGGCAAGACGATCTCGCTGTACACCTGCCTCAACATCCTGAACCAGCCCAACGTCAACATCTCGACCGCCGAGGATCCGGCGGAAATCCAGATGCCGGGCATCAACCAGGTGAACATCAACGAGAAGGCCGGGCTCACGTTCGCCACCGCGCTGCGCTCGTTCCTGCGGCAGGACCCCGACATCATCATGGTCGGCGAAATCCGCGACCTCGAGACCGCCGAGATCGCGGTCAAGGCGGCGCAGACGGGCCACATGCTGCTGTCCACGCTGCACACCAACGACGCGCCGTCGACGCTGATCCGGCTCGCCAACATGGGGGTCGCGCCGTTCAACATCGCCTCGTCGGTGCTCCTGATCCAGGCGCAGCGGCTCGCGCGCCGGCTCTGCCCGAAGTGCAAGGCGCCCGAGGACATTCCGCCCGAGGCGCTCCTGCGCGCGGGGTTTTCCGAGGAGGACCTCGACGGAACGTGGCAGCCGTTCACCCGGGTCGGGTGCGACAATTGCCGGAACACCGGCTACAAGGGGCGGGTCGGCATCTACGAGGTGATGCCGGTCTCCGACGCAATGCGGCTGCTCATCATGCGCAACGGCTCGGTCATCGAGCTCGCCACCCTCGCCCGGAAGGAGGGGATGAGCGACCTTCGCCATTCCGGCCTGAAGAAGGTCAAGGCCGGCATCACGTCGCTCGAGGAAATCGAGTCCGTCACGAACGAGTGACAACGCGAACGGGAATCTCCGAGGTTCAATCATGGCCACTACCGCGACCGCACCGCGCCCCACCGTCAAGGAGTACACGTTCCAGTGGGTCGGCCTCGACCGGAACCGCCGCGAGGTGCGCGGCGAGACGCGGGCGGTGTCCGAGACGGTCGTCACGACCAACCTGCGGCGCCAGGGCATCCGCGTCACCAAGATCAAGCGGCAGACGCTGCGCGGCGGGCGCAGCATCAGCCAGAAGGACATCACGTTCTTCACGCGGCAGCTGGCGACGATGCTGAAGGCCGGCGTGCCGATGCTGCAGGCGTTCGACATCGTGGCGCGCGGCCACAGCAACGCCCGGTTCGCGCGGCTGATGATGCAGATCAAGAGCAAGATCGAACAGGGGTCCAGCCTGTCGCAGGCCTTCCGCGAGCACCCGCAGCATTTCGACGACCTGTACTGCAACCTCGTCCACGCCGGCGAGACCTCGGGCACGATCGACGCGATCCTCGACCGGCTCGCGCTCTACCTCGAGAAGATCATCGCGATCAAGAGCAAGATCAAGAGCGCGCTGTTCTACCCGATCTCGGTGCTGGTGGTGGCCATCGTCGTGGTGTGGGTGATCATGGTCTGGGTCATTCCCGCGTTCAAGCAGGTGTTCACGAGCTTCGGCGCCGACCTCCCGGCGCCGACGCTGATGGTGATCGCGATCTCCGATTTCGTCGTCGCGTGGTGGTGGCTGGTGTTCCTGGCCGTCGCGGGGACCATCACCGGGGCGCTGCTCCTCTATCGGCGCTCGGCGGCGTTCCGCGTGGGCTTCGACCGGCTGCTGCTCAAGATCCCGATCATCGGGCCGATCGTCCAGAAGGCGACCATCGCGCGCTGGACGCGCACGCTCGCCACGATGTTCACCGCGGGGGTTCCGCTGGTCGAGTCGCTCGACGCGGTCGCGGGCGCCTCGGGCAACGCCGTGTACGCATCCGCCACCAAGCGGATCCAGACCGACGTCAGCACCGGCACGAGCCTCACCAACGCGATGAGCAACACCATGATCTTTCCGTCGATGGTGCTGCAGATGACGCAGATCGGCGAGGAGTCGGGCTCGCTGGACGGCATGCTGTCCAAGGTCGCCGATTTCTACGAGCGCGAGGTCGACGACGCCGTCGCGGCGCTGTCCAGCCTGCTCGAGCCGATCATCATCGTCTTCCTCGGCGTCGTCATCGGGGGTCTCGTGGTCGCCATGTACCTGCCGATCTTCAAGCTCGGCGCCGTCATTTGACGATCGACCAGGTCTTCGTCCTGATCGGGGCCGCCACGGTCGGCCTCTGCGTCGGGAGCTTCCTCAACGTCGTCATCCACCGGGTACCGAAGATGCTCGAGCGCGGCTGGGAGGCCCAGTGCGCCGAGCTGCGGGGCGAGGAGCCGGCGGAGCAGCCGGCCTACAACCTCGCCGTGCCCCGCTCGCAGTGTCCCGCCTGCGGGCACCGGATCACGGCCGCCGAGAACATCCCGGTCCTGTCCTGGCTCGTCCTCAAAGGCCGGTGCTCCGCCTGCGGGGCGGCGATCCCGGCGCGCTATCCGGTGGTCGAGGTCCTCGGCGCGCTGATCGCCGTCTACGCGATCTGGCGCTTCGGCCTCACCGCCAAGGGCGCGGCGGCCTGCGGGCTCCTGTGGACGCTGCTCGCGCTGACCTGCATCGACTTCGACACCCAGCTCCTTCCCGACGGCCTCACGCTGCCGCTGTTGTGGGCGGGCCTGATCGTCAATCTCTGGGGGACGTTCGTGCCGCTGGCGACCGCCGTGATCGGGGCGGTCGCCGGCTATCTCTCGCTGTGGGCGGTCTACTGGCTGTTCCGGCTGATCCGCGGCAAGGAAGGCATGGGCTTCGGCGACTTCAAGCTGCTCGCGGCGCTGGGGGCGTGGCTCGGCTGGCAGATGCTGCCGGTCATCGTGCTGCTGTCGTCGGTCGTGGGCGCGGCGATCGGCATCGGCCTGATCGTGTTCAAGGGGCGCGACCACAGCATCCCGCTGGCGTTCGGCCCCTACCTCGCCATCGCCGGGGCGATCGCGCTGTTCTGGGGCCCGTCGCTCGCCCGGCTCTACTTTCCGGTCGGATGATCCCCCGCGGGGGCAACGACGTGCCACTGGTCGTCGGACTCACCGGCGGCATCGGCAGCGGCAAGTCGGCCGTGGCCGACGCGTTCGCGGCGCTCGGCGCCGAGGTCACCGACACCGACCGCCTGGCGCACGCGGTGACCGCGCCGGGCGAGCCGGGCCACGCCGGGGTCGTCCGCGCGTTCGGGACCGCGTACGTCCTTCCCGACGGCAAGCTGGACCGCGCGAAGCTGCGCGAATGCGTTTTCGCCGACGCCGCGGCGCGCGCCCTGCTCGAAGGCATCCTGCACCCGCTGATCCGCGCGGCGGCCGCTCGCGAAGTCGCCGCGTGGACGAGCCCGTACGGGCTCCTCGTGGTTCCGCTGCTGTTCGAGCGCGGCGGACACAAGGGCCTGGTGCAGCGCGTCCTGGTCGTCGACTGCCCCGAGGACGTGCAGCTGCAGCGGGTGATGGCGAGGAGCGGCCTGACCGAAGCCGCGGTGCGGGCGATCATGGCCGCCCAGCTCCCGCGGGCGCAACGGCTGGCGCGGGCCGACGACGTGCTCGACAACGGCGGCCCGATCGAGGCCATCGCGCCGCAGGTCGCGGCGCTCGACCGCCGCTATCGGGTGCTTGCCGCCGCCGCGGCAATGGACTCGTCCCGCTTATAACGCAGCCCCACTTGGGGCAGAATGTCGTATTCGCCCGCACGCCACTCCCGCCTTTCTCCCGTGATCCGCTACGAGCACCCGCTGAACGAGCGCATCCGCACGCTGATGCGGCTCGAGGATCTGTATCAGCGCGCGCAGTACTTCGCGGCGCAGGCGCACGCGCAGGATCATCACGCGGCGCTCATCGCGCTGTTCGAGATCACCGACGTCGCCGCGCGCGCCGATCTGAAGACCGACATCCTGCAGGAGCTCGAGCGGCAGAAGCAGCTGCTCGTCCCGCTGCGCACGAATCCCGCGATCGAGCCGCGCGTGCTCGAGCCGCTGCTGGCCGAGATCGACACGGTGGCAAGCGAACTGCTCGCGCAGGCCGGCAAGGTCGGCGCGCACCTGCGCGAGAACGAGTGGCTGATGACGATCAAGCAGCGCGCGGCGATCCCCGGCGGCGTGTCGGAGTTCGACCTTCCCGCGTATCACTACTGGCTCAATCTGCCGCCGGCGGCGCGCCAGCGCGATCTCGCGCGCTGGATCGAGCCGTTCCTGCCGATCTACAACGGGCTCGCGATCATCCTGCGCCTGCTGCGCGACAACGGGCGCGCCGGCCGGCACACGGCGTACCGCGGCGTGTTCCAGCTCATGCTGACGACGTCGAAGGTCGCCCAGCTGCTGCGCCTGTCCGTCGCCCGCGATTCGCCGTGCGTGCCGGAGATCAGCGCCAACAAGTACGCGCTCAACATCCGCTTCATCGGCGTTTCGGGAATGGATCGCGGCACCGTCTACGACCACGACGTCGAGTTCGAGCTGGTGTTCTGCAACCTGTGACGGTGGCCGCGCCCCGCGTCGTGGCCTGCCCCCAATGCGGCCGCCCCGTCGAATGGGCGGTGACCTCGCGCTGGCGCCCGTTCTGCTCGGCGCGCTGCAAGACGATCGACCTCGGGGCGTGGGCGGCGGAGAAGTATCGTGTGCCGGTGGAGGAGGCGGAGGACCAGGACGACTCCGCGCCGGCGCCGCGCCCGCGGGACTAGCCTTCCGCCGCCGGCGGCGCCGCGAGCGCGGCTGCCGCGCGGGGTCCCACCCAGCCGACCGCCGTGCCGTGCGGCACGGTCAGCCCGCCTCCCACGCCGCGCGCCGCAGCGCGATGCCGTGCGCGCCGTGCGCGATCGCGGTGTCGAGGTCGCCGCGGGCGAGCCCGCCCAGCGCGAACACCGGCAGCGCCGCCGTCCCGGCCACCGCCGCGAACGCGTCCCAGCCGAGCGCCGGCGCGCCCGGATGCGACGGCGTCGGCCGCACCGGGCCCAGCACCGCGAAATCGAGTCCCAGCGCGCCGGCTTTCGCGACCTCCACCTCCGTGTGGCACGATGCCGCGCACAGCAGATCGGGCGGCCGCGCGGTCGCGGCGGCGAGCGCCGCCGCGGTCCAGTGCACGCCGGCGCAGCCCCAGGCGCGCGCCCGGTCGGCATCGCCGTTCAGCAGCACCCGCGCGCCCTGCGCCGCGGCGAGCGCCAGCAGCGCGTCGCACAGCGCGCGTTGGCGCGCGCTCGGCCAGTCCTTTTCGCGCAACTGGACGAGCCTGAGCCCGCGGTCCAGCGCCGCGCGCGCGCGGGCGAGGAACGCCTCTTCGCCGAGCTCGCCGGCCATGGTGATGCCGTACACCGCCGGCAGCTCCAGCGCCCGCAGGACCATCGTATTGGCCGGCAGCAGCGGAGCCACGTCGAACCGGCCCGGTGTCTGCCAGGCGAAGGCCTGCCCGTCGTGCCCGACGGGCTCGCCGTCCCACGCGAAGACGCGAAAGAAATTGAGCTCGACGTGGGCGTGCGGATAGACGTAGCGCTGGACCAGCCACGGCGCGGCGCGGCGGACGACGAGCCCCAGCTCCTCGCGCAGCTCGCGCGAGAGCGCGGCCCGCGGCGACTCGCCGGGCTCGAGCTTGCCGCCCGGGAATTCCCAGTAGCCGGCGTAGGCCTTGCCGGCGGGACGCTGCGCCAGCAGCACCTGCCCGTCGCCGCGCAGGACGACCGCGGCGGCGACCCGGACGATTGCCGCGCTCACGCGCGACGCGGGGTCGTCGCGGCCGGGCGTCGCCGGATCGCGGCCGCGCCGGCGTGGCTCTTGGCGAACTGCCACGCGATGCGGCCGCTGCGCGAGCCGCGGTGCAGCGCGAACTGCAGCGCCTCGTGCATCCGCTGGTCGCGCTCGCGCGCCGACTTCGGCGCGCCGACGCCGAAGAATTCGAGCCAGCCGGCGACGGCGGCCAGGTAGTCGTCCTGGCTGAAGGGATAGAACGAGATCCAGAGCCCGAAGCGCTCGGACAGCGAGATCTTCTCCTCGACCGATTCGCCGGGGTGCACCTCCTCGCCGACGTGCCTGGTCTCCAGGTTCTCGCTGAAATACTCGGGCAGCAGGTGGCGCCGGTTCGACGTGGCGTAGATCAGCATGTTGGGCGCCGCGGCGGCGACGGTGCCGTCGAGCATGACCTTGAGCGCCTTGTAGCCGGGCTCGCCGGCGTCGAAGGTGAGGTCGTCGCAGAACACGATGAAGCGCTCGCGCCGGCCGTCGACCGCGTCGGCGATGTCGGGCAGGTCGACGAGGTCGCTCTTGTCGACCTCGATCAGCCGCAGGCCCTTCGCCGCGTACCTGACCAGCATCGCCTTGACCAGCGACGACTTGCCGGTGCCGCGCGATCCGGTCAGCAGCACGTTGTTCGCCGGCAGGCCGGCGACGAACTGCCGCGTGTTGGCGTCGACCGCGCGCTTCTGCTCATCGATGGCGACGAGGTCGTCGAGGCGGATCGCGTGCGGGTGGGCGACCGCCTGCAGGTGGCCGCGGCCCCCGCGCTTGCGCCAGCGGAACGCCGTCGCCTTCCAGTCGATCGGCGCCGGCGCCGGCGGCAGCGCCGCCTCAATGCGCTCCAGGATGGCTTCGACCCGCCCAAGCACGGCGGACAATGGGTCGACTGCGCTCACGTCGCCCCTGGCATCGGCATGGAGTCCATATCGCCCCGATTCTACCGGAACGGCCGACGTGCCATCGCGCTGCCGGCCCGTCGCTCGTCCCGCACATCTTGCGCGGGGTCAAGGTGCTCCGCGACCCTGTCCACTACGCTAAATCCGTGCGCGGCGGCGAAGTCGGGAGACCGTCGATGCCGGCACACGACAAGTCGAGAGGGCCAACCATGAAGACCAATCTTACGAAGCGTGAGTTTCTGCAACTTTCTTCCGCGGGTGGAGTTGCCGCATTCCTGGGCCTGCTAGCCGGAACGACAGCCGAAGCAGGAAAACCCCCAACGGTCGACATTCTGGCGGAACTGGCTGAGTCGATTACTGCGATCAGCTATATCGGAGGCCTGGCCTTTGCGGTGGCAGCCATTTTCAAGTTCAAACAACACAAGGACAATCCAGCTCAAGCTCCCCACGATCCGCTGGGTTTCCTGTCTGCGGTCTGGGCCTTGATTGATGATTCGACCGTGACGTCGCTGACCGCGTTGGGATACAGTCCTCAATTCCTGGTGGATGCGGTGGAAGACGCGAAAGACGGAGACACTTCCCGTCTCCTCGCTTTCTTCGACGACCTGAATGGCCTGGCGTAGCGATCAGAAGCCTCGACGCGAACCACTTCCCGGGGTATTGCTCGTCGCCCATCGCGCGTGGCCTGACAGAGGCGCCGGTCGCCGCCGCCGCGTCGTACTCGGTCAGGGTCCGCACGGTGCCGTGCCTCGCGGATCGTGGCTGGCAGCGTGTTCCCAACACCTCTCGTTGAGGGCTCGGGGCCGGCTTTGGAATCTGCCGGAACGCGAATCTAGCTCCGGTAGTCCGCGTTGATGCTGACGTACTCGTGCGAGAAGTCGCAGGTCCACACGGTCGCCTTCGCCCGGCCGCGGCCGAGCGCGACGCGGACGGTGATCTCGTCCTGCTGCATCACCCGCTGCCCGTCCTCTTCGCGGTACGACGGCGCGCGGCCGCCCTTGTCGACGACCAGCACGTCGTCGAGCCGGAACGAGACGCCGGCGGGATCGAGGTCGGGCGCGGCGGCGTTGCCGATCGCGCAGACGATGCGGCCGAGGTTGGGGTCGGAGGCGAAGAACGCCGTCTTCACCAGCGGCGAGTGCGCGATCCGAAGCGCGATCGCGCGGCACTCGGCGGCGTCGCGGCCGCCCTCGACGGCGATGGTGATGAACTTGGTCGCGCCTTCGCCGTCGCGCACGATCGCCTGCGCCAGGATCGTCGCGACGTCGGCCAGCGCCGCGCGGATCGGCGTGAGCCGCGGATCGTCGGTGCGCTCGATCGGCGTCAGCAGCGCGCGGCCGGTGGCGGCGATGACGAAGCTGTCGTTGGTCGAGGTGTCGCCGTCGACGGTCGCGCAGTTGAACGACGCATCGGCGATCTCGCGCGCGAGCACCGCGAGCACGGGCGCCGCGATCGGCGCGTCGGTCGCGACGAACGAGAGCATCGTCGCCATGTCGGGGTGGATCATCCCCGAGCCCTTGGCGATGCCGGTGACGGTCACCGGAACCCCGTCCACCGCCACCCGCCGCGACGCGCCCTTGGGCACGGTGTCGGTGGTCATGATCGCGGACGCCGCGGCGAACCAGTGGTCGGGCGCGAGCGCCGCCTTCGCCTGCGGGAGCGCCGCGGCGATCTTCGCGACCGGCAGCGGCTCCATGATCACGCCGGTCGAGAACGGCAGGATCGCATCCTGCGCGCAGCCGAGCGCGGCGGCGACCGCGGCGCAGGTCGCCTCGGCGTCGGCGATGCCGGGCGCGCCGGTGCCGGCGTTGGCGTTGCCGGCGTTGACGATCAGCGCCCGCAGCCCCTGCGCCGCGCTGCCGTCGGCGGACAGGTGCCGGCGGCAGACGGTGACCGGCGCCGCGCAGAAGCGGTTCCGCGTGAACACGCCGGCAGCGGTGGTGCCGTGTTCGAACGCCACCAGCAGGACGTCGTCGCGCTGCCAGTTCTTGATCCGCGCGGCGGCGGCGCCGAGCGTGACGCCGGCCACGGGCAGCAGCTCGGCCGGGACGGGTGGGGTGTAGCGGACGGGCATGGTCAGAAAATGGGGTCAGAGCCGAAATGGGGTCAGGTCCAATTTCCGCTGGCGATAGCCTCGAATCTGCTCAATGCGTCGACGGAAATTGGACCTGACCCCATTTCGGCTCTGACCCCAATTCAGATCCGGCCGTGGCACTGCTTGTACTTCTTGCCCGACCCGCAGGGGCACGGGTCGTTGCGCCCGATCTTCTCGCCGGCGCGGACGAACGGCGCCGGCGCGGGCTGCGGCGCCTCGTCGGCGGCGTTGGCCGCGAGCGCCTCCTCGTAGTCGGCGTGCTGGTAGCGGACGTTGGTGACCGCGGGGGCCTCCTCGACCGCCTGGACGTCTTCCTGCGTGCGCACCTGGACCGTCAGCACGATCTTGACGACTTCGTGCTTGACGCGGTCGAGCATGTCGGAGAACAGCTCGAAGGACTCGCGCTTGTACTCCTGCTTGGGGTTCTTCTGCGCGTAGCCGCGCAGGTGGATGCCCTGCCGCAGGTGGTCGAGCGCGGCGAGGTGGTCGCGCCACTGCGCGTCGAGCGTCTGCAGCATCAGGCTGCGCTCGAACTGGCGCATGAGCTCGGGGCCGACCTGCTCTTCCTTGTGCGCGTACTGCGCCAGCGCCGCCGCCGCCAGCCGCTCGCGCAGCGTGTGGTCGGTGAGCTCCGGATCGCTCTTCATCCACTCGTCGATCGGCGCCTGCAGCTGGAAATCGGACGCCAGCGCGGCGGTGAGCCCGGCGATGTCCCATTGCTCCTCGACCGATTCCGGCGGCACGTAGCGCTTGACGGTCTCTTCGATCAGGCCGCCGATCATGCTGCGGATCGTGTCCGCGATGTCCTCGCTCTCGAGCAGCTCGTTGCGCTGCTGGTAGATCACGCGCCGCTGGTCGTTGGCGACGTCGTCGTACTCCAGCAGCTGCTTTCTGATGTCGAAGTTGCGCGTCTCGACGCGGTTCTGCGCCTTGGCGATCGAGCGGTTGACGATCGGATGCTCGATCGGCTCGCCTTCCGGCATCTTGAGCCGCTGCATGATCCCGCCGAGGCGCTCGCCGCCGAAGATGCGCAGCAGCGGGTCCTCGAGCGACAGGTAGAAGCGCGACGACCCCGGATCGCCCTGGCGCCCGGAGCGGCCGCGCAGCTGGTTGTCGATCCGCCGCGACTCGTGCCGCTCGGTGCCGATGATGTGCAGGCCCCCGGCGGCGATCACCGCGTTGTGGCGGACCTGCCATTCGTCGCGCATCGTCCTGATCTGGGCTTCCTTCTGCTCGGGGGTCAGCGTCTCGTCGTCGCGCAGCGCGAGGATCAGCGGCTCGAGGGTCCCGCCCAGCACGATGTCGGTGCCGCGGCCCGCCATGTTGGTCGCGATGGTGATCATCTTCGGCCGGCCGGCCTGCGCCACGATCTCGGCCTCGCGCGCGTGCTGCTTGGCGTTGAGGACCTGGTGCGGCAGCTTCTCCTTTTCGAGGTACTGCGCCAGGAGCTCGGAATTCTCGATCGACGTGGTGCCGACCAGCACCGGCTGGCCGCGCTCGTGGCAATCCTTGACGTCGGCGATGATCGCGTCGACCTTCTCCTGGAAGGTGCGGAAGACGAGGTCGTTCTCGTCCTTGCGGATCATCGGCTGGTGGGTCGGGATGACGACGACTTCCAGGTGGTAGATCTGCTGGAACTCGAACGCCTCGGTGTCGGCCGTCCCGGTCATCCCGGCGAGCTTGCCGTACATCCGGAAGTAGTTCTGGAACGTGATCGACGCGAGCGTCTGGTTCTCGCGCTGGATCGGCACGCCTTCCTTCGCCTCGACCGCCTGGTGCAGGCCGTCGGACCAGCGGCGGCCGGACATCAGGCGGCCGGTGAATTCGTCGACGATGACGACCTCG
>Ga0079037_100001358_pt1 | contig 12666 bp, 4 predicted proteins | sample Mud3Dept4metaG_FD_71479 | JGI IMG/M metagenome (GOLD analysis project Ga0079037, IMG submission 71479) | Freshwater wetland microbial communities from Ohio, USA, analyzing the effect of biotic and abiotic controls - Mud 3 Core 4 Depth 4 metaG | ecosystem: Environmental > Aquatic > Freshwater >... | reverse complement strand
AGAGGATACGTCAACCAATGCCGATAAGGCTCACCCTCATCCAAAACCAACGTCGCATCCAAATGATCATCAATCCTCACACGGTCAGCAGCACCAGCCAAAACCGCCTCAGGCACAATCTTGAAACCCTTCTCCAAAGCCCTAAACGTAGCCTCAGCACGTTTGGCATCCGCCTTTTCAAACTCAGCAAGCTTAGCCGAATCCACCTTCAAGCTCTGCAGCAAATCCATCCAAGTCTTGCGGTCCTCAGCCCTGCGCTTTGTTCCAGGCTCGGAAAGAGCAGATTGAATCTTCAACTCTTCAAGATACGCCGCATCAAGCATGCGGATTCGGTTCTTTGCTTCAGCAATCTCCTGATTCAAACTACACATAAGAAAAAGCCTCACCTGAACTGTAGGTTCGTCAGCGATTTAAGAACTTGTGATTACAACAAGCAACAACAACCACTCAAAACAGCTGCCGCCAGCTCCCTGTTCCTGAAGCAGTCGTTAACCTTATGTTTAGGCAAATTATAAATCCAAAAACACCTTATACCTATCTTTTGCCAAGCTTTTTCCAAGCTTTGCAATAAACTGAAAGGAGATAAAGAATGATATCAAGAATTATGGCAAAAATAACTGTTGCAATCGCTCTGTTTATCCTGATCACTTCAATTCTGATGTTAGCAAGTCCAATCACAGCCAGTGCTCAAATTGCCGCTCAACAGCCAACCGCCGGACCATTGCCAACAGGAGTCACCGTTGACAACACGGTTGACACCATCGCTTACATGAGCGCCAGACCCAAAACTGTGGGCATTGACCAGGCTTTTCTGGTGAACATATGGACCTCGCCTTCAACACACGTCGAACGATTTCATCCAGATTACCAAGTGACAATCACCAAGCCAGACGGAACAAAAGAAGTCATTACTCTGGACTCCTACTGCGCGGACGCATCGAACTGGTTCGAATATATAGCTGACCAAGTTGGAACATGGAACATAGAATTTGAATTCAAAGGCACATATTTCCCAGAAGGGCAATATTACAACGGCTACATTGTAACGAACTCATCTGGCGAATATCTTGGGTCAGCATACTACCTACCCAGCACAGCAGATGAATATACGATAACAGTGCAGCAAGAAATGGTTGCTTCTTGGCCCACATCTCCATTACCCACAGACTATTGGACGCGCCCAATTGCTCCAGAATACAGAGAATGGTGGCCAATAGCAGGAAGCTTCCCCTGGTTCGGTCCAGGAGCAGGCCCCATGTGGGACCAACTTTATCCAAACACAAACCCCTACCGCATGGGCATAAGCAGAGAGCCTATGGCTAGATTCGCAGCGTGGGTTCAAGCACCAAACAGTGCACACGTGGTCTGGAAAAGAGAAGCCGCAATAGCAGGCATAGTAGGAGGAGACGTTGGACAACAGACATTAGAAGGCAATCCTGGGTATCCCGCTATAATCCTCTTTGGAAGAGCCTACCAATCTGTCAGCAAAGTCAATCCAAATTCGCCAGCCAGTCAAAACTACTGGCAATGTTACGACATACGCACAGGAGAACTATTCTGGGAAAGACCACTATACCCAGGAGAATCAGCACCCACACTCATTGAATACTCTGCTGGAAGCGAAGGAGGAGAAAACGTTGGCGCCGTTCCCGGCGCCGGGACATCACCCAGAACACCATCACTTTTGTCCATAAGCGGCAACTACCTAAGAAAATACAATCCATTGACAGGGGCAATAAGCGGGAACTATTCAATTGCCCCACTGAACAATGCAAGGTACTACATGAACGGATATGCACTGAGCGTACAAACTCTAAATGCTTCTGCAGGAATATACCGCTTAATCAACTGGACCACCTTTGGAACTGGCAACCTAGCTTCAAGGATAAAAAACAACATCACTTGGCCCTGGAGCGACTTAGGCAACACCCAGGACTTCAACATCGGAATCGCTGTTGATGCAGGCCGCCCCGAATCAGGAAACGCCTTCGTAGGAACCGAAATGACCGCTGCAAGCATGAAAACGGGAGCAGTACTTTGGAGTTTCGTGACACCTTGGATCGAAACAAGTTCCGGAGCAGTATTGGTCGAGGATGGCAAAGTAGCAATGGGTGTACTAGAAGACAGAGAATGGGTATGCTGGGACGTCTATTCCGGAAAATTACTATGGGAAAGCGAGAAGACAGCTTCCCCATGGGGCAACTTCTGGAGTTACAGCTCAGAATCGGCATACGGCATGATCTACAGTGGAACATATGAGGGTCTCTATGCGTTCGATTGGGACACAGGAAAAATCGTCTGGAAATTCGAGATGCCAGCCAATCCATTTGAAACACCGTACGTTGACGAAAATGGCCAAACAGTCTATTCATGGCACAGTTCACTATATGTTGCTGATGGCAAAATCTACTCATACCATTGCGAACACACACCAGGCCAACCAATCACCAGAGGCTGGCGATGGGTTGCAGTTAACGCAACCACAGGAGAAGAAATCTGGAACCTGCCCGGATGCGGAGTAGACAGCAGAGTTTTCCAAGGCGCCATGGCTGACGGCTACCTTGCGATGAGTGACAGGTACTCAGGCACCATGTTTGTCGTAGGCAAAGGCAAAAGCGCGACAACGGTAACAGCGCCCAACATTGTTATTCAAAAAGGCAACGGAATTGTGATACAGGGAACGGTGCTCGATACATCACCAGCTCAGCCTAATACCCCATGCGTATCCAAAGACTCAATGAGCACATGGATGGCTTACCTTCACTGGCAATGGCCAATCGACGGTTTCCTACACAACGAAACGATAACTGGGGTTCCAGTTACCCTGACAGCAATCGGTCCAGACGGATCCTTCTTCGACATTGGCATAGTAACAACTGACGGATACTACGGCACCTTCAGCAAGACATGGACTCCACCAGCTGAAGGCGACTACAAGATCATAGCTTCCTACTCAGGAGATGACTCCTACGGTAGCTCTTCAGCGTCAACTGCAGTGAGCGTGGGTCCCGCGCCGGCAACGTCAGAAACACCTGAAACAACGGTTCCAGACTACACCATGACAATAGTATACGCGGCAATCGCCATTATAGTCGCCGTTGCAGTCGCAGTTGCCATAAACATCATCATACTCAGAAAGAAATAAACTGCAAAAATACCCAACTCCTCTTTTTTCTCCAGTAGTTTTGAGTGACTGGCCGCCGTCAATAAGGTTTTCTAGCACTCTTTCATCCAGACACCACATTGATCCAAATCTGAAAAGCCATGGAAGTATCTCTTCGAGAACAAGACTTAAATTTCTATTGAACGGTTACGTACCTCCTGCGGAGCTTCTTTCAAGCTTCGCAAAAAACCTAAAGGAGAAGAAGAAAATGAATTTGACAAAGAAAGTGGCAACAGTATCTATTGCACTCATTCTGATATCTTCTATTGCACTTATGTCGATGACATTTCAACCTGCTCAAGCTCAACTTTCCCCAACACAGCCAACCAGCGGGCCGCTTCCATCCGGAGTTACCCCCAACTTCACAGTCACCACAACGCCATACCTCAGCGTCAGACCAAACCCCATAGGCATAAACCAGCAACTCCTCGTGAACATCTGGATTTTGCCAGCGCCGCACACGCAAAGAGCCTTCAAAGACCTAAAAGTAACTATCACCAAGCCAGACGGACAAACAGAAGTTATCACCATGAACTCTTACCCGGCAGACGGTACAGCATGGTTCGAGTGGGTAGTTGACCAGATCGGAGAGTGGAAATTCAAGTACGAATTTCCAGGCATGTACTTTCCCGCGGGACGCTACATTGACGGCAACATCGTAACCGCAACCAGCGGCGGCGCAGTCTACACCTCAGCCTACTACACACCCAGCACAACTAAAGAAACAGTCATAACCGTGCAGAATGATATGGTGTGGTCTTGGCCCGCATCGCCCCTGCCAACCGATTACTGGACGCGTCCAATATCTTTTGACAACCGAGAATGGTGGACCATCGCAGGAGCTTACCCATGGTACGGACCAAGCGGAGGCTCCACATGGAATCAGCTATACCCAGACACAACACCATACTGGAATGACCGATCTCGGTTCACTCCATTCGTTCAAGGACCAAACACCGCACACATAGCGTGGAAGCGACAAGAAAACTTGGGCGGCTTAATGCAGTTCGGTGACTACATGGGGCCCTTCACCTTAACCGTCAGCGTAGGCACTCCCTCCATTATCTACATGGGCAGGTGCTACCAGAGTCTTACCAAAGCAACAGCAACAGGCACTGCAGAGAGCGTCTGGCAATGCTACGACCTGCGCACAGGCGAAATCATCTGGGAGAGGACAGGTGTACCAGCACCAACTATAATCGAGTACGACAGAGGCACACCAGAAACCGCAGGCGGCGAAGCGCGGCAAATGGGCAACACTGGAGCTGTCAACCTTCTGTACATTGGCGGTGGTAGACTGATAAAGTACAGTCCCGCAACAGGAGCTTTAATCGGAAACTACTCTATTGATCCTTTGACGGGCAGCGGAGGCACCTACTACAAGAACGGCTACGTCCTGGGCATCCAAGACTTGGGCGCTGCAGCAGGGGCAAACCGTTACCGCTTAATCAACTGGACAACAATCGGAAGCTCATCCACACTAGCCTCCAGGATAAGAAGCAACACTACATACGCAAGAAGCAGCTTTCCCAGCATCAACGACTGGGTCGGAGGCGTAGGCGCAACAACCTCCAAAACCATGGTCTCAGGCGCACCCGACCAAACAACAGTAACTGCATTCAACCTATGGACAGGCGAACAACTATGGAACAGCACAGTCGCCGAGTGGACCTACAGCGGATCATGCGCAGTCGCTGACCACGGAAAAATCGCTGTGCTAATGGAGCAAGGTTACTGGACGGCATGGGATCAACGCACAGGACAGATAGCATGGAGAAGCGAACGTATGGATTACCCGTGGGGTGAACCCGCCTTCGGAGGCTACACGGTGCAGTCAGCCTACGGTATGCTGTTCAGGCAATCATACGACGGCATCTACGCGGTTGACTGGGACACAGGCAAAAACGTCTGGAAATACGTTGCTCCAGCAGTTTCACCATTTGAGACGCCATACACCGACGTAAACGGCGGCCAAACAGTATACTCTTTTGACTCTCACGCCAACATCGTTGACGGAAAGATGTACGTGCTGAACAACGAACACACTCCAACTTCCCCAATCACAAGAGGCTGGGGTGTTCACTGCATCAACATCACCACTGGCGAGCTGGTGTGGAAGATGATGGGTCCCTGGACTTGGGGCGCTCCGGGTCCCGCAGCAGAAGGCTATTTGACGATTCCGAGCGCTGACGGCTGCATGTACGTGTATGGCAAAGGCAAGAGCGCTACCACTGTAACTGCTCCTGACGTTGAGGTTCCGAAAGGAACTAGCGTTTTGATCAGAGGTACAGTGCTGGACTTGTCGCCTGCTCAACCCAACACGCCATGCGTCAGCAAAGAGTCTATGTCTACTCAGATGGAGTACCTACATATTCAGCATCCAATCGACGGCGTATACCGCAACGTTACGATGACCGGGGTACCGGTTGCTTTGGCTGCTATTGACTCGAACGATAACTACTTTGACATCGGGGTAGCTACTACGAGCGCGTATTATGGAACGTTTGAGATGAAGTGGACACCGCCAGCCGAAGGTACATACCGGATCATAGCGGCGTTCGCTGGAGACGATTCATACGGCAGTTCAGCAGCCTCAACCGCAATCTCTGTTGGACCAGCACCGGCAGAAATTACTATTCCAGAACAAGCAACGCCGCCTGACTACACAATGACCATAGTCGGCGTCGGAATCGCGGTCATTATTGCAGTTGCCATAGTGGGAATAGCGCTGTTCTTTGCACTAAGAAAACGTTAGATAGCAAAACCCAAACTCACCCTTTCTTTTTTTTCAGTTGGTGTCAGTCGGAGCGACTTCTGACTATATTATAAATATGTTTTAGAAGCATACTTTGGCTCCGCAGGCTTTCTTCAAAGCCTTGCAAAAAAAACCTAAGGAGAAAGAAAAATGCCATTTAAAAGAAATTTTGCAAATGCAACTGTAATCGCCTTGATACTTTTGATGGCTTCAGTTTGGCTAAATATACTTCCCGTTCAAGCTGCTGAATACCTAAACATGAGAGATGGTGGTTCAGTGCCGCTGCCTTCCGGCGCCACTCCTGATGAGACATACGAAACAATCGCATACTTGAGCTTTCGACCCAACCCAATTGGAGTCGGACAACCCCTTCTTGTGAACTTGTGGTTCCAACCCCCCCTCCATGCAACACGGTATTTCAAGGGGCTATCCGTCACATTCACAAGACCTGACGGAACCACAGATAACATCGGCCCGATTAACACGTTCCAAGGAGACGCAACAGCCTGGTTCGAATACGTAACCGACCAAGTTGGCACCTGGAAAATCAAATTTGACTTCCCAGGAGGTTACTTCCCAGCAGGAAACTACAGCGTGACCGCGGCATACTTGTATGGCAATGTCATTAACTTCACAAAATCAGTTTACTACAAGCCAAGCTCTGATGGACCATACGAATTTGTAGTGCAAGACGCACAAGTGCTTTCTTGGCCGCCCTCCCCATTGCCAACAGATTATTGGACACGCCCAGTATCGCCAGAGAATAGAGAATGGTGGCCAATTCTAGGAAACTACCCTGCAACCGGCACAGTAGGAGGCGGGTCAAACTGGCCCGCTAAAACAAACAAGTACATGAGTAACTACTGGTTTATTCCATACGTTCAAGGACCGAAAACAGCCCACATCGCATGGAAGCGGCAAGGTGCAGTAGGAGGACTCATTGGAGGCACAATGGGACAACTATCATACAGCTCAGGAGGCGGCGGTCCCTCAATTGTCTATGCTGGCAGGGCTTACGAAACAATAAGCAAGATTGTGGATGGGCAGATTATTAGTGTTTGGCGATGTTATGATATCCGCACGGGCGAAATCTTTTGGGAACGGACAGGGCTCACTCAAACGCCGACCATGATTACCTACGTTGAGCGGACAGTAGCAATGGTGCCAGGCGAGGAAGCGGGACGATCAGGGATGAACGTCCACCTCGTGTACGTTGGAGGCGGAAGATACATACGATATGATCCTTGGCTTGGAAACGTTAACTTGAACGTTTCAATTTCACCGATGACCACAGGCACCCTCTACGCCAGCGATTATTTCTTAAGCGTACAGAACATCGGAACCTCAGCGAAACCTAACTATCGCTTGATAAACTGGACAATAATCGGAGACATCGGATTCCCGTCTGGCACGAATTGGAGAATGGGAGTAATCAACAACATATCTTGGCCTGTCAGTAGCGTCGGTACTGCTGATTACGAAGCAGGCATAGCTGTTACCACGGCTTCGATAGTAACGCCTGGCGCAGGAGGCGATCCACTTGGTATCCTCCAGGTTCCATACGGCCAAAGAATAATGGCTGCCAGCTTAACCACAGGTAACCTGCTTTGGAACATCACAACAGACTCGACAAAAGGCACAGAAGGATTTTTCAGCGGAAGCACAGCCGTCGCTGACCACGGCAAATGGGCCGTTCGGCTAAATGACGGACATTGGCACTGTTGGAGTCTGAACAGTGGGCAGAAGCTGTGGGAAAGTGAATTGTCAAGTTGGCCTTGGGGTACCTTCGGATGCTATGGCGTCCAGTCTTACGGCGGCAACATCATAGCAAACCAATACGACGGAGTAGTCGCCTATGACTGGGATACTGGAAAAATATCCTGGTGGTACGAATACAAAGCAGAATACCCATTCGAAACGCCTTACCAAGACAACTATCCATGGTTCACCGGCACCGCACGCATTGCTGATGGAGTACTCTACACCTACAACACCGAGCATTCACCAAGCCAACCCATACAGAGAGGTCTAAAACTTCATGCCATAAACGCCACGACAGGTGAAGGCATATGGAACATCACCGGATGCTTGGCTCCAGCCGCTGTCGCGGACGGCTACCTTACAGCATCCAACAGTTACGATGGCTACATGTACGTGTTTGGCAAAGGCAAAAGCGCCACCACCGTTACAGCTCCCGACGTCATCATCCAGAAAGGAGACGGCGTTGTGATAAAAGGCACAGTTTTGGATCTGTCACCAGCTCAGCCTGGCACCCCGTGCGTATCAAAGGAATCAATGGCAACACAAATGGAATACTTGCATATGCAACATCCAATCGACGGGCTTGACCACGACATTCAGATGACTGGCGTTCAAGTCAAGCTAACCGCCATCGGCTCAGATGGCTCCGTTGTCGACATCGGCGAAGTGACAACAAACGCCTACTATGGTACATTTGGCAAAGAATGGACTCCGCCAGCAGAAGGCACGTACGAGATCGTTGCCTCTTTCGCAGGAGACGAATCCTACGGCAGTTCAGGCGCATCAACCATGGTATCGGTGGGTCCAGCATCCGCACCAATTGAGATCCCCGCGCAAATTGCACCGCCAGACTACACTATGACGATTGTCGCTGGAGTGGTGGCAATAATCGTTGCTGTTGCCCTTGTTGGGATCTTGCTGTTCAGAAAAATAAAGTAGCGCAGCAAGACAACAAACCTCACCCTTCCTTTTTTTGGAAATTCATTCCTGAATCGTGTGTTTGCCACAAGTGAACTTCAACTTTCAGCCGTGGCTCTCCTACGGTCATTTGGTTTTCTTCTTTAGTCTTGTTGTTTTAACCGTTGAGATCAACTCTGCATCCTCTCGTATGTGCCAGACTTGTGATATAACAGGCAACAACAATCAGTCAGAAAGCCAGCTGCCTGTGTTTGGAGCAGCCGCAAAACCGTTTTTTGCGCAAATCATAAATGCAAAACCCTAACACCAATCTCTTGCGAAGCTTTTCACGAGCTTTGCTAATAAACAAAAAGGAGAAAAAAGAAAAATGCAAATATCAAGAAAAACAGGAAAAACAATTGTGATCGTAGTAATTTCACTCATGATTTCTGTGATGCTCTTCGCTAACGTCAGCGCACCCCTTGTTCAGGCTGCCGAAGTTAGCGTTGGCGGACCAATGCCCGCTGGCGTCATTGCTAACGTTACAGTTCCCACCGTTGCCTACCTTAGTTTCAGACCCAATCCCGTTGGACTTAATCAACCCATATTAGTCAACTTTTGGCTCGTTCCCGCCGTCACTGCAAGCCGAGTAGTAAGGGATTACTCGATAACGTTCGTGAAGCCAGATGGCACAAAAGACGTCATAAAGATGGATGGCGAACCCGCAACAACAGCAAACTGGTTTGAATACGTAGTCGACCAAGTCGGAGACTGGAAAATAAAACTTGACTTCCCAGGAACATACTTCAACGGAACCTCCAACCAAGCCACACAGTCAGCATACTACAACCCTGCGTCCACAGGTGAACAGATCCTCAAAGTGCAACAAGACTTTGTTTGGTCATGGCCCCCATCACCGCTGCCAACTGACTACTGGACGCGGCCAGTAGACTTTGTTCACCGAGAATGGTGGCCCATTCTGGGCAACTGGCCATCCACCGGCTATGACGGAACACATGACCCTCAATGGAGCACTCGATACCCCGACACAAATCCATATTGGAGTAGCCAATACGACTTTACTCCGTGGGTTCAAGCGCCAAACACTGCACACATAGTATGGAGCCGACAGACTGCACTAGCGGGTCTTTCAGGAGGACAAACGGGTCCTGGCGCCGGAATGCAGGTTGGCGGTAGCACCACTGGTAGTCCCGACAAACCGGACATAATCTACGCTGGAAGAGCCTACCAAGCCGTCACAAAACCCGCCTCAGTTTTGATAAACGGAACCATTCGGACGCAACCTACAACTCTTTGGCAATGTTACGACATACGCACTGGACAAGTGTACTGGGAACTAACCGATGTCAATCGACCCACTATCATTGAATACAACTACAGGAATGAGGACCAGACCTTCGCAACATCAGCCTCAGTAAACCTACTATACCTAGGCAATGCAAGGATGGAAAAGTACAACCCATTCACTGGCGCATTGACTGCAAACATTTCAATTTCACCTTTGACAGGCAGCGGAGGCAGCTACTACAAAAACAGGTATTGCTTGGCAATTCAAGACCTTGGCTCATCTGCCGCGCCAAACAGATACCGCCTAATCAACTGGACCACCGCTGGAACAAGCAGCAACTTCACTTCAAGAATCCTTAGCAACACAACTTACGCAAGAAGCAGCTTGCCAAACCTCATAGATTGGAACGCAGGCCTTGGCGCTCAAGTTTCAGGCATTACAATTGCAGGAGCCTACTCTGGGATTACCGCTCAAGGTTTCGATTTGATGACAGGACAATCACTGTGGAATTCCACACTCAATGACGAGACACAATACAGCGGATCATGCGCCATCGCTGACCACGGCAAAGTCGTTCAACTGAGTCAACGTGGATATTATGTGGCATGGGACCTTCGCACTGGAAACATAGCATGGAAGAGCGAGAAAATGGACTATCCATGGGGGCAATCTGCCTTCGGAGCATACTCCGCACAATCTGCTTATGGCATGTTCTTCCGAGAATCCTACGATGCAGTCTACGCCTTTGATTGGGATACAGGCAAAATAGTCTGGAAATATCACTCATACTCCCCGGCTGCATTCGAATCGCCCTACACAGATGACGTCGGCAGAGAAGTCTTCTCTGACAACACTGGAGCAGAAATTGTCGACGGCAAATTCTACTCATACAACTGCGAACATACCCAAACTTGGCCAAGAACCAGAGGCTGGAAACTCTTCTGCCTCAACGTAACAACCGGCGAAGAACTCTGGAGCATAGGCCTGCCAGGAGGAGCAGCATTCGGCGACGCAACTGACATCGGCGGTTTCGCTGACGGCTACATGTCAATGACTTCCGCCATCGGATACATGTACTACTTCGGAAAAGGCAAGAGCGCAACAACAGTAACAGCTCCTGACGTTGTGATTCCAAAAGGAAACGGCATAGTTATCAAAGGCACCGTACTCGACATGTCTCCGGCACAACCAAACACTCCATGCGTCTCCAAAGAATCCATGAAACTACAAATGGAACACATACACCTGCAAACATCAATCGGCGGGCTCTGGGGCAACGAAACAGTAACAGGCGTTCCAGTAACGCTGACAGCCATGGGTTCAGACGGAACCTACATTGACATCGGCACAGTCACAACAAATGGATACTACGGCACATTCGCAAAAGAATGGACTCCACCAGCTGAAGGCACATACGAAATCATAGCTTCCTTCACAGGAGACGAATCATACGGCAGCTCAGCAGCATCAACCACAATTTCAATCGGTCCAGCGACAGCACCAATTGAGATCCCAGAACAAATTGTACCACCAGACTACACGATGACCATCATCTACGCCGCAGTCGCGATCATAGTCGCAGTTGTCATCGCAATTGCCATAGTCGGAATAGTGCTCTACAAAAAGCCAAAATAGCCGTTAGCAAGGGACAAAACCCAACCCCCCTTCCTTTTTTTAGTACCTGCTTTCCCGCAATAACATCTTGGTTTTACTCCGGTTTAACTCAGTTCGATTAAGAAGCCGATTTCAGACGCGAAAAATCCCCTTCTTGGAAAATAAAATCGATAATCTGTTGGTCACTTTTCGGTTTGAGAAATCATATATAGAACTTGGATTGAGAAGGCTTAGCAGGGAGAAGGCGCGTTTATGAACTCTTGCAAAATGGTGAGTATTTTCCTTGTTTTGGCAATTATGCTTGGATTATCGCCATTTTCAATCATGGAAACCAATATAGCTTCAGCTCAAGGCACGCCGGGAATCTTTGAGGGTAACATACCTGTTCAAGGCGCTTACCTTCAAGCTATCAATACGTACCCTGGGGTCACCCCCGACTCAGACGAAGACGGTACACTTGATAGTGGCTGTTCCTGGGACGATGATGGCGACGGCAGCGCTGAGCAACACTTTGTTGAGAGGCCGCTTATTGTCAACCTGGAAGCAAAAGGGTTCAAACCTGGAGACAAAATAATGATTAGCTTCAAACAGAGCATCTACTCGACAACAATCAACTTCTTTGCGTTTCACGTTTATGGTCTCTTTGGTTCCACAGACCAGCTTACAACAAACAACTACGTGTACACCTCTTCAAGCGGAAAAGGATGGCCCATGGTGGGACCAGTAAATAGGGTTCCAGGCGCCATTGACGCGGCTCTAGGCGGTTACAAACATGGACCACAGGACGACACAAACATTTGGAAGCAGGGACAAGAAGTAAACAACGATATCCCAGAAGACTTTCGAGTCGGAGGCTACCAAGAAACCAACAACTGTAAAAACGGGGACCAATGGACCCAAGATACATGGTGGTTTGCCAACTGCTTTTGGATAACAATTCCAACAGGCGCAAAGTTCCTCTTCTTCCAGATGGCAGGTTCCTGGAATGTTGGCGATGCAGGATACTGCAAGGTTCAGATTACCAAAGACACAGATGGCGATGCACTTCCAGATTGGTGGGAGGTAATGGGGGATATCGACTTCAACATGGATGGCACCTATGACCTTAAGCTTCAAGACGCCGATTACCAAAAGAAAGACATCTACGTCGAAGTTGACTACATGGAC
>Ga0079037_100001357_pt1 | contig 12669 bp, 10 predicted proteins | sample Mud3Dept4metaG_FD_71479 | JGI IMG/M metagenome (GOLD analysis project Ga0079037, IMG submission 71479) | Freshwater wetland microbial communities from Ohio, USA, analyzing the effect of biotic and abiotic controls - Mud 3 Core 4 Depth 4 metaG | ecosystem: Environmental > Aquatic > Freshwater >... | reverse complement strand
GCGGCCGCGCTAGGCTGATTCCCCGAACGTGATGCCCTGCGCCAGCGGGAGCGCGGTGGACCAGTTCACCGTGTTGGTCTGGCGCCGCATGTAGACCTTCCACGAATCCGACCCGGACTCGCGACCGCCGCCCGTCTCCTTCTCGCCGCCGAACGCGCCGCCGATCTCGGCCCCGGAGGTGCCGATGTTCACGTTGGCGATGCCGCAGTCGCTGCCCTTCGCCGACAGGAACTCCTCGGCCTTGCGCATGTTTTCGGTGAAGATGGCGCTCGAGAGGCCCTGCGGCACGTCGTTGTGGAGGTGCAGCGCCTGCTCGAAGTCGTCGTACTCGAGCACGTAGAGGATGGGCGCGAACGTCTCGGTCTTGACGATCGCGGTCTGCGCCGGCATCCGGACGATGGTTGGTTCGACGAACTGCGGGCCGAGGTCGGGGCGCAGGCCGCCGCCGTGGAGCACCTCGCCGCCCTCCGCGCGCACCTGCTCCATCGCCTTCACCATGTCGGTTACCGCCTCGGGCGTGACGAGCGGCCCCATCAGCGTGTGCGGGTCGAGCGGGTCGCCGATCCGCACCTGCTTGTAGGCCGCCACCAGCCGATCGGTGAGGGTCTTCGCGATGCGCGTGTGCACGATGATCCGGCGTGTGGACGTGCAGCGCTGGCCGGCCGTGCCGACGGCACCAAAGAGGATCGCGCGCGTGGCGAGATCGAGGTTGGCGTCCTCGGTGACGACGATCGCGTTGTTGCCGCCGAGCTCGAGGATCGTGCGACCGAATCGCTTCGCCACGACTTCGGCCACGTGCTCCCCGACGCTCGTCGACCCCGTGAACGAGATGAGCGGCAGGCGGCGGTCGTGGAGCATCACCTCGCCCACGCTGCGGCCGGGGCCGATGACGAGCGTCATCACGCCGCGCAGGCCGTGGTCGGCCATGACGCGGTTGGCGATGTGCTGCACGGCGACGGCGCACAGCGGCGTCGGCGCGGCAGGCTTCCAGACGACGGGGTCGCCGCACACCGCGGCGATGGCCGTGTTCCACGACCACACCGCCACGGGGAAGTTGAACGCGGTGATGACGCCCACCACGCCGAGTGGGTGCCACTGCTCCATCATCCGGTGACCCGGCCGCTCGGAGGCCATCGTGAGCCCGTAGAGCTGGCGCGAGAGACCGACCGAGAAGTCGCAGATGTCGATCATCTCCTGCACTTCACCGTGGCCCTCGGCCTTGATCTTGCCCATCTCGAGGGCGACGAGGTCGCCGAGCGGATCCTTCAGCTCGCGGAGGGCCTGGCCGAGGTCGCGCACCACCTCGCCACGCTTGGGCGCCGGCGTCATCCGCCACGTCCGGAACGCCGCGACGGCCTCGCGCATCACCTGCTCGTAGGCGTCGGTTGTGGCCTGGACGACAGTGGCGATCGGCTCGCCCGTGGTCGGGTTGTACGACACGACGGGCTTGCCCTGCGGGTCGGCGATCCAGCCGTCGGCGCCAAAGGAGGCTCCGGGGTTGACGTCCTTGATCTGGAGCTTGTCGAGCAGCGCGGAAGCGGTAGCGGTGGGCATGGCATCCTCGTTTCGGGTCGTACACGGGGGCGGGGCGCGGGGAACGACCGCGGCGGCGCGGGCGCGGGGCCCTGCCAAGCCGTTCACGATAACAGGAAACTCGGCCACCGGAAAAGCCGCTGGCGCGGCCCAGGCCTGAGCGCCACCACCACGGTTGCGGCGATCGGCCGACTTGTCGAAAGCGGACCGTACCCGCAGGCCGCCGACCACACGCTGACGACTGATGACTGACGACTGACGACTGACTATGATCGCCCCATGCCCCGCCTGTCCCGCTTCGCGTGGTTCCTGCTCGCCGGCAACATCGCGGTGATCCTGTGGGGCGCCTTCGTCCGCGCGACCGGCTCGGGCGCCGGCTGCGGGGCGCACTGGCCGCTCTGCAACGGCGAAGTGATCCCGCGCGCACCCGACACGCAGATGCTGGTGGAGTTCTCGCACCGCATCACGAGCGGCCTCGCGCTGCTCGGCGTTGCAGCGCTGCTCGTGTGGACGCTGCGCGCCACCCCGGCTGGACACCCCGCCCGCCGGGGTGCGTGGCTCACGATGGGCTTCATGCTCACCGAGGCGGCGGTCGGCGCCGGGCTCGTGCTCTTCCAGCTCGTGGCCGACAACGCCAGCATGGCCCGGGCGATGTTCATGGCGGTGCACCTCCTCAACACCTTCGCGCTGCTCGCATGCCTCACGCTGACGGCGCATTGGCTCTCGGGCGGGCGCGCCGTCGCGACAGCGGGCCGGGGCGCGGTGGCGACGGCGTTTGCCGGCATGGCGCTCGGCATGGCGCTCGTCGGCGCGAGCGGGGCCATTGCGGCCCTCGGCGACACGTTGTTCCCCGCGAGCCGTCTCGCCGACGCCCTCGCCGCCGACCTCTCGCCCAGCTCGCACTTGCTCATCCGGCTGCGCGTGCTCCACCCCGCGCTCGCCATCGGCATGGCACTGGTCTTGGTGTTCACGGTGCGGTACATCCCGGTGCCGGCCGGCGATGCGCGCGGCCGGCTCGCCGCGCGCGCCGTGGTGTGGCTCGCCATGCTGCAGCTCGCCGTGGGCTTCATCAACCTGATCTCGCTCGCGCCCGTCTGGCTGCAGCTCGTGCACCTGCTCGTCGCCGACGCGATGTGGATCGCCTTCGTCCTCCTCGGCGCGTCGGCCCTCGCCGAGGACCGCGGTGCCGAAGGCTCGGCCGCCCGTGCCGCGTGATCAGCGGACCCGCGCAGGCTGCCCGACGTGCCGAGGGCCGAGCGCTGAAGACCACTGAGGTGCCACGCCTCTCGGTGCTCTTGCCCGCCTGGAACGCGGCAGACACCATCGCGGCGGCCGTCGCGAGTGTCCTTCGCCAGACCGAGACCTCCTGGCACTGCCTCGTCCTCGACGATGGATCCGAGGACGAGACGGCCGCGATTGCCGCGCAGGCCGCGGGCTCTGACCCGCGCGTCCAAGTGGAGCGATGCGCGCACCGCGGGCTCGTGGCCACCCTGCAGGACGGGCTCACCCGCTGTCGCGGTGAGTACATCGCACGGATGGACGCCGACGACGTGATGCACCGTTGCCGGCTGCGAGCGCAGGCGGCGGCCCTCGATCGCGAACCCGAGCTCGCCGGCGTGGGCTGCCACGTGCGGGTCATCCCGCGATGCGGACTGACGCCGCACCGTCGCGCCTACGAGCGCTGGCTCAACGCGATGGCGTGCGCGGCCGACGTCGGTCGCGATCGCTTCGTCGAGTGCCCGATCGCCCACCCGACGCTGACGATGCGGCGTGCGGTCCTGGTGCGCCTCGGTTACCGCGATGCCGGCTGGCCGGAGGACTACGACCTCGTGCTGCGTGCGCTCGGCGAGGGGCTCCAGATCGGCGTTGTCCCACAACGCCTTCATCTCTGGCGTGACACGCCCGGCCGGCTGTCGCGGGTGGATCCCCGCTACGGACCCCACCGTTTCGTCGCCTGCAAGGCACACTACCTGGCCACCGGGTTCCTCGCGGCGGCGCCCACGTTCGTGCTGTGGGGCTATGGCGGAACCGGCCGCGCTCTGCGGCGGGCTCTGGCGCCCCTTGGTCGACGCCCCTCGCACATCGTGGAGATCAAGCCGTCGCGAATCGGGCAGCGAATCCACGGGGCGCCGGTCATCCGGCCCGAGGCACTGCCGGCGCAGCGGGGCACGCCCATCGTCGTGTCGGTGGCGCGCGAGGGACCGCGACGCGAGATCCGCGCCGCGCTTGCGGCCATGGGCTTCGACGAGGGGCGCGACTTCGTCTGCGCGGCCTGAGCCCTGCCCCCCCCTTTCACTTCTGTAATCCGAGCGGCGGGAACGGCGGGCGTGCGGACGAGCTGAGGGCCGTGGCCCCCGGTTTCCAGGCCTGTTCCGCGGCACTCCCCGGGCGGAGTCCCGCTTGCACCAGCTCCGCGCGGACTTGGGCGCCGGGCACGGCCCGCACCCGCCACCGGCGCCCCGCCAGCGTCCTTGCCGGCCGCGCCGCCAGGAGATCCGCAATGTTCGTGCGACATATCCGCACACCGCTCGCTGCCCTCGTCGCTCTTGCCGCCGTTCCGTGGCTGGCCGCCAACGCCAGTGCTCAGGGCCGGACCAACGGACGAGGCCAATCAGAACTGACCGGCACGCTCGAGATGGTCGTGGTGGACGCGCCGGACTTCCAGACCGCCCGCCACGAGTTCTTCCTGAAGGAGGACCGCGGACACAAGATGTATGAACTGCGGTTCGGCCGCCTCTCGCCAGGGCAGTTGATGAGCGGGATGCGGCTCTCGGTCAAGGGCACCACCGTCGGCCGCCGCGTCTACGTTGACTCGCTGAAGGTCGAGTCGCGCGGCGCCGCCGGGGTGCCGGGCGCCGAGGCGGGCGAGAGCGCGCCCGAACCCGACGCCGTGACGCCGGACGCGCCGACATTGACGCAGCGCCGGGCCGTTGTGTTGATGGTGGACCTGACCGACGCGAAGGCGTCCACGCGCTACACGCTCTCGCAGATCGCCACCAGTCTCTACACCGGCACGAAGTCGATGGACGGGCTCTATCGCGACGCCTCGCTCGGCCAGCTCGGGTTCGCCCCCGACACCGACGGGGACTCGCGCCCGGATGTCTTCGGCCCGTTCGCGGTGCCCTACGCGGCGGCGGCCAACTGCAGCTACTACGACTGGGCCTACGCGGCCGAGGCGGCAGCCGAGAGAGCTGGCATCGACCTGACCCGGTACCAGCACCGGGTGTTCGCGCTGCCGCACCACAGCCTGCTCACCCAGTGCACCTGGGCCGGCGTGGCCAACGTCGGCTGCGGCACGTTCTGCCGCGCGTGGGTGGCCGAGTCGGAGTCGCCACTGGTGTACGCCCACGAACTCGGGCACAACCTGAACATGGCGCACGCGGGCACCGACCCCGAGAACGACGGCAGGATCAACGCCGTGTACGGCGACCAGTCCGACCCGATGGGCAGCTCGCGCGCCTGGCGCCGCTTCAATGCGGCGCACGCCCACCAGCTCGGCTGGTTCGCCGCGTTGCCGGGCGCGCTGCAGGCAGTGGCGGCCAGCGGCACCTACACGGTTGCGGAAATCGGGGCGCCGGGCTCCTCCACGACGGCACGGGCGCTGCGCATCAGCAAGCCCGACTCCGCCGACTACTACTACGTGTCGTACCGCGAACCCGCCGGGTACGACAGCGGGCTCGCCCTCACCTACACGCAGGGCGTGAGCATCCACCGCTACGGCGGCAGCGGCTACGCGGCCACGTCGTTCATCACGTCGCTCAGCGACGGCGCCAGCTTCATCGACGCCGTCAACGGCATCGTCATCACGCAGGTGCTCCACGGCGCCGGCTCGGCCACGGTCTCGATCACCGTGCCGGCCGCAAGCACCACCTGCGCGTCGGCGCTGCCCTCCGCAACGCTGTCCCCGGGCAACAAGTACACCCGCCCCGGCGGATCGGTGTCGCTCGGCACGTCGGTGAGGAACGCCGACGGCACCGATTGCCCGCCCACCACGTTCTCACTCGCCTACGGCGGCACACCGGCGGGAACGCTCGCGCCGGGCACGATGACGCTGACGGGGGGACAAACGGGGAGCGCCACCCTCTCGGTGTCGGTCCCGACTGCCGAGGGTGCCTACACCGTGCAGGTGCGCGCGACCGACAGCGACGGCATGTCGCCCAGCCATGTTGCCGTGACGGCATCGGCGACCGTGGTCGTGGACGGCACGGCGCCCAGTGTCCCGGCGGGGCTTCGGGCGACCAACGGGCGGCGCAGCATCGACCTGTCGTGGAACGCGTCGACCGACGCACGGTCGGGCGTGGCCGGCTACCTGGTCCTGCGCAACGGGGCGATGCTCGCCGAGACCGCGGTGCTGGCCTACAGCGACACGCGCGTCTCGAGCGGCGTGACCTACACCTACAGCATCGTTGCGAAGGACAAGGCTGGGAACACGTCGGCGGCCTCGACGCCCGTCCGCGTGACGGCCGGCTCGGTCAAGGGCGGCGGACCAAGGAAGTGACCCGAGCGGGCGGGCGATGCAGCCCCGCGGCGGTGCGCTCACCCTCCAGCGCGTCGCCGCGGGGCTGTGCAGGGAGCCCCGCGGCCACGCTAGCGCGCGCCGAGCCACTCCTCGAAGACCCTGGCGAGGTGCGTGACCCGGTCGGCGGGCACACGCAGCTCGTGCAGCCGCAGAACGCCGCCCTCGGAACTGAACTCGCCGCGCACGACCCAGGCGACACCGTGAACCTCGTCCTGGTACTCGAAGGCCGCACCGTGCGCGCGACCGCGCTCGCCTGCTGCGGCCACCGCGGCCACCTCCGGAGGGCCAGGCGGCAGCGCCCAGCTCGCATAACGCAGGGTCATGGTGTAATCGAAGACCGGAGAGGACGACAGCACGACGTCGGGCGGCGGGAGGCCGGCACCCGGCTGCGGCTCGGCCACGGGCTCGTGCACCCAGCCGGCGGGCATGCGGACCGACGGCGATCCGGACGCGGGGATCGTCACGGACTCGAAGTCGATCCGCAGCGGCGGGGGTCCAATCTGTTGTTGTAGCAACTTGTCGACCTCGAGGCTCTCGAGCGCACGACGGAGCACGCCGCGGTTGTAGGCGAGCAGGTCGGCCGGCGCGGTGTAGTGCGCGACGACGCGCTCGACGCCGGCGGCGACCACGGCGTAGGTGACGCCCCAGGGCACGTCCCGCTGGACTCCGTACGCCGTGCCGGTGGCGCGCTCCCGGCTGGAGGTCGCCCGCCGTGCCGTGGCGCGTGCTCCGGCGTGCGCGCCGCGGCGGCCCAGCCTCGCCGACTCATCCCGTGAGGCAGGAAACCCGCCAAAGTCTCCCGCGAGGAGCGCCGACGCGAGATCGGCCGTCGACGCCGTCGAGTACACCCGGTCGATGCGCAGGCCGAGCCCCGACCCGTCGGGCAGCGACAGCCACCGCGTGCGACCGGGCCACGTGTCTCCCATGCCCATGGGTACAGCGAGGCGCAACCCCTTGTCCTCGAAGGCTTGCGGCGGGCCGAGCGTGAGCCGAGCCGGAAACAGCCCCGCGAGACCGTTCGCCTCGAGGAAGTCCTTGACGGTGTTGATCGGGATCGTGAGTGCGGGCCCTGCGGCGGGGGCCAGGCGGGAGTGCAGGATGCCCACGGCGTAGCCCTCCGGATCGAGCACGGGGCCGCCGTTGCCGGACCGCACCAGGTGCGGCTCGGTGGCCACCATGCGGGGCGCCGCGAGCGGTACCTGTTCGCGCCGGCCAGCAGGAATCGCGATGCCGGGTGGAAGAACGAGTGGAGGCGTCGTGCGGCGGTCACGCGCGCTCGGCGCCGGCACCCGATCCACGCCGCCCTTACGTGGCGGAGCCAGGGTGACCGCAGTCAGCCGTTCGTCGCCGTCGGGGCCGTCGGAATCCCCAAACGGTACGACGGGCACCTCTCCCCGCACGTCCACGACGAGCAACGCGAGGTTCAGTTCCTCGCTGCTGGCCACCACCTTCGCCTCGAACGCCCGCGGCGGCTCGCCATCTCCACCCGGCCACACCGCCTCGAGCCGCAGCCGTCCTCCGTCTGCGGGGCGGGCCGCAGCCTGCTCCTCTTCCTCCGGTTCCGCGTCCTCCTGTTCCGCACGCGACCTGCGCTGCGGTGTCGTTCGCGCGTTGACCAGGTCCCAGGTGGTGATGAGGTGTCCGAGCGGCGTGACGAAGAACCCGGCGCCTTCCACCGGCGGCGCGGGCCTCCGAGCTTGTCGCGGGTCGAACCCGTCCGGGTTGTCCGCGCCTCCTTCGTCCGTGTAGGCGCGCAGGGCGACGATGGCCCGGCCCGAGGCGGGCGGGAGTTCTGCTCGAGTCACCTGCGAGCCCGCCGGAACCTCCGGCGGCGCGGTTGGCGCCGGGGCCCGCCCGAGTACCCCAAGAGGCACGGTGGTGAGCAGCAGAACCAGCCACCTCGCTCCCCGCAACGGAGCGTGTCGCATGGCGTCCATGCTACTGCGCATTGGCCTCGAGTGAGGCGCCGCTCGACCGCGGGCCGGAGGGCCCGCCCTACTTCGCGACGGGCGCGGCGGCCGTGGCGAGTGCCTTCTCGATTTCCGCCTTGAAGTCCTCGAAGGGGCGCGCGCCGCGGATCTGGGCGATGGTGCGGACACGGTTGCCGGGTCCGGGCTCACGCCGCGCGAGGAAGAAGCCCGGGGTGCCGGTGATCCCCACCTTGCGGGCCTCGTCCATGTCGCGCCGCACCTCGGGGGCGTGCTTGCCGCTCGCCATGCACGCGTCGAAGGCCACCACGTCGAGCCCGAGCGCCTGCGCGTGGCCCGACCACGGCTCGAGCGCCTTGGCGTTCTCGAAGAGGCGGTCGTGCATCTCCCAGTACTTGCCCTGGTCGCCGGCACAGTTGGCCGCCTCGGCGGCCTTGAACGCCTGTTTGTGGATCGACTCGAGCGGCAGGTCTAGCATCACGTACCGGATCTTGCCCGTCTGCACGTATTCCGCGTCGATCTTCGGCCAGGTGTCGCGCACGTGCCGCGCGCAGAACGGACACTGGTAGTCGGTGAACTCCACGAGCGTGATCGCCGCCTCGGCCGGCCCCTTCACCAGGTTGCCGGCGAGATCGAGCACCACGTTCAACCCCGAGGGCGGCGCGGCAGGACGGGCGGCCATCCCCGCCCGGATCTCCTGGATGTCCTTCTGCATCGCCTTGATGCTCTCGGTGAGCGCGTCGAGCTGCTTCTTCAGATCCTCGTTTGTGACCTGCTGCGCGCGGGCGGGGACGGCGCAAAGCAGAATCAGCGCGGCCATGGCCAGGTCGGTCGGAACGATGCGTCGCATCGGCAGTCCTCTTGGTTTCGCGAGAACGCGTGAGCTGCAGAGTGTGCCAATTTCTGCAGGGAAACGTCAATCGCCCCACGAGATCGCCAATCGGCTCGAGGGGACTCACCTTCCGGGGATGCCGTCCCCGGGTCCGCTGGGCGACACCACCCTGCAAGCGCGGCAGCGGTTCGTCTCGTCGAAGGGCCAGCGCGCGCGGCGCGCCACGCGACCCCCGGTCCGTCGTCTCGAGGATCTTCCCTGCAACGGTGACGGCGCTGGGCGGAGCGGGAAACCGGGCGGAAGGCGCGAGGCTGCCCTGTCACCACGGCCGCGAAGGCAGCGGCCTGCTCGCGGCGTCGTTGACCGATACCTCCACGTCGTAGCGCCACCCCGGCTGCCACTGCCACGGTGCGGACACCACCTCGGCCAGCGGGCGCCCGCCGAGCAGGTGCGCGAGGGCGTACCCCGTGGCGCGGTGAGCGACGACGAGGATCGTGGCGCCCGCGTTCTCTGCGAGCACCTCGTCGAGCCACCCGCGCACGCGCGCCACCACGTCCTCGTAGCTCTCGCCGTCGGGGAACGGCGTGGTGACGTGCGAGTGGCGCACCGCGTCGATCGCAGCCAGCGGCGCCTGCGTGAGACGTCCGTAATCGCACTCGCGCAGCCGGATGTCGCGCACGATCGGCACGCGCTCGCCGAAGGCGATCTCGGCGGTGCGAAACGCGCGCCACGCGTCCGACACGTACACCACGTGCGGCGGTGAGGCGGCATGACGCCGGCCGAGCTCGGCCGCCTCGCGCTCCCCGGCTGGCGACAGCCCCACGTCGTGCCAGCCCGACGCGCGGCCCGCCTCGTTGTCAAGACTCGTGGCGTGGGTCTCGAAGATGATCGTGGTCAAGGACATCAGCGTGTACGTCGAACGGGACTGCTCGGGACTACGGCTTCTTGGTGTACGTCACCTTCATCGTCTGCATGTCCTTGCCGTCGGGCCCCTTCATGAACATCGTCATGACACGTGTGCCGTCGGACTTCTGCACCGTCTCGGACCGCATCGTCTGGAGCGCACCCGTCATGTCGGGGCCGGTCATCTCGCCCTTGAACGTCTTGCTCGCCGCATCGTAGGTGGACGAGCCGTTCATCGGCGCGGGCGACATGTTGTCCACCCAGATCCCCTTGTACGTCTTGCTGGCCGCATCCCACCACGTGAGCCCGTGTCCCTGGAAGGGCATGCCGCCGAAGTCGCCCTTGAAGTCCGAGATCAGGTACATCCCGTTGATGAGCGTGTTGGTCTCGACCGCCTTCGAGGTCATTGGCGGCTGGCCCGGCGCCATCCAGGTCTCCACGACGGCGTCCCACGTGCCGGCATCGGCAGCGAGCACGGCGTGCTCGGGGCCGGGCTTCGGCAGGGGCGGCATGCCCTGCTGGGCGCCGGCGACGGCGGCAAGGCTCAGGATCGCGGCGAACGTGAGTGAAACAACGCGATGGACACGGAGCATGGGACCTCCTCCGGAACCGGACGAACAGTACTGTCGACGGGACACCGAATGCAACAGGCGGTAACGCTGGCCGTCAAAGGCCCGCGGCTTCCGAGGCACCGCGGACGCGGAGCGATCACGCGCCCGCGCCGAGGCTGGCCGTCCGGCGTTCCATTTCCTCGGGGTGCACGTCCTCCACGTGCGTGGCGAGCGTCCACACGTGACCAAACGGGTCGGCGAGCGTGCCGGAACGGTCGCCGTAGAACTGGTTCTCGACGGGTCGCCGCTCGGTCGCACCGGCGGCGATGGCGCGGGCGAACACCGCGTCCACGTCCTCGACGTAGAGCAGCAGGCTCACCGGCGTTCCGCCAGTCGCCGCTGGCCCGCGATAGCCCCTCGCCGGTGCCTCGTCGGCCAGCATGATCACCGAGTCGCCGATGCGCAGTTCGGCATGGCCAATGCGGCCGTCCGGCTGGTCGAGCCGCATCAGTTCGGCGGCGCCGAACGCCGACGAGTAGAACTCGATCGCGCGCGCGGCACCGTCCACGATGAGATAGGGCGTGATGGCGTGATAGCCATCGGGGATGGCCGTGACGGGCATCGGGACACCTCCGCCGGAGGGCCGGGTCGTGGCTGTTGCGGTACGTTGGAAGAGAAAGTCTACCCGCCTCCCCGGGCCGCACTCAAGGTCAGCCGGGGGCTCCGAAGATCGGGGGCTACAGGTGGGGGCTCCAGTGCTTCGGTCAGCTCCGGGGTCTCGGTCAGCGGGTGGCGATCGGACATCCCGCGGGCACCCTACGGCTGCAGTAGCCGGTACATCAGCAGCGCGGCCCGCCTCGTCAGCAACGGCAGCACCGCGAGGTCTACCGACTCCCCCGGCGCGTGCTCGTTGCGGCCGAGCGCGCCGAGGCCATCGAGCGCGGCGAGCGGCGGGGAGACGAACGACACGTCGCCGGCACCGCGCTGCGAGGGGTCGTGCGCGGTGACCGACCCGGCACCCATGTCGCGCGAGGCCTGATCCATCACGGCGAGCAGCGCACGATTGGCCTCGGTGGGCTCCATCGAGGGCATGCCGTCGGTGAAAGCGATGGTCGCCGTCGTCTTCGGCAGTCCGGCCGCGACGATGAGCTTCATCTTCTCGCGCGCCGCCTCGAGCTGCGCACGGGTCAGGAAGCGCATGTCGCCCTCGACGACGACCGACCGCGGCACGACGTTCGTCTTGCCGGTGGCCTGCCCGCCGAACGTCTTCGGGTCGTACTGCACCTCGGTGCCGCCGAGGACGACGCTCGGGTTGAACGTGAGGTAGGGCTCGCGCAGCGTCTGGTGAAAGGCGGCCAGGATGCGCGCAGCCTCAAAGATGGCGCCGCTGCCACGCTCCTCGCCGAAGATCTGCGACGAGTGGCCTTGCGACCCCGACACCTCCAGGCGCCACGCGCTGAACCCGCGGCGGCCGACGACGGCCGTGCCGGGCTCGTAGCCCTCGAAGGCGAGGGCGACGTCGCTCCGCGCCGCGGCCTCGCGCAGGACCGCGCGGCTCTTGTCGTAGGGCTTACCGGTGTCCTCCTCGTCGCCCGTGAAGACGACGACCACCTGGCGGTCGGTCAGCGCCCCGGCGGCGTGCAGCGCGCGCAGCGCCTCGACGACGATGAGGTTGCCGGCCTTCATGTCCGAGATGCCGCTGCCGTAGGCGTGCGCGCCCTCCCGCCGGAACGGCTCACCCTGCAGCACGGTGTCGAGGTGCCCGATGAGCAACAGCCGCTTGCCCTGACGACCTCGGCGCTCGGCCACGAAGTGCCCGGCGCGGCCAACCTCGGCCTGGTCCACCCAGCGTGTCTCGAACCCGAGCGCTGTCAGCTCGGCGGCATAGATGTCCGCAACGGCCCGCACGCCGTCGTGGTTCTCGGTCGCGCTGGGCTGGTCCACCGTGCGGGCAAGCAGGGCGATCGCGGCCTCGGTGCGGGCGTCGACGGCCGCGACGATGCGCTGCTCGACGGGCGCGAGCTGGGCGGCGGCCGGCGGTGCCGTCGCCGCGACGGCGGCGAGCACGACGGACGCGGCGACGAGCCGAGGGCGGGCGCGGGCGATCATGTCGGGGATGATAGTCGGATTCGAACGTTCGGTCGCTCAGTGGCTCAGGCGTTCAGATGCTCAGTCGTTCAGCCGTTCAGCCGTTCGGTTGTTCAGCCGTTCGGTTGCTCGGTCGTTCGGTCGTTCGGCGCGAGGCGCCCACGGCACCGCGCGCGGTCTACGGACAAGCGGGCCGACGGTGACGGCCCGCGGTCAGGCGGGCCAGGCTGCCCGCATCGGTCGCACACGACGCGGTGGCGGGGTTCGGCTCGCGCAGAACCCGTGTGGAGCAGGTCCTTCCGGATCACGAAGAAC
>Ga0079037_100001356_pt1 | contig 12675 bp, 12 predicted proteins | sample Mud3Dept4metaG_FD_71479 | JGI IMG/M metagenome (GOLD analysis project Ga0079037, IMG submission 71479) | Freshwater wetland microbial communities from Ohio, USA, analyzing the effect of biotic and abiotic controls - Mud 3 Core 4 Depth 4 metaG | ecosystem: Environmental > Aquatic > Freshwater >... | reverse complement strand
CCCCCGGGCGCCGAGCAGAGCCTGGGCCTGGGCCACGTCCATGACCGCCAGCCGGCGGCTCGACAGGGGGGCGAGGCGCTGGAAGTCCACCAACGCGCCGACCTGGAGCCGGACCCGGCGCGAGCCGCTCGAGACCTCGAGGGGATCGCCCACCTTCCAGCCGCGCTCCTGGGCCAGGGCCGGCGTCAGCGCGACCCAGCCCGGCACGGCGAGCGGCGCGCCGGGATCGGCCTCGGCCGAGGAGAGGGGCAGGCGCGACGCCGCGAAGAGGTCGGCCCCGACCACCTCCAGCGTGCCCCCCCGAGGCGACTCGATGGCCGCCTCGGCCCGCACCATCGGGATGGCGCTCCGCACTCCCGGGGTCCCGATGACCGCCGGGACCAGGGCGTCGGGCAGCGAGGGCCCGCGCGGCAGGACGCTGAGCTGGGCCTCGCCCGAGACCGCCTGGACCGAGCCCGCGAAGGCGCCGAGCGCGCTCTGGTTCAGGATCTGGATGGAAAGGGCCGAGCCCACGCCCAGGGCCACCCCGGTGACGGCGAGGACCCGCAGCGCGGCTCCCCCGCGAAGCTGGGCGCGGGCGGCGCGCGCGAAGTATCCCCTCACGCCGGCTCCAGCAGGCCGCTGTGGAGGCGCCAGGTCTCGTCGGCCAGGGCGGCCAGCTCCCGGCTGTGCGTCACGTAGACGAGCGCCGTCCCCTCCCGCCGCACCAGCCGCAGCAGCAGGTCCATCACCGCCTGGCCGCTGGCCTCGTCCAGGTTGCCGGTGGGCTCGTCGGCGAGCACCAGGCGCGGGCGCCGCAGCAGGGCCCGGCACAACGCCACCCGCTGCATCTCTCCCCCGGAGAGCTTCTGCACCGGCTGGGCGGCGCGGTCCTCGAGCCCCACCTCGCCGAGCAGTTCCCGCACCCGGCTCCGTTGCGCCGCGAGGTCGTCCCCGGCGACGAGCGCCGGCACGAGGACGTTCTCCTCCACCGAGAGGTGCGGCAGCAGGTGGAAGAACTGGAAGACCAGCCCCACGGCGTCGCGGCGCAGCAGGGTCCGCTCCCGGTCGGAGAGGGCGCCCAGGTCGCGGCCCATCAGCCGCACCGTTCCCCGGGTGGGCGCGTCGATCCCGGCGGCGAGGTGGAGGAAGGTGGACTTGCCGGAGCCGCTCCGGCCGATGAGCGACACTGCCCGCGGGCCGGTGACGGCCAGGCTCACGCCCCGCAGCGCCTCGATGGGCTGGCCGCCGGGGAGCGCGTAGGCCTTGTGGACGTCCTGGAAGGCGAGGGTCGGCACGTCGGACATCGCCGCTAGTTGTAGCCGTTCGCCGGCCCCGGCGCCGGAGTCTTGCCTCGGGTGCCCTTCCCTGATACGTGCGTTCGATGACGAACAACCTCGAGGACCAGCGCATCGCGCTCTTCATCGACTTCGAGAACCTGGTGACGCGCACCGGGGTCTCGGCCGAGCACTTCGACCTCGCGCCCGCGCTCGACACCCTGCTGGAGAAGGGCAAGGTGCTCTTCCGGCGCGCCTACTGCGACTGGACGCGTTTCGCCAGCGCCACCAAGAACCTCCACGAGCACGGGGTCGAGCTCATCGACGTGCCTCCCTCCACCCGGGCCGGCAAGAACGCGGCCGACGTCCGCCTGGTCATCGACGCCCTCGAGCTCGCCTACCTGCGCGAGCACATCGACACCTTCGTGATCGCCTCCGGCGACTCCGACTTCTGCCCGCTCGCCTACAAGCTCCGCGAGATCGGGCGCACCGTGATCGGCATGGCGGTGCGGGAGTCCACCAGCCCGCTCTTCGTGAAGGCCTGCGACGAGTTCCTCTACCTCAAGGGCAGCGGGCACCGGCGCGGTCGCGAGCAGCCGAGGGAGAAGGAAAAGGAGAAGGTGGCGACCATCCCGGACGTGGCGCGGGAGGCGGTGGCCGCCATCCTGGCGCGGGCCACCGGGCCGGTGAACCCCTCGGCCATCAAGGAGGCCATCGTCCGCAAGGAGCCGGACTTCGACGAGCGCGACCACGGCTTCTCCACCTTCAAGCGCCTGCTCGACGCCCTGGAGAAGGAGGGGGTCATCAAGCGCGAGCAGGGCGCCAAGGGGCAATGGTACGTGGTGGCCCCCTGATCGGCGACCGATGGTGACGCGCCGGTGACGGTCGGCCGGTAGACAGGTGCCATGCGCACCGCCGACCCGCAGGCTCACGTCAAGCCCCTCCTGCGCGGCGTCTCCCACGAGATCGCCGCGTTCATCTCCTTCGCCGCCTGGATGGCGCTCCTGGCGGCGGCTCCCGGATCCACCGCTCGGGCGGCGGCGGGCGTCTACGGCGGGACGCTCTTCACGCTGTTCCTGGTGAGCGCCTCGTACCACCGGCCCAACTGGGCACCGCGGGCGCGCCTCTTCATGCGCCGGCTCGACCACGCCGCCATCTTCTTCCTCATCGCCGGTACCTACACGCCCTTCTGCCTGATCCTGGGCGGGACGACCGGCCGCACCATGCTGCTCGTCGCCTGGGGCGGCGCGGCGCTGGGGGTCCTCCAGTCCATCTTCTGGCCGAGGGCGCCCAAGCCGGTCTTCGCCGCCTCCTACCTGCTCCTCGGCTGGGTGGTGGTGCCGGTGTTGCCGGCGCTGCACGCGGCGCTCGGCAGCGGCGCCATCGCGCTGCTCGCCGCCGGCGGCGCGCTGTACACGCTGGGCGCCGTGGTCTACGCCTCGCGCCGCCCCGACCCCTTCCCGGCGGTGTTCGGCTACCACGAGGTGTTCCACGCGCTGGTGATCGCCGCCGCCGCCTGCCACTTCGCGGTGGTGGCCGCCGCCCTGCGGGCGCTCGGCTAGCGCGGTCCGGGACCCACGGCGCTGTCGCACCCGTCCGCGACTTGCGCTATGCATGGCGGCCATGCGCCAGCCCGTCCCGCTCTCGCGCCGTCCCATCGATATCGCCCTGGTCGTCTTCTTCGCGATCAACCTCTGCTTCATCACGTACATCGTCAGCCTGGAGCAGATCGTCATCGACGACCCTTTCCGGTTCACCCCGCCGCCGTGGCCGCCGGAGAAGCTGGTCGCACTCATCCACTGGTACGAGAAGAGCTTCGACCCGCTGCTGCTGGCGCGGCCGGCATGGTACCGGGCCACCATCTGGATCGACGTCCTCTTCTTCGGCCCGTTCTATGCCTTCGCCATCTACGCCTACGCCCGAGGTCGCGAGTGGATCCGGATCCCGAGCTTCCTCTGGTCGGCGATGATGTTCACCAACGTCTTCATCATCCTCTTCGACGAGCTGAAGGGCGTTCACGCCACCCCCCACCCGGTGGCGGTGGTGGGGGCCAACGCCGCCTGGGGCCTGGTCCCGCTGCTGGTGGTGTGGCGGATGGCCCGGTCGGAGCACCCCTTCACCGAGGAGATCGGCCGGCCGTCCGCCGCGCCCGGGAAGGCGGCGTGAGCGCCTTCCGCGAGCGCTACGGGCCGTGGGCCCTGGTCGCCGGCGCCTCGGCCGGGCTGGGCGAGGCCTTCGCCCGCCGCCTGGCCGAGCGAGGCCTGAACCTGCTGCTCATGGCCCGCCGCCGGGAGGCGCTCGAGGCCCTGGCAGCGGAGCTGCGCGCCGCCCATGCGGTCGAGGTTCGCACCGAGGCCGGGGACCTCGGCCGCCCCGACCTCGCCCATGCGGCGCTGCGCCTCGCCGCCGGGGCGGAGGTGGGCCTCGTCGTCTACAACGCGGCCGCCTCGGTCATCGGCCCGTTCGTGGACCGGCCGCTCGAGGAGCAGCTCCACGTCGTCGACGTCAACTGCCGCGGGCCGGTGGTCCTGTCCCACCTGTTCGGGGGCCCCATGGCGCGGCGCGGGCGCGGCGGGATCGTCCTCATGACCTCCATCGCCGGATCGCAGGGGAACCCCCTCCTCGCCTCCTACGCCGCCTCCAAGGCCTTCAACCTGGTCCTGGCCGAGGGCCTATGGGAGGAGCTGTCGTCGCGCGGGGTGGACGTGGTGGCGAGCCGCGCCGGTGCCACCCGCACGCCCGGCTACGAGTCTTCGCGGCCCAAGAGGAGCGTCCCGCTCATGGAGCCCGACCCGGTCGTGGTCCAGGCCCTCGACGCGCTCGGCCACGGGCCGAGCGTGGTCCCCGGGGCGATCAACAAGCTGGCCTCCTTCGCCTTCGGCCGCCTGCTGCCGCGTCGCACCTCCATCCGCATCATGGGCCGCGCCACCCGGCGGCTCTACGAGTGACCTCCCGACGAACTGCCCGCCTCGAGGAGCCATGTCCCATACCGCCCGGACTCACGCCGATGCCCGCCGCGCCGGCCTCGCCTCGGTGACCCTGGCCTACCTGGTGGCGCTCGCCGTGGCGCTGGCGGTGGGCTGGGCCCTGCGGGGCCGCCACCCCATCCTCGTCGCCGCCCTGGCCGACGTGGCCGCCACCGCGGTGGTGTTCCTCTTCAGCGTGCGGCACGGCAACTCGAGCGTCTACGACCCGTACTGGAGCGTGGCCCCCATCCCCATCGTCCTCTACTGGTCCTGGCTGGGCGGCGGGGCCGGCGCCCCCGGGACCCGGCAGGCGCTGGCGGCGCTGCTGGTCATCGCCTGGGGCGTCCGGCTCACCGCCAACTGGGCGGCCCGCTGGCGCGGCTTCGAGGACGAGGATTTCCGCTACGTCGAGATCCGCCGGAAGACCGGCCGCGCCTACTGGCCGGCCAGCTTCGTCTCCATCCACCTCATGCCGACGGCCTGGGTCTTCCTCGGCCTCTTGCCGCTCTACCCGGCGCTGGCGCTCCCGGGCCGGCCGGCCGGCCTCCTCGACCTGGTCGCGGCCGCGGTCACCGCCTGCGCCGTCGCCGTCGAGGCCGTGGCCGACCTCCAGCTCCGGGCCCACCTGCGCACCCGCCGCGATCCCGAGGCGGTGCTCGACACCGGCCTGTGGTCCCTGTCCCGCCACCCGAACTACTTCGGCGAGGTCCTCTTCTGGTGGGGCCTCTACCTCTTCGGCCTGGCCGCCGACCCGGCCTGGGCCTGGACCGCGGTGGGGCCGGGCTCCATCACCCTTCTCTTCGTCCTGGTCAGCGTTCCCTGGATGGACCGGCGCATGCTCTCCCGCCACCCGTCCTGGGCCGGGCACATGCGGACCACCTCGGCCCTCGTCCCCTGGCCGCGGCGCGGGCGCTAGCGGCGCGAGGCCGCGGCCGCACCCGGCATATACTCCCCGGCCATGAGCGTCGAAGCGCCCCGGACGGCCCCGGCCGCGCAGCGCCGGCTGAGGGCCATCCGCAACATCGGGATCATGGCCCACATCGACGCGGGCAAGACCACGCTCACCGAGCGCCTGCTGTTCGTGGCGGGGCGGACCCACAAGATGGGCGAGGTCCACGACGGGGCGACGGTGATGGACTGGATGGACCTGGAGCGGGAGCGCGGGATCACCATCACCTCGGCGGTGACCAGCTTCGAGTGGCGGGACTGCGAGTTGCACCTCATCGACACCCCCGGCCACGTGGACTTCACCATCGAGGTCGAGCGCAGCCTGCGGGTGCTGGACGGGGCGGTGGCGGTCTTCGACGCGGTGAACGGCGTCGAGCCCCAGAGCGAGACGGTCTGGAGGCAGGCCGACCGCTACCACGTTCCCCGCATCGCCTTCGCCAACAAGATGGACCGGGTGGGGGCCGACTTCGGCATGACGCTGGCCTCGCTGCGCGGCCACTTCCCGGACCAGAAGATCGCCCCCATTCACCGGCCCATCGGCGCCGAGGCCGCCTTCGCCGGCTTCGAGGACCTGGTGGGCCGGCGCCGGATCCGCTTCCTCGACCCCGACGACCCCAAGGCCTTCGCGGAGGAGCCGGGCCTCTCGCCGGAGGGGGAGGCCGACCGCCAGGGGCTGGTGGAGACCCTGGCCGACGTCGACGACGCCGCGGCCGAGGCGGTCCTGGCCGACGTCGATCTCGACGAGGCCGCGCTCAAGGCGGCGCTGCGGCGCGCCACCCTCACCGGCCGATTCGTTCCGCTCCTGTGCGGCTCGGCGCTGCGCAACAAGGGCGTGCCGCAGGTGCTGGACGCGGTCCGCGACTACCTGCCCTCCCCGCTCGACGTGCCGGCGGTGTCCGGCGTGAACCTCCGCACCGGGCAGCCCGAGGCCCACCCCGCCGACGAGGGCGCCCCGCTGGTGGCGCTGGCCTTCAAGGTGTCGCTGCTCGACGAGCAGCGGCGCTTCGTCTTCCTGCGCGTCTACTCGGGGCGCATCGCCGAGGGCGATCGGGTGTGGAACGCCAACCTGGGCAAGGAGGAGCGGATCTCCCGGGTGCTGCTCATGCACGCCGCCGAGAAGAGGCGCGTGCCGGCCCTCGGCGCGGGCCACATCTTCGCGGTGATGGGCCTCAAGGAGACCCGCACCGGCGACACCCTCACCGATCCCTCGCACCCCATCACCCTGGAGCGGATCTCCCGCTACGAGCCGGTCATCTCCCAGGCCATCGAGGCGCCGTCGGCGCGGGAGCGGGAGCTGCTCCTCGAGGCGCTGGCGCGGATCGCCGACGAGGACCCGAGCTTCCGCTCCGGCGAGGATCCCGAAACCGGGCAGCTCCTCATCTCGGGAATGGGGGAGCTTCACCTCGAGGTGGTGGCGGAGCGGCTCCGCCGGGAGTTCGGGCTCGCGGTCCGCACCGGACAGCCGCAGGTGCTGCTCCGGGAGACGCTGACCGCCGAGGCCAGCGGCGAGGGGACGTTCGAGCGCAAGACCGACGAGCTCGAGATCTTCGGGCAGGCGGCGGTCCGGGTGGGCCCGCTGCCCCGGGGCCAGGGCTTCCGCTTCCGCATCGCCCCCGAGGCGGAGGGCCTCCCCTTCCTGCGCGGCGAGACGCGGGAGATGGTGGAGCAGGGCGCCCGGGAGGCGGCCGAGGCCGGGGCGCTGCAGGGATACCCGCTGCAGGACGTGGAGGTGACCCTCACCTCCGCCACCTGGCGCGAGGGCGCCAGCAAGCCCTTCGCCTACAAGGTGGCCACCGCCGACGCGGTGCGGGCCGCCGCGGCCAGGGCGCGGCCGGTGCTGCTCGAGCCGCTCATGCACGTGGAGGTGGTGGTGCCGGGCGAGCACCTGGGCGAGGTCATCGGGAGCATCAACCAGCGTCGCGGGACCATCCTCGACGTGGCCGACCGGGGCTCCGCGGTCAAGGTGGTCCAGGCGGTGGCGCCCCTCAAGCAGATGTTCGGCTACGCCACCGAGCTGCGCTCCCTCAGCCAGGGCCGCGCCGTCTTCACCATGGGCTTCGAGCGCTTCGACGTGGCCGGGTGATCCCGCCGGGTCCTTTCCTGGACGTATCCGCGGACCGGCGGTATCTCCGGGCCCAGGACCTGCGCCCGGAGGAACCATGGCCCGCCAACTGCTGCTCGCCGCCTCGATGTGCGCCCTGCTCGCCCCCGCGACCGCGCGCGCCAGGGACGCGCAGCCCATCTCGCTCTCCCTCGTCACCCCGGTCCAGATCGTCCCGGCGAGCCAGGGGATCGAGGGGTTCCGCCTGAACCTCCTCTACGGACGGAACGCCTCGCTCACCGGCCTCGACATCGGCCTCGCCAACCACGTCACCGGCAAGTCGCTGGGCGTGGAGTGGGGCCTCGTCGGTCTCGCCGACTCGGACTTCACCGGGCTCCAGTGGAACGTGGTGACCATCACCCAGGGCCACATGGAGGGTGCGCAGCTCGGCTTCTACAACTACGCCGCCAGCGTGAAGGGGCTCCAGCTCGGCATCCTCAACCACGCCGGCCGCATCGAGGGCATCCAGATCGGCCTGGTGAACATCATCGAGAAGGGCGGCTGGCTCCCGGTCATGGTGCTGGTGAACGGCTCCTTCCGCATCGAGTCCACCTCCGGGAAGTAGGCTCGGGGAAACGGGAAGGCCCCGGCCGCCGACGCGACCGGGGCCTCGCCATGTCCGCCCCCGCGCCTAGACGCCGAGCTTCTTGAAGAAGTCGTTGCCCTTGTCGTCCACCAGGATGAAGGCCGGGAAGTTCACCACCTCGATCTTCCAAACCGCCTCCATGCCGAGCTCGGGGAAGTCGATGCACTCGACCTTCTTGATGTTCTCCTCGGCCAGCACCGCCGCAGGCCCGCCGATCGATCCGAGGTAGAAGCCGCCGTGCTTCTTGCAGGCGTCGGTGACCTGCTGGCTGCGGTTTCCCTTGGCGATCATGACGAGCGAGGACCCGTGCGACTGGAGCAGGTCCACGTAGGAGTCCATCCGGCCGGCGGTGGTCGGCCCGAACGATCCGGAGGGCTTCCCCTTGGGAGTCTTGGCCGGCCCGGCGTAGTAGACCGGGTGCTTCTTGAGGTACTCGGGAACGCCCTTGCCGGAGTCGATCAGCTCCTTGAACTTGGCGTGGGCGATGTCGCGGGCGACCACCAGCGTGCCGGTGAGGAGCAGAGGCGTCGAGACCGGGTGCTTGGTCAGCTCCGCCAGGATCTCCTTCATGGGCCGGTTCAGGTCGATCTTGACCCCGTGCTCGTGCTTGCCGCGGTACTGCACCGGGATGAGGCGCCCGGGGTTTCGGTCGAGCTCCTCGATCCAGATCCCGTCCCTGTTGATCTTGGCCTTGATGTTGCGGTCGGCGGAGCAGGAGACGCCCATCCCCACCGGACAGGAGGCCCCGTGCCGCGGCAGCCGCACCACGCGCACGTCGTGGGCGAAGTACTTGCCGCCGAACTGGGCGCCGATGCCGAGGGAGTTCGCCGCCTTGAGCAGCTTGGCCTCGAGCTCCAGGTCGCGGAAGGCGACGCCCTGGTCGTTCCCCTGGCTGGGGAGGCCGTCGTAGTACTTGGTGGAGGCCAGCTTCACGGTCTTGAGGCAGGACTCCGCCGAGGTGCCACCGATGGCGACGGCGATGTGGTAGGGCGGACAGGCGGCCGTTCCGAGGTACTTCATCTTGTCGACCAGGAACTTCTCCAGCTTGTCGGGCGTCAGCAGGGCCTTGGTCTCCTGCCACAGCATGGTCTTGTTGGCGGAGCCGCCGCCCTTGGCGATGAAGAGGAACTTGTACTCGGCGCCCTCTGTCGCGTAGACGTCGATCTGCGCCGGCAGGTTGGTGCCGGTGTTCTTCTCGTCGTAGAGGTTCAGCGCGGTGGTCTGCGAGTAGCGCAGGTTCTCCTGGACGTAGGTCTCGTAGATGCCCTTGGAGATGAGCTCCTCGTCCTTGGCTCCGGTCCATACCTGCTGACCCTTCTTGGCCACCACGGTGGCGGTGCCGGTGTCCTGGCAGGTCGGCAGCTCGAAGTTGGCTGCGATCTCGGCGTTTCGCAGGAACGCCAGCGCCACGCCCTTGTCGTTGGGCGACGCCTCGGGGTCGGAGAGGATCTTGGCCACCTGCTCGTTGTGCTCGGGGCGCAGCAGGAAGGAGACGTCGCGCATGGCCTCCCGGGCCAACCGGGTCAGCGCCGACGGCTCCACCTTGAGGACCTCCTTGCCGTCGAAGGTCGCGACCGAGACGCCTTCCTTGGTGAGGAGGCGGTACTTGGTCTGGTCCTTCGCGAGCGGGAAGGGGTCCTGGTACTGGAACGCGGGGGTGGCCATGGCTGCCGGTCTCCTGTCGGTGGGGGGTGGCGGAATCCGGAAGAGGGTGCAAGGAAACCACAGCGCCGGGCCGCTGTCGACGCGCGAGTGTGCGGCGGCCCCGAGGACCGGAGCGCCTCCGTTTCCGGCCAGGGGCCGGGCGCACGACGGCCGCCGGAGCGGGCTGCGCCCGCCCCGCCACGACCGGATGGAGCGGATCAGCGCCTGGCCTTCCGGGCGGTCCGGCGGGCCACCTTGCGCCTGGCCCCGCCTGCCCTGCCCGCCTTCGCCTTGCGCCCTGCGGCCTTGGCCGGCCTCGACTTGCGCGGTTTCGCCTTCTGGAGCGCGGCGGCCCGCTTGGCGACCGCCTTCTGGGCCCGGGACACCGCCTTGCGCGCGTTGGCCGCGGCCTTGCGGCCTTCCCGGGTGACGGCGCGGGTCACGGCCCTGGCCCGCTTGGTGATGGCCTCGCGGGCCTTGTTCACCTCGGCGGTGGCGCCGGCGACGACGCTCTGCGCCTGAGCGGCCAGGCTCTGGCCAACCTCCTCGGCCTTCTGCGCCATGGTCTCCACCAGGGTCGGCTGCACCGGGGGCGTGGTCTCGTTGCTGCTCATGTCTCTTCCCCTCTCATTGAGGTGAGCCGAACGTGTAGCCCGTTCGGGCCGCACGGACAAGCCGCCCGGAAGGGCTGCGCCGGGGGTGACCCGCTCGGCGCCGGCCGGTTGCGACCGCGAGCCGCGGACGATAGCCTCGGCCCTCATGCCGTCCCACCAACCCGCCATTCTCGCCGCCCCGGCCAAGGCCGGACGCTTCCTGGCCTTCGGGCTCCAGCCCGGCGCCGACCCCCGTCCGGCCATCGGCCGCCTCGCCGCCGCGCGCCTGGCCGAGGAAACCGTGATCGGCCTCGGCCAACCGGTGGTCGAGGCCGTCGGGGCCCGCGTGCCCGGGCTCCGCACCTTCCCGGCCATCGCCGGGGCCGGGGTCTCCTTCCCCTCCACCCAGGGGGCGCTGTGGGCCTTCGTGGGGAGCGCCGACTCGGGCGAGTCGCTCCACCGGGCGCGGGCGCTGCGGGACCTGCTCGGCGAGGCCTTCCGGGCCGACGAGGACGTGCTGTCCTTCGAGTACGCGGGCGGCCACGACCTGAGCGGCTACGAGGACGGTACCGAGAACCCCAGGGAGGAGAAGGCGGTGGCGGCGGCCATCGTCGGCGGCGGGCCCCTGGCCGGCTCGAGCTTCGTCGCCGCCCAGCGCTGGGTCCACGAGCTGTCCAGCCTGGAACGGATGTCGGCGGCCGAGCGCGACCACGTCATCGGGCGCCGGCGGGAGGGGAACGAGGAGATCGCCGACGCACCCGCCTCGGCGCACGTGAAGCGGACGGCCCAGGAGAGCTTCGACCCGCCCGGCTTCATGGTCCGCCGCTCGATGCCCTGGGGGCACCTGGGCGAGCACGGGCTCTACTTCGTGGCCTACGTGGCCGACCTCGACGTCTACGAGCGCACGCTGCGCCGCATGGCCGGCCTCGAGGACGGGGTGGTGGACGCCCTGACGCGCTTCACCCGCCCAGTCTCGGGCGGCTACTACTGGTGCCCGGCCGTGCGCCAGGGCCGGCTCGACCTTCGCCCCATCGGCGTCTGAGGGCACGCCAGCCTCCCGAGCGTGCCGGGACCTGGGCCGTCGCTCATGAAGGAACCCGTGCCGCCGGTCGCTAACCCCTCGGCGCCTTCTCGATCCGCCGCAGGAACTCGTCGGCCATGCGGGTGGTGGAGAGCGAGCCCCCCAGGTCCGCGGTCCGGCACCCGTCGGTGATGGCACCGTTCACCGCCTCCTCGACGAGGGCAGCCTCGGCCGGCAGGCCGAGCGAGTGTCGCAGCAGCATCGCGGCCGAGAGGACGGTCCCGGCCGGGTTGGCGATGCCCTTGCCGGCGATGTCCGGGGCCGAGCCGTGGATGGGCTCGTAGAGCCCGGGGCCGCCGTCCCCCAGCGAGGCCGAGGGCAGCATCCCCATCGAGCCGGCCAGCACAGCCGCCTCGTCGGTGAGGATGTCGCCGAACATGTTCTCGGTCACCAGCACGTCGAAGCTGGCCGGGCTGGTGACGAGCCGCATGGCGGCGGTGTCCACCAGCATGTGGTCGAGCGCCACCTCCGGCTGCTCCTTCCCGATTGCGGTGGCGATCTGTCGCCACAGTCGCGAGGACTCGAGCACGTTGGCCTTGTCCACCGACGTCACCTTGCCGCGGCGGCCCTTCGCGAGCCGGAAGGCCAGCTCCACCACCCGGCGGACCTCGAAGTCCTGGTACTCGAGCGTGTCCACCGCCCGCTCGTGCCCGTCCTTGCGGTCGCGCCCCTTGGGCTGGCCGAAGTAGAGGCCGCCGGTGAGCTCCCGGATCACCAGGATGTCCACGCCCCGCAGCCGATCCGGCTTGAGGGGCGAGGCGTCGACCAGGCTCGGGTGGACCCGCACCGGGCGCAGGTTGGCGAAGACCCCGAGCCCCTTGCGCAGCGCCAGGAGCCCCTGCTCCGGCCGGACCTTGGCCTGCGGGTCGTCCCACTTCGGCCCGCCCACCGCCCCGAGCAGGACCGCGTCCGACGCCTTGCAGTCGGCCATCACCGCGTCGGTGAGGGCGGTGCCGTGGCGGTCGATGGAGCAGCCTCCCATGAGCCGCTCGGCGAACTCGAACTGGTGCCCGAACTTACGGGCCACCACCTGCAGCACCCGCACCGCCTCGGCCGTCACCTCGGGCCCGATGCCGTCTCCCGGCAGCGTGACGATGCGAGCCTTCACGGCTCCCTCCCGGGGGGCGGCTCCTCGGCCTTGTCGGCCAGGGTCAGCCCGTACTCGATGGCGTCGACGAGCGCCCGCCAGCTGGCCTCGATGATGTTGGTGCTCGCCCCCACCGTGCTCCAGCGCTTCGTGCCGCGCTGGGTGTCGATGAGGACCCGGGTGGTCGCCGCGGTGCCCTCGCTGCCGTCGAGGATCCGCACCTTGTAGTCGGCCAGGTGGAGCTCGGAGACCCCGGGGAAGTGCGGCAGCAGCGCCTTGCGGAGCGCAGCGTCCAGGGCGTTGACCGGGCCGTCGCCCTCGGCCGCGGTGTGCAGGAGCTCGCCGTCCACCCGAACCTTGACCATGGCCTCCGAGAAGATGCCGCGCCCGGTGCGGTGCTCGACGTTGACCAG
>Ga0079037_100001355_pt1 | contig 12678 bp, 9 predicted proteins | sample Mud3Dept4metaG_FD_71479 | JGI IMG/M metagenome (GOLD analysis project Ga0079037, IMG submission 71479) | Freshwater wetland microbial communities from Ohio, USA, analyzing the effect of biotic and abiotic controls - Mud 3 Core 4 Depth 4 metaG | ecosystem: Environmental > Aquatic > Freshwater >... | reverse complement strand
GAGGAGGAGCTGCTCTACAGCATGTCGGCCGACGGGAAGCGGAGGTTCATCCACCCGACCGTCCGTCGCGGACGCTTCTGGAAGATCCGCCGGGGGATCGCCTACGGCCTCTTCGTGCTCTTCTTCGCGCTCCCGGTCATCCCCGTGGGCGGCTATCCGGCAGTCTTCTTCAACCTGTCGGACGGCCAGTCCCACATCTTCGGGCTGACCTTTCACCCGACGGACAACCTGATCCTCGCGGCCTTCGGCCTCGGGGTCATCGTGATGGTCTTCTTCGTCGGCTCCACGTTCGGCCGGATGTGGTGCGGCTACGCCTGCCCCCAGACGGTCTACCTCGAGTTCCTCTTCCGCCCGATCGAAGCGCTCCTCGAGGGCGGGCCGGTGAACCAGACGAAGCTGAACTCCGCCCCCTGGAGCGCGCGGAAGCTCGGAATCAAGACGGCGAAGTGGGCGATCTGGACGGTCGTCGCCCTCGCGATGGCCATGACCTTCGTCGCCTACTTCGTCGGTTGGGGGCCGCTCCTTCGCGGCCTCGCGGCCAGCCCGCTTTCGATGAAGGGGGCCATCTTCGCCATCGCCGCCGTCGCGATCCTGATCCTCTTCGACTTCGGCTGGTTCCGCGACCAGATGTGCACGGTGGCGTGCCCCTACGGCCGGCTCCAGAACGTGATGGCCGACGCCGACACGATCCTCGTCGCCTACGACGAGAAGCGGGGCGAGCCGAAGGCGCGCGAGAGGGACCGGGTGGCGGGCATCCTCTGGGGCGACTGCATCGACTGCAAGAGCTGCGTCGCGAGCTGTCCCACGGGAACCGACATCCGCCGCGGGCTCCAGCCGGAGTGCATCGGGAGCGCCCAGTGCATCGACGCCTGCGACGTCGTCATGCTGCGGGTCGGCAAGCCGATCGGGCTGATCAAGTACACGTCCGCGCGCGAGCAGCAGGGAGGCGTCCGCCGGATCCTCCGGCCGCGGACGATCGCCTATCTTGCGCTCCTCCTCGTGTCGTGGGGTGCCTTCGGGGCCCTCGTCCTGACGCGCGGCGACGCCTGGATCGAGATCCTCCGGACCGGGCGCGAGGCGTACCGTCTCCTCCCGACGGGCGAGGTCGCCAACCAGCTGCGCCTCCGGATCAAGAACCGGCGGCCGGACATGCAGTCGTTCACGATCGAGATCGTGAGTCCGAAGGGCGCTCATCTCGTCGTGAGCGAGTCGCCGGTCGTCGTGAAGCCGCAGGAGCTCGTGACCGTCGACGTCGTCACGTCCGTCTCCCCGGGGGTGTTCCAGGAGGGGCAGATCCCGGCGCGGTACCGGATCCGCTCCGACCGGGGTTTCCAGAAGGAGATCGAGTTCCTTCTCCTCGGCCCCTACGGAACCGGAGGCGCGACGCCATGAGCGTCCGCCGCTTCGTCTCCGAGTACCGCTGGCCGCTCTACCTGAGCGGCCTCCTCGCGATGCCGATCCTGGCGTCGGGGGTCCTCGTCTATGTCGCCACGCGGCCGGACTCCCCGCGGCCGATGAAGGGGTACTACGAGAAGGCCCAGAGCTGGGACGCGGACGAGGCCGTCGAGGCGGCGAGCCGCCAGCTCGGCTGGACGGTCCGCTACGAGGTGGCTCCCGGGGTTCCGCACGTCGCCGGCATGCCCCGCCCGGTCGACGTCCGGATCGAGGAGCGCGACGGGAAGGGGGTGGCCGGACTCTCCGGCCGCCTCTTCGTCATCCGCCCTTCGGACCCGCGCCTCGGCCAGACGGCGGCGCTCACGGGGCTGCCGCAGGAGCCGGGCAGCTACCGGGCCCTCGTCCGGCTCGACCGGCCGGGGACGTGGGAGTTCCGCGTCGACCTGACGCGGGAGTCGCTCCGGTTCGTCCACGGGGCGCGCGTCGCAGTCCGGGAGGATGCGCCGGGGACGGGAGAGGCGGCGCCGTGACCCGCCTTCGGGACGGCCGCCTCCTGCGTTCCGCCCCGCCGGCGTGCGCGCACTGCGGCCTCGCGGTGCCGGAGAGCCTGGTCCGCCAGGGCGAGGCCAACCAGTTCTGCTGCGCCGGCTGCCGCCAGGTGCACGCGCTCATCCGGGAGTGGGGCTGCGACCAGTACTACCGGCTCGTCGAGCAGCAGGGGGGGACGCTCGAGCCGGCGAAGGTCACCGGACGCGATTTCACCGATTTCGACCATCCCGGCCTTCAGGCGGAAGCGACCGAGGGGGTGGCGGGCGGCCGCTGCCGGACCCGGCTCTACCTCGAGGGGGTCCATTGCGCGGCCTGCGTCTGGCTCGTCGAGAAGCTGCCGTCGGCGGTGCCGGGCGTCGCCGAGGTCCGCCTCAACCTCGGAAGCGCCGTCGCCGAGGTGACGTGGGAGCCTTCGAAGACCCGCCTCTCCGAGATCGGCCGCGCGCTCGACCGGCTCGGGTACACGCCCCACGTCCACCGCGCGAACCGCGTGCAGGAGGCACGCCGGACGGAGGACCGGGCGTCGCTCGTCCGGCTCGGCGTGGCCACGGCCTGCGCGATGAACCTCATGTTCCTCCACGGGGCTCTCTACGCGGGGGAGTCCTCGGGGATGGCGACGCCGTACGAGACCTTCTTCCGCTGGCTCTCGCTCGCGGTCTCGTTCCCCGTCCTCGTCTTCTCCGCGCGCCCCTTTTTCCAGACGGCCCTTTCGGGACTGCGCCACCGGGTCGTCCACATCGACCTCCCCGTGGCGGTCGCCCTCGCGGTCACGTTCGCGAGCAGCGCCTGGAACACGGTGAAGGGGAGCGGCCCCATCTACTTCGACTCTCTGGCCATGCTCGTGGCCGCCCTCCTCGGCGCCCGGCAGGCGCAGCGCGGCGCCCAGCGGGCCGCCCTCGAGCGGGCCGACAGCCTCCGGGGAGCCGCGTTCATCGAGTTCGCGCGGCGTCTGGAGGGAGAGGGCGCCGGCGTGTCCGCAGTCGAGGTCCCCGTCTCGGCGCTCGAGCCGGGCGACCGCGTCGAAGTCCGCTCGGGCGAGCTGCTCCCGGTCGACGGGATCGTCCTCTCGGGCCGCTCCTCCCTCGACAACGCCGTCCTGACCGGAGAGTCGGGCCCTGTCCCCGTCCGCGAAGGGGACGCGGTCAGCGCCGGTGCCACGAACCTCGGGGCCCGGCTCGTCGTCCGGGTCGAGGCCGCGGGCGAGCGGACGCGCGTCGGCGCCCTCCTCGAGATCGTCCAGCAGGCCCTGGCGCACCGTCCTCCGCTCCTCCAGCTGACCGACCGTGTCGCACGCCGCTTCGTCCAGGCGCTCCTCGTCCTCGCGGCCGTCACGGGAGCGGCCTGGCTCCACCGGAGCCCGGCCGTGGCCGCCGAGCGCGTCGTGGCCCTCCTTGTCGTCGCCTGTCCGTGCGCCCTCGGCCTCTCCGTCCCGCTCGCGGTCTCGGTCGCCCTGATGCGCGCGGCGCGGGCCGGGATCTTCGTCAAGAACCCGGACGCCCTCGAGCGCCTGCGGCACGTCCACACGCTCTTTCTCGACAAGACCGGCACGCTGACGGAAGGAAAGGCGACCGTCACCCGTTGGGCGGGCGACGAGGGCTCTCTCGAGCTCGCGGGCGCCATCGAGGAGGAGTCGTCCCACGCCGTGGCGCGGGCGTTCCGCCTCGCGCTCGGGCGGCCGGTCCGCGTCGTCCGGGACGTGGCGGACGTGCGGGAGATCCCCGGGAAGGGGATCACGGGGCGGCTCGGCGGCCGCACGGTGAGCGTCGGCAACCGGGCGCTCGTCGACGCGGCCGGTGCCTCGGTCCCCGCCCCTCTCGCCGCCCACGCCGAAGCGCTCACGGCCGACGGCCTGAGCCCGGTCTACGTGGCCGTGGACGGGCGCGTGGCGGGCGTCGGCGGCGTCGGCGACCCGCTCCGCCCCGACGCGGCGGCGACCGTTTCGGCGCTTCGCCGCCTCGGCATCTGCGTCCGGATCCTCTCGGGCGACGACCGGGAGGTCGTCGCCCGGGTCGCCGCGCAGCTGGGAATCCCCGAAGGAGATGCGCTCGGAGGGCTGTCCCCGGAGGCCAAGCGCGACGTCCTCGCCTCGCTCGCACCGAGGAGGCAACGGGGCGGCTCGGTCGTGATGGTGGGCGACGGCGTGAACGACGCCGCCGCCCTCGCGCTCGCCGACGTCGGGGTCGCCGTCCACGGCGGCACGGGAGCGTCGATCGTCGCGGCCGACGTCGTCTTCACCCGGGAGGGAGTCGCGCCCCTGCTCGACCTCCTCGTCGGGGCGCGCCGCGTGCGGGCCGTCGTCGCCCGAAACCTCGGCTTCTCTCTCGTCTACAACGTGGCGGCCTCGGCGGCGGCCGTCGCCGGCCTCGTCGGGCCCCTCTTCGCGGCCGTGCTGATGCCGGTCTCGTCCCTGACCGTGGTCCTCTCTTCGTCGCTGGCGCGGACGTTCGGACGCGTCCCCGGCGCGGGCGCGGCGGCGAGGACGGAGGCGTAGGTGGAGACGATCTTCGTCCTCCTCCCCCTGGCGCTCCTCATCGCGGGGATCGCCCTGGCCCTCTTCGTCTGGGCCGCGCGGTCGGGACAGTTCGACGACCTGGAAACCCCCGCCGTCCGGATCCTCTTCGACGACGAGGAGCCTCGCCCGGCGGAACCGGAATTCCTTCCCCCGAAGCCTCCCGAGACGGCGGAGGACGCCCCGACAAGGAGGGATCCCAAATGAGCCGACGAAAGACGTCCGTCCGCATCCTGGCCCTCGTCGTGGGGTTGGTCGTGACGGGCTCCCTCGCGTACGGGCTGAGCAACGCGCGCAAGGGGTACGAGCCCCGCCAGCCGATCCTCTTCAGGCACACCCGGATGGCGGGAGACCCCGTCTGGGCGAGGAACGAGAAGGGCGAGATGGTGAACACGGGGGGCTTCGGCATCCCCTGCGTCTACTGCCACACGATGCCCTACAAGGGGCGCCACTCGACGGTCCCCTCCACGGTCGTCTGCATGAACTGTCACGGCACCGTGGGCCTGAGCAAGGAGTGGGTCCTGAAGATGAAGGAGTACTGGGACCGGGGCGAGCCGATCCCGTGGGTGAAGGTTCACGACCTCCCGGACTTCGTCTACTACGACCACTCGGCCCACCTGAACGCCCGCAACGAGAAGGGCGAGCTGAAGCTGCCGGTCAAGGACGCCGAGGGGAGGCCGATGGTGGTCTGCGAGAACTGCCACGGCAGAGTCGCGCAGATGGAGATCGTCCGCGTGACGACGCCTTTCAACATGCAGTGGTGCCTCGACTGCCACCGGAAGCCCGAGATGAAGGCCTCCACCGACTGCGTCACCTGTCACCGGTAGAGGGGGATGACGATGAAACGGAACGAGACGAGCCCGCACCCGGAAGCCCTCGAGGTCGACCGCCGGGAGTTCCTGCGGGTGGGCGGGGCGCTCGCAGCGGCGGGGGCGCTCGCCAGCGCCGGGTGCCGTCAGCCCCAGGAAGCGACGGTTCCCTTCCACGACATGTCCGAGAAGCTGGTCGACGGACAGGGGCAGCCCCGGTTCTTCGCCAGCGTACTGGACGGCTCGCCGGTCCTCCTTCGCACGCGGGAAGGGCGCCCCATCCTCGTGGCTCCGAGCCCGGACGACGCGAGCGGGCGCGGCACCACGCTGCGCCACCACGCGGCCCTGATGGATCTCTACGACCCGGACCGGGCGCCGGGACCGGTGTGGGTCCGCCGCGGGAAGGGCGCGCCCGTGGCGAGCGCCTGGACGGTGGTCACCTCCGAGGTCGTCCCGCGGCTCGCGAAGGGATCGGCGGTCCTCCTGACCGGCCCGGTGTCGAGCCCGTCGCTGAAAGCGGCGATCGCCGAGATCTCGGCGAAGACCGGCCTCGTTCATGTCGCGTACGCGCCGCTCGAGTCCGACGCCGTCGCGACGGCGTGGCTCCGCGCGTTCGGGGACGCCCGCGTCCCCCGCCCGCGCCTCGACAAGGCCGACCTCGTCGTCGGCTTCGGGGCCGAGTTCCTCGACGACCCCTCGGACGGCCTCGAACGCGACTTCGCCCTTCGGCGCGCGCCGGGCGGCGGCGCCCCGATGAGCCGCTTCATCCAGCTCGAAGGGCGCCTCACCCTCACGGGTGCGAACGCCGACCGGCGGATCCGGGTCCGCGACTCCGAGCTGGCGTCCGTGGCGGCGGCCGTCGCGCATGCCGTCGTGATCGGCCAGAGGGCGGGGCCGCTGGCGAACGACGCCGAGGTCGCGAAGGCTCTCGCGCCCTTCGCCCCGGAGGTCGTCGCGAAGCGGGCGGGGATCGACCCCTCGGTCCTCACGGGCCTCGCGGCCGAGCTGGCCAAGGCCCGCGGCCGGGCGGTCGTCCTGGCCGGCGGAACGGCGAGCGCGTCGCCGTCCGGCGAGACCCTCGAAATGGCGACCCTCCTCCTGAACCTCTCGATCGACGCCTTCGGCGCCGGCCTCTTCGACGAGGCGGCGGCGGAGGCGCCCCGCGCCGGCGGCGCCCGGGCGCTCGCGGCGCTCGCCGATGACCTGAGGGCGGGAAAGGTCGCGACGCTGATCGTGGCGGGCGCCAACCCGGTCTACGACGCGCCCGCCTCGGTCCGGTTCGCAGAGGCCCTCGCGAAGGTGTCGTTCGTCGTTTCGCTGAACGATCGGGTGGACGAAACGGCGGCGCTCGCCGACTTCCTCGCCCCGGCGAGCCATCCGTTCGAGAGCTGGGGCGATGAAGCGCTCCCGCGCGGTCTGTTCGCCGTCCAGCAGCCGGCCATCCAGCCGCTGTACGACACGAAGGGTCTCCTCGACCTCCTCGTGGCGTGGGGCGCGGCGGCCGGTGTGCCGGGTGCCGTGGCCGCTGCCGTCGCCGCGACCGCTCCGGCGCCCGGGGCCGCGCCGGGCGCGCCCGCCCCGAACCCGAACCCGGGGTGGCACTACCTCCGGGCGCACTGGGGCCGGACGCTTCTCGGCCGGGAGCCGGGGACGCCGGCGTTCGAGGCGGCCTGGAACGCCGTGCTGCGCGACGGGTACCTCCAGGGGCCGGCCCCGGCGGCCGCGCCGCCGCGCCGGCTCGCGGTTCCGGCCCTCGCGCTCCTCGGGTCCCTTCCGGAGGCTCCGGCCGGCCTCGAGCTGCAGCTCTACCCGCACTTCGCCCTCCGGGACGGGCGCGGGGCCAACAACGGCTGGCTGCAGGAGTTCCCCGATCCCGTCACCCGGATCTCGTGGGGAGGCGCCGTCTCGATCGCCCCGCGTCGCTTCGACGAGATGAAGCTCGCCAACGGGGACCTCGTCGAGGTGAAGGCCGGCGAGGCGACGCTCATCGCTCCGGCGTACCGGCACGCGGGGATGCACCACGACCAGGTCGCGATCCCTCTGGGCCTCGGCCGGTCGGCGTGCGGCGTGATCGGGAACGGCATCGGCCCGAACGCCTTCCCCCTGCGTGCGATCTCCGGCGGGCGGACGGTCTCCGCCGGAATCCCCGTGACGGTCCGACGCGTCACCGGCCGCGAGGAGCTCGCCTTCGCGCAGGGCTCCGACGTGATCGACCGGGACCGGCGGCCCCTCGTCCCCGCCACGACCCTGACCGCGTTCGAGAAGGACGCGAAGGCCGGGACGGAGCAGGCGAAGGGCGGCCCCTCGGCGTGGCCGGAGCACAAGTTCCCGGACGCGCGGTGGGCCATGGCGATCGACCTTTCGAAGTGCAACGGCTGCGGCAAGTGCGTGATCGGGTGCCAGGCCGAGAACAACATCCCCGTCGTGGGCCGCCGGGGAGTCCTCGACCGCCGGGAAATGTCGTGGATCCGGATCGACCGGTACTACGACGCCCCGAAGAAGGACGGCCGGTGGGGCGCGGAGGTCTGGGACGGCCCGCTCGCCGTCGTCGAGGAGCCGCAGACGCTCTTTACGCCGATGCTCTGCCAGCACTGTGAGAACGCGCCGTGCGAGACCGTCTGTCCGTTCGTGGCCACGATGCACAGCGAAGACGGCCTGAACCAGCAGATCTACAACCGCTGCGTCGGGACCCGGTACTGTGCGAACAACTGCCCGTTCAAGGTCCGGCGCTTCAACTTCTGGGAGTACTCGACGGCCAAGACGAGCGCCCTCTTCCGGGCCCTCGACCGGAGGATCGGGCGCTTCTCCGACCTGAACACGCGCGGCCTCATGCAGATGAAGAACAACCCGGAGGTGACGGTCCGCGGCCGCGGCGTCATGGAGAAGTGCTCGTTCTGCATCCAGCGGATCCGCGAGGCGCGAGCCGCCGCGACCCGGGCCGGCCGCAAGAAGGACCACTTCGCCGACGGAGTTGTCGTGCCGGCGTGCATGGAGGCGTGCCCGACCGGCGCGATCACCTTCGGCGACATCCACGCCCCCGGCTCCCGCGTGGCGGCCCTCGCCGCACACCCGCGGGCCATGAAGCTCCTCGAGGCGACCGGCGTGAAGCCCTCCATCTCCTACCTGACGAAGGTGCGCCATGACAAGGCTTGAGACGAGTCCCTACGCCACGGTGATGGACGACGGACAGCTCACGGGCCATCCGATCGTCCTGGCGGGGAAGGGCCCTTACGGCGGCGACCTCGAGGTCGACGAGCCGCTCGTCACGGGCGGCAAGACCTGGGCCGAAGTCGACCGCGACATCTGCATGCACACGGAGCAGTTTCCGACGAAGCGGTGGTGGATGGCGTTCGCGGTCGCCGCCACGGCGCTCGCGATCGGCACCTTCGCGATGCTGATGCTCTTCTACTCCGGCATGGGGATCCTCGGGATCAACAGGCCGGTGGGGTGGGGCTCCTTCATCATCAACTTCGTCTTCTGGATCGGCATCGGCCACGCCGGGACGCTGATCTCGGCGGTCCTCTACCTCTTCCGGCAGCAGTGGCGGACGGGGATCAACCGCGCGGCCGAGGCGATGACGCTCTTCGCCGTCGCCTGCGCCGGGATCTTCCCGATCATCCACCTCGGGCGCCCCTGGTTCGCCTACTGGCTCGTCCCCTACCCGAACGCCCGGGGCCCGCTCTGGGTGAACTTCAACTCGCCCCTCGCGTGGGACATCTTCGCGATCTCCACGTACGGGCTCGTTTCGCTCGCGTTCTGGTACATCGGGCTCCTGCCCGACCTCGCCACCGTCCGCGACCGGGCGACCCACCCGTGGCGGAAGAAGATCTACAACGCGATGAGCTTCGGATGGACGGGGTCGCACCGCGCCTGGCGGCACTACGAGTCGGCGTACATGATCCTCGCGGCCTTCGCCACGCCGCTCGTCTTCTCGGTCCACACGATCGTGTCTTTCGACTTCGCGACGTCGATCCTCCCGGGCTGGCACACGACGATCTTCCCGCCCTACTTCGTCATCGGGGCCATCTTCTCGGGCTTCGCGATGGTCATCACGCTCATGACCTTCATGCGCGGCTACTTCGGCCTCACGAACTACATCACGACGAACCACATGGAGGCGATGGCGAAGATTCTGATGCTGACGGGCCTGCTCGTCGGCTTCGCCTACTCGACCGAGTTCTTCATGGCCTGGTACTCGGGGAGCGAGTGGGAGGGCTTCGTCTTCAAGAACCGGGCGTTCGGCCCGTACGGGTGGGCCTACGCGATCATGTTCACCTGCAACGCGATCGTGCCGCAGATCTTCTGGTGGAAGAAGATGCGGCGCCACGCGTGGGTCCTCTTCGTCGTGTCGATCCTCGTGAACGTCGGGATGTGGTTCGAGCGCTACGTCATCGTCGTCACGTCGCTCCACCGCGACTTTCTCCCGTCCTCCTGGGGGATGTACGCGCTGACCCGGTGGGACTACATGATCCTGCTCGGCTCCTTCGGGCTCTTCTTCACCCTGTTCCTGCTCTTCGTCCGGGTCCTCCCGGTCATCGCGATCTCCGAGGTCAAGGGGGTCATGGACCCGAAGGTGGCGAGGAGCGCCCCGACCGACGCCGCACCGGCGGCGGGGACGAGGAGGTGAGCGCCATGATGCCCACTTCGACGAAAGGAATCCTCGGCCACTTCTGCGGGCCCGACGAGGCCCTCGCCGCCGCGGCGAAGGTGCGGGACGCGGGATGGAAGCACTTCGACTTCCTGACCCCCTTTCCGATCCACGGGATGGAGGAGGCGATGGGACAGAAGCGCTCCTGGATTCCGTACGTGACGGCGCTCCTCGCCCTCGGCGGGATCCTCTTCGCGCAGGGCCTTCAGAACTACGTGATGGTCTTCGACTGGCCGATGAACTTCGGAGGCAAGCCGCACGCGTCCTGGCCCGCCTTCATCCCGATCACGTTCGAGGCGATGGTCTTCTGGGCCGCCCTCGGGACGGCCCTCGTGGCCATCATCGCCGGCAAGAAGGACACGGTCCCGCAGCCGCCGCCGATGGTCATCGAGACCGGCGCCACGGTCGACCGCTTCGTGGTCTGGATCTCCGCGACGGACCCGAAGTGGAATCCCGACGAGGCCCTCGCCTTCCTGAAGTCGATCGGGGCACAAGGCGTCCGCCTGGTGGACGCCGAAGGAGGGGCCCATGCGTAGCTTCCGCGCCGTCGCGCTCTCCGGCGCTTTCGCCCTTCTCGTCTCGGGATGCGACCTCGGCCTTCCGGCGGGGCGGACACCCCACCGGGAGGGGAACTTCCTCGACATGAACGACCAGCCGAAGCTCAAGCCGCAGCGCCGCGACATCTTCGGGTCCCGGCCGACCGGCATGATGGAGCCGCAGGCCGGAAGCGTCGCGAAGGGAGACGCGCCCTATCCCTACGCCCAGAGCGAGGCGGACCGGGCGGGCGCCGAGCTGAAGAACCCGCTCCCGGAGGCGCCGGACGTCCTGGACCACGGCAAGTTCGTCTGGGAGCACGTCTGCATCACCTGCCACGGACCGAACGCGGCGGGAGACGGTCACCTGACGGCGCTCTTCCCGAAGCCGCCGAGCCTGATGACCCGGAAGGTCCGGGACTGGCCGGACGGCCAGATCTTCCACCGCCCGATGCGCGGCCAGAACTCGATGCCGAGCCACGCCCGCCAGGTCGACACGAACGACATCTGGTCGGTCGTCCGCTACATCCGCAAGATGCAGAGCGAGCAGCCCGTCGCCCCGCCGCCTCCGGTGCAGGCCGCCGCCGTCCCAGGGGGGAAGTCATGAGCCACGCCTCGGACCACGGCCACGCCCTTCCCGCAGTTCCGGAGCGCCTGGCCATTCCCGGCGTCGTCCGGATCCTCTCGATCCTCGTCGTCGCGGCCGGGGCCGCGGCGTTCGCCTGGGCCCTCTCGGCCGGGCAGGCGGCCCTCGCCTGGAGCTCGTACCTGATCGGCGTCTTCTTCGCCCTCGGCCTCGGCGTCTTCGGCGTCGCCTGGATCTCGATCCTCTACCTCTCCCGGGGCGTCTGGGGCGTGACCATGCGCCGGGTCCCGGAGGCGATGACCGCCTGGCTCGCTCCGGGAGGCCTCCTGACGCTCGCCGTCGGCCTCGGGGCGGGGACGCTCTACCACTGGTCTCACCCCGAGGCCGTCGCCGCGGACGCCCTTCTGACCCACAAGGCGCCGTTCCTGAACATGACGATGTTCTACGTCTTCCTGGCCGTGAGCCTCGTCCTCTGGGTGGCGTTCGCGGCCGCGCTCGTGGGCGCCTCGCGGCGGCAGGACCGGGAGGGCGGGGTGACCCTCACGGCCCGCAGTCACACGCTGTCGGCGGTCTTCCTTCTCGTCTTCGCCCTGACGATCAGCGTCGTCAGCTTCTATCTCCTCCTCTCTCTCGAAGCGCACTGGTTCTCGACGATGTTCGCGGTTCTCGTCTTCACGGACGTCGTCCAGACGGGCCTCGCCTTCGTCGCGGTCGTCGCCGGCCCGCTCGTTCTCGGCGGGGTGCTGAAGGGGTTCGTGAACGAGAACCACCTCCACAGCCTCGGCAAGATGCTCTTCGCGGCGACGGGCTTCTGGGCCTACATCTACTTCTGCCAGTACATGCTGATCTGGTACGCAAACCTGCCGGAGGAGACCGTCTACTTCCTCAAGCGCTCCGCAAACGGCTGGCTCCCGTACTTCCTCCTCCTCCCGGCCCTCAAGTTCCTCGTGCCGTTCCTCCTCCTCGTCCCGAGGGAGGCCAAGCGGCAGCCGAGGCGCCTCGTCCCCGTGGCCCTCCTGATCCTCTTCGCGCAGTTCTGGGAGCTCTACCTGATGGTCGGCCCGGCGGTCGGCCACGGCGCCGAGGCCGCTCACGCCCATCTGCCGGTCGTCGAGCTGGCGGTGACGCTGGGCTTCGTCGGTCTCTTCACGCTCGTCTTCGGATGGGCGCTCTCCCGCCACGGAGCGGTTCCCCTCAAGGACCCGAGCCTGGCGGAGTGCCTCGACTATCACTCGTGATCCGGCCCGCGGCGGGAGGGGCCGGCCCCTCCCGCCGCGCTAGCATGATCCGATGATCCGTCCCCGCCTCCTCCTTGCGGCCGCCGGTCTCGGCGCGCTCCTCGCGGCGTCCGCTTGCCGCGAACGGAGGACGGGGCCGGTCGAGCGCGGCGACGCGGCGCCCGCCTTCGCGCTCCCGGGGCTCACGGGCGAGGTGATCCGCTTCCCGGAAGGGTTCGCCGGAAGGCGCGGCGTGGTCCTCCGCTTCTGGTCCGCCACGTGTTCCGTCTGCGAGGAGCGGCTGAAAGAGCTCGACCCCGCCGCCCGCCGGCTCGCATCCTCGGGGGTCTCGTTTGTCGCCATCAACGTCGGACAGGACAGGGCGACGGTGGAGCGAATCGCGCGGCGATTGGGCCTCGGCTACCCGCTCCT
>Ga0079037_100001354_pt1 | contig 12681 bp, 5 predicted proteins | sample Mud3Dept4metaG_FD_71479 | JGI IMG/M metagenome (GOLD analysis project Ga0079037, IMG submission 71479) | Freshwater wetland microbial communities from Ohio, USA, analyzing the effect of biotic and abiotic controls - Mud 3 Core 4 Depth 4 metaG | ecosystem: Environmental > Aquatic > Freshwater >... | reverse complement strand
ATACGGAATGGTAGGACTTGCCAAAACCTATGACTTGCAGGATAAGAATAATCCGGATCTGGCAAAGATTCTGGATGAGCTCAAATGGGGGAATCTTTATTTCACAAAGATGCAGGAACCTGATGGTTATATTATGAATTTTGTTGGGGGCGACGTAAAGAAACATTCCGACAGTAACAGATGGACAAACAGCGAAATTGAAGCAGAGGGTGGCGAACTTGCTTTTGTAAAACCTAACACGGGAAGATCTTCGCAGGACATGTTGATATTCGGATCAAAAGACGACAGAGTTATCCGGACAGACCCTGCCGGCCTGGTAGCACAATATAATTTTGTTACATCGGAAGCTATATTGGCAAGAATTACTAAAGAACAGGACCCGGAATATTCAAAAAAATGCCTTGATGCTGCAATCAGATGTTTTGAATGGTGTTCTAAGGAAAATAAAAGAATAAATTCCGGTTCAATAGGTTCTTCTATTCAGGCTTCAATTGAGTTGTATAAAACAACCAGACAGAAAATTTACAGGAATTTTGCAGTGGGAAAGGCTGCTGAATTAAAGAAACTTCAGGTTGAAAAACAGGAAAGCGGTGTCGGAGGATTCTTTCTCACTTCATCAACAAATCCCGAACCTTATAAGCAAATTTCGGAAGGTTGCCTGAATTTTATTTCGCTGTGCGATCTGATTTCAGCCTTCCCTAAACATAAAGATGTAAAAATCTGGAAGGGAATGGTATCAAATTATGCAAATAACTATCTGACATTCATGTCACAGAAGAATAGTTTCGGGATAGTGCCTTATGGTCTGTTTTCAAAACAGGATCCGGGAGGAAACAGGAAAATCGGAAATTACTGGTACCGGTATTTCATGCATCCTGAACTTAGCTGGTGGGTTGGAATAAATGCCAATCTGGCATCTGCAGGAGTCGGTTTGATGAAAGCTGCAAATGTATTGAACGATCTCCAACTGAAAGCAGTTGCTCAGAAACAACTTGACTGGATCATTGGGCGGAATCCGTTCAACAGTTCAACCATAATATCCGTAGGTTATAATCAGCCGATCCAGATGGTAGGGAGTGAATTCAAGCCATATACACCCTTGATTCCCGGAGCAGTAATGAACGGACTTGGCGGTGACAAGGATGATCAACCATATCTTATCACAAGAAACAATTATCAGCAATCGGAGTATTGGACGCCTATGGTGGCATATACATTATGGTTGATGGCAGAAATCTCAAAAGAATAAGTATTATATCTGATTGACGTTTTTAACTTAAACTTACATATACTGATATTGTAACATTTTTCATCGCAGCTATTAATCAAATTTGAACATACTTATATCTGCAATCTTAAGTCATTGTATATCAGATATATAAGGTATATGTGATTATATGAAGGTGCTTTAGATAATAATCTGGTTTTTTGAAAATTTTTATTTTCTTTAAGTATAGTATTGATTATTAGTTTTAACTAACCATTTATTACCTGTCCTATGAAAAACAAACAAGAAATATTTTCGCGAAGAAAATGTTTTTCTCTTTTTGCAAGATCATTGTTATTTGGGATATTTCTTTTCACCCGGGTAAGTATTTTTGCACAAGACAGAACTATTTCAGGTACCGTTACGGGGCTAAATAATGAACCGATTATCGGAGCTACTGTGACTGTACAGGGAACTACATTGGGTATTCTTACGGATCTGGATGGAAAATTTACTTTATCTATCCCTGAATCGGCAAGGACCCTTGTGGTAAGTTTTGTAGGATATGACACAAAGGAGATTACAATCGGCAGCAGTAATGTATACACAATTGTTCTTACGGAAAGTGTTGTAGGCCTTGAAGAAGTAGTGGTGATAGCTTATGGTTCGCAGAACAGGATATCAGTTACCAGTGCTGTTACTTCGGTTACCTCTGATTTTCTTATCAAATCTCCCAACGCTTCAGTTTCGAACATTCTTGCCGGGCGTGTTACAGGATTATCAGCAGTTCAATACAGCGGACGTCCGGGCGGAGAGGATCCGGAACTATATGTACGTGGGGTTGGCTCTCTTACCTCATCAGCTTCAACTCCGTTAATGCTGGTTGATGGTGTGGAAAGATCCTTCTCCCAGATGGATCCAAATGAAATAGAAAGTATCTCACTTTTAAAGGATGCATCTGCCACTGCAGTTTACGGTGTCAGAGGTGCAAACGGGGTTATTATCGTAACAACAAAGCGAGGTCTCGAAGGTGCTCCGAAAATAAGTATTACTGCTAGTTCTGGATTATCGGTACCGACCAGGGTGATCGAGACGGTCGATAGTTACGAATATGCCATAAAGCACAATGAAGCCCGTCTTAGTGACGATCCTGACGCAAAGTTGAAGTTTAACCAGCAGGCAATTAAAGAGTTTCAGAAGGGAGGCTCTTTGATTTATCCTAACACTGACTGGGTGGCTTATCTGGCAAAACCTTTTTCAATGCAATCCCAGGGGAATGTTAATATTACCGGAGGTACTAAGGTGGTCAAGTATTTTGCATCATTGGGGTACCTTAATCAAGACGGCATGTTCAAAAACTTCAACACGGAAGGCTCATATACTTTTGGATATAAAAGATATAACTACAGGATGAATATTGATGTGGATATGACTGAGTCGACAAAATTATCACTGACTATTGGAGGACGTAGCGAGAACCGCCAGGAACCTGCCAGTAAATTAGGTGATGAATATGTTTTCAGAGATCTCGTGTGGGCTGTCCCCTACTCGGGAATGATGTATGAAGGAAAGCGTATATTAATAGGTACCACCTACATCGATGCAGCAGATTTGAAAGATGGATTAGAAGCTGTGGGCTGGGGAACCGGCTATGCCAGATCACTGAAGCAAATAATGAACCTGGATCTTAGCCTGACACAAAAACTGAATTTTATTACAGAAGGTCTGGCCTGGAGGGTGAAGGTGTCATATGATAATAATTCAATGCATTCCAAGATCAGAGAAACTGATAAGCCAACTTATGAGCCTCTCTACAGGTGTGATGCCGTTTCAGGTGCCGCAGGTGACAGTACTATTGTGTTCAGGAGGAGCGGAGCTGATAATCTTCTCTCATTCAGTGAGACATCTTCATATGCACGGAACTGGTACCTTGAAAGCGCCTTTTCGTATGACCGCAGCTTTGGATCTCATCAGATTACGGGACTTTTACTTTATAATCAGAGTAAAAGATTTTACCCGGCTGTATATACTGATATACCGACAGGATATGTTGGAATAGCCGCAAGGGCTACATATAATTATAAACTTAAATACCTCCTTGATGTAAACCTCGGTTACAATGGTTCAGAGAACTTTGCTCCCGGTAAACGGTTTGGATTATTCCCGGCTGTATCAGCCGGATGGGTTCTGTCGGAGGAGAATTTTATAAAAGGTAAGATCGCCTTTCTCGATTACTTTAAATTAAGATACTCTTTTGGTGTTGTCGGGAACGACAGACAAGGCAACAATAGATTCCTTTATCTGCCTGATGGATGGGCACTTGCGACTGATGGTTACAGTTTTGGTACCATTATTCCTACAGATAAGATAGTTGCATCGGAACTGAAATTAGGAAATCCGGTTGTAACATGGGAGAAAGCACGGAAACAGAATTTAGGAATAGACCTGAAAGTGATAAAAGGAAAGTTGGGATTAACCGCGGACCTTTTCTATGAATACAGAAATAATATTCTCACAACCCGAAATACAATACCGAACATTCTCTGTATTGAACTGCCGGCTGTCAATATCGGAGAGGTTGAAAATAAAGGATATGAAGTGGAGTTGAAATGGAGAGATAAAGTGTTGAATTTTAATTATTATGTTAATACCAATATTTCATTTGCACGTAATAAAATACTCTTTATGGATGAGATACCTCCGGAAGAGCCTTATTTAATGCGTACCGGCAATAGTGTTAATGCACGTTTCGGTTATGTATTTGATGCTTTCTGGTCTGCAGAGGATCTGACACACCTTCAGGATTTCCCTGATCATAGTTATGCGGCAAAACCTGGCGATGTTAGATACAAGGATCTCAATAATGACAAAATAATTGATCAGAAAGACCAGGAAATCATCGGATTCCCGGACTATCCTGAATATACCTTCTCATTGTCTTACGGATTTGATTATAAAGGATTTGATATCAGCATGCTCTGGAGCGGTGTAACGAATGTCTCAAGAGAAATATCAGGTACGCTGCGTGCTCCTTTCGGAAATGTCGGGAACCGCGGATTGACAAGATGGCTGGCTGAGAACAGCTGGACACCTGAAACTGCCGGTTCTGCCATAGCTCCGCGTCTTACTTTTACTGGACAAAATAATAATACAAAAACATCCACATTATGGATAAGGGATGCTTCATATCTACGGTTGAAAAATGCTGAAATCGGATACAGTTTCAATCCTGCTTTGATTAAACGATGGGGAATTTCCAGGCTGAGGGTTTATGCCAATGGTTATGATCTGTTCACTTTTGATAAACTGAAGTATATCGATCCTGAAGCCAGCGGTGACGATCTTGATTATCCTATCATAAAGGTTTTTAATTTAGGACTTAATGCAACTTTTTAACAATTCCTGAAAACTTAAAATATGAAACGCATTTTAATTATAATTTCAATTTCAGCATTACTGATCATTCTCGGATGTGAAAAGTTAAAGATAGGTAATGCTTTCCTGGAAAAAGCCCCGGGAGTTGATGTTACTATAGATACTGTTTTCAGTGATCTGGAACATGCCGAACGTGTTCTCTGGGGAGCATACAGGACATTACGTTTCGGAATTACTGTCAAGTCTGGTTCTAATCCATTGGAGAGTAAACTGGGCAATGACCAGCTTGAAGATATTTCGGATCTCGCACATTCCAAAATTACCTACGGTGGTGCATATGTATTATACTACACAGGATCATACAATGCAGCAAGTGAAAACAGCAACGGTATGACCAAGTATCATTTAACTTTTGATCAGGGCTTTGCCGGGATCAGGAAGAGCTATATTTTTCTTCAGAACATAGACCGTGTTCCTGATGTGGATCCTGAATACAAAAAACAGCTTAAAGCGGAGGCGAGAATGATAATTGCTATGCATTATGCTGACATGTACCGTAATTACGGGGGTATGCCATGGATTAACAGAGCTTATAGTGCTGCCGATCCTATTGCGGATATTCCGCGGCTTACAGCCAGGGCTTTATGTGACTCTATTGTTGCTCTTTGTGACAAAGCAGCCGCGGATCTGCCCTGGAAGATTGAAAATCTTGAGGAATGGGATGGACGATTTACAAGGGCATCCGCAATGGGACTAAAAGCCCGGGTGCTGCTATTCGATGCCAGTCCGCTTTTTAACTCTGCAACACCTTACCTTGACAGCGAGGCTGCACAACAAAAACTTACATGGCACGGAGGTTATGATGCAAACCTCTGGAAAAGGGCAGCAGATGCCGCCCACAATTTAATTGCACAAGCAGAATCTACGGGTGATTATAAATTGTATCATAAAGATGGTAATAGCTTCAGGAAAGATTTCCAGGAGGCATATTATCAAAGAGGTATAAGCGAGGCACTTATTTCTGTGAGATACATGTTCCGGACGCCAACATCTACCGGACAGTATCAATTTTATCAGGCATCATGGGGTTATGGCTGCAGTCTGCCGACCCAGAATTATGTTGAGATGTTCCCTATGGCAAGCGGTAAACCTATTAAAGACCTGACATCAGGATATGATTCGACTAATCCATACATAAACAGGGATCCACGATTATATGAAACAGTTCTTACCAATGGTGATGCATTCCAGGGACGAACTGCAGAATTATACATTGGCGGAAGAGAACGCCTGACAATTTCACAGGCACGTGCCGGTACAGGTTATACTATAAGAAAATTCATGCTTGACCATAATACTGCAACAAGTCTTGGCTCAATCACACATTGGCCATATCTCCGGTTACCAGAAATATATCTGTCATACGCAGAAGCAATAAATGAATATAATAACGGACCTGATGACGAAGCATACAGGTGCGTCAATATTGTCAGAAAAAGAGTTGGCCTGGATGACTTGCCTGCCGGTCTGACAAAGGAAGAATTCCGTGAAAAAATCCTGACCGAAAGAGCTTGTGAATTCGGATGGGAGGAGGTAAGGTGGTTCGACCTTATCCGCTGGAAAAAGGAGGCTGATTTTAAGAAACGCCTTTATGGAATGAACATTTACCGGTCAACGACTACTCCTTATAAATATACTTATGAAAGATTTCTGCTGAGCCCTCGTCGTTATTGGGCTGATAACTGGTCAGCCAAATGGTATTTGAGTGCATTCGCTTCTAATGAGTTAAATAAAGGATACGGATTAATTCAAAATCCTGGATGGGAGTAATTAATTTATACAGTATCAATTATCAAAAATTTACATAATGAAAAAATATTCTATACAAAAACAATTGTACCTGTGGTTGATTTTGCTGCTGATTAATTATCCTGGTATAGCACAGCAAAAATTATTTACAGGAACAATAAATGATGAAAATGATAATCCCGTCAGGAATGCTCGGATCACCATTAAAGAACAGCCCGGAATGATAATTTTCACAGATGACAATGGTAAATTCAATATTCCTGGAGAAAAAGGACAGATTCTTGAAGTGATGACAAGGGATCAGCACTACAGATCACTAAGACTTGAAGAGGACCAGATAGTTTTATCCTTGAATAAAAACGATGCTTTGATTCCTGTTGGAAACAGACTGGAGCTTCGAAAAGAAGAATTGACATCAGCTATAGGAATTGTAAGGGCTGATGAACTTGTAAAAAGTTCAGTGATTAATCCTGCAAATTCACTTTATGGGAAGATACCCGGGTTAACAGTGCTGCAGAACGGTGGGACAAACTGGAATAATGACCCGGATATTTTTGTAAGAGGTGTTGAAACATTTGGCATTGGCAACTTCATCAATACTAATATTCTGACTTTGGTAGATGGATTTGAACGTCCTCTCTCTTCATTGTCGTTGGCTGAGATTGAAAGCGTTGCGGTGCTCAAAGATGCTGCCGCCCTTGCCGTGTTTGGCCTACGTGGTGCAAATGGAGTCTTGCTGGTTACAACTAAAAGAGGAACCGGTAATGGACTTTCAGTCGATGTAAATTATGAACATGGAATTACAAAAGCTTTCAGGTTACCGGAATTTTTGGATGCACACGGTTATGCGTCGGCAGTTAACCAGGCTCATGTGAATGATGGATTGGATCCACTCTATTCACAGGTGGAATTGGATAGATTTCAATCAGGCAGCTCTCCTTATTTATATCCTGATGTTAACTGGATAGATGAGAGTTTAAGGGATTTCGGATCTGGTAACAAGTTTAGCATTTCATTTCAGGAACAAGCCAATACTGTCAGGTATTTTGCAGTTTTAAATTACGATGAAGAACAAGGCTTGCTTGGACCTGTGAATGAAAACACCGGTTATAATACTCAGATAAGTGGAAATAAATTTAATTTCCGTGCAAACATTGATATGGACCTTACCAGATCAACCAAATTCACACTCAACCTTGCCGGAAATTTAGGAAACAGCTACAGACCAGGTACGGAGAATGATGAAACAGATATTTTTAAAGCAATCTATACCATTCCATCTGCCGCTTTTCCGGTAAAGACTTACAATGATGCATGGGGAGGAACATCTGCTTATGATAACAATCCGGTTGGCTTGATCTCAGCTTCGGGTTATTCTGAGAAAGGAAGAAGGGAACTGATGACCGATTTCTTATTGGAACGGAAACTGGATAACCTGATAAAAGGTCTGTCTGCAGGAGGATTTGTTTCATTTGATAAATCATTTGATTATCAGGACAGTTATTCTAGATTATTTCAATACGAACAGATTACTCCCATATTGGATCCGGTAACATATGCAATAACAGATACCGCAGAAACCTCTTTGGGAACCACCACTACTCTGGCTTTTAACAGCATTCCGGTAAGCCAGTGGAGACGTACAACATTTGGTGCAAACCTGAGACATTCAACAGACTGGGAGGATAATAAATTAAGTTCGATGCTGTTGTTGCAATCGGAAGAACTGATTAGAACAGGCAGGAATAATACCTTTAGACATCTGCTCGCTGCCGGAAATATTCATTATTCAAAAGCAGGAAAATATTTTGCCGATCTGGCAATGTCAATTAACGGCACAAATACTTTGCCGGAAGGCAGCAGGACCGGATTCTTTCCTGCTTTATCCTTAGCCTGGAAAATGTCTGATGAGGAATGGTTCAATGCGAATCAGATTTTTGATAATCTCAAACTCAGGGCTTCATGGGGATTGTCAGGAAATGATCAGGTTATACAGAATATAAATTTAAATGCTTTTACTCCCGGAGGGCCGTATTATTTCGGAGCAAATAATAACCCTACCGGCGGTTATAGTGAGGGAAGACTGGCTTCAAATCCATTAACCTACGAAACATCCTATAAATCCAATTTTGGCATCGACGCAAGTATGCTTGGGATGCTGGATTTGACTCTGGATCTGTTTTACAATAAAAGAAAAGGTATCCTTGTTGAAACCGCCGGTTCAGTTTCCAGAGTACTCGGAGTGGATCCTGCATTCAGCAGTTCAGGGATAGTTAATAATAAGGGCTTCGAACTCGGATTAAATATTTACGATAATAAAGGTGATTTTACATATCATTTAGACGGTCAACTATCCTATGCACGAAACCAGATTGTTGAAATGCTGGAAGAATACCGGCCGGAAGAATACCTCAAACGAACAGGTCAGAGGATCAACCAGTCATTTGGATTGGAAGCAACCGGTTTTTTCAGGGATGCGACTGAAATCGCTGACAGTCCGAAACAGACTTTTGCAATAATAATGCCGGGGGATATAAAGTATAAAGACCAGAATAATGATAAGACTATCAATGAATATGATGAAATTCCTATCGGTTACAGTACTCAGGTTCCCGAATTTTATTTCTCAGGCTTGGCTGGCTTAAAATACACTTTTGTTGGTATTGAAGCCTTTTTTCAGGGAACAGCTAACTATACAACTTATCTGAATACTATTGGAATTTTCTGGCCACTCATAGCAAATTCATCGATTTCTAACTATTCAGATGATTCATGGACGCCTGCTACCGCAAATACAGCCACTCTGCCAAGGCTCACCATGTCCGAAAATGCAAATAACTACAGACCAAACTCCATTTGGTTTGCTGATGCTTCATTTTTTAAACTGAGGTCACTGGAACTATATTTTGATCTTCCCTCAAAGATTATCTCAAAACTCAAGCTCGACAGAATGAAGGTATATGCAAGAGGAATGAACTTGTTTTCAATTGATAAAATTAAAATCGTTGATCCTGAAGCCACAGGGATTACATATCCAACAGTGTCTTCATACAATTTTGGAATTCAAATAGGATTTTAAACTATTCAAAAATGTTATTATGAAACTCATTTTTTTTAAAATCAATGACATGTATAAAAACAGATTCTTGAGATTTCAATTTTTATTGGATCGGTCTGAAATCAAAAATCCAAAAATATTACTAATGAGAACGGTTAAATTATTCCTTATTACAATAGTTTTGATCACGACACTCTGGAGTTGCGAGTTCCTGGATTATAATGAATTAGATCAGTATAACAAAGACCAGATGTTAATGGAATTCAGCCGGGTCAAGTCTCTACTGACCAATGTCTACAGCTATCTTCCGACTGATTTCAGCAGTGTTAACGGTGCGATGCGAGCTTCGGCATCCGATGATGCAGAGCATGTCTGGGAAGTGTCTGATATTCAAAAGTTCAACGATGGCAGCTGGAGCCCCCTGACGATTCTCGATGATCAGTGGAACAATATGTACTCGGGAATAAGAATTGCTAATTTCTTCCTTAAAGAAACTGATGGATTGACTTTTGACCTTATTAAATATAATGTTGATTACCCTGAGCTGATGAAGCAGTTCGCTTACTATCCTTATGAAGCAAGATTTCTGAGGGCATTCTATTATTTTGAGTTAATTAAAAGATATGGTAGTGTGCCTCTTATAACAACACTTCTCACACAGGAAGAAGCAGATAAGGTGACCCCGTCACCTTTTAATACTATTGTTGATTTCATTGTTTCAGAATGCGATACTGCGAGCAAGTATCTGCCGGTTGGATATTCTGGACTGCCTGCATCAGAAACGGGTCGCGCCACCAAAGGAGCCGCTATGGCATTGAAAGCACGAACACTGCTGTATGCAGCAAGCCCGTTTCATAATCCCACACCTGCAGTTAATGATCCCAAATGGATAGCTGCCGCAAAGGCATCAAAAGAACTTATTGACTTACTGGGATCAAATTATTTACCTCTTGAAGATTATTCAAAAATTGTGAATAACCTGACTTCAAAAGAATTGATCTTTGAGCGCAGACAGGGTGAAGACAGGGCTTTTGAGGAAGCAAATACTGCAATTGGCTTTGAAGGGGGAAATACAGGAACCTGTCCCACTCAAAATCTGGTCGATGCATACGAAATGAAAGCAACAGGATTGGGTATCAAGGAAGTTGGATCAGGTTATAATGCAACTGATCCATATGCAACATCAGGACCTACAGCAAGGGATCCACGACTTGCAATGACAATTCTTTATAATGGAGCTTTATGGAAATCCACTCAGACTGTTCAGACCTGGTACGGAGGTTTAAATGCTCCGCCAGCTTTAAATGCAACTAAAACAGGGTATTACCTGAAAAAATACATGATTGAGAGTATTTCCCTTAATCCTGAAAATCCTTCAACGGCAATACATGTTTGGGTCTTATTCCGTTATGGTGAAATTCTTCTGAATTATGCTGAAGCAATGAATGAAGTTTACGGACCGGAAGGCCTGGGTTCTGCACCTCTTGATAATCTGACGGCACTGCAGGCAGTAAATATCGTCAGGGCAAGGCCTGGAGTGGAAATGCCGCCTTTCCCCACTGGAATGTCGCAAAATGCTTTCAGGGATAAACTGAGAAATGAACGCAGGGTGGAACTCGCATTTGAAGACCATCGTTTCTGGGATATAAGAAGGTGGAAAATAGGTCCTTTTACTACAAATATCAGAGGTATTGATTTGACCAGGGATCCTGTTACTAAGGAAATAACCTATACACTAAAAGTTGTCGAGACCCGTGTCTGGGATGACAAGATGTATTTATATCCGATTCCCCAGTCTGAACTTTTTATAAACAATAACCTTGAACAAAATCCAGGGTGGTTTTAAGATATTTATCAATCTGATGCAAAGAATTTACTGTAAGATATTTAGCATATTGCTGGAATATAAATCATAATAATCAAATGTCAGAAAAACACCTCAAGATCAATAAACAAAGGGATTCTGGAGTGGATGCAGGTAAACAATTATGCCGGGCCGGGATACATGAAAGGAAAAAAGCGTTTCGTGAGCTGAAGTTATTTGTCACGTATCTGTCAGTTGTTGTTCTTGCAGGATTTTCCCCTTTTCTGTTAAGCTGCAGGGCACAGGAATCGACGCCCGACCCTAATTTTCCGGACTCATCTGATACGGTCACTGAAAAAACTAAAGATCCATATCGGGCTTTTACTGACGACAGCTACTGGAACACACCGATACCGCCTGATGCACCTCTCGATCCCAACTCCCAGGCTATTCTCAATTTTCTTAAAGAGGACAATGCACATGATTACATCAGATTTTCTGGCCTGGGTACTGATGGTGCATGGGGGCGTCCTATTTTCTGGGGTTATGCAAGTGATCCTGTCTATAATGTTGTCGAAGGCTGCCCTCCAGGTGTAACTCCTTGTTCGACAGGTACCGTTGTTCCAGAGATGCATTCTGTACATATCCCCGAAAAAGCTGAGTCTGACTTCAATACAAGCGATGCTGCCATGACTGTTTATGATATGGTAAATGGTTTTGTCCTTGGTCTTCACAGGGCACATAAGGTCAATAACATCTGGTATGCGACAGGATCGAGTGTCCATTACCTTGCATCCAACGGACTGGACCGGAAGTGGACACAGTTCAGCGATACAGATCCTCGCAATGCGCATCACCGAGGCTGTCCGGCTTCAATGATCGGGTATCGCTGGGATGAATATCAGGCGGGAGCAATTCTTCATAAATTGGATTTGTTTGTGAATACAACAAAGAATATTCATGTATTTCCCTATATCGGTGATGAGAGTGGAACCAGTAACCCGAATGCTCCCCCCGAAGGAACTCTGATCCGGCTCAAACGGTCTGTGAATCTCGATGAGGTGGAGCCTCCTCTCTCACCTGCAGCCAGAATAGTTGCACAGATGCTTCAGACATACGGAGTTGTTATCGGCGATCAGTCGGGCGGGGCTATGAATCTTAAAGTCGAGACTACATCGGTCAGAACAGGAGGTCCTCAGGTGTGGACAGGCGTTCTGAGCGTTAATGCTCTCCAGGGGTTGAAGATCGACCGCGACTTTGAAGTGATCCGGATGGGATATGGTTGCGGCAGCTCAGACCTCTGCTCTCCAGTCGAACAATAAAAGCCACAGGACTCGTTCCAATAGATAAATATTTGATTTTTTTCCGGCAATATCAAATCTCAGATAGATGATTTTTATAATAATAAACCAACTAAACAAACATGAA
>Ga0079037_100001353_pt1 | contig 12685 bp, 8 predicted proteins | sample Mud3Dept4metaG_FD_71479 | JGI IMG/M metagenome (GOLD analysis project Ga0079037, IMG submission 71479) | Freshwater wetland microbial communities from Ohio, USA, analyzing the effect of biotic and abiotic controls - Mud 3 Core 4 Depth 4 metaG | ecosystem: Environmental > Aquatic > Freshwater >... | reverse complement strand
TTTGTTTTCTTGTCCCCGTCCTTGAGCTTTAACCGTCCGTCCTGGATGAGCTTGTCCATGTATTCCACAACGTGGAAAACCTGGATTCCATCCAGCGTCCGGTGTTTGGGATAGAGATCTTTGAAGGTCCGGAAGCATCCGGCACACGTGGTTACAATCTCTTTGAAGCCCCTCTCCTTGAAAAAGCCGAGGTTTTTGTCAATACACTTCTCGAATTCCTTTTCTTCTCCCACGAGAAAGGAGATGTATCCGCAGCAGTATTCCTTGCTTCCCAGGCTGGTAAAATCAACATGGGCTTCGGTCATGATCTTTATGGCACTCGGGACGATATTAAGGTCCTGGTAAGAGGCAACGCATCCGAGATAGAGAAGCGTTTGCGCCTTATCTTTGGGCTTGAATTCGGGGGGATAGATTTCCGTCCTCTTTTCCGTTGCCTCTCCGAACGGGTTACCGTTCTTTTCAATCGATGCGAGCAACTGTTGATCGACGGGCGGAAGAAACCCGGCCTTGACCAGCCTCGCCCGTGCCCCCTGAATGATATCAGCGACCTTCACCCCTGCAGGGCAGACCGCGTTGCAGTTGAGACAGGTGGTGCACTTGTAGAATCGCTCCGCCAGTTCCTTGGAGGGTTTCAGCTTTCCGGTCAGAAGGTGATAGGCCAGGATTATCCTTCCCCGGGCATTAATCGATTCCAGGGATGTCTCGCCGTAGGTGGGACATCCGGCCCGGCAGAACCCGCACATGATGCAGGCCATGATTTCATTGTCCAATGCCTTCCCGAACGTCTGGATCTCGTCGGGCCTGTCAATCAGCGGCTGAAAGGCAAAACACTCATAGATATCTTTAATGGAGTCATCAAAGCCCATTTTTCCAGGGTTGAGTATGTTGTTGGGGTCAAGTGCCTTTTTGATCTCCTTCATGACTTCCAGGGTTTCCCCCAGCTCCCTTTTGATGTAGGGGGATTTGGCCATTCCTATCCCGTGTTCGGCGGTGAGCGTTCCCCGGAGGCGCACCGTCAGGTCAATCAAGTCCTTGGATGTTTTCCGGATGGCATCCCACTGCTCTTTCTTACGAGGATCGCAGATGATAATCGGATGAATATTCCCATCGCCGATATGGCCGAAGGTGTTGATTCCGATGTGATGCCTCTCCTGGATCTTGTTGATTTCCATAATGGCTTCCGGGATCTTCGTGATGGGGATTCCCGGGTCGTCCACGATGGATTGCATCCGTGACCCTCGCTCGACCCTCGACAGCGAGGGCACAACCCCCTGTCGGGCGGCCCACATCTTGAGACGTTTCGCCGGGTCATCCTCCCACTTGTTTTCAATACCGTGGTTGTCCTTGCAGATCCTGTTGATTTTCTCAATGTCGTCTTGAACCGCCTTCTTGTTGCCGTCGATCTCAATAAAGAGGAGGCATCCCACATGATCGGGGATGTTCAGCCCCATGGCCTTGTTAACCACGTCGATGGTCACTCGGTCCAGGATCTCGCAGGAAGACAGGGCAATTCCAGAAGTCAGTATTTGGGTGGCGGCTTTTCCGGCATCCAGGGTGGACGGGAATCGGGCTTCTGCAAAGGCAATATACTCGGGCATGGGAAGAATCTTGAGGATGATCTTTGTGATGACGCCGAGCGTACCCTCGGCGTTGGTGAAGAGCTGAGTCAGCCCGTATCCCGAAGATGTCTTTCCCAGGACCGATCCTGTCTGTATGATTCGCCCGTCAGCCAGCACAACTTCCAAGCCCAGGACATAATTCTTGGTTGTTCCGTATTTAACGGCCCTGTTCCCGCTGGCGTTCGTCGAAACCATTCCCCCCAGCGAGGCCAGGTTGGCGCTTCCCGGATCGGGCGGGAAGAAGTGCGTCGGGGCCACCGCTGCATTGAGGCTGTTGCAGATCACGCCGGGTTCGACCACGACGTATCCGTTGTCCTTATCGATCTCGAGGATCTTGTTCATTCGGCTCAGGTCGAGCAAAATGCCGCCTTTGGCTGCCAGGGCACCCCCGACGGCGCTCGTCCCCGATCCCCGGGGCGTCACAGGGATCTTCTCTTTATTGGCGAGGCTCATCAATTTGGAAATCTCTTCCGTGGTCTGTGCAAAAACGATGACATCAGGAACGGCCTCGTGAACCGAGAGGTCCCGCGAGTAGCATAGCCGTTCGAGCAAATCGGTTCTGACATTCTTCTCGCCAACGATGCCGATGAGATCTTTGATATAGTCCATGATTTCTCCCCTCAGTCGTTCGGTTAGTAATCTTTGGGTAAGATCGCCAGTTGATCGTAGCTGAAGACCGGACCGTCCTTGCAGACGTAGAGATGACCGATATTGCACCGGCCGCACTTCCCGATTCCGCATTTCATTCTCTTCTCAAGAGACGTGTAGATCCGTTCGTAGGGGAACTTGAGGGCCTCGAGCTTAGGGAAGGTGAACTTGATCATGACCGGAGGTCCGCAGATCACCGCATAGGTGTTTTCCGAGGCGGGTGCCACCTCCTCAAGGACGTTCGGGACGAGCCCCACCTTGCCTTTCCAGTCCTTGTCTCCTGCGTCGACCGTGACCACCAGTTTCAAGTCGTTCGTCTTGGTCCATGCTTCCAGCTCCTGCTTGTAAAGCAGCAGCCCCGGCATCCGTGCTCCGTAGATCACGGTGATGTCTTTGACCTTTGAGCGGTTCTGGGGTTGGAGGAGGTAGACGATGAGGGAGCGCAGGGTGGTGAAAGCGAATCCTCCCCCGATGACCAGGATGTTTTTCCCCTCGAAGCGTTCGATGGGATACCCGTTTCCCAGGGGCCCGCGGATGCCGATGGGGGTTCCTTCCTCGACCTGATGAAGAGCGGTAGTGACCACACCCGCTTTATTGATTGTAAACTTGAGGGTCCCCTTCTCCGTGGGAGAGGAGGCAATTCCAAAAGGGGCTTCTCCTTTTCCGAAAAGAGAGAGCTCGCAGAACTGGCCGGGGATGAATTGAAATGCCTTCTCATCCTCTTCGTTCTCGAAGCCCAGCTCAAGGGTCCGGAGCATACGGTCGGATGTCTCAACGCAGGCTTTTTTAACGACCATGGGGATGGGAAGATAAGGATTCTTCATGGATTCTTGGAAACCTCCCCTTTCTGGGCATCTTGAATGACCTGGCGGATATCGAAGTTGACGGGGCAGTAGATAATGCATCGTCCGCACCCCACGCAGGCAATCTTTTTAAAATTTTTCGGGAAGTAATTGAACTTGTGCATCACCCTCTGCCGGGTTCGCTCGCGGCCCGAGGGCCTCGGATTATGCCCCGAGGTCTCCAGGGAGTAGAGGGAGGAAAGGCACGTATCCCAGTTTCTCACCCGCTGGCCCTGCTCGTTGACCGCTTCATCCACGATGTCGAAACAATGGCATGTCGGGCAGAGAAAGGTGCACACCCCGCAGCCGATGCATTTCTCGTGGACGCGGTCCCAGAAACGGCTCTCCATGAGCTGATCCAGTTTCTTTTCGATACCCTCCATCGGGAGCGAGGCATCGGTCTTTTGAACGGCCTTTTTCTCGAGCTCTGAGGCAAAGGCGATGTCGTGCTGGCTTGCCTTCACAAAGAGTGTGCTCTGAGTCAGCGCCTTACCCTTGTCGGTCAGCGGTTCAACCAGGTAGGATTCCCCCAGGTCGATGAAAAAGAGATCCGATCCTTTTCGATCAAAAGGTCCTCCCCCTGTTGAAGCGCAGAAGCACGTGGAAAGGGGGGAGTTGCAGGCAAACGCGATCAGCGTGGTCGATTGCCTCTTTTTGAGAAAATAGACATCGGTGTATTCCTTTCCGAGAAAGACGTCGTCCAGGATGGAGACGGCCTGGATGTCGCACGCCCTCGCGCCCAGGACGACCCTCGGTTTCTTGATTTGGTCCGCGGAGGTAACCCGGTGCCGGTTCTCAACCTTCTCAAACCGGAGCATGGCCTCCGACTGAGGAAAGAATAGTTCCTTCAGCGGTTTTTGCGGATTGAAAGCGTCGAGGTCGATCTCGTCCGTGGAGTCAATTCTTCTGTAAACAGAGACCCCTTCGGCCAATCGGACAGGAGCGAAAAGATCGTGATCTTTCGCCAGCTCTTTCAAAAAGGATTGGAACTCATTTTTGTTCAGTTTCAAGGGTTCGAACTTCATTTAATAAACTCCTGTGGGTCGTCCGCCTTGTACGTGGAAAGAGGGGGAAGGGCACCGGGGTCGACCCCCGTCTCGAATTGGAAGAGCTCCTCGACTTCCTGATTCAACTTCTGAGTGAGGTAGGTGAGGCGGATGTCCATGGGACAAGCCCGTTCACATGCGCCACAGTTGGTGCATCGTCCTGTCTGATGATAGGCCCTGACAATATGATAGAATTGCAGATCGGAAGGGGACAGAGATTTTTCGATCCACTTCGGGTTGGAGCTGTCGACGAAACACTCGGTGCAGTAGCACATGGGGCAGGCCTCTCGGCAGGCATAACAGCGGATGCAGCGATCGGTCTCCTTTTCAAAAAACGCCCAGCGTTCCTCAGGCGACTTCTTTTCGAACTCCCGGGCTTCAGGGTTGGGCCCTGTGAGCGCGGCCTCTTCAACGCGGTCTCCCACCAGCAGTGTTTCCTGCACGGGGTTCCGATGGGTGCAGGCCTTGCACAAGGGGTAGAGGAAATCGTCACGCCTGAGGACAACCTCTCCGTCTTCAGCCGAGACGATGATCTTGTCTCCTTCCTCACGAACCTTGACGATTTCTCCTTTCACGGCTTTCTTCAGCTTCTTCCGATCGATCATCCTCTGGCACGGGATCCCGATCAAGACGATCTGCTCGGGCTTGAATCTCTTCTCAAGGGCCAAGGCGGTAACTGACCGGGCGTCGCAACCCTTCACGACAATGCCCACCTTGAACCGGTTGAATTTGTGGAGGTAGGTAGCCAGGTTGTTCTCACAGAAGGAATTCCAAACCAGCCGGTCCGCTTCTTCAGGGGTCCGAACAAAAACGGGCGTGGCACGAAGAGGTTGGCTGCCTTCGCCGAATCCGATGATCAGATCCACTTCTTTTTTCGAAAGGAGTTCTTTGGCCTTTTCTCTCAGTTTTTTCTGTACCATCCGTATGCCTTTCGGTCAGGATTCAAGGGGTCGAGGGCCTGCCTGTTGGCAGGGGGGCCGAGTAAGACGGCTCATTGATTGGCTGGACCCCTGGAATCCTAGACTCCTTGGACCCTCATCTGTTTTGCAAAATGTTTGGGCGGCCCCAGCTTCTTGATATCGCGGGTGACCTCATCAACGACCTGGGAGAACTTTCCTCCCTCTGCCGCCGACACCCACGAGAACTGGACCCGGCCTTCTTCGACTCCCAGGTATTCGAGGAACCGCTTCAGCGTGGCAGACTTCCTCCTGCCGATGTAGTTTCCCGTAAGATAATGGCAATCCCCCGGGTGACAACCGGATACCAACACCCCATCGATTCCGTTCTGGAGGGCCTTGAGGATGAAAAGCGGGTTAATCCTTCCCGAGCAAGGCACCCGAATCACGCGGATGTTCGGAGAGTACTGAATCCTCGATGTCCCGGCGAGGTCTGCACCGGCATAGGAACACCAGTTACAGAGAAAGGCTAAGATTTTTGGTTCCCACGTTGGTTCCATGGAGCTTTGTTCTCCCCTTGGTCTTTCTGAAACACGTTATCAATTGAGTTTAAGACGTCGGAGCATATTATCAAACGGCCCCCTGACTTTCGCAAGTCCACCCGCAGGTGAGCTCGTTGATCTGTGCAAAGACCTCTTCGTTCGTAAAACCTTTCAGGTTGATGGATCCCGACCGGCACGAGGCCGCACAGACACCGCATCCCTTGCACAGGGCCTTGTTCACCTGGGCAACAAGCTTTTCCCCAACGACGGTTCTCTTTGTCACAACCTCAATGGCCTGATAGGGGCAGAGGCTTTCACAGAGAGCGCACCCGATGCATTTTTTCTCATCCACCTCGGAAATAGTGCCGATCGTCTCGAGGTGAGTCTTTGAAAGATAGGTCAGGGCACGCGCAACGGCTGCGCTGGCCTGCGAGAGTGTCTCGTCGATCGATTTCGGGCTGTGGGCCAGGCCTGCGAGAAAGACGCCTTCCGTGGCAAAATCGACCGGCCTCAGTTTCATGTGGGCCTCGAGGAAGAACCCATCGGCGTTGAGCGGGACCTTCAACATCTGGGACAGGCCCTCGTTTTGCTCAGGGGCCACAACGCCGGGACTGAGCACCAGCAGATCAGCCTGGACGAGAAGATCATCGTGAAGAATGTGCTCATGGACAGTGACTTGCAGCTTTTCACCAACCTTTTCAACGCGAGGTTCGTTCTCAGGATCGTACCGAATGAAGAGCACCCCGTTCTCCCTTGCCTTCTCATAGTAATCTTCCTTGAAACCATAGGTCCTGATGTCGCGATAGAGGACGTAGATGTTGAGCTCCGGACGAAGGGCTTTGAGCTTCAAGGCGTTTTTGATGGCTTCGGTGCAACAGATCCGGCTGCAGTAAGGCCTTTCATCATTCCGTGAACCCACACACTGGATCATGACCACGTTCTTGACGGAGGTGAACGATTCCGGCTGGAGAAGCATCTGCTTCTCCAGGGCCGTCTGTGTCGTAACCCGTTTGTCCTGGCCGTGGAGGAATTCCACGGGCTGATATTCCTCGGCTCCGGTGGCAACGATGATCACCCCGTGGGAGAGGTCCCGGGTTTCATTGCCGGTCTTGACCCGGGTCTTGAAGTTGCCTACAAACCCGTCGATCTTTTCGATCGTGGTTTCCATGAGGAGCTGGATCCGGGGATTGTTTTCCACCTCATCGGCCAACTGCTTCAAATAGGCTTGCACATCAAGCCCGTCGATCGTGTGATAGATCTCCCTTGCGATTCCCCCCAGATTCCTTTCTTTCTCAACCAGAACGACATCGAAACCCGCCTGAGCGATCTTTAGGGCCGCGGTCATCCCCGCAAAGCCTCCCCCGATCACCAGGGCCTTCTGGACCATTTCGACCTGTTGAGTGGGAAGGGGTTCAAGAAGCGCGGTCTTGGCAATGGCCATCCTCACCAGGTCCTTTGCCTTTTCAGTGGCTTCTTCGGGTTGGTGCATATGCACCCATGAACACTGGTCCCGGATGTTGGCCATCTCAAACAGGTAACGGTTAAGGCCGGCCTGCCGGATCGTATCCTGGAAGAGAGGCTCATGCGTGCGCGGCGTACAGGAGGCGACAAAGATCCGGTTCAAGCGGTGTTCTTCGATTGCCTTTTTGATGGTGTCCTGGGTGTCCTGCGAACAGGTGTAGATGTTGTCGGTCACATGGACCACGTAGGGCAGGGTCCGGGCGTATTCGACCACGGCAGGGACATCGACGACCCCTCCAATATTGATCCCGCAGTGGCAGATGAAGGCACCGATGCGGGGTCCCTCGTAACCGACATTCTTCTCAGGTACGTATTCCTTTTCGGTGACCAGCGTCCCCCTCGACTCGGAGAGAAGCGAGGACGCTTCTGCCGCAGCAGCACTGGCCTGGGCCACGGTCTCGGGGACATCTTTGGGCCCTGAGAAGACGCCGCTGGCAAAGATCCCCGGCCTCGATGTCTGAAGGGGATGGAAGGTCGAGGTCTTTGCGAAGCCGTAATGGTTCAGATCGATGCCGAAGACCGAAGCCATCTCCAGGTGATCCCGCACCGGTCCGAGCCCCACGGAGAGGACGACGAGGTCGAACTCTTCGGAGACCATGTCTCCTTCCTCGGTTTCGTAGTGGATGACCAGGTTCTTCGTCTCCGGAACTTCCTTGAGGTGCGAGACGCGGGAACGGATATAACGTACCCTGTAGTCTGTCTTCGCCCGTTCGATATACTTGTCAAAGTCCTTCCCGTAGGCCCTCATGTCCATGAAGAAGATGGTGGCTTCCATCTCAGAGGCGTGTTCCTTGGCGATGACAGCCTCTTTGGTTGCGTACATGCAGCAGACCGAAGAGCAGTAGCCCTTTCCGATGTGAGGATCCCTTGATCCGACGCACTGAATCCAGGCCACCTTCTTGGGATCGTTGCCGTCAGAGGGCCTCACCACGTGACCTTTGAACGGTCCCGAAGCAGAAAGGAACCGTTCGAATTCGATGCTCGACACCACGTTGGGAAACCGGCCGTAACCGTATTCACTCTTGAGCGATGCCTGAAATTCGTCAAAGCCCGGAGAGAGGATGATGGAGCCAACCTCGATCTCGATGTGCTCATCCTTCAGTTGATGGTTGATCGCCTTTGCCTCGCAGGCCTTCAGACATTCGAGGCACTCCGAGCAGCCTCCGCACTGGAGACAGCGCTTTGCTTCTGCGACGACGTCCTCTTGCCGAAGCCCCAGGCTGACCTCGTCGAAGCTCTTCCTCTTTTCAGGGGGAAGGGTGACCAAGGGTGCCCGTTTCCGGTACTCGACTCCGTCGATGTCAACCTGGATAGAATCCTTTTGGGGCCCCTCGTTTTCTCGGCCTTCCCTCAGGGATTCCCCGTTGAGGAAACGGTCTATGGAGACAGCGGCCTTGCGGCCTGCCCCCATGGCGTCGATGTACGTCTGGGGACCGGTGACAGCATCGCCTCCGGCAAAGATGCCCTTGGCAGACGTTTCGAGCGTGACGGGGTCCGCATCGATTCCTCCCCACCGGCTGGTTCGGAGTCCATCTTTTTCTGAGAAGAAGGAGAGGTCGGGGGCCTGGCTGATGGCCGGGATGACCATGTCGGCCTCGATCATGAATTCCGATCCGGAGATGGGCACCGGCCGGGGCCGTCCTGATTCATCCAAATCGCCCAGTTCCATGCGGCAGCATTCGATGCCCTTTACTGCCCCATCCTCCACCCGCAGTCGGGTGGGCGCGGTCAGGTATTCGATCCGAATGCCCTCGTGTTCTGCCTCCTCGATCTCCTCAATCTGGGCAGGCATCTCGCTGCGCGTCCGACGGTAGGCGATGGTGACCTCGCTGACACCGAGACGCAGGGCCGTTCGGGCTGCGTCAATGGCCGCATTACCGCCTCCCACCACCACCGCCTTTTTCCCGATCTCGACGGGTTGATTCAGGGCGACCCGCCTCAGAAAATCGACCGCGTGGATGATGCCCTTCGATCCTTCTCCCTCCAGTCCCAGCTTTCTGCTGGTGTGAGCCCCTGTGGCAAGGAAGATGGCTTCGTAACCCTGTGCCTTCAGGTCCTGAAGAGAGGGATTGATACCGACCGGGGTATTGAGCTTGATCTCCACGCCCATGCGCAGGAGGTACCCGATTTCCTTGTTGAGAACGGTACGGGGCAGACGGTACTCAGGGATGCCGACCGCAAGCATCCCCCCTGCAACAGGAAGGGCTTCGAAGAGGGTCACGCCGTGCCCCATCTTCCTGAGATCGTAGGCTGCCAGCAGGCCTGCCGGTCCGGAGCCTACAATGGCGACCTTCGTACCCTTTTGTTCGGAGACGGAGAGATCGGTCTTGTCATCCCCCTCGCTGTCGGAGAGATACCTCTTGAGGGGATCAATGGCAACGGCCTGATCCACGTCTTTTCTCCGGCACGCCTCTTCGCACGGATGGGTGCAGATCCTGCCGGTGGTGGCCGGAAAGGGATTGGCCCTGCGGACCAGGGCGAGGGCCTCTTCAACTTTGCCGACCGAGATGAGAGCAATGTACCCCTGGGCATTGACGTGAATGGGACAGGCGGCCCGGCAGGGAGGGGCACCTCTCTTTTCAATGCCGTACGCACTTGGCATGGCCTGGGGGAAGAGCTGATAGATGGCCGCACGCGTGACAAGACCCTGCTCGTAGTCGTTCGGGATCTTGACAGGGCAGACCTTGACACAGTCGCCGCAGGCTTTGCAGTCTTCAATGGAAACAGAGCGGGCCTTCTGGTGGACGAGGACCTTGAAGTGACCCGGTTCGCCCTCGACCTTTTCGACCTGGGCATTGGTCAGAATTTGGATGTTGCGGTGCCGGCCTGCATCGACCAGCTTTGGAGACATGATGCACATGGAGCAGTCGTTGGTGGGGAAGGTCTTGTCCAACTGCGCCATGGTCCCGCCGATGCTGATACTCTTCTCGAGGAGGTAGACCTTGAATCCGGACTCGGCGAGGTCCAGCGAAGTCTGGATTCCTCCGATCCCTCCACCGACGACAAGGACCGCTCCTACGGGCTTTGCTTGATCCATATCAGCCCGCCCCCCTGCTGATCTTTTTCAACAATTCGGTCGGTCTCACGCGGTTCATCTTCAGTCCCAGTTCATCCGGGGCTATCCCCATCGCCAATCCAAGGAGTTGCGGATAGAAGAGGACAGGCAGCTTGTATTCCTTTGCGTTCGCCTTCTCGATCTTCTTCTGATTGGCTTCGTACATGATGTTGCAGAAAGGGCAGACAAGAACCATTGCGTCGGCCTGACAGGCCTGGACGTGGTCGAGCTTCCGGCCGGCCATGGCAAGGGCAACCCCTTCGTCGATGGCCAGGACGCCTCCGCCGCAGCACTGGAGCTTGTTTTCATAGGAGATGGATTTTGCCCCGCTGAGTTCAATCAATCGGTCGAGGCTGGTGGGATTTTCAGGATCCTCAAGACGCCCGTAAACGGTCGTTGGTTTCGTGTAATGGCAGCCGTAGTGCGGTGCGAGGCGAAGAGAGGAAAGATCGACCTGAATCTCGGCGGCAATCCTCTTTTCACCCACCTCTTCCTGGAGGACACGGGTGAAATGGGTGACGCGGACTCCTCCCTCGTATTTTTTCCCGATCCACCGGGAGAGGTCTTCGTTGATCCGCTTTCGGAGCGCCGGGTCCTCGTGGATCTGATGATTGGCCTCGGTCAGGGACCCACAGCAGGCACTGCACAGCGTGCAGAGCGGAAGCGCTTTCTCTTCAGCAAGGGCAAGGTTTCGCGCGGCCATGAGGAGATAAGCGTAATGATTCACTGACTTGATCGGGTATCCGCAGCAGCTGAATTCAGGGATGTCCGTGAATTGGACACCCAGACGGCTGGCCACTTTCCTCGCAGACGTTTCGTAATTGACTGCCCGCACGGGAACCGTGCATCCCAGAAAGAGGGCGTAGGGCGAGGGATTAACGGTCGCTTTTTTCTTCACGATGAAGCCCCAGTCTCTCAAGGATGATTCTCACTTCTTCAGTCTTTTCCTGAAGGAGCGGGAGGTCCAAGTCCTTCCTCTTCTCGTTCTCAAAGTCGGTGATTTCCAGGAGGCGTCCAAAGGAGGCGAGGAGATCCAGTTGGGCCTTCATCACGGAAGGCAGATACCCCTCTTTCACCGCAATGTTCTTAAGGGCATTCATGAGTTCGGGAATCTTGACATCCTGCGGGCACCGCTCCTGGCAGGTGTAGCAGGAAGAGCAAAGCCATATGAATTGACTGGAGAGGACGTCCTTCTTCATCCCCAGGAGGGCCATTCGAATGATCTTTCTGGGATTGTAACGATCGGTGACTTCCCGGACAGGGCATCCGGCTGTGCAGGTTCCGCAGGAAAAACAACGGGTGATGTGTTCTCCTCCGGGTTCTTTCGCAATCAGGGACTTGAAGTCAGGATCAAGATCGTCGGAGTCAATCATCGAAGAAACGGGTCCATGCCCGGCGAAATATCTCTTTCATTATTTATACGATACCCTCTGGCCTTTTTCAACGAAACCGGGAGGACTATTTCGTCTTCTGGACTCGGACAATCTCGGATCGAATGAATTCAGCCAACTTCTCTCCCTGGAAGAGATTTGCGAGATCCCCTTGAAGGTTGGAAGGCTTGATCTTGAAGATCCACCCTTTTTCGTATGGACTCTCATTGATCAATTCCGGGGCGTCCTCGAGATCTCCGTTCACGGCCTCCACCTTTCCTGAAACCGGGGCGTACACTCTTCCCACCCATTTGCCCGATTCCATGGAACCGCAGGGTTTGCCCTGCTCAACGGCCTTTCCTACCGAAGGCAGTTCGACGTAAACGATCTGGCCAGCCAATTTCTGGGCGAAATCGCTTGTGCCAATCACGACGATCTCGCCGTCGACCTTCGCCCAGAAGTGTTCTTTGTGGTAGTACACATCGTCGGGAAAGATATATCCTTCCATCTCCATGGTCTTCTCTCCTTTCTTCTTTTCCCAGAGGCTATCTACACCGGCTTTATACACCAGGCCGAGGAGAAGCACAAGTTTTTTTTTCAACAAGGCCCTGGGCCTTCCCGTGGAAGCAGACGACCGCCCCTGGGATCTATCGATCTCCGGCATACTCCAGGGGGATGACGGACTCTTGTAAGCTTTTCCTTGACAAAACGATTCTATTGAAGATAATAGTGTTAAAAAACTCAAGGTCGTTCAAGAGAAAAGGAGGCGCCCATGACAATCAGCAAGTGGATGACGGCAGGGACGGTTCTGAAAATGATGGCCATGCAGTACCCGGACAAGCCGGGGGCTGCAGACAAAACCAGGAAGATGACCTTCAAGGAGTGGAATGAACGAAGTTGCCGGTTAGCCAATGCGCTGACGAAGCTCGGGGTGAAAAAAGGAGATCGGTTTGCCATCCTGGCCTACAACTGCGTCGAGTGGATGGAGATTTATGCCGCCTCGGCAAAAGGGGGACAGGTGACGGTGCCTCTCATGTTCCGTCTGGCCGCTCCAGAGATGGAGTATGTGATCAACCATTCGGAGTGCAAGGCCTTTATTGTCGCCAAGGATTTTGTCCAGATGGCCAATTCCATTCGGGGCAAGCT
>Ga0079037_100001352_pt1 | contig 12686 bp, 6 predicted proteins | sample Mud3Dept4metaG_FD_71479 | JGI IMG/M metagenome (GOLD analysis project Ga0079037, IMG submission 71479) | Freshwater wetland microbial communities from Ohio, USA, analyzing the effect of biotic and abiotic controls - Mud 3 Core 4 Depth 4 metaG | ecosystem: Environmental > Aquatic > Freshwater >... | reverse complement strand
CACATTTCTGCAAGAGTCTGTACCACTTATTAAAAAGGAAAAAATCGCGAATACAGGGTGTTGCACGGGAAACAAACAGGAAAAAAACCTTCGGTTGCGGATTGCGGTAATCGGTTTTGTTGGGGTTTATCACAGCGCCGGGCAGCGCATCGTTATGTCTTGAGCAGGAAGTGAAATAGGCCTTCAAACACTCCCAGCCGCAACGGCTCAGATCAGTGAGCCGCTTGCGGTCATACAAAAAGCAGCAGCGCAGGATCTTGGGGATACTGAAAACGATGTGCCGGGGGGTAGGGCCTTGACGCCACTGCCGCAAAGCGATTCGCCGAACTGCATTGCGCAGTCGCTGCCGTTGGCGTAGATGCCGATCAAACCGGACACGGCGGTTGAACGCATACCGGCGGGACCGATACCAATCGCGACGAGCGAAGCACCCTCGTCGTCCCGAGATCGCTTCCGAGTGGATCCGGCGCACGGTTGACTTCCGGCAACAGCTCAACGGCGAGCACACTGAGCGGACTGGATTTGGGCAAACCCAGCGACGCCAGCGCGGCCTCGATCTCCGACTGCGACCAGCGTGCGTCGCCTCTCGGCGAGACGGCGCGGCCTCGATCGTGCTTTCGACGTAGCGGCGCCGGACGGCACGACAGCAGGATGTTGCGATGGTCCTCTCCGTCTGCCTGCGTGACCTGTGCGTAGAGGAGAACCCAGATGTTCGTCGCCGGCACGGACGGCAGCAGGGAGCGGCCTTCGTACACAGGGGTCGCGTAAGGTGCCGAGGCGGTAATGCCGGCAGGCGTACGAAATGCTTCGCAGCTCAGCGGCGGCGCCGGATGTTGGACACCGCTGACTCTCAGTGGCGGGCCGAATCGCGCGCGCGCCGTTGACCATCCTTGAAAGTGGCCCAGCCGCAACTCGTAGACGAAGAAGCCCAGAAGGTCAAGGCTCGTTTGCTCGCGGCCGGGCGGCAGCGGCACCAGGAAGTGCCTCGGCGAGTTCGTCGGCAGAAGCCGCTGCATCGCGGCAAGCCCCGCGCGATCGTCGGATTGTCCGGGCCGGATGACCCGGATGAACTCCGGCGAAATCGGCAGTGGCGGTTCGGGCGGCGGCGAGACGGGTGTCTCTTGCGTCAGCATCGGATCGGGCGCGTACGCCAGCACGCGTGCGAAGTAAGCATCTGCCGGATTATCGGGAGCGGCGGCGAACTCAAGCCAGAGCAGGCGCGTGCGTGTGCGGGTCGTCGAGTAGTCGTCGGCTCGTTCGTAGGGCGAGAGTGCGACGCCTGCAGAGACGAGCTGCGGTGTCTGCGTGGGTGGCGCTGCGATGGGCAAATGGATATCGAGCGCCAGCGGTGGATCCTGCTGTTCGGGCGGATGCCGGAAGATAGGAGTCAGCGTGTAGGCGAGCGAGAGCTCCCCGGGATGTGACGGCGGCACCGGCTTCGGATCCAAGACATCGATGAACACGAGATACGTGGCGGCGCGATCGACCGGCGCTCCGGCAATCTCCGGCGTCTGGAAGACCTCGGGATTCACGCTGCGCGGCATTCGGATGCGGCCAATCACCCCCGCGTGCGCGCGAGCCACCTCAACGGCAACGCGGTCACTTCCGTTCCACGTCCAGTCGCGCCGGATGGCGACGGTGAGAACGGCGATCCACCGATCGGTGAGGTCCGCTTCCGATGAAAACGTCACGGCTGACCCATCCGGGGACAGCACGTGGGCCAGATCGCGCGAACCGGCGAAGATCACCCGCCGGCCGGGCTCGGCCCACAATGCGCGCCCCGAGGTCTCGAGGCCGAGCTCTTCGGCGAGGAGGTGCAAAGGGCTCGTGTCCGCCTCGGTCCCCCGCCCGCTGGCACGCAGCCGCGCGAGCAGCGCTTGCGTTTCCTTTTCCTGCGGCCGGAGCAGCACGCATCGAAGCTGCCTTGCTGCGGCGTCTGGCACGAAGAACTCCCGTTCATCGAGACCGGCCGCGAACATCTGGACCGAGGCGGCGTCGCCGAACCGTGCCGCCTCTGAACCGAAGTAGTCGAGTCCGGGATCGGATCGGCCGACGGCGCGCACGGTCACGATCACCTCGCGCGCGCGCGGCACCGGGATCGGGCCGTTAGCGGGCGCGATGATCGTCGCCACGTCCGCCACGTCGAGCCAATCCAACTCCACAACGAGCGGCTCGTCGGGATCGTTCGGAAACGCCCGGTTCGTCGTATAGATGGTGCGGACCGGCGGCACGCCCGTGCCATCGTTCGCCGAGTCGAATCGGAGCCCGACGACGGCGACGGAGATTTCGGCGGTTTCAACATCAGGATCGGGAATCCCGGGAGCATCGCGCAGTCCGTCATCTTTGATCCGCTGGGCGTCGGCGAGTAGTCTGTTCTCGGCGTCCGAAGCCCCGGTAAACACAGCCGTAGGATAACTCACGGTCGGACGCGTGATCGTCAATTGATTGGGCGGATTGAGCGCATCCGGCGCAGCGGCCGCGCCCTCCACACGCGGGAGTCCCGGCGGCACGAAGCGACGAAACGGCCGTGTGGCGATGGGCGCCGGCGCCGCGTTTACCGGCACCGCGTCGGGCGGCGGCCCCCCGCCCGAGAGATCGGCGAAGCGGACGCGGAACTGATACGTACGCCCGTATCGCAGCGCGACCGCCCGGTCATCCACCGGGGTGTAGTTTCCGAGCGTCCCGGGATGCCCGGAGAGCTTCAGGTCCACCGTGTCCTCAGTTACGAGCGATCGCCCCTGCCACTGAGTGAAGTAGGCGGGGGTCCAGTATTCTCCGTCTTCCTGGTTTTCGAGCTGCAGCGGAGCGACCTCGACGTTCAATTCCCCCTCGAAGTGGCCGATGCCCTGCCCGCCTACGGTGAGATCCGCTTCCACCTGCATGACGGAATGAAACTCTGCATCACCTTCTTCCCGCACGTCAATGCGAAAGCCGCGCACGGCCATCGGACTCTGGCGCGGCTCGCTCGCGGGGTCGGCGATCTGGCGATTCATCCACACGATCAGTTGCTCGTCATCCCAGCCGAGTTGGATGCCGGTGTCGCGCACGGGCGGCGGCGCAGGTCCTTGTGCGGTTTGGTTCGATTCGAGTCCGATCGGCATCCCGGTCGTCTGCTGCGCGGCATGGACGATCTTCGCGAACCCGTCATCATAGCCGGCGGTCTCTGCGAAGATCTCGTCGTAGTCGCCCGGCGGCGGCGTGGAGGTGACCGGGAAGAGCACGGGCGCGAACAGCGTCCGGTTCCCGGACAACGCCGGAATGCGGGCGGCGTAGGCGGCAACGAGCTCGGGCTGCGCGGCGGCATGCTCGGCGTACGCGCTGGTCGCGCGGAGGCCGAGAAACAGCCAGCCGCCGTTCGCGAAGAAGTTCGCATCGGGCGTCAGGTCCGCGCGGAACAGCAGCCCCATCTGCTCGGCGAGCAGCGGCTGCCGCAGACACTGCGAGATCACGCGTCCCCAGACGGTCTTGTTCGATGGCGGCGGGCCGGGCGGCTTGCCGAGCTGACAGGCTCGCCGCATCGCACAGGCGTACTCGTCGCCGAGCACGGCGAACGGCGTCCGCGGTCCCGCAAAAGGAAAAGCGTTGAGGTAGCTGGGCGTCAGCAGTTTTTTGATCTGTCGTCCCGCGCGCCGCGGATTCTTCGTGGCCGCTTCCAAGACCGGATCGATCACGAACTGCGCTTCGACGGCCTCGAACAACGGCCGTCGATCAGCCGGGGACGTGACTCCGAGATCGCGAATCGCGGTCACATCGGCCGGATCGGGGAGCTTGGTGAGCGACGGAATCAACCTCGCCTCGAGCTGAATCCCGCCGTCCGCGAACGCCGGTGCGTCGTCTAACCCGGGCACACCCGTGATCAGCGACTCCATGGGCGTCCCGCGCGGCAGCACAACGGCGCGCAGCGACAGCACGCCATCCGTCCACGCCTGAGGAAACGGCAGCAATGTCAGTCGTTCGGGAGCAACGTATGCCACGTCATGCACTCCTTTCCGGATCGCCGCGTCAAATCGAAAGTTCCTCGCGGTACTCGATGTCGTACTCGACGCTGATGGTCAGGAACCAGCAGATCTCGACCTCCGCCGCGAATTTCGCCTGGCCGATCGCTTCGACCTTCTCGTTCGGCGGCGGCAGCCGCTTGATGGCGGCCATCAGCTCGAGCTTGATCGTCACTTTCGCGATGAAGACGTCCGCCTTCCCGACGACCTGCACCAGGAGTCCGATCTGCCACGTGCCGCCCTCGACGACGATGACCTCGATGCCGTAGTTGAACTCGGCCGAGACTCCAATCGGTCCGAGCTTGGCCTCGACCGCTGCGCCCCAGATGACGCGGATCGTGACTTCCTGGCCCGTGAGCTCCGTACCCTTCAGGCTCAGCGCCACCTTGCCGTTCGCGAAGATCGGCGGCAGTACGACCACTTTCAACCCGAGATCCACCTTGAAAAAGCCGAACCAGTGGTCCTTCTCGCTCCAGCCGAAGCCGGTCTGCAGCTTCCCCTTGATCTTCATGGCTCCGAAATCGATGTAGTCGTTGCCGGGGCCTTCGATCGGGTACTGCGCCGTCGCCTGGAACTTGAACGAACTCTGAACGGCCAGCACTTCGAAGATGTTGTCGATGCCGAGCAGCTTGCTGAGAAATTCGAGGATGTCAACGACCGGATCGAGGAACGGTGCGTAGATCGGCTCCGGATTGAGCAGTTTCGCGGTCTGGCCGGCGTCGATTCGATAGTCGTGCCGGACGCCCATCAAATCTTGGAAGGGTCCAAGATCGAGGGACGTCGTGACGGCGTCAACGGCTACATCCCACGTCTTCGGCAGCGCCGGATCGAGCGTGTAGCGAATCGATCCCGCGTAGCGCGTGCGAATGGCGAGCGCGTCGCCGTCGATGATCTCGCGCACACCGCCGGCGATGGTGTCGAAGCTGCCGGTCGTTGCCGGTCCCAACCGGTAGCGGCCGCCCACCATCTGGAGTTCGTTCGTCACCTGTCCAACGAAACAACTCGAGCGCTTGGGGAAGAGGCCCGCGGACGTCGAGCGCGCGTAGGCATCGGCCAGCAGCGACCGCTCGGTCGTTGTGATCGACGTGGCGCCCTGCTGGATGCGCGGCCGTGGCAGCAGGAACTGATGGCCGTCCGAGGTCTGCAGCAGTCCGAACTCGAAATCGGGCGCTGACTCGCGGAGCAGATCGCGTGGATCCGACAGGCGGTAAAAAGGCGATGCCGCCGGGGGATTCGACGCCCTGCCTTGGCGAAGGAGCGGCGTACCCGAGATCGGATCGACCGGCTCGAACTCGTCCGCCGTCGCCGATCGCCGCACCGCCGACCAGGTCGCGCCGTCTTCGGGCAGCGCCAGCGATCCACGCGCCGCCGCGGCAAACTCGGGCACGCCGGCCGGTAGGGGCTGCGACGCAGCGACATCCACGCGGACGACGTGCATCATCTGCCCGGAGTCAGCGATCTCGATCTCGCAGTTTACGGGCCCGCCCATCGGTCCTTCGTCGGCCATGATCGCCGCCAGGTGCTGCGGCACCAATGGGTGACCCTTCGGTGAGCGCTGGACGAACCCGATCTGATCGATGCTGGGCACCAGATCCGTTCCCTGGATCTGCCCGGTGGTTACCCCCTCGATCTGCATGTCCGCGTCGAAACGGACCTCGAGCAGCTCGATGGTCTCCGTGCCGATCACCCGCGTGATGACGCGGCCGGTTTCACGAATCCGCCGCACGTTGAACGCGCCGCCGACGACACCGGGATGCGTCTCGATGGGGGTCCATTCAGGCGGCGGCGGTGGCAGGATCGCGGGGTCATTCGCGGGATAGCGATAGATGCCTGGCCCGGTCGCTACCCACCCGCTGTCCGCTCGAGTGACCCGCGCCTCCTTCCGTCGCTCAAGCGTGATCGTGCGCACGACCGGAACCGCCCACGGATACAGCACGCTGGCGATCTGCACGACTTCGTAGGCCGTGCGCGCGACGAAGACGTCAAAGCGCACCTGGCTGACGCTGGCGACGGCATTGGGATTGAACCACTGGCTGAACGTGCTGGCGCCGTAACCGGCGAAATCGACGCGCACCACCGGGACTTTGGCGTTCGGGCTGCCCGGCCCCATCTCGTCATTGAAGAACTTCTCGGCGCCCGGGTTGGCGATGTCGCCGCGCAGCACGCTGAAGCCATTGGGCGCGCCGGTCGCCGGATCGACGCCGTTACGCGTTTGCCAGGCGGCGCCCGGCAGGGAGGGACTCATCACCGTCGGACCCGTCACCGACGAGTGCGCGGTGACCGAGAGCTGCAAGCCTCCCGTGAACTTTGCAGTGACGCTCCTCGGACGGACCACGTTGAAGCCTGCCCAGGTATTGGGGGCCACGTCGATTCGCGGCGTCAGTCTGGCGGCCGCCTCGATGCCGAAGGGCAGCGTGAAGCGCGCACCGACGGGCTGGGGGCGCAGGCGATCGTTGAACTCGGCCACCAAATTATCGAGGACACGATCGGGCCGGATGGGCACGAGGCGGACCGTATTCGATCCGAACAGCGTGGCGCTGCCATCATCGCCGGATGCCAGTCGATCGGGAAAGAAAAACAAGATGTTCGGGTTCGGCAGGTTGCGCAGCGGTTCCCACTGAAACTGCGGCAGCAAGAACAGCCGGCTGTTCTGCCCGGGACTGACAACGTCGAGCCCGTCGATCTGGAGGGGCACGCTCGGAACGCCGGCAGCGTCGCGCCGTCGCAGCCCCCAGGCCACACCGAATTGATCGACGTTCGTGGACACGTCGATGAGCACAACTGATTCGCGCGTCGGACCTGCGGCGCGCTCGAAAATCGCCCGGAGCCGCTGAAGCGCCTGTCGATCTTCTTCGCGTGCCTGCTGCGGATTCAGCAACTGAGCCGCGTCGAGATTCGCGCCCGGCGCCGGCACGGCGAGGGAGAAAAACGTGACCTCGGTGCCCGAGGCCCTTGCGGTTGGCGCGCCTGGCTGCGCGAGCAGCGCCGTCGCTTGCGGTCCGCCCGGGATCAGCAGCGCGAAACTGAGCTGCGGTCCGCTGGGTTTCGTCCAGGCAACCATCGACCTCACGAGCGCGGCGGGTGCCGCACTGACAGTCGGTGGCGCCGTCCCCGCAAGGCGCGCCGGCGTTCGCTGGCTCGTCGCGTACGGATCAGGGAGCGTGAACAGGAAGTGAAGCAGCCGGAAGAACAGCGTCAACGCGCCGCCCTCGACCTGATCGGCGCCAGCAAGTCGACCGTAAAAAAGCAGGAGCGTGGGCGGCGCCACGGTGAGGAGGGCATTTCTCATCGCGAGCGCTGTGGCCTCAACCCCGGGCGGCGGCGAGAGCGTTGCAACCCCGAGCGCGTGCGACGCCGTCGCATCGTCCCACAAAACCGTCGTCGCGTCCGAACTCCGGAGCGTGAACCGCTGGCCGCTTGCGGGCACTGGGCGATCGACAGCCGCTTGAAGCGTGCTCGTCACCAGAACGGCGTCGAGCTGGCCGGCCAACGATTCGAACCGGAACCGCATGCGTTCAAAACGCAACTGCATCTCGGCGTGTCCCGCGTTCGGAATCTCCCACATCCGGAGCGCCTGGCTGGCGCCGGCGCCGGTGGCTTGATTCGCGACGATTGCAACGCGATCCGTTTCGGCTAGCAAGAACAACGGTCCGAGGTCGACCGGGCTGCCGGGGCTGGTCTCGAGTCCACGCCACTTCGACCGCAATCCTGCGCTCGCGGCGAGCACGAGCGCGCCGGCGCCCGACGCCTCTCCGAGCGGGTCGGCCGCGGTGACGGCCACCGGGAGCGCCCACGCGCCCAGCGTCACGCGCGCCGTGCCCCTGACGTTGAGGAGATCGGACTGAGTGCCCGCGATGGCGAGGTCTCCGGGCTTAACGGTAAATGGAAGCAGGACCCGGTTGAGCGACGGTTCGTAGCTGGCGGATGCGGGCTTCCGTTGGAGCGCAAAGCCCGCGCCGAAGACCTTGAGCGCAGCGTCTGAGGCAGCGCGGAGCACACCCCCCGCAGCGGTAAATACGAATGTCGCGGACTTAGGTGCTTCAACACTCGACGCGTGCGCGTCTTTGCCAGGCGATGGGGCGGGTGCCGCAGGCGCCGGTGGGTCGAGTTCCAGCTCCAGCGTGACACGGGTGCCGCTCGGGATGGTAAGCGTCAAACCGGCTATCGAGGGCTTCACCGATAGGCGCAGCCGTCCTTTCTTGATGCGGATGCCGCTGTACCCACCGGCCGGTGCGGCCGTCGTAAGCGAGCGACTCAGGATCCACACGCTTCCGGCAGGAAGCTCGTAGTTGGTTGCAGGGCCTATAGCGAACCCGCGCAGCGGCAGCGTCAGAAGCGGCGTCGCGGACGGCGCCCGAACGAGCGACACTTGCCGGACGATTGCAAAGATATCGAACCAGACGGGGCGTCCGTCGCGATCGACGAAGGGACCGAGCGTCCGCTCCACTTTGCGGCCGGCCGCCCATTCGGGGACAGAATCGGGCTCCGCACTGCTGGAAAACGGCAGCGTTCGGCGCGCCACACGCGTACCCACGCGCGCGCCCATCTCCGCAGCGGCGGGCGGCGCCCCGTCGAGCGCGCGCTCGATTTCAGCGCGCAGTTCCGGTGCGACGGTCTCCCAGTCGATGCGGTCATGCGCGACCGCTGCGCTCCTGCTGACCGCAGCTCGCCAAACGGGGGCAGCCGACTCGCGCAACTCGACAGCCAGCAGTTGGCGCAACTCGTCAAGCTGCGCCTTCGAGACGCCACGAGCTGGCGTCAGGCCGGCTGTGATGGCAGCCAGACGCTCGTGTAGCTCCAGTCGTTCCATCAGCGCCTCCTCGGCGAGGGCCAGCGACCAGCCGGGATTTTCATTCTGGACTTTGAACCGTGTTAACGTGATGGCCGCTTAGCACTCTTTCTTGTAATAAATATGGACAGCGGCAAAAAATAAAAGTGTTTCGAGTTACAACAGCAGAAAATTATTTTTGGCGGCATCATCACCAGATCGCAGGGGAAGGAGAGAGAGGAGAGCTGCGCCCGATTGCCGCGATGGTCATACTTTATCGCTGCTGGCAAGTCGGGTAAATACTGTCAATCAAGTATTTCTTGTTGGGATTTGCGGTAGACGCACATCTCACAAATCAATCGTCGTGTAACATCCCATCAGTTTGGGACATATCACAAATCGACAAGCTTGGTGATTTGTCGGATGCTGTACGAAACCGCTTCGCGGTAACTGTTTCACTCGCAACAATCAGCCGGTAACGGCTGCCCGCCTTATTCGTCGTTTCTTTTCCCCCTGATCCGGTCAGGATACCTTCCGGATGTCTTTCAACCCCAAACCCAGCAGGTGTCGCCAGACTGAGCTGCGTCAGAAAATGATCAGGGCCATGGAGCTGAAGAACCTCTCCCCCAACACCCAGCGCGCCTATCTGGCCGCGGTCAGCAGGCTGGCCCGACCCTATTCATGATAATTTCATTTAGGATAAGGAATAATTTCGACTAAGTCCCCCTCGATTTGGTACTCAGTCGGGGTATCTACGAGAATCTCGGAACCAATTCTCTCGATGTCAGAATTGATCTGGTAATTAGATGTCACCTTATTAAGGTCGCTAATTTTGCAAATCACAAAGTATTGCTTTTGAAAGCCGGTAAACGCCTGTGGTTCAGCGGGAGGGTTTTGAATGATAGATTCAATGCTTTCGACAGGGCTTCTGAGATGAAAATGGGCTCTTTTTCTGCCTCGCCAATCCGATAATTGCAGCTGCGAGAAAAAATGAATTATGAATTGTCCCTCCTCATTCGTAATGTCGTCCAGCTGGCCGACAAATAGAATGTGCTTTTCATCATTCATTAGATAATCTTTGATGATAAAGCTGAAGATCATTTTGCCCTGTAATTCTTCAGGGGGGAATATTTTGTAGTCATATTTGGCTTTCAACAAATTCAACGCCTGCTCAATTTCATCAGATTTAACGATTTTTCTATCTTCCAAATTTTTCAACATTTCCATTGCTTCGCTAACGCTGATAGTCTTACCGGTCGATGATTTCACCATATCTCTATATCGTTCAGCGGCTTTTTCCTCCCGATTTTGATTGCACGAGGAAAAAATTATGGCAAAAATAAAAGCAATGGATATCGTGATAAGCTTTTTCGGAAACATGGCTATTTTTCCTCTGATAGGGAATACTTGAATGTTTGTGCACCAGAAAATAATTGCCCCGACTAATTTATTGCCAACCTTAAAAACACCTTGCGGTCCGACGAGCAGGTGATCACGCCCTTCTGCCGGGACCATGGCAACATGGCACTGGAAAACTCACGGATGATCTTGTCCAGGCGTTTCTGGAGACCATCACCTAAAATCCGACCGTCTTCTCGCTCGGCGTGAACCTTCTACGCTGAGACCGCTTTTTCTTAGACCCATGGCTTTGAGTTCCTGTAACAATGCATGACTCGATAGAGTTTTTCAAGAGACAGTGCGCTGGGCGCCCTCAAGGTTTGCGGATTACAAAAACGGTTGAGTCGGCAACCGAATGGCACCCAGGTAAGGGCCAGACCCGTCTATTTCTTTATCTTCTATTTTCTTCTCTTCTAATTCCATTTCAAGGAACGTTTCTAGATCGGTGGTCTCTGGGCACATCCGCTATCAGAGAACCATTCACCACGGAGGCAGGGAGGGCACAGAGAGTAGTCTTTTTTTTATTCTCTTGCCCAAAAGCAGTTCTCTATGCGCTCTGCGCTTCTGTGGTGGACCCATCATTTTAAACCATTGCCTGTTTCAATCGGGTTCTTGACAGGTTAAGATTACCATAGGTATAATCGTAATAAGAAAAGGAATACATCTATAACCTTGTCAGAGGATGTCCTGGAGGCTATCGCTAAGTGGTCGGGGGATGAAAAAAATAGCTCCGATTTTATCGAAACGGCCATTCGCTCTTACATCGCAAAGCTGATTCGCGATGAGCAGAACAAGAAAGATCTCGCTATCAATAACCGGCATGCGGATCGCCTGAACATCGAGGCGGCCGATGTCTTGGCATTTCAGGTGATCCCGTGAAAAACGGGGATCTCGACCGAGTTGCACATCCTTCGAGTAGAGACCCGAAAAAACAGCGCGTCTTTGCTGTTGTCCGCCGCTTGGTTCGTATCGAATCCCGCTTCTCGACGGTCATATGCGCCCCGGTTTATTCAATGCATGACGGGTTGTCAATACAGGTCTTGATCGGCGTCGAGGAAGGCTTGTAACACGAGAGCAGCATTCACTGCAATGAGTTGGTCAGCCTGTCCCAGTCGATCCTGACCAATTATGTGGGCAGTCTCTCCCCGAAAAAGATCGACCTGCTCAATCACGCCCTGCAGATCGCTCTGGATATTCCGAAATGGGTGAATGCCAGGGTCACACTCTAATCATTGGGTTTTTGGACTCCGGCCTCTACCGATGGTGCTTTCAATCAGCCGAGGAAGGCGGAAACGATGGGAGAATGGATACCGTTTGCAGAAGGCCGATACCTCGCCGATCGCGCGGTTTTGATCGCCGATGATGCGGCGACGGGGGTGGAGCTGACGGACACGATCATCGAGGTTTTCGAGGGACGCGGCGGCCGCCGCTTGCAGGGCCGAGGACGAGCCCGCAATGCGCTCCTGGTGCAGTTGCTCGAAGAGAACGATGACCTCGACCTGCTTCTCGATCTCGGCGGAGAGTTCAAATACCGATTGAAACAGCCCAAGATTCAGGGCGGCAAGGTGTTCACTCCCGGGGTCAAATCCTTTATCCAGTTTCTGCCGCGGCAGCCGTGGGAGCCGCTGCCGGAAGCCGATTTCACTATTTTGATGTCCCGGGTCCGAATCCTGTCCGATGAGCGGAGCTGAGCAAGGTCCGCTTGGCGCGCTCGAATTCTTCGCGGGTGATGAGCTCTTTCTCATAGAGCTGGGCCAAATGGGTCAGTTCGCGCAGCCGTTGGGTTTCCGGGTCTTCGAGCAGGGCGGGAGCGGAGGGGGCGGCGATCTCCGGAGCCGATGCGGCCGCCGGCCGCCCGAATTTCACCGATGCCAGTCCGCCCAGAAAACTGACTTCGAGAGTGCTGCCCGAAGGCACCGAAACACCGTGCAGGTCGCGAATCAGGTCACGGCCCTGGGTCTTCAGCTTGCGGTAGATGAAGTAGGCGCCCAGCGCTGTGAGCGCGAGGCCGACCAGGAAAATCCAGGCCCAGTAGCGCGCGATGCCGCCAAAGAAGATCACGATCAGCCCGATCAGGCAGATGAGGACGACGTGCAGGCCCAGAATCATGTGAGCCAGCATCACGCCTTTGAACAGCTCCAGGGTGGGCTTTTCAGGTTTCATGTTTATCCGAGTCGAAATTCAACATCAACGCAGGAGACATCGGCAAGCGATTTATAAATTTTAACGCAATCTGCCGGGTTTGTCACGGCCGGCGTTCTGACAAGAGATGGCCTCCATGAGATACCCTGCCTTCATCGAGTCCGATTTTGAGTTTCCGGAGTTTCACCGCGTGCGCATGAACTTCAGCCGCCAGGCGATCGCCGACGTCGCGGAGGCGGTCCACCGCGAGCTTGACGCGCTGTTGCCCGCCAGCGGCATCCGCCCCGGCGACCGGGTGGCCGTCGGCGTCGGCAGCCGCGGGATCGACCAACTGGAGATCATCGTGCGCACGGTGTGCGCGCGGCTGCGGCAGGCGGGGGCCC
>Ga0079037_100001351_pt1 | contig 12693 bp, 8 predicted proteins | sample Mud3Dept4metaG_FD_71479 | JGI IMG/M metagenome (GOLD analysis project Ga0079037, IMG submission 71479) | Freshwater wetland microbial communities from Ohio, USA, analyzing the effect of biotic and abiotic controls - Mud 3 Core 4 Depth 4 metaG | ecosystem: Environmental > Aquatic > Freshwater >... | reverse complement strand
GGATCCATTTCTCCGGCTGCAGAAAGCAGAGAGGCCAAATGATAAATCGTGTCCACCTTGTACTTGTTTGCAATTTCTGCAGTCGTTTCCGGATCTCTGCAATCAAAAAAATCACATGGCCCTGATTCAAGAAGCTCCTTGCCGGGTTGAGTAACATGAGCAAGGGCGACCACGTTGTCATTCCCATAGGCTTTTCGCAATGCCAACGTCAGTTCAGACCCTATTTGACCGGCTGCGCCCGTCACCAATATTCTTTTCATTTCCCATATCTCCAGATCTTGATGATCACCGCCTAATGATAACACCTCGGCATGTGCTTTTCCAGAGACATCAGGCAGGCTGAAATGTTTTTAAATCTGGCCACCCTAAGGGGAGGTAAGGCCTTGGGGTGGAGGGGAATAGCCAAATGAACAAAAGAACGTGCTTTTCGGTCACATTTCGGCTAGCTTTGGAGGCAGGCCTTCCAAAAAATCCTAAGAGTGTTCTCGTCATGCATTGACGAGATGGAGCTGTTGGGCATTCATCAATGGAAGCGTTGAGGAAAAACTCTTTTCGCGATTGTGTCTCCCGCAGCGATAGGGGGAGAAAGGGGAAAAGCTATGTCGCTCAATAAACTCGATTACTCTCTCATGCGAGAAATGGATGGCCTGAAGGCTGAGGGCCGCGCCAAAGTCCCCGAAAGGGTCATCTTGGAGGTCCTTCCCCCTGTGGGTGAAAGAGGCCCTCGTTACAAGCTGAAGGGCTCGAACAAAGAATACATCCGCATGAACTCCAACAGCTACCTTTCTCTTTCCAATCATCCTGAACTGATTGAAGCCGCCGATTCGGCAACGAGGAGACTCGGCGTTGGTCCAGGGGCGGTGCGGTTCATCGATGGGACCTTCTCTTATCACATTGCCCTGGAAGAAAGAATCGCCCGTTTTGTCGGCAAGCCTGCTGCCAGGATATTCAACTCGGCCTACACGTCCAATTGCGGCCTGGCCCTGACGGTCTCAAACAAGCAAACCTACTGGATCGGAGATCAGCTCAATCACAACAGCATCATCCGGGCCATGCGGATCTCCAATGTGCCTGGTTCCAACAGAGCCATCTATGATCACAACGACATGGAAAGCCTCAGAAAGTGCTTGGATGGCGTGCCGCAGGAAATGGAACGCGTGGTGATCATTTTCGACGGCGTCTTCAGCATGAGGGGAGACTGCGCCCCCATTGACCGGATTGTGAAAACCGCAGAACCTTACCAAGAGAAATTCAAAGACGGCGTGATCACGGTGGTGGATGACTCTCACGGCATCGGTGCGTTCGGAAAAACAGGCAGAGGGACTGCTGAGTTTTCCGGCGCTCAGCCGGATGTGATCATTGGGACTTTCGGTAAAGCTTTCGGGGTGAACGGCGGTTTTGTCGCAGCGAGTGAAACGGTGATTGAGGCCATACGCCAGAAAGCGGACACTTACATCTACACCAACCCTCTTAGCGTGGCCGACTGCGCTGCTGCGATAACGGCCATCGACTTATGCGACAGCGCCGAAGGTCTCGAGAGACTGGAAAATCTTCAACAGAGAATTCATCAATTTCGTCAGGGGATCACCGCTCTTGGCCTGGAGTCCATTCCTGGACCTCACCCTGTCGTTCCTTTGCTGGTCAGGGCCACCGCCAAAACGCACCGCCTGGTTCAGTATCTTTTTGATCATGGAGTTCTGGCGATCGGTTTGACCTTCCCGGTTGTCCCTCGCGGCGACGAGACCATCCGCTTCCAGATCAACGCGGCTCATACCCAGGCGGACATCGACGAAGTGCTGAAGATCTTGTCCGCCTTCGAAGTGTAGCTCTTGCGTCTTTCGGCTATTTCGCGAGGCGCTCCAAAAGCATCCCATAGGCTTTCTGTCCCCGCTCATAGCCGGAAAGCCTGAAAAATTCGTTAGGCGAATGCTGCAACTCATCCTGGAGGCCGAAGGCAAACACAATCGTATAGGCCCCAAGATACTTCCGGAACATGGCGTTTGCCGGGATTGTCCCGCCCATCCGTACCCAATAAGGTTCCTTTCCGTAGAGGTCTTTTAGTACGGAGTAAGCCACTCTGAGGCCGGCGTGGTCAGGAGGAATGAGATAGGGGGCTGCTCCGCTCTCGGACTTGGCGGTTGTCACCTTCACCCCCGGTGGGGTGACTTGATGGATATGACGCAGGACAAGGTCGGCGATCTTGCCCGGGTCTTGGTCTGCTACTAACCGGCAGGAAATCTTGGCATGGGCTGTGCTGGGAAGCACCGTTTTTGTGCCTTCTCCCTGAAACCCGCCCCATATTCCATTGATTTCAAGGGTCGGCCGAGCGCCTGCGCGCTCATAGGTCATGAACCCCTGTTCGCCAAAAAGGGAAACCGAGCCGGTCTCGCGCAAGTATCCGACCTCATTGAAAGGTATCTGGACTAACTGGGCTCGCTCCTCATTGCCGAGGAGCCGAACGTCATCATAGAATCCCTCCACTGTGATGCGCCCGTCCTGATCGTGCATGGAGTTCAAGATCTGGACAAGCGCGTGGATCGGGTTGGCGATGGTACCGCCGTAGGTGCCGGAATGAACATCATGATCTGGTCCCTGAACATCCACAAAAACCGATGTGACTCCTCTGGTGCCCAAGACTATAGCCGGCTGTTCTTCCTCCCATTGGCCGCCGTCAGCACTCAACACCATGTCGCACGACAGGAGATGTTTGTTGCCCGTGATGAAATTCGGCAGATGAGGACTTGCTATTTCTTCCTCCCCTTCGAAGAGGAACTTGAGGTTCACGGGCAATCGTCCGCCCGTCTTCAACATGGCCTCAGCCACGATGATGGGGATGAACATGTTGCCCTTGTCATCCGTTGAACCCCGGGCATAGATTCGACCTTCCTTGACGACCGGCTCAAAAGGAGGGCTGTCCCACAACGCGAGCGGATCTACAGGCTGTGTATCGAAGTGCCCATAGATCAGGACCGTCGGCTTCCCTTGTGCATGGAGCCATTTTCCATATACGACGGGATGCCCGCCTGTCGGAATGACCTGCACCGACTCGATCCCTGCCGCTCTCATTCGCGTTTCTACCCACTGCGCCGCTCGTTCCACATCAGCCGCATGAGCAGGCAGTGCTGAGATGCTCGGAATGCGAAGGAACTCAAGCAATTCATTCAAGAAACTCTCTTTGTGTTCCGCCAGATAAGTTTTCCAATCTGCCATTGCCAGGGTCTCCGATCCAGATTATTTTTCAGAGTAATTCATTTTCAACTACTGAGCACAGACAAATTTTAACCGTGCCACCGATATACGAACCAATGGCTCACAATATTAGATTCGAGATCTTCTACCGTTATGGGTTTGGATTCTGTTAGCCGGCTCTACGGCTTCTTTCCAGGAACGGCAGGCAGATTCTTGGCCGGCGCCTGGACTGCCCCACCAACCTTCTTTTGCATCTCGGCAATCTGGGCTTCGAGTTTTTCCAGCATGCCCTGGAGATCGGCATTTTCCTTGGTCAGGCTGTCGACCTTTGCCTGCAGATCACCCGCTTGTTTCTGCGCTGCGGCAACCTTCTCATCGCTTTGTCCCTTGGCGTCATTCACTGATTTCTCCAAGGCCGCCACCTTTGAGTTGGCCTGAGCCAGGTCTGCTTTCGCCTTGTTCAGATCTGCTTTGCTCTTTTCCAGGTCTGCTTTAGTCTTGGTGAGATCGGAGACGACCTTTTCATGATCCTCCTTGCTGACCCCACAGCCCACCAGCGCGACGAGAGCAAACACCACGAAAACGCATGTCACAACCAGTCCGAACTTTTTCATGAGAAGCCTCCTTTTATGGGGTGACCATTTGTCACCTCGATCAAGGTCCAATGAATAGCCACTTCGCGTTTTTAAAGTCAAGGTCGAATTGCAACAAATTCGGCCCAGCCCTCTACCCTTTTTTCTCTGTCACGCAATAGACGCCTTCGCCCGCCCTGCCCGGTCCAAAGCACTGGTTGTCTGAAAGGCACCGAGCCTTGCTTCGATCCCCTGATGCCCATCGTTTGACAAGGTCCGGTTCACGAATGAAGGGCCTGCTCATAGAGAAGTAATCCGCAACTCCTTGCTCAAGCAGCTTTTCGGCAAGGTCCGGGGAGCGAACCCCACCCACCAGGATGATCGGCACATCCAGCGCCTCTTTGAACGCCTTGGATGCGGCCCGGAAATACGCTTCCTTCTCCTCTCGCTTTATGCCAGGTCTTGACGGGCTAAGGGTTCCGGATACTACTGTGCCACCGCTTACCTCCATGGCATCAATTCCTGCATCCTGAAGCATCCTCCCCACCTTCAGGGAATCCCCCAGTGCGAGACCTCCTTCCAGGTAGTCCTCAGAATTCAGCTTGATCAGCACCGGGTAGTTTTTTCCGACTGCGCTTCTCACCTCATCCAGAGTCTCGATCAGCGCCCTTGCTCGATTCTCAACAGCGCCTCCATAGGAATCGGTTCGTTTGTTGAAGATGGGTGAAAGAAACTGGCTCATCAGATAGCCGTGAGCCCCATGCAGCTGGACCCCATCAAATCCTACTTCTTTCGCCCTTGCGGCGGCCTGGCCGAAGGAAACGACGATCTCATGGATATCCTTTTCCGTCAGGATGCTCCTGGGCGACTTCGCATATTGTTCCGCCGGAGAGACGGCGAGAGCAGTCATACCGCTCAATTTGGCATTGGCGAAAAAGCCCGCATGGGAAATCTGAGCAACGATTTTGCCCTTTGCCCCATGAACGGCCTTGACCATTTGCTTCAGTCCATCCTTTAGATGGTCATCATAGATGCCGAGTTGAAAGAGACCGGCCTGACCCTCCTTCCGCACATAGGCATGACTCGTGATGATCAGACCCACCTGCCCTTCTGCCAAACGGCGATACACCTCCACGAGCCGCGGCGTGCACGCCCCATCCTCTGTAGCCATGCCCTCCCAGGTGGCGGAACGGACAAAACGATTCGCAAGTTTCATTCCATTGATTTCAGTCGCCTCAAACAGCTTGGACACAGATCTCCCCTTTCTTCACCCCCACCCTTGCCCCTGGTCGCCCCTGGTCGGCTTTGGCGCTGCCGAAGGCAGGTAATCTTCGGCGCCGCCAGAGGCGGGTTAACCCGCCATATGTCTGGCGGGTAAACCTCCCCCATCAAGAGGGAGGTTCGTCTCTTCAGAACAGATTCCCCTCCACTCGTGGAAGGGGTTTAGGGGAGGGGGAATTCATGTTCATGTTCCGCGACGGATCAACGCATAACGATATAGCGACCCCAGCGCCTGGATGCATTTCTCCGGCGTGTTGAAGACAGGGAAACCCATTTCTTCAACCCGTTTAGCCAGATCGGCCGCCACCTCGGAGTTCGGGCCGTAGATCCATGTGGCGATGGGCTTGTTAACGCTATACCTGATTCGCTCGTACGCTTTGAGGTAGCTGTTTACGATGATGTCGGCCGGGCTTGCCCAGAGCACATTGAAAAGAGCATCGACATTGGAATCTGCTGCAACCGCCTCGACCACTCTGGGATAGGCTTCAAAAGGATTCTTAACGGCTGCCATCATGGGACCGATGTCCACGGGCATGTTCCCCAGTCCCTGATAGATCGCATCAAGCGCCCCCCTCGTCTCAGCACCCAGTGTTGTCAGGCCCATGCCGTACTTCGCCCCCTTATCAATGGTCACCACCCCTACGGCACCTGTAAAAGTGATGATTCCAAGCCGTCCGCCGGCCGGCAACGGATGTGAGGCGAATATTTTTGGGATTTCGAAAAGATCCTGGAATTCTTCAAGTCGAAGGAGGCCTGTTTGCCGGCACAGGCTGGAGAAGATCTTGTCATCCACTGCCATGGACCCTGTATGGGACGCTGAGGCTCTCGCACCTTCTTTTGTCCTGCCCGACTTGAAGACGAGGACCGGTTTCTTTTTTGTGATCCTCTTGGCAACCCTGAAAAGTCTCCGGCCGTCCCGGATGCTTTCCAGGTACAGGCTGATCACGCCGGTGTCGGGATCTTCAGCAAGATACTCGAGCAAATCGCATTCGTCCACATCGCACTTGTTGCCAAAATCACAGATCTTGCTCACTCCAAAGCGCAGGTCCAGGTATGGAAAGGCCTGCGGATTGGTCATGCCCGTCTGGGCGCCAATGGCAATGGGTCCCTTTTTGATTCGGTAGTATCCTGCCTCATACGCACACGGGTTAAACCCGTTGGAGGTGTTCACAACGCCCGCCGTGTTGGGCCCTATGATGCGAATGCCCTCTTTCCCCGCCACCTCCAGCAACTCTTTCTGCAGTCGAGCGCCCTCCTCATCTCTTTCAGCAAAGCCGTCTGAGACGACAATCATGGCCCTGATCCCTTTTCCCGAGCACTCCCGCACCATACCGGCCACAGATCGGGCGTTGATCATGACAACCGCAAGCTCCACGTCCTGAGGCAGCTCTTTGACGGAGGGATACACCTCGATACCGTGAACTTCCTTGTAGGCCGGATTGACCGGGAAGATCTTCCCTTTGTATCCGGCTTTCAGGAGGGACTTCACCAGCACGTATCCTCCAAAAAAATTTTCCCTGAAAGAGCCAATGACGGCAATGCTCCGAGGGTCAAAGAAAAAGGAAAGATCAGGGTTCGCAGAAGCTTTGTGCTCATTTTGCATAGACGCCTGAACCTCCACCCCCTCGTTCCCTCACAAATCTTGGGAACTGGTAGCACAGCCCCTGACGAAATGCAAGCGGCCACACTGCAATTCTCTCTTCCCAAAGGCAACAGAAGCGCCTATAATGCATCCCATTCCTAATCACAGGACTAACCCGAAGGCACGGTGCCCATTATGTCAGATGAAACAGACGCTCAGGACTCGACCGAAAGATCCAAAGAACCAGAACGGCTGACCCAGATTCGCTTTGATGACTTCCCCATTCCCACTGAAATACTTGCCGGATTAAAAGATCTCGGCAACGTCTACTGCACTCCGATCCAAGCAGAAATCCTTCCGCTGGTTCTTGCCGGAAAGGATGTGGTTTGCCTGGCTCGGACGGGTTCAGGGAAGACAGCGGCGTTTCTCGTTCCTCTCTTTGCCGGGGTCCTTTCCATCGCCGACAGAAAAACCGACATCCCCTCCGCTCTCATCGTGGCGCCCACTCAGGATCTCTGCCTTCGAATCTACGAGGAAGCCAAGAACCTGGGACGATACTCAGGCCTTGATCTTGCGATGGTTGTCAGAGGCCAGGACGATCAGGGTCAGGGACTTGCTTTTCATGAAAACGCAGCCATTGTCATTGGCACGCCCGGTGGGGTCATTGATTTTTATAAGAAGGGCCTCCTGAAGCCAGCGGGGATCAAATTCCTTGTGATTGATGAGGCTGAGCGCCTGTTCACTCAAAGGCTCGCAGGGGACATGCGATACCTCCTTCGCAAGCTCCCGCACTCCAGGGAAAGGGTATCCATTCTGTTTTCCGGGGTTCTCTCCTACCGGGTCCTTGCCGTCACCTACGACTTCATGAATCTTCCTGACTTCATCACCACGACGCCGGATCAGGTCCGGACGAGGGATATCGACCAGTCCCTCTTTCACGTTGCTTCAGAAGAGAAGTTCCGCCTTCTGCTCGGGATCCTACAACGGGAATCCTGGAAACGAGGCCTCATTTTCGTGAGCGCTGGGGAAGAGGTCGAGTCACTCGCTGAAAAGCTGAAAGGCAACGGCCTTCCTGCTGAAGGGGTGATCGGAGAGTTGCCTCAGAACAAAAGGCGCAATCTCATGGCCCGTATCAAAGGAGGAAAGATCAAGATCCTTGTGACCACCGATGACGCCGCCAGAGGCATCCATGTGGACGATATCAATCTCGTCGTCAACTACAGACTTCCTCAGGACGGCGAGACCTATATTCGCCGGCTCGGCCGGGCGACCCTGCCGGGCCGCGCGGTATCTTTCGCCTCTGAAGGAGATGCCTTTTACCTTGAGCCGATCGAGGAAAAGCTGGGCTATAAAATCCCGGTCTTCTGGCCGCAGGACGACTGGTTCAAGGAGGATAAGGCTGGGGAGGAACCGACCGAGATCGAGGAGAGTTATCTTGAGCCCGGCAAGAAACCCTCGAAAGAGAAAAAAGAAGGGCTCCCTTTCCTGGCAGGCAAAAAGGTCGTATTCAGCACTCAGCCCGGCGGGGTTTTCGGGTTGGCTGTTCAGCCAAAAGCGAGTCCCCAGGAGGAGTCCGGCAGGCCGCAAAAAAGAAAAAAGAGGCACAGAGGCCGGCCCAGAAAGAAAAGCCCAACGGCGAAACAGCCGGCAGCGACGATCTCCACGACATGAAAACGCGGAGCCAAGAGTCGGCGGATGGCCAGAGCCCCTTACTCCTTTTTGGATAAGTAGGCCGCTTCAGCCCTGCCCTTGTCCTCGTCCACGAAATAAAGCAGAACGGCACCGATCAAGAACAGGATCAGGATGGAAGCCATGCTGCACCGTGAAGCCAGGTGGCCGATGGCGGTGAGTTGCTCAGGAGTCGGCGAAGCAGGCATCAAGATACTCTTTGTGCACAGGCCCACCACTCCCATCAAGGCCGGACCGAAGATCACGGCAAATTTCCCGAGCATGTTGTAGAAACCGTAAAATTCCGCCGACTGCTCTTTGGGAATGAGCCGCGAATAGTACGATCGGCTGAGAGCCTGAATGCCTCCCTGAACACAGCCGATGAAGATGGCGAGAACATAGAACTCCCATTTGCGGGTCATCATCACTCCCCATATCGTGATGAACAAATAGACACCGATGGCCAGGTAGATGCCCTTGCGGACTCCCCACCTCTGGCCCAGCTTGCCGAAGGCCAGGGCAGCCGGAAACCCTACAAATTGGACCATGAGCAGGGCCACGATCAGATCGTTCGCTTCGAATCCGATGGACATGCCATAGTCCACCGCCATCCGGATAATGGTGTCCACCCCGTCGATGTAAAACCAGTAGGCAAGAAGAAACAGAAACACGGTCTTGAGGTGCCTGGCTCTCTTGAACGTCCCGATGAATTGCTGAAATCCCTGTCTGACGGCACTGCTCTGACCCGCCTCAGGAAAGGAAGTCTTCTTTTCTTTGACCCAGGCAATGGTGAAGAAGGTAAACCCCCCCCACCAGAGGCCCACCGAGAGGAAGGAATATTTGATTGACTCTCCGGCCTCGGCAAGGCCGAACCACTGGGGCTTCAGAACCATCAGCACGTTCACAAGAAACAGCAGTCCTCCGCCCAGGTAACCCAGGGCATAACCCAGGCCCGACACATAGTCGATCTCCTCTTCAGGAGCAACGTGGGGAAGGAGCGCATCATTGAAAGCAATGGAACCGGAAAACCCCACCACTCCCAATACGTAGACCAGGATCGCCAGAGCCCAGTCCCCCTGCTGAACCCAGAAAAGACAGGCGCTCATGAGCGCTCCGAGGTAGGCAAAAAAAATCATGAACCTTTTTTTTGCCGATCCTCTATCGGCGATAGCCCCAAGAATCGGAGCCACCACCGCGACCAGTAATCCGGCAAGAGAATTGCCGAATCCAAGCTGGGCCGTGCTCACATTCACGTCCGTCCCAAGGCTCCAATACTTTTTAAAAAAAAGGGGAAAGAAGCCGGCCATGACTGTTGTCGCGAAGGCTGAGTTAGCCCAGTCGTACATGGCCCAGCCCCACACTGCTTTTTTGTTGGCATTCATCATGTATCTCTCAATGGCCTTTTCTCGCGGCAAGGCCCTTCCCCTCACCCGCGGCCGCTTCCCACATGGCCGGGCAGAAAAAAGGGGCGTGGTTTGAGGTGAAATAAGGCGGGTCCTTTCTCAGAATCGCTGCAACCGCAGGATGCCTCCTGAACTTCTTGTCCAGGAACTGTCTGACAACCGACCTGTCCCATCCTCGAGGATGAACAAACTCCCTGTAAAGTGAGAGATCTCCTTCATAGAAGTCCTTGGAGGCAAACTGCTCGGACTCCGCACTGTGCGCTGGCATGTTGAAGACGGCAAGATTCAGAAAATCAATCGCGTCGCTGTGCTTCACCGTGAATTCAAGGGTTCGCTCCGCTGCCTCAAGGGTCTCCCATGGGGTCCCGAACAGCAGGTAGACGTAGGTCCCAATGCCGGATTGACTCAGGGCTCTCAATACCCGCGATGCTGTGTCTAAGTCAATCCCTTTGTCCAGCCTGTCGAGAACCGCCTGATCTCCTGACTCCAGCCCAAGCTTCAGCATCACGCATCCCGCTTTTCTGAGGGCGATGCAGAACTCCGGATCTGCCAGGTGGTGCGTCATTCTGGCAAAACCGTACCATGGAACCCCAGGAGGCTCCTCGCCAAGCGCTCTCAAAAGAGCAGGGCTCATTGCGTTGTCCAGGAAATGGATCAGAACAGGATTCCATTTCTCAGCCAGGGACTCGACTTCACTGAGAACCCTGCCAGCAGGAAAAGGACAATAGGGGTTCTTTTCAGTCCTTTCCGGGCAAAAGGAACAGCGCTGCCAGTAGCATCCGCGGGACGCACTGTAAGGCAGAATCGGGCCGGGCGCCAGATAGTCCTGAAGAAGAAAGTCCCGGTAGTCAGGCGCGCTTTGCCCGCTTGGGTCGGCAACCCCGGCAAGGGAGAGGAGAACGGCTTCGCCCGGTCCGGCAACCATCTTATCTACCAAGCCCCCAAATGGGTTCCGCCATTCAGGTCGCCTCATCCATGAAGTCACCAGACTGCCGCCGAGAGCGACCTTCACCCCTGGGACCAGGCGCTTCAAGAATCCCATCATGGCAAACGTACACAGGGCCTGGCTCAGATAGTTCAGAGAGAATCCGACGATGGGGTTCTCGTTTTTTGCGAGGAGCATCTCAAAACGATCACGGAACAAGGGGAAGAACGGGTTTTTCTCTGCTTCTTCAGCTGCCCTGATAAGATCTTTGCTCTTGAGCGGAGAAAGCCTTTCATCCTCGTAGTTCGACAGGCTTAGAAGGACACCCGATGGGGAAGCCTGGGTTTCGAGGACATGGTTGATGCCGAGCACCGCCTGCTTGTACCGATCAAAATTTTCGTAACCTCCCCTGTCTTTCAAAAGCAGCAGGTTCTTTGAGTGGTGTCGAAAGGCCCGTCGGGTCCAGGCATCAGAGGATTTCCGAGGCGCCTCCCCCTTGCCGAGCAAACTCTGCGCATTGGCGTCAAAAACTTCACAGGCAATCCCATGGTGATGGAGCGCCCCTGTAAGTTTAGCAATCCCTGCAGGCGCCTCACAGGGTTTGACCACTGGGGGATTAACAAGAATCATTGAAATCCAGCTTTCCTTGCCAATATACAGTAAAGGCGCTTCACTATCAATACAGTCACAGAAATCCGCTGGGCACCACGACCACCCGAAAAGCCATGATCTGAGCGTTTCCGACTTGGACGATGTGGTGCTCGGAAGCACTATTCTTTCGCAGAAGTATTCTAAGGAATTACCAAGCCCCTCATGAGCCCGACGGCGCCAGCTGCGAGGATCACGATCACGATGCTCAATCCGAAAAACTGTATGGCCACGAAGGAGGCAAGCCCTACAGCTGCTCCGAAGATATTCAAAGTCGCTCCTTCAGGAAACAATACATGCGTCCCGAACCACGCAGCCAGGTTCAATACGACGCCCACAACGGCAGCCGTAATGCTGGAGAGCGCCGCTGAGAGTTTCTTGTTTCCTCTGAGCTTTTCGATGTACGGGGCGCCTAGAAAAATGAAGAGGAAACAAGGAAGAAACGTAAAATAGGTCGCCACCAGTGATCCTAGAATAGCTCCACCGAGAGGACTCAGAGCCCCAGGGTAGTTCCATCCTGCCATGAAACCGATGAACTGCACCACCATAATCAACGGACCAGGTGTGGTCTCAGCAAGCCCTAAGCCGTCCATCATTTGAGATCCTGTCAGCCACGCATACTGTTCAACCCCGGCCTGAGCAATATAAGCCAGAACCGCATAGGCTCCTCCGAAGGTCAAAAACGCGGCTTTGGTGAAGAAGAGGCCCTCTGTGAAAAACACGGGCACGCTGGAAAGAGCATAAAGAATGGCCATGGGTGCGGCCCACAAGAGCATGAACACGATAACAATCACCATATCACGCCTAGCCGAGGGATTGATGTGGCAAAGAAGAGGATCTTCACAAATCTGGACAACTCCTGTCTCCGTGTGCCCATCTCCTTTGGCTTTGACAACGTCGAATGGATCCGGCCACAACAGATTTCCTGCAAACCCGACCACACCCGCGCCGATCACGATAACGGGGAAGGGTATCTTGAAGAAAAAGATTGCCACAAAGGATAAAGCGGCGATGGCAATCATCACCCTGTTCTTAAGCGCCTTCTTCCCGATTTTTATCACCGCCGCCGCCACAATAGCCATGACGGCAGGCTTGAGGCCGCTGAATATGGATGCCACCCATGAAACCTCACCATAGGCCACATAAATGTAGCTCAGCGCAAAAAGCACAAACATGGAGGGAATCACGAAAAATGCTCCGGCCATGACGCCCCCAGGGATCTTGTGAAGAAGCCAGCCGATGTAGATAGCGAGTTGTTGGGCTTCAGGACCGGGCAAAAGCATGCAGTAATTCAATGCATTCAGGAAGCGCTCGATGCTCACCCATTTTCTCCTTTCAACCAACTCCTGCTGCATGATGGCAATCTGGCCCGTAGGACCTCCGAAGCTGATGAAGCCGAGCTTCAACCAGAAGCGCAGGGCCTGC
>Ga0079037_100001348_pt1 | contig 12703 bp, 5 predicted proteins | sample Mud3Dept4metaG_FD_71479 | JGI IMG/M metagenome (GOLD analysis project Ga0079037, IMG submission 71479) | Freshwater wetland microbial communities from Ohio, USA, analyzing the effect of biotic and abiotic controls - Mud 3 Core 4 Depth 4 metaG | ecosystem: Environmental > Aquatic > Freshwater >... | reverse complement strand
CCTTATATATCAATTTAATAATTTACAGGATGAAAAAATATGAAAACCGCAGGGAGTTTCTTCAAAAACTTGGAGCAATCTCTCTGGTCACAGGTACCGGATCTCTGATACCCGTCAGTCTCTCAGGTCATTCAGTTGAAAGCAGTCAGCCGGGAATTCCGCCTGAACTGAAATCGTTGCCGCCATCAGACCTTTTCTCTGTGCTGGACCTGAGCAAGCCTGAGCTGGCTTCCGTAAAAAAGGCGTTTGAAAGAAAAGGGTATGACGCAGCCCTGGCCGCATTATTAAGCTATTACAGGGATCGTTATCCGAAACAGTCTGATTTGCCGGGTCGTGCACGAACCGAAAATGAAGGCAGAACTTTTGAAAGAGCAGGTAATCTGGGTAAGCACATTTTTCAATGGGGACCTTATGAAGCGGCTGGTTACGGACCCGATATTGACTGGGCAGCAGATCCTGCAGGAGATATCGAATGGGTGGCAGCTATATATCGTTTTTACTGGGCATCTGACCTGACCAGAACTTACGTTGCGACAGGAGATGAAAAATATGCTCAGATCTTTGTTGAGCTGACAAGTGACTGGATCAGAAAGCATCCCCTGGAGAAGACGATCGACATTGATCATCCCGTATATAAGTGGAGCGGATATCCATGGCTTGATCTTCAAACCGGGATCCGTGCAACCAATATCTGCAGCAGTTTTCGTTCCCTGGTTCACGCAAAGGCTTTTACACCGCAATTTCTGGGTGTTTTGCTGGCAAGTCTTTATGACCACCAGGTAAAAACAGAAAGCATGCCAATGGCAAGGATACATAACAAGGCTATTTTTGAACAGCGGGGTTTCTTCAATGTTATACACACATTCCCGGAATTCAGGGATAAAGAGAGGTGGTTAAGCCTGGCCATGGGCATAGTCTATGAAAACCTTCTCGCCCAGACTACCTCAGACGGAGTGCAACGCGAATGGTGCGGGGGATATCATTCAGGGGTTTACAGTGATGCGCTGGAGATCGCCGGTCGTGTAAAAGACCTTGGCCGTGAGATGCCTCTTGACTATAATGACAGGATTAAATTAATGGCCGACTATATTCTAGGCATTTCCACACCGGATCTGGGATTCCCGATGTTTGGAGATACTGCACGTAGTCTGCCGGGAACGAAAGACCGTAGAACATGGCAACTGTGCACGACACTGGAAAGGGCAGGCAGATGGTTTGAAGATCCCAAATATCAGGCTCTTGCTGACCTGAACCTTGCAGCCTTGCCGAAAAATGGCAGCATTGCCTTTGCTGAAGCAGGCATGTACGCAATGCGCAACGGATGGACTCCGGATCATGTCTATATGGCTCTTCATTGTTCACCGCCCTCCATAAATCCATGGCATGATCAGCCGGATAACGGCACTTTTGAACTATATGCCTTTGGACGATGGCTGATGCCAGACTCAGGTTTTTATACCTATGGTCATGACCCTGAATCAAGAGCCTGGCATCGCCAGTCGAGGATCCATCCTACACTTACAATAGATAGTAAGGATATCAATACAATCGGCCGGCAATTGCTATGGCAATCAAATGAAAACGAGGATGTTTTGTGTGTTGAAAATCAATCTTATCCAAGCTTGTTACACAGGCGAACAGTCTGGTTCTGTAGCAAGACTGGTGAGTTACCCTTCTTTGTAATTTATGATGAATCGAACGATGATATGCCTGGTGATCATGAACTTCATTTCCCGATGGCACCAGGCAAAGTAAGAATAGACAGCAGTGCCCGGCGTATTACCACAGGATTTGATGACGCAAACCTTCTGATACAGATTGAAGCGAAACATCCACTCAGTCTCATTGAGGAGGAGGGGTGGACCTCACAGGGATATGGCCATCGCGAATCAAGGACTTCTGTTACAGCTGTTATTAAGGGTCGGGGACCTTTGACATTTGTATCAATAATGGTACCGTACAGGGGTACAACGGCTCCGACGTGTCGCCTTTTAACCGACCCTGCTATCCTCGTCTCAGGGAAAAATCCGGTGGAAATCCAGGTAGAGGTTGGCGGCCAGAAACATTTGCTGAAAAGAAAACTGTAACTACAGGAAGATGCGTCATGGGCACGATCTTAAATCCGCGCCAGCATGAGCAGTCCTGAAACCTCGATAGAATTTTTAAATATTTTTAACATACTATTTGAAGAAGATAAAGAATTTATTATTTTTAACTTTTGTAAAACTAACCTTAATTAATCATTAACTCTTTGATCTCCTGATCACTTTTAGCAGTGAGGGAGAGAATTATTATTGTAAGAATTTTCTAACCTTAAATTCATCATTTTATGCCAAAAGATTTTATCCGTTTATTCTTAAGAAAGGCAGGTCTTACCAGCATTTTTCTGAGAATAAGCATGATTGTCTTTTTTATGCTTATTACCGGTATTTCGGTATTAGCTAAGGATCCTATAAAGACTGTTAAATCAGTTACTGATTCTGATACTGAAGCTTCAGAATTACAGCAGGTTACAGTCACAGGTACAGTTACCGGCAAGGACGGAGCACCAATTATCGGCGTAACCGTTATTGTAAAGGGAACGACCCTGGGTACACTGACAGACATAAATGGCAGATACACCCTGCCTAATGTTCCTCCGAATGCCACGTTATCCTTTTCATTTATAGGGATGACACCGCAGGAAATTCCTCTTTCAGGTCAGACACGGATTGATGTTGTTCTCCAGGAGGCAGTTCTGGCACTTGAGGAGGTGGTTGTTATCGGATACGGCACGCAGAAGAAGGAAAGTGTTGTCGGTGCCATATCACAGACGACTGCTGAACAGTTGCAACGTACCGGAAATGTGACCGACTTCAAGCAGGCACTGACAGGCCAGCTTCCCGGTGTGGTAACATTAACAGCTACTGGTGAGCCGGGCGGTACAGGGAAAGGATACAGTGCTACCAATATCTTCATCCGCGGCATGAATACATGGAACGGAGGTCAGCCCCTGATCCTTGTTGACGGAGTTGAAAGAAGCATGGATAACCTTGATGTCAATGAGGTGGAGAACATCTCCATCCTGAAAGATGCCTCGGCAACTGCTGTATTCGGTGTAAAAGGAGCCAACGGTGTTATTCTTATCAATACAAAGAGAGGTTCATCCGGAACCGGGAAACCAAAAATCTCTTTCACCTATAATGCCACAGCCAAGATGCTGTCCAAACTCCCCAAGATGATGGAATCATACAATGCCATTCTCATAAGAAATGAGGCAATAGAGAATGAGGTAGTACTTAATGAACCCTCATGGCTGGATTACATTCCTACCGAAATTGCTGAGAGATACAGGAAACCTCAGCTTCCCGAATATGTTGAGATATATCCCAACGTCGACTGGGAAAAGGCCATGTTCAGAACAATGGGTCTCTCACACAGGGCTGCACTGGATGTCAGGGGCGGAACAAAATTTGTCAGTTATTTCGGATCCCTCTCATATCTTAACGAGGGCGATATGTTCAAGAAATATGATAATGGTAAAGGTTATGATCCTAGCTTTGCTTTTAACCGCTTTAACTTCAGAAGCAATCTTGACTTCAAGGTAACATCATCAACAACCTTAAAAGTTAACCTGTCAGGCTATTTCGGACTGAAGAATTCCAATTACAGCAATGAGGGAAGTACAAGTCAGGCTGACCAGTGGATGTGGAACGGTGTTTATACCATGCCTCCTGATCTCTATCTGCCTCAATATTCTGATGGCAGGTGGGGATGGTCTTCATGGTCCACGAAAGTTAATCCCGTTGCTGCTGTATATAATTTAGGTGTAAGGCAGGCACGTACAACAGAGCTAAATTCGGATTACCACCTTGAGCAGAATCTTGATTTTATTACCAAAGGTCTGAACGCAAATGTATCGTTATACTATGATAACCAGATACGGACGCAGGGTGGACTTTATGATGCTGCCAACCATATACGTGCCAGCGAGGGCAATACGCCTGAAAAAACAATAGATGCTTCTCTTTATACCGGACCGGACCAGGACCCGAGCGAATATACCATCAACTGGCCTATCACAGGTCCGAACCAGTTTGACTGGAATTATAATCCGTGGTATATTAATGCTGAAGTTACAGCCGCCAACCAGCTCTGGGAGAGTACCATTCCTGTAACAAGGAGAATGATGTACCAGTTCCAGCTGAGCTATGCACGAAAATTCGGAAGGCACAATGTGACAGCCATGGGGCTGATGAAGCGTGAGAAGTATGCAAAGGGAAGCATGTTCCCCAACTACCGTGAAGACTGGGTCTTCCGGACAACTTATGATTACAATACCAAATATTTCTTCGAATTCAATGGCTGCTATAACGGATCGGAGCAGTTCGGTCCTGGTTACAGGTTCGATTTCTTCCCATCTGTTGCTGTAGGATGGAATGTTGCAAATGAAAAATTCTGGAAAATCCAGCAAATAAACAGATTAAGGCTTCGATACAGTATCGGAATGGTAGGGGATGATAATATATCGGGCGGAGAAAGATGGCTATACTCATCACAGCTTGCATATGGAGGCCTGGCAAAACTTGCTGCACAAACAAATGTCAACAGCCCTTATGCATGGTATAAAGAATCAGTTGTCGGAAACCCGGATATTCACTGGGAGAAAGCAAGGAAGAATAACTTTGGAGTTGAAATGGGTTTGTTTAAGGACCTGTTCTCAATTACCTATGATTATTTCACCGAATACAGGAGTGATATCCTGCTTGTCGGAAGTTCAAGGAGCATACCTCCCTTCTTTGGCGCAGTACCGCCAAGCGCAAACGTAGGGGAAGTAAAATCCCACGGACAGGAGCTGGAGATCAAGTTTGATAAAAGAATGGCCACGGGATGGCGAATATGGACCAATCTTGCCCTGGCCCGGAACATGAATGAGATAATTACCAGAGATGATCCGGCCCTTCTTGACGCTCATCTTAAAGCTGCAGGCTATGCCATCGGACAAATAAAAACGACTGTAAGGACCGGATTCTACAATAACTGGGATGAGATATATGCAAGTGTACCTATGGAAACAAATGACGCTTCAAAGCTTCCGGGATATTACAATCTGCTTGATTTCAATGCCGACGGTGTCATAAAGGGAAGTGAAGATGCAGTACCATGGGGCTTTTCGGAGATCCCGCAGAATACCTGCAATATTCAGTCCGGATTCGGTTATAAAGGATTCAGCATGATGTTTCAGCTTTACGGGGTTAACAACGCTTCACGCAGTTTCGGTATGAATAACCTTCCGGATAATACCGACGTTGTATTTGACCATGTTGCTGATCACTGGTCTGAGAATAATCTGAATGCCACCTCCTTCCTGCCTCGGTGGAAGACAGCCGGTGAGAATATCGGAGACTACTATATCTTTGACTCTTCATACTGGAGGCTGAAAACAGCTGAGATCGCTTACACATTTGACAGCCAGTGGATCAGACAGGCCGGGCTGGCATCGCTGAAGTTATTCCTTAATGGTAATAATCTTTTATTCTGGTCAGAGCTCCCTGACGACAGGGAAGTCGCATGGACGGGAGGAAGCGCTTCAGGCGGGGCTTATCCTACGGTTAAGCGTATAAACTTCGGTGTAGATTTAACCTTCTAACATTCATAATTATGAAAACCATGAATATGAAATTTAAACTGAACTTTATTGCCAGTACCATTATAATATTACTGGTGTCAGCCTCATGTGAAAGTTACCTCGATAAAGCACCCGAAGCAACGATTACGGAAAAGGATGCTTACGGTAACTTTAAGAGCTTCCAGGGTTTTATTGAAGAACTATATAATTGTGTGCCGGATCCCAATAAATGCGGGGCCTGGAATCAGTATCTCTTCGCGGATGAGGTTCTTTATAATGGCATTTATGCATTTGACCAGGGTAACTACTGGAACCAGAGCTCTTATCAGTACGGAACATCCGCCAACACTGATGACAACTCCCGTACCAAACGTTTGTGGCCGCTTGCATGGTATGGGATAAGGAAAGCCAATCTTGCGCTGGAGAAGTTGCCATTACTGATTGATGCAACTCAGGAAGAGAAGGATCTGATCAGGGGACAAGCTTTGTTCTTCAGGGGATTCCTTTACTTTGAACTGATGAAATGGTGGGGAGGTATGCCCTATATTGACAAAGTATTATCACCCCTGGAGGATCTCAGGATCCCACGTCTGACATACAAGGAGACAGCATTGAAGGCAGCTGAAGATTTCAGGGCAGCTGCAGATCTCCTGCCCATTCATTGGGATAAAATCGAAGCCGGCCAGGCAACCCGCGGGGATAACAATGACCGCATCAACAAGATGTTTGCACTGGGGTACCTTGGCAAAGATCTTCTTTATGCGGCAAGCCCTATGATGAATGAGGCATCGGGTGGAAGCGCAACCTTCGATGCAGAACTTTGCAAGCAGGCTGCAGCAGCTTTCGCAGAAGCTATTGCATTGAACGACCTGAATCAGACTTATAAGATGCAGACATGGGCTACATGGACCGATAATTTCTGGGTATGGTCACCCAGTAACCGTACTATGTCGGGCGGAAATGAAGTGATAATGAACTGCACGGTCTTTAACAACGGCAGGGTACGATGGTCAACTGTCGGACAGACATGTCCTGTCCAGTTTGGAGGCAATACAAGCACTGTCGAGGTTCCGACCTGGAATTATTTAAAAAATTATGCAATGAACAACGGTTTACCTATCGACGATCCGGCATCCGGTTATAACCCGGATGATCCGTGGACAGGCAGGGAGCCGCGTTTTTACAGTGATATTGCTGTAGACGGAGATAAAATGGTTGCAAGTGCCGCTGCCGGACCTGACCAGTTTATACAGACATATACCGGTGGCCGCCACCGGGGTACTGCAAATGGAACTGTAACAGGCTTTTACTATAAGAGGTATTCTCCGATCGGTTGTAACCAGTGGGATAATAAATGGGGTGCCTTCCAGGCATATGTACCATTTCTGCGTCTTGCCGATATTTACCTCATGTACGCCGAAGCCGTTCTCCATGGTTACGGCTCTGCTTCGGCCAGTGATCCGGGTCTTCCGACCCTTACAGCAGAGGGTGCCCTGAATATTGTCCGGAATCGTGCTCAACTGCCAAACATCGATGCTAAATACACTGGCACCAAGGATGCTTTTATGAAGGAGATCATCCGCGAACGGGCAGTGGAGCTCGCTTATGAAGGGGCTCGTTTCCAGGATATCCGCCGCTGGAACCTGAACACATTGCCAGAGTACAAGATAAAGACCGCACTCGATTTTGACCGTGATCCTGATACAAAGAAACCGATCAACATCAAGGAAAGGACTGTTATTGTCAGGGTCGCCGAAAAGAAGCATAATTGGCTTCCTTTACAGGTAAGCTTCACCAAGCAGTATGAAGGATTTCCGCAAAACCCGGGCTGGTAGGTCAAAAAGTCTTAATATTAAATTTCTGAAAAATGAAGAAAAAATATTTCAATATACTATTCCTGCTGAGCCTGGCAGTTTTGCTTCTGCCGGTAAAATCATTTGCGCAAAGGGATCAGCAGGCAAATTTAGTTACAGTTGAATCAGTAGTCACTGATGAAACCGGAAATCCTCTCCAGGCGACCATCTACGGAAATGAAGGATTGGTTGTCACTAAAACTGATGCTTCAGGCAAATTCACAATTACTGTTCCTGTCCAGACTGATCTTCTGATTGAATCTGACGGTTATGAATCGGGACTATTCAAATCAGGGGATATATTAAATCTTAAAACATTCCAGCTGATTGCTTCCGAGTTTAAATATGGCCGAAATGATGATGTTAATATTGCCTTTGGCAAAGTGAAAAGCGGAAACCTCGTTGGTGCAGTAAGTGTAATGGAACCTGATAAGATCATTGAATATGATAATTACCAGTGGCTCTCCAATGCTATTGAAGGCCGTATTACCGGTATGAGGGGCTCATCAAACTTAAGGGGTATAGGAACTCCCTTGTTTATTGTTGACGGCCTGCCGCGCGATATTATGATGCTTTCGATGAATGAAGTTGACCAGGTTACCTTCCTGAAGGATATAAACTCATCCGTATTGTTTGGAAGCAGGGCTGTAAATGGAGTTGTCCTCGTTACTACAAAAAGGGGAGAGATCCATAAGAAACAGCTGAAGGTCAGCGGCTACTATGGTATTGACCTGCCGCTTGAGCTGCCAAATTACCTGCCATCGGCACAGTATATGGAACTGTACAATGAAGCCAGACTGAATGATGGACTGACTGCCCCATATGATTTGGCAACAATAGAGAAATACAGGACAGGGAATAAATACCGTTACCCCAATGTTGATTATTATTCCTCTGATTACCTGAAACCCCTTAAATCGGATTTCATGGCAACTACTGAGCTGTCGGGCGGTAATGAAATTGCCACCTATTATGCAAATGTCGGATGGGTTCAGTCAGGGAGCCTCCTGAATTTCGGTGAGGGCAAGAATGGAGCCGAAAACATGTTTAATATACGGGGTAATGTTGACATTAATATTAATAAATATATTAAAAGCGCAATTGATGCTACAGCCCTTTTCTACAATACAAAAGGCCAGACCGGAAATTTCTGGGGCGATGCGGCAACCCTCAGGCCCAACCTGTATTCGCCGCTCCTCCCCATAAGCCTTGTCGGATCTTCCGCGACAGCAATCGCTGACGGCCGTAAAACGGATGTCGACGGTATTTATCTTCTTGGAGGGACAAAAAACTACCAGACGAATGGCATTGCTGAAGGTTTTGTCGGTGGTAACCTCCAGACGCTCGGCCGTATCTTCTCATTCAACAACAGGGTGGATGTCGACCTGAACAGTATTGTAAAAGGCCTGGCATTCCATACAAATATCGCGTTTGATTTTCTGCTTTTTTACCAGCAGGCTGTCGACAACTCATATTCAGTCTATGAGCCTACATGGGATGCTGAATTGGACTCGATCATAAACCTGACAAGGTATGGTACCGATACACGCACCGGGGATCAGGTAGTGGGCGGCTCCACTTTTGACCGCAAATTCGGATTTTACGGGATGTTCGACTATAACAGAACTTTCTCGGATGTTCACAATATTTACGGAACACTCTTAGGATACGGACAGAGGCGTAAGGTGCAGGGCGACGAGCAGGGACAGAAAGACTTCAACCTCGGTTTGCGCCTGGCCTATACCTATAATAAAAAGTACATGGTCGACCTTAGTACAGCCCTGGTTAATTCAGTCAAGCTGCCCGAAGGCAACAAGATGTTGCTTTCTCCATCGCTCGGACTCGCATGGGTAATAAGCTCTGAGGACTTCATGTCGTCACTCTCCTTCCTTGATTATCTGAAGCTGAGGGCATCAGCAGGAATTCTCAGGAGTGATGCAGGAATAGACGGTTTCTACTACTTTGATAATGTTTATACCACATCATCCAGTTATGCCTGGTACGAAGGTACTTATTCTAATTCAGGAGTAATATCCAGCAGGGGTGGTAACATGGATCTCTCATTCGAGAGCCGAAAGGAGATTAATCTAGGTTTCGAAGGTTCACTATTCAACAGACTTCTTGAGGTTGATGCAAATATTTTCGCCAGCCAGTTCTACGATCAGATAACCAGGCCTTCTTCCCTCTACCCAAGCTTCTATACCAGCTACCTCCCATATTCAAACTTTGATAATAATGCATACAAAGGAGCAGAACTGGGACTGAGAATTAACAAGGACCTAGGAGCAGTTTCCATGTCTATCGGAATTAATACACTTTATGCAAATTCAGAAGTAAAGGAAAGGGATGAATTGTGGGAAAATGATTATCAATACAGGAAAGGGAATCCGGTTGACGCAATGTTTGCATTGGTTGCTGATGGACTCTTTTCGGATCAGGATGATATTGACGATCATGCGCTACAGCTTTATGGAACAGTGAAACCGGGCGACATTAAATATGTCGACCAGAATGATGACGGTGTTGTCAATTCAAATGACCAGGTGATGATCGGACGGTCCGCAGCACCATTCTCTTACGGACTCGATCTGAGATTCAGCTACAAAAGCTTCACCTTCTATGCCCTTGGTTATGGCAGGAATGGCGCTGACGCTTATATGAGTGGCAATTACTACTGGGTAGACGGGGATGACAAATATTCAGATTTCATCCTGAACCGGTGGACACCAACAACCAAGGCTACTGCCACTTTCCCGAGGCTAAGCTCTGTTTCCAACTCCAATAACTTCCAGAACTCGACATACTGGCTTTATGAGAATAACTATTTTGACCTTCAGAGAGTTCAGCTGAGCTATGAACTTCCTGCTTCAGTCGCAAGAAGGTTCTTTATGAAGAGGCTGAACTGTTATGTTGATGCCAATAACCTGTTACTGATCTCTAAAAACAGGAAAGTCAGAGAATTGAATGTTGGATCCGAACCCCAGTACAGGGCGTTCTCCGTCGGTATCAGAACATTGTTTTAATAAACTAAATACTACATATCATGAGATTAATTAAGATATATTCCCTACTGTTGATTATATCAATTTTCCTTGGATCCTGCGAGGCATTGCTGGACCCGTTGGATACTAATTACAGTACTTTTGAAAGAATTTACAGGGATTCTGATTTTGCCGAAGGATTGCTGATCACAGCATATGCCAGGATACCGACCAATGGTCTGACATACAATGATGTGGCAACGGATGATGCAGTTTCAAACATAAAGCTTAACAACTATCATCTTATGGCATCCGGCCAGTGGTCAGCCCTTTATAATCCCTTAAATCAATGGGACAACTGCAATATGTCAATTATATACCTGAATCAGTTCCTGACTATCGTGGACTCCACTAACTGGAAATGGACCAATTCTGAGATCCGGAAACTGATGACTCAGCGCTTCACGGGTGAAGCTTATGCACTAAGGGGTTTGTTTAAATTTCATCTTCTGCAAACAGTAGGAGGGTATGGAACAGATAACAATTTACTTGGTATACCTTTATATGACACTTATATTACAACCCCTGAAGAGTTCAACACTCCCAGGGCTACCTTTGCAGCATCAATAGCTTCCATTAATGCAGATCTTGATAAAGCGCTCACATACCTTACAGTTGACGATTACAAGGATATCCCAAATGCAGCTGCACTTCCTGCAGGTTTTACATGGTTATCAAAATACGAATATTATAATATAGTGTTCGGGAATGTGGCTATACAAAGGATAAACGGACGGATCGTTAAAGCAATAAAGGCAAGGGATGCGCTTCTGGCTGCCAGTCCGGCATTCAATCCGACGAATGATCTTACTCTTTGGGAAAATGCGGCTAATGCGGCAGGTGCTGTTCTGAATACTATAGGGGGGACAGCAGGTCTGGATCCGGTCGGCCATAAATGGTTTCATTGGTATCCGGATTCTAAAAATAATCCCATATATTATATAGATGAACTAAAGCTCACGACAAACCAGACAGATCAGAAGGAAATGATCTGGAGAAGACCAAAGGGACCAGCAAACACAAGGGAAGTAGCAAATTTCCCGCCCGGACTCTTCGGAAATGGTAATGTCAATCCTACTCAGAACCTTGTCGAAGCATTTCCAATGGCAAATGGTTATCCGATAACCGATGCGGTTAACAGCGGCTATAGTGAGACGGCTCCGTATACTGGCAGGGATCCACGCCTTGGATTATATATCATATATAATGGAGCTAAATACGGATCTGCTTATAAAAATCCTGTAATAAGAACCGGTGTCGGTGGCGGGGTTAATGCCAAGGACTCAACAGAAAATTCGACACGTACAGGTTATTACATGAAAAAGCTTCTGCGTGAAGATGTTAACCTCACATCAGGGTCTACTACTACAAAAGATCATTATGAAGTTCATATGCGCTATACGGAACTCTTCCTCATCTATGCCGAAGCTGCCAACGAAGCCTGGGGACCTGATGGAATGGGTGCAAATGGATTTTCGGCACGCGAAGTTATTGGCGCTATTCGTAAACGTGCCGGGATTGCGGCAGCTGACCCATATCTTGCCTCAATAACAACAACGGCGGACATGAGGACACTGATCCGTAACGAAAGGAGACTGGAACTCTGTTTTGAAGGTCATCGTTTCTGGGATCTTCGCAGATGGAAAGCCGATCTGACTCAGCCTGCGAGAGGTGTCAACATTAATAAAGCTGCAACAACCTTCAATATAGTTGATGTTGAAGAACGGGCTTATGATAATTCCTATATGCATTACGGACCCCTTCCACAGACTGAGATCCTCAAGTTTAATGCTTTGATCCAGAACAAAGGGTGGTAAGTATCAGTATATGAAAAGAATCAAACAACAATTGGTAATACTACAGATTATGAAGAAGATATTAATAATACTGGCACTTTTTACGGGTCTGGTCGCCTGTGAGAACTGGAAACAGGAATTTCCGGATTATAAATTCACCGCTACCTATTTCCCATATCAGTATCCGGTCAGGACACTGGTCCTGGGCGATGATATATATCCCAACGAAAACGACAATAACCATATGTTCCTCATATCCGCTGCCTTTGGCGGTGTATATGAAAACACGAAGGACCGGGTTGTCAGCATTGCGCTTGATCCGTCACTCTGCGATGATGTCAGATTCGGAATCACTGCCAATGACACAATTCGCCTGATGCCATCATCGTACTATACACTGAGCTC
>Ga0079037_100001347_pt1 | contig 12707 bp, 8 predicted proteins | sample Mud3Dept4metaG_FD_71479 | JGI IMG/M metagenome (GOLD analysis project Ga0079037, IMG submission 71479) | Freshwater wetland microbial communities from Ohio, USA, analyzing the effect of biotic and abiotic controls - Mud 3 Core 4 Depth 4 metaG | ecosystem: Environmental > Aquatic > Freshwater >... | reverse complement strand
CGGTGGCTCTCACCCGAAAATGCAATGGAATATGTACTTGGTTACACAATATGTAATGATGTTACCGCACGCGATTTACAGCGGCGTGATGGCCAATGGACACGAGGCAAGGGTTTTGATACCTTTTGTCCGGTTGGACCTTGGATTACCACCGAGTTTGATCCTTCAGATGCGTTGATTACCTGTTATGTCAATGGTGAAATGCGTCAAATGGCGTCAACCAGAGACATGGTTTTCACTATACGCCAATTGTTGGCTTTTGTTTCCTCCATTATGACTTTAGAACCTGGTGATTTGCTCTTGACTGGAACTCCAGCAGGTGTGGGTTTATTGCAACCAGGAGATATGGCAGAAATTACCATTGAAGGAATCGGTAAATTACGCAATCCAGTTATCGCTGAAGAGGCGCATTAATAATTTTCCATGCCCTTAGATATCCATTCTGCAGTACAAACTGCTCTAATTCTTACTTCTATTGCTTTGATCTTTTTAATATGGCAGGGCATTCGCTATATTCGAAAAGCTCGTACATTAACATTCTTCCGGATGCGTCGTATCAATATGGAACGCGGATGGCGGTTTATTGGATGGGCATTATTGATGGTTTTACTAATATTTTTTTTAAATACACTTGCAGAACCTTTGATTTACCGGATCTACCCTCCAACTCCAACTTTTACATTAACTCCAACCATCACGCTCACACCTACAACAACTTTATCCCCCACAATTACGCTTACCCCATCGATTACCCCCTCTCCTGAGGTATCTTACACCCCTACGGCTTCTGCCACGCCTCACATTCCTTTAGCAATAGAGATGGAGTTTTCAAGCACCACAACACCTAATCCAGATGCTGTTTTTAGCCAGCTTACTTTTACTGATGGATTGGATGCCGAATATCGCCCACTTAAACCGGGAACCACTTTTCAAAACCCGATCGGCCATATGTATGCTATCTTTAGTTATGATCAAATGGTGAACGGATCCCAATGGACAGCCTTGTGGTTACGCGATGGCGAAATAGTACATTTTGAGACAATTCCTTGGGATGGTGGGTCTGGCGGTTTAGGTTATACAGATTGGGCGCCCGATCCTTCCGAATGGCTGCCTGGCACCTACGAAGTTCAAATCTTTGTTGGGTTAGATTGGAAGCGTGGTGGAACTTTTACCGTTGAAGGCGAACCCCCTACCCCAGAACCAAGCGCTACACCTACTCCCACTTTAACTCCAACACGGACACCGATACCATCCCGTACCCCCCGACCATCACCAACTCGTCCGCCAACCCAGACTCCGAGGCCAACTCGCACTCCCTACCTATCCCCGACACCTTCAGCAACCAGAACTCCCTGGCCGACAGTAACCCCCATCCCGACACGCACCCCTAGACCCACTCGAACCCCGTATCTCTCACCAACTCCTACCCCAACTCGTACACCCTGGCCAACTGCTACAGCTAGACCAACAAGAACCCCACGCCCAACAAGTACACCTTACATTTCACCAACACCTACTTTTTCACGCACTCCCTGGCCTACTTCAACGCGCACCCCAGTGACGCCAACTGCAACGAGGTACCCAACCCTCACCCGTACTCCTGTTACACCCTCACCGACGTCTTATCCAACTCTCACCCGCACCAGAACGCCTACAGCTCGTCCCTGAGTTCGATGCCGGGAAAAGACATCTGGTGATACTCTCTAGCAATCTGGGCTGCAAGTCTTGCATTATTTCTCAATAATCCTAAATTAGTTACTAAACTCCTCCCTCCAGATAATTCATTCATTTTTTCTAGAAGGAATGGAGTCAGGCTTTGACTACGTATATCCTGAATCGCTGCAGTTTGAACAGCTCGCTTAATGAACTCTTCTATTTGTTCTCCAGGAATTGCGACCTCAGGTGGAGGTGGGTTGACAACCAGCACCGCGCTCTTAACGCCAATTCCCCAATGATTCTTTGCTATTTTCACCACATCTTGGGGTGAATCGCTCCTGATCTGTGCTTTCATACCACTAGTACGGCTATAAAATCCAGGAAATTCGTCTGTTAGATAACCTATTACAGGGATAGAATTTGTCTCCATAAACTCGACTGTGGCTGGCAAATCTAAGATTGCTTTTGCTCCGGCACAAACAATAATGAGCGGCGTTTTCGCTAACGCCAACAGATCTGCTGAAATATCATATGCAGGTTTATGATGCACACCACCAATCCCCCCGGTAGCTAAGATGCGAATACCGGTTTTATATGCAATAAACATTGTACCTGCTACAGTTGTGCCCCCATCCCAATGGCGTGTAAGTGCAATTCCTATATCCCTTACACTTATCTTATGCACATCAGGATTGCTAACCAGCTTCTCCAAATGTTTATTATCGATGCCAACATGAATTTTGCCATTTATTAAGGCAATCGTAGCCGGAATACACTTTTCCCCTCGTACTTCATTCTCCATATCAATTGCTAGTTGCACATTATGAGGGTAAGGCAATCCGTGAGTGATTACAGTGGATTCCAGTGCAACAACAGGCAAGCCCTGGTGAATGGCCTCTCTTATCTCCTCTGTGAGGATGCAAGACTCCGAGAAATCCATAGCAATCCTAGATTACTAATTGATCATAAAGTCTTTCAAGTGAGAGATCAGGGACAACAGAACCAGGATAGTTTAAAGTAAGCGTAGCTGCAGATACTGCTAACCTTAAAGCATCATCCAACAATATATCGTGAAGTAAAGCGTAAATAACCGTTGCTGTAAGTGCATCACCTGCGCCTGTAGGATCGGTAATTTTCGCTCTGATAGCAGGAATAAATCCACTGGTTTCTGAAGTGGCATAGCACACACCTTGTTCCGCAAGGGTTACAATTGCAATTTCAACCCCCTGCGCAACAAGATACTTTGCAGCCGATATGGCTTGCCGCCTTTTCCCAATTTCGATAGAACGTCCACATAATATTCCAGCTTCATAATTGTTGGGGGTAATTAGATACAATCGCGAGAGATGAGGAATTAATTTAATTGCTAAACTATTGGAGGTCGGATCTGCACATATTGGTATTTTGGCACGTATCGCTAAGGAGATTGCTTTCTTCAACGCATCTCTTGGTAGATTAGTATCAAGGAATAACATTGAGGCCTGTTTAAATAAGATGGCTTTGGATTGAATATACTCTGCAGAAATCTCTGCGGTCACACGCATATCATCCAAAGCAAATAATAGTTTCCCATTCTCATCCAACACAGCCAAATATAACCCAGATGGATTGCTGGACGACCGGTAAACGTGGTTAACATCAATACCGGCTAAGGCACATTGCTGCATGATTTGATCACCAGGGTAATCTAAGCCAATGGCGGTCAAGAATGTCACCTGTTGGCCTAAACGGGCTAAATTTTCGGAAACATTTCTCGCGACCCCACCATATGAACTACGAATATGCGCCGGATTCGATGTTCCAGAGGCAAATTCACCCTGAAGTTGTCCAATGATATCAATGGCAGCTCCACCTATTACAAGTACAGGCAGATCCGGATCGGGTGATGAGTTACGAATATTACTATTGAGCTTCCTGATCATCGGTCTGTTCCGCAAGTGCCTCAAGAATTTGTGTTGTCCGGATTAAAAAGATATCGCGCATATATTCTGTGGTCGTCAGGGTGAGGTTTTCTTTCTTGAAAGCATCTACAATGGCTTTTATCAAATCTGCCTGTGCTTCCGCCCGACCAAGCTCTTGATACGCCAGTCGATGAGCCTCTCCCGATGCACGAATAACATTCGCTTCTCCGGTCCATTTTGCTTGCCAAGTTTCGATTCGTTGATCTGAAATAAGTTCATCTAGAATTTCTATATGTCCGATATCTACCCATAATAACTCGGCGCCTAGTTGTTGGAAACGATTTCGCCCTACAGGCGAGAAGAATATCTTCTTCAAATCATCCCGAGAATCAATATCAGTAGATCTGGGTGCAGTAAGATAATCAATCTGGTGGCGTGAAATATAATCCGTAATAATAGAACTAACCGCACTCTGCACTGCTTCAGTCCAGGGAATTAATCCACTAACCTGGACTGGTCTGTTATAAGCCATATTACGCACAGCCTGGATCGAATAAGGATAAGGATGTGCAGGTGTTCGCTTTGTATAATCTCCTAGTTGTTTGCCTGCTCTTAAGCGAAATCGATAATGGATATCTCGAATCTTTACCTGAATTCCATCTTTAGTTGTAGATGTAAGCACTTCGATAAATCCATGTAAATCCGCCAATATTGCAGTTTCTCGGATCGTCTCCAATTGCATCATGTAATGCTTTCCAGCGCCATACACATTGGATGCGGCCGACAATCTCTCCAAAAGAGCAACACTACCATCGGCAATGGATAGATAGCCAGGTCCCCCCACTACATCAAGTAAATTGACTTCTCCTTCTTTTAATGACTTCTTTCCATCTTGAACCTTTAAAACGGGTAACCAAATCGAAAAAGTAGAAGCACTTAGGTGTTGCAATCCCATAGTTACTTTAGGCAATTCGTAAATATCCCTAAGATAATTTGCAGTTACCAATAAAGCACCGAACAACGCAGCGATTGGCATTATCCAATATCGTATGCTCTCTATCGAGAATATAGGAGGAGGTACTTCATTAGGAGCGAGGAAAAGCACTCTACTTAAATTAAACAACATTGCAGTTATACATAAGATTATGGTAAAGCGAAGATAGCCCCAAATCCGTTGACCGGTTAGGATTCTTTCAATGAAAGCCTTGATAAGCCATGATCGTTCTGTATACTTCTTCATAAATAGTCCCTAATCGCTTTGATCTGATTTTCCTTGGTCACCTTTATCCTCTTCGCCAGGTAATAACCATTGATGTAAGGAATCCAGATATTTTAGAGTATCGAGAGGTAATAATTTATGGGTAGCAGGATCGGTTGCAGCTTTTTCAAGTGCCTGAAACAATCGTAAAATTACTGCTTCTGGTGATTCCTTAACATCCTTGATTGTTTGAGACAACCTAGCAACTAGTTGCTTTTGAGCTTCAGCACTCGCTCGAGCATAAATACGTCTTGCCTGCAGATCATGGTCCGATTTGGTAATTTCTGCCTCTTTCTGCCAAGGCGCGCTCCAACGCCCTATCAATTCTTTCCTGACAGATGGAGCTACTGGTATCAATTCCTCAAAACCAGCATGAATAACTTTTATTCCTCTCGAGCGTAGAATTTTTGGTTGCTGAAAATCTCTGATAGGGTAGGTTGTGACTTTTGATTCATCCCACTCTGCACCTTGTTGGATGGTGAATCCCTCACAAGGAGCAATAAATTCATAGGATAAAACTCCCGAATTTCTCACTTTATTTGAGAAATTGCGTTTTACACTGTCCAAATCCCAGTCAATTGATTCTGTTGGGCGATAAAGATCATCGTAATCACTTAATGCAAGGACCTCCCTGAAAATCTCAACTGCCACATGTGGTGGTAACTCTGTCCAATCAGCAATTTTTTCATCGAGTACATCATGTGCTTGAGCTGTGATAGATGCAAATATTCTTTCGGGGAAAATCCGGAAAGGCGTAAGTGTATGAACGGGCTCTCTCTCTTTCTCATAACTATTTAACACATTCGGTTGGTAAATTTGAACAAAGCGATATATCTCAGCCTTATCATCCTCATCCAATTCATCTACAATATTTGAGACCTTCTCGACAACCTTCTTGATCCCGGTATTCGGATCTTCCACCAACTCTTCCTTTATATAGATCACTCTTAAATTTTGCGGTTGAGATTCACCTATATATCCAACTTTTATTATCTCAGGTGGCTCACCTAGGGTAAATATTACATAGACGGTTGTAACGACCTCAATCCCATTACGGGTGTAGGCATGGATTTCCGGTCTTCTACGAATCTGTCGTCGTAAGTCAACTGCACCCCTCACTTTATCTTCCCATTTAGTGATGCCTGGAAGTGATTGATGACCGAGAAATGTTAAGCCTGGTCCTTTAACATGTACTTTCTCAGGAGTTGTTTTTGAATTCTTGGGAGCTTCAGGATCAAGATTAGTTACTGCTTTCTTGAATTTATTCTTATACTTTTTCACAGAATTACGTTTGGGATATTTCCTTTCTAGTACTATGGCGCTATTTAGATCAACCAACGCGACCCCCAAACCAAGCTTTTTTTCCTCGCCTGGCCCCCAGTTGATTTTGCCATTCCTCACCTGTATCGCCATTCCTTTTGCTCCAAAAAGGTATCTGAAAAGCCTCAAGAATGCAGCATATCGTTGACCTATTCCTTTCACCGGCAGAGCAAATTGTGCAAATATTGCAATCCATATGATAGTCCAACCTACCCAAATTACAAAAATGTCAAATGTGAAATGCATGATGGTTCTGGCTGCCTTCTCGGAATAACTTACAGTTTGCCCAGAGAAAAGGGCTTGGAGATATGCAAAAGCCTGCTGGAGAGTAACATTACCCGGTGTCTCGTAAATACCGAGTGTTGAAATCAAGATTGTTTTACTGACCGTAAAAAGTTTTAATCCTTGATTATCGTCTGAAACAAATAAACGCATCCCTCCAACTTGGGAATTATTCTGATTGGTTGGCTGCCAATCTGCAGTTACACCGATGGCGCTTTTAGGTACATCAGTTGATCCAATTTCATAAGCTTGCTCTGGAAGAGATACATCTATTATTCTAACCCCCAAGCCCCCACTAGCTAAATAAGCATAGCTTTCTAAAATAAAAACATCTTCTGTAAGGACAGGTATTGCTTCAACATACACTTCTTTCGGTACAAGAGGCTGCGAAATATCCAGAATTCTGAATCCATTGATACCGCTAGCCAGAAAGGCATATTTACCTGTTACATATGCGCTTCGGATATCACCTACGGAGCGATAGATACTTATTAGTGAAAGAGCCCTTGGATCTGTGATTTTAATGATGTAAAGCCCACCATCACCAGAAGAAACATATGCATACTCACCAGCAACCGCAACTCTCCAGGCATTCCCATCTGTGTCAATTGCTCCTAATTCTAAGATTGAATTCAAGTTCGAAATATCATAGACTCTTAATCCCGCCACCCCGTCTGCAACATAGGCAAGATTGTTAAATACGACAACACAATTAGCATATCCAGGTGTATCAAATCGATTGATTATCGTTGGTTGAGACGGATTAGTTAAATCCACGATTTGTATGCCATCGGTGCCATCTGCAATGAATGCCAGACTTCCACTTACAAAAACATAATTCGCTTGTCCTGGGGTGTCTAGGTAGCTCAATTCGGTAGGCTGATTAAAGTTCGAGACATCAAATGCCCATACGCCTGTCTGACCATCGACCGTATAAACCATATTATTTTGTACGGCTGCTTGTATCACAGTGGATGGTGCATGATATCCTCCAATCATCATTGGTTGAGATTTCACAGTTGCATCAATGATAGTCAAACCCCGCTCAAAATTAGCTACGTAAACAACCGGAGTCTCAACATAAAGGCCATGCACCTGACCAGATGTATTGGTTACGCCTACAGGAATTGGATTCGCAGGATTCGCAACATCAATAACTAACACATCTCCGTTCTTATTACCTAAATATGCAGTGTCCCTTACAGCAACCACATCTTCAGCAGATCCCTTCAAAGTTAAGAAGCTTATCGGACGTGGACGAGATGGATCAGTTACATCTACCACATGTAAACCCATTGTCCCATAAGCGATAAATGCAAGTATGGTTGTTCCGGGATGTGTGATATCTGTTGTGTATCGATCAACTCCTGACTGTTGAGCGAGAACATCGTTAATGGCTACAACAGAAACCCCCTTTGCCTCGCCGTTTAAATTATATAAACCAAGAATCCGAGGATTAGCTAAATCCCGGATATCAATAATTTGCATCCCTTCATTACCAGTAGCAACATAAGCATAGGGTCCTAAGATTTGTATATCCTGAGTGTTCCCTGGTAGAGGGAGATGGCTAATCTCGTATGGCGTCAAAGGATCAGTAAATCCGATAATTCGTAAACCTTCTTTACCATCCGCAAGAAATGCATAATCACCTGCAATGCTAACATCATAGGAATCTTCACCAACTTTAACATTACTTACGACAGTACCAAAATTGGCCAAATCTGAAGTTCCAACTATAATCAGCCCTTGATTCTTGTCGGCTAAAAACAAACGATCTCCTTGCGCAGCAACTCCCATGGTGAATCCAGACGTGTCGTATTGACCAATAACCTTAAGATTCCTTGGATCTGTGCTATTAAAGGCTTGGACACCATTTTCACCTGCAGCAAGAAAAATGGTATTCCCTGATTTCTCTACATCCTCGCCGATAATTTGTTTTCTGGTCTCCCCTTGAAACTCCAAGTCAACAACTGTTTTAGTCTGAAGGACCAACAATCCATTAAATCCATCCGCAATATAAACCACCTCTTTTTTAACATCCAGTGCTGATGCCATCTTATCGGTGGCATAGCTGCCAATCTCATTAGGATTGTTGGTATCAGTTACATCCCATACACTTAGCCCTGAATCATCAATAACATAAGTATAGCTACCTGAAATCTCTACACTTGTTGCGGGTCCTTGTGTCTTGAAAGAATTGATCTTTTGAAGTGATGTAGGATTTGAAATATCAACGATGACAACCCCAAGCTTCTCTGTAGCTAGAAAAGCTGTATTTCCACTGATAGTGATATCTAGAACTGTGGTCTCTACGTCAAATGGATTGATTTTTTGGGTATTCTCAGGTTGAATGGTATCGAGAATTCTTAAATAACGCTTATTATCTATATAAAAGACAAGGTTGTCTTTTTCGGATACAACACTAACATTCCCTTTTTGGCTTAAAGTTGTTTCTTCTTTGGGGGATGTTTTATTTTTGACATTCAATGCTAGTAGACCAGCTTTGCCCCCTGCAGCAAATGCCCAATTATCAATTACAGTGACATCTGTAGTATCGCCGCGAATTTTGTAAGAACCAATCAGTGCAGGTTTGAAAGGATTGGATACGTCAATTATTTGCAAACCATTCTTCCCGTTTGCTGTGTAAAGGAAGCTATCCTTATGAAATAATCCTTTTGTCTCTCCTGGAGCATCGTAATGGCTGATTTCTACTGGATTGGAAGGTTCTGTGACGTCCAATATGCGAATTCCATCCGCCCCAGTAGCCAGGTAGGCTAAACTGCCGGCTACCACAATATCTTGGGCATATTCTCTTGGTCGTGAGGTGTAAAGGTAAGTAGTCAAGACTAAAGCGATGAATAATACCGCTTGTCCTCTTGGACTTCGGAAAAAGGATTTTATTCCTGCCATGGAGTGGCTCAATATAATTTAAAACAATATTAATAATTATACACTGAAGCTAATTCTTTAGTAATTCAGTGATTTCTATAAAAACCTTTATAATTGCTACCACTCCTTCCGGGTTCAATGTGATAATTCTAATTGAAATAAAACTGGAGATTTAAATGACTGATTTTCCTGGCAAAGGCCTTGTTGCTGTCCTTAAAACCTCTCCTGAGACTATTCTTTCAGATATAAGTGAGGTAATGAAACTCGCTGAGTTTGAGGATGCCCTTCCCAAGAATGTTCAAACTGGATTGAAAATCAACATATCTTGGCAAACCTGGTATCCAGCCTGCTCTTCCACACCCTGGCAAATCGAGGGCGTAATAAAAGCTTTGCAAAATGCTGGATATTCCGATTTAGTTGGTGTACATAACGATACCGTTGTTGTGAATACCATCGATGCCGAAAAAAATAATAAACATAAAATTGTTACCGATCAATATGGAGTTCCATGTCTTTATCTGTATAACCAGGATTTCGAGTGGATTGAATATCAACCTAAACATCCGTTTCTGGTTTTAGATAAGGTATATCCCGAGGGTGTATTCATTCCAAAAGCATTGGTAGGTATGAACATTCTTCACTTGCCCACTGTTAAAACTCATGTCTTTACAACGATTACAGGAGCGATGAAAAACGCATTTGGAGGATTGCTACATCGCCATCGTCACTGGACACACGCTGTGATACACGACACACTTGTGGATTTATTGACGATTCAGCAGGATATCCACCCTGGAATTTTTGCTGTTATGGATGGTACTTTCGCAGGAGACGGTCCTGGTCCTCGAGCTATGCGTTGGCATGAAAAAGACATTATCCTGGCATCCGCTGATCAAGTTGCCATCGATTCAGTATCAGCTAAATTACAAGGATTTAACCCGCTTGATATCCGATTCATCCGGTTAGCACATGAGAAAGGATTAGGGGTTGGCGATCCACGGCAGATAAAAATCATCGGATATGATATTGAACAAGAAAAACCTTGGGGATTCGTTCAAGAAGATACACTCGCTAGTTTCGGTCAAAAATTAATTTATCACGGTCCGTTGAAACCGTTTGAGAAGATCCTTCTGCAAAGCCCACTGGTGCCATGGTCGTATTTTGCGAGCAACTTTTATCATAATGTTTATTGGTATCCCTTTATTGGTCGGAAGCGAGTACAAGCTGCATTAAAGACAAAATGGGGGCAAGCCTTTCAGTCGTATGGCGATGGCAAGGTTGTTATGCCAGGGATGGAACCAAAGACTGTAATTCAAGCGTTAGTTGGAATGACCATTATCGCGGCTTTGATGGCTGGCGTAATCTTTCGATTGAAAAAGAAATAATCTCCAGCGAATCCTCATCTTCTTATATATAACCTTAAGAGATAAATTGCTACTCGCTGAATTTCATTGCCATACGATATACTCAAAGGATAGCCTCGTTGCCCCAGAGAAACTCATCGCAGAGGGTCACAGAAAAGGTATATTTAAGCTTGTCATCACAGATCACAACACAATTAAAGGGGCTATTCAAGCACGACATCTCGCTCCTCAGATGGTAGTTATCGGTGAAGAAATTATGACCAAACAAGGCGAGCTTTTAGCTTTCTTTGTCAAGCAGGAAATTCCAGCAGGTTTAGATGCGTTGACCACTATCGATCTATTACGAGAACAAGATGCGTTTATTAGTGTTTCTCACCCATTCGATCTTTATCGCGAAGGTCACTGGGATGAAAAGGACTTACTGGAAATTACTCCATATATCGATGCAATAGAAATTTTTAACGCACGATGTATGCGCAAAGATTTTAATAGACGTGCTGAGTCTTTCGCCATTAAGCATAATTTGCTCGGAACAGTTGGCTCAGATGCCCATACCCTAATTGAAGTAGGGAAAGCAAGCCTATTATTACCGGAATTTAACGACCGGAATACCTTAATCGAGGCTTTAGCATCTTCAGAGAAACGGGTCTCGCTATCGATGCCTTGGATTCACTTGACATCCCGTTATGCAGTTTGGAAAAAAAAGCTAATGAGAACATAATGAAGATTTCTTATTCAGTACATTCCCTTGACCAAACTCATACTATGTGTAAAAATAACTTTTACCCGGGGCGGTGGCGGAACAGGCAGACGCAGGGGACTTAAAATCCTCCGGAGGATGACTCCTTGTGGGTTCGACTCCCACCCGCCCCATATTTTGTGATTACCCAACTCTCTCAATTTACCCCGTGGGCGTTTACCCTCGGGGCTTTCTTAACGGATTTGCGATGAAACCTCGAATTGTTTTCATGGGCTCACCTGAATTTTCAGTGCCTATCCTTCGTGCTCTTCACGAAAATTACACCATTGCCGGAGTGGTGACTCAACCGGATAAACCTGCTGGGCGTGGGAGAATTTCTACTCCCTCACCTGTAAAATTATTGGCAGAGCACCTGAATATTCCACTTATGCAACCAATTAAACTGAGCTCTCCCGAATCTATTGAACAACTACACGCCTGGAATCCAGATGTAATCATTGTGGCTGCCTTTGGCCAAATCTTGCGTTCAAATGTCCTTGAACTACCTCCCAAGAAATGCATTAACGTGCATGCCTCATATTTACCGAGATGGCGAGGAGCAGCGCCAATTCAGGCAGCTATTCTACATGGTGATCAAAAAACTGGGATCACAATTATGTTAATGGACACAAGTGTGGATACCGGCCTAATCCTGAGCCAAAAAGAGCTGCAAATCCTGCCAGATGATACCACCGAGACATTGAGTGAAAGATTATCAATACTTGGTGCTTCTTTACTTCTGGAGACACTTCCCCGCTATCTGAATGGTGAGCTAGAACCAGTCCCCCAAATGAACGACGAGGCGTCATATGCTCCATTGCTTAAGAAAGAAGATGGTCTTTTAGATTTCAATTTATCTGCTGAATACTTAATGCGCAAAATACGCGCATATAATCCATGGCCTGGTGCTTACATGCTCTGGAATAACCAGCCTCTGAAGATATTTAAAGCATCGCTGCTACTATATGATTCTCCGGACAAAACCACAGGTACACCTGGTCGGAGAATAGTAATTCAAGAAAAACCAGCAATTCGATGCAATCCAGGTATTTTGCTGCTTGAGTTCATCCAGCAACCAGGGAAGAAAGCGATGAGTGCGAAAGAATTCCTACGTGGCGTCCGGAATTGGATTTCATTGCCCCAATCGAAAACATAGTCTTTAAAATGAAAGATCAGAATCTAAGATTTATAGTTTACGGTGCCGGTGCAATTGGAACCTATATTGGGGGAAGCTTATCTCTGAGTGGGCACGAATGTGTTTTTATTGAACGCCAAGAGCTTGCAGTTGAACTTGAACG
>Ga0079037_100001346_pt1 | contig 12714 bp, 9 predicted proteins | sample Mud3Dept4metaG_FD_71479 | JGI IMG/M metagenome (GOLD analysis project Ga0079037, IMG submission 71479) | Freshwater wetland microbial communities from Ohio, USA, analyzing the effect of biotic and abiotic controls - Mud 3 Core 4 Depth 4 metaG | ecosystem: Environmental > Aquatic > Freshwater >... | reverse complement strand
ACGGCGTAGGCCGAGAAGAGGCCGTCCATGAGGGCGAGGAACGGCTCCCGGAAGGGGGACGAGAGGAGCCGCTCCTCGGGGTGGAAGAGCCAGCTCCCGCCGGCGTCTTTCTGGTCGAAACGGACATAGCGGGTCGACTTCTCGAGGAACGCGATGCCGACCCGGCTGTCCTCGATCGCCTTCACGGCGACGTTCGAGATCCCCTCCAGCGCCACGTGCGCCCCCCCCAGCTGCGCCACCGAGTCGTCGCCGTAGCCGACGAGGACCCGGTCGAAGAACTCGCGGGCCTTCCGGAGCGCGGCCGGGTTGTCGGGCTCCCGCCGCGAGGAGAGAAGCCCCGCCGCGAGCCCCTCGCCGCCGTGGAACTCGTCCAGGAAGACGCGACGGAGGCTCTTGGCCGACCGGCTGTAGCGCGAGAAGAGGGCACCCGCCACCTCCTCGGGGAGCCGGAGGCCGAAGACGTCGCGGTCGGTGTTCGTGAAGTACGGAGTGAGGACTCGCCGCTCGTCCTCGAAGAAGCTCTCGGGCATCTCCGGCGATCTTATCTACTTCGCCTCGACGCGGGCGGCGAGAACCGGCGTGAGCGGCCGGCCCGCCGCGGAGGGGCCCTTCCCGGCGAAGAGGACCGCCCAGTAAGACCCCGGCCCTCTCGAGAGCTTGAATCGCGCCTCCATCCGGCCGCCCGACACCGGGAACTCCCCGGCGGAGCCGTCCGTGTACCGGACATTGGGCGGAAGGACGGGATGAAGGGTCCGGAAGCCTCTCGGCAGGGCGTAGGTCGAGCGCCGCGTGACCTCCTCGACGGAGAGGGGGACGGGAGGAGGCTCGAAAGCGATCTCGAGGGCCCCGAGGCTCCAGTCTCCCGGGAGCTGCGCGCGGAGGATGGCCTCCGCCCCGGAGGGGAGCGGGCCCGCCGGGAGCTCCACCCACTCGGCGACGCGCCGGACGAACTCCTCCGTCATCCGGAACTCGCCCCCCATGAAGGCCACGCCGATTCCGACGTGGGTCCAGTTCGGGTCGAGGATGGCGCGGCGGTGCCCGTCGTTCGGAGGGGTCTCGGCCATCATCCGCGCGTGCGACTCGAGGAGAAGCACGGCCACCTCGGACGCCGTCACGTCCCAGCCCTTGCGGGAGACCGATCCGGCGTTCTGTCCGTGGTAGTCGACTCCTCCGGCCAGGGCCCAGCGGAGATAGGGGGGGCGCCCTTCGAGATCCCAGTGGCCGAAGAACCTCCCCGTCGCGGCGTCGAGGCAGAAGTCGTCCCCGACCTTCGCGGCGAGCAGGTCGTAGGCGACGGGCGGGACTCCGAAGCCGGCGCGGTCCGCGTTGATCTTCCGGAAGAGCTTCCGCTTCTCCGCGGCCGCCCGCTCCGCGTAGGCGATCTCGTTGCGGTTCTCCCCCCGTCGGACCAACCCGGGCGGCGCGCCCGTGGACGGGCCCGGCCCCGGCCCTGCGCACGACGCCAGGGCAATCACGAGGGCCACCCCGGACCGCCCTCCCCGGTGAGGCTTCCGCATCAGTCCGTTCCGCCTTCCCGCCCGTAGAATCGGCCCGACAGTCCCTCCGCCGCAAGCGCGGGACGGCCTCCGGGCCCGGGAGAAGGAGATTCCATGTACGCCATCGAGAGCCTGCACGCGCGCGAGATCCTCGACTCGCGCGGAAACCCGACGATCGAGGTGGAATGCCTGCTCGAGGGGGGCTCCTCCGCCCGCGCGGCGGTTCCCTCCGGGGCGTCCACCGGCACGCGCGAGGCGCTGGAGCTGCGCGACGGCGACAAGAAGCGTTACGGCGGGAAGGGAACCCTCACCGCGGTGAAGAACGTCGACGAGATCATCGCTCCCGAGCTGATCGGAATGGACGCGCGCCAGCAGGCCGAGGTCGACCGGCTGATGATCGACCTCGACGGCACCGAGATGAAGTCGAAGCTCGGCGCGAACGCGATCCTCGGCGTCTCGATGGCGGTCTGCCGCGCGGCGGCCGAGGCGTGCGGCCTGCCGCTGTTCCGCTACGTCGGGGGGCCGGGAGCCGTCACGCTCCCCGTTCCGATGATGAACGTCATCAACGGCGGGGCGCACGCGGACAACCCGCTCGAGCCGCAGGAGTTCATGCTCTTTCCCGCGGGAGCGCCGTCCTTCCGCGAGGCGCTCCGGGCGGGCGCCGAGGTCTTCCACGCCCTGAAGGGGCTCCTCAAGGCCCGAAAGCTCGCGACCGGCGTCGGCGACGAGGGGGGCTTCGCGCCCGACGTCGCGACGGCGCGCCAGGCGCTCGACCTGATCGTCGAGGCGATCGGGAAGGCCGGCTACCGGGCCGGCCAGGACGTCTTCATCACGCTCGACCCGGCCGCCTCCGAGTTCTTCGAGGACGGCCGCTACGCCCTCGAAGGGAAGAAGCTCACTCCCGCCGAGATGGTCGCCTTCTGGGAGGCGCTGGTCGCCGACTACCCCATCGTCTCGATCGAGGACGGCTGCGCCGAGCAGGATCGCGAGGGGTGGCAGCTGATGACCCGGAAGCTCGGATCGAAGATCCACCTCATCGGCGACGACGTCTTCGTCACGAACCCGAAGATCCTCGCCGAGGGAATCCGGGACGGCGTGGCCAACGGTCTCCTGGTGAAGGTCAACCAGATCGGGTCGATCAGCGAGACCCTGAAGGCGGTCCGGATGGCGCAGACGGCGGGCTACGTCACCGTCATGTCGCACCGCTCGGGCGAGACCGAGGACACGACGATCGCCGACCTCGCCGTCGCCACGAACGCCGGTTTCATCAAGACCGGCTCCCTCTGCCGGAGCGAGCGGATCGCGAAATACAACCGCCTCCTCCGGATCGAGGAGGATCTCGGCGACGACGCCGTCTGGCCGGGCCTCGCGGCGGTCAAGGCGTAGCGTCTGGGCGCGGAGGGGGCGGGGCTTGACCCCCGTGCTACCCTCCGCGCTTCATGTTTTCCGCCCTCCCCCTCGTCCTCGCCCTGTCCGTCGCGTCTCTCTCCCCCGCTCCGCGCGAGGCGGCCCTCGCCGTCCGCCTCGCCGACGCCGCCGCGCGCTTCGAGGAGGGGACCTTCTCCGGCGAGTACCTCCGGACGACGCGGACCGAGATCCTCTCCCTCTCCGGCGCTGTTCTCGGCCTGGAGGAGGAGACCGTCCGCGTCCGCGTGAAGAACGGCCTGATGGCGCAGGAGCTCGTCCGGTCGCTCGAAGCGGGCCACGACGTGACGGACGAGCGCCGGAAGAGCTGGTCTCCGGTCCCGCCCGCCGCCGAGCCGGGCGGAGCCTCCTCTCTGCCATCGAAGGGAGCCGCCCTCGTCTTCTCGCCCCTTCCGCTCCCCGCGGGAGAGTGCGGAGCCTCCTTCGCTCCCGCGGTCGCCGGCGCTGCCCTGTCCTCCGGGCGTCTCGCGTGGGACTGCTCCACGCTCACCCCGCTCTGGGCCGAGATGACGCCCACCGACGCGCCGGCGGAGCTTTCCGAGCCGCGCGTCCGCCTCGAGTTCGCCCGCGCCGGAGAACTCCTCTACGCCCGCCGGTACGCCCTCGAGGGGGTCGTCGCCGACGGTGCCACGAGCGTCAAGATGCGCGTCGTCCTCGAGCTGTCGGACCTCAAGCCCGCCGACTGAGCCGGGCGCCCTCTCCCGCCTTCTTCCCGGCGGCGCTCCGCTTGGGCGACAATAGATCGTGCGCTTCACGAAGGTCGTCGCGCCGCCGGGAGAGCGGCCGCAGGTGATCGGCGTCCGCCGCCGGACGGAGCGCTACGCCGACCGCCAGAACATCGACCGGAAGGACGAGCCCCCCGACGAGCCCGCCGTCCGCCCCCCCGCGGCCCGTCCCGACCGGCCGGCGATCCGGCCCGCGTCGTACTTCCTGATGTCGCTCGCCTTCTCGACGCTCCTCTTCGCCCTCTTCTTCGCGGGGGAGCGGGGATTCCTGCAGGTCCGGAAGCAGCGGGTCGCCCTCCGCGCCGCGCAGGAGGAAGTCGCGCGCATCGACGCCGAGAACCGGAAGCTCGAAACCGAGGTCGCCGCGCTGAAGAGCGACCCTCGCTCGCTGGAGAAGATCGCGCGGGAGAAGCTCCAGCTCGTCCGGCCGGGGGAGGTTGTGGTCGTCCTGCCCGAGGGGTGGGAACGGCGCGTGAAGCCGGAGGTCCTGAAGGCCCCGACTCCGTCAAGCCCAGTTGACCGGAAGCCCTAGCGGACCGCGGCGAGATCGGCGAGAACCTCGCCCGCGTGCGTCTCCGGGTCGACGTTCTCGTAGACCTTCACGATCCTCCCCTTCGAGTCGACGAGAAAGCTCTTCCGCTTCGCGATGCCGAACGCGAGGTCGACACCGTAAAGCCGGATGACGGAGCCGTCCGCGTCCGAGAGGAGGGGGAACGAGAGTCCGTTCTTCCTCGCGAACTTCTCCTGGGCTTCCACCGTGTCCTTCGACACCCCGATGACCACCGTGTCCTTCGGGTATTTCGGGCCTTCAACACGGAAGGCGCAGACTTCCTTTGTTCACCCGGGGGTGTCGGCCTTCGGGTAGAAGAAGAGGACCACGCGCTTTCCGCGCAGCTCCGACAGCCGCACGGTCTTTCCGGCCTGGTCCTTGAGGGAGAAGTCGGGGGCGTCGTCGCCCGCCTTGAGCGAGGTGGAGCCGAAGAGTCCCATGCCTTCACTCTACGCCCCTCCCCGGGCAGCGGATCGCGGCGGGACGCCTCGCCTTGACGGCTCTCCGGAGGCGGGGTATCTTCCGCCTCCCTGACGCGGGGTGGAGCAGCCTGGTAGCTCGTTGGGCTCATAACCCAAAGGTCGCAAGTTCAAATCTTGCCCCCGCAACCAAATCAACCCGAAGGGCGCCCGTCACTCGCGACCGGCGCCCTTCTGCTTTTCCGGCCCGGATCAGGCCAGGTTCATCCTGCGGAGCAGCGCCTCGAACCGGGGGTGGCTCCGCAGGCTCCGGAAGAGGAACGAGCCCTTGATGCCGTAGATCGCTCCCGAGCGCCGCTCGAAGGCGCGCTCGAGCCAGTCGATCGCCGCGTCGGCCTCGCCGAGGCCCGTGTGGACGTAGGCGAAGTGGTAGGGCGAGACGAACTCGCGCGTGGCCCGCTCGCGCAGCTGTTCGAGGATCCCGCGGGCCTTTCCGGCCTCTCCCGCGAGCCCGTAGGCCTGTCCGACCTGGGCGAGGAAGATGGTGTCGCCCGGGGCGAGCGCCCGGGCGCGCTCGAGCGCGGCGATCCCTTCGGCTCTCTCGCCGCGGAGGATCAGGGCCCAGCCGAGGTTCGACTGGCAGCGGGTGGAGCCGGGCGCGACCGCGACGGCGCGCCGCGCCTCCTCGAGGGCCTCCTCGATCCGCCCGGCCCGGAGGAGCGTGGTCCCCACGTCCGACTGGATCAGGAGCGGGTCGAGCTCGCGCGCGCGCCGCACCTCGCGGAGCGCCTCGTCGTACCGTTCGAGCGAGCTCAGGAGCCACCCGTAGTGGTCGTGCACGTCGGCGCTCCCGGGGCTGAGCTCGATCGCCTTCAGGAGCTCCTGCTCGGCGCCGTGCCAGTCGAAGTCGAAGGCGAACCGGATCAGCCCCGCGACGCCGTGCGCCTCGGCCAGCTCGTCGTCGAGCGCCAGCGCCCGCGCGACCGCTTCCTTGGCCCGGCGAACCGCCTCCTCGGGCGAGCTGCCGACGGTCCCCTGGACACAGCTCTCGGCGTGGACCTGCGCGATGCCGGCCCAGGCGAGCGCGAAGCCCGGGTCGCGGACGACGGCCCGCTCGTACTCCGCGAGGCTCCGTCCGAAGCCCTCGGCGGTGAAGCGGTAGAACGAGCTCCGGCCCCGGAGGTACAGCTCGTAGGCCTCGAGGTCGGCCGTCGGCTGGCGCCGGACCCGCGCCCGCTCGTCGCTCGACAGCTCGGCGCGCAGGGCGCTGGCGATCTGCAGCGCGACGTCGGTCTGGATGGCGAAGATGTCGGTCAGGTCGCGGTCGTACGTCTCGGCCCAGAGGTGCTCGTCCGAGGCGGCGTCGATCAGCTGCGCGACGATCCGAACCCGGTTTCCGGCGCGCCGGACGCTTCCCTCGAGAAGCGTGGAGGCGCCGAGCTTCTCGCCGATCTCGCGAAGGCTCCGGTCCCGTTTCTTGAACGCCATCACCGATGTGCGGGAGATGACCTTGAGGGACCGGACCTTGGCGAGATGGGCGATGACGTCCTCGGTGATCCCGTCGGCGAAGTACTCGTTCTCCGGGTCGGCGCTCAGGTTCACGAACGGCAGCACCGCCACCGACGCGGAGCGCGGCCGGTCCGGACCGGCCGGTCCGCCGGGCACGAATGCCGCGAGGGCGAACGCCAGGTCCCGCGCCGACTGGAACCGGTTCGCCGGAACCTTCTCGAGGCAGCGCGCGACGAGCCGATCGAGGCCGGGAGGCACGTCGCGGCGGACGCGGCTCGGGGCGGGGGGGACGTCGTGCAGGATCGCGGTCATCGTCTCGATGGGGCTCGGCCGCGCGAAGGCGCGCTGCCCCGTGAGCATCTCGTGGAGGACGCAGCCGAACGAGAAGATGTCGGCCCGCGCGTCGACGGTCTCGCCGCGCACCTGCTCGGGCGCCATGTAGCCGACCGTCCCGAGGACGGCGCCGGCCTGCGTCGCGCCGCTCAGCGTCGTCGACTGCTCGTTCGGCGCGCGGACGGCGACGTCCTGCTTGGCGAGCCCGAAGTCGAGCACCTTGACCTTGCCGCCCGGCGTGAGCTTGATGTTCTGCGGCTTGAGATCGCGATGCACGATCCCGCCCGCGTGCGCTTCCGCCAGCGCCTCGGCGATCTGCGCCGCGAGGGAGAGGAACTCGGTCAGGGAAAGGGCCCCCTCCGCGAGGCGTTCGCCCAGCGTCGGGCCTTCCACCAGCTCCATGACGATGGCGCGCGTGCCGCCGCCGACCTCGAGCCCGTGGATCTGAGCGATGTTGGGGTGATTCAGGCGCGCCAGAAGCCGGGCCTCCCGCTCGAATCGGTCGAGGCGCTCGGGATCCGCCGCAAACTCCCCGGGCAGGACCTTGAGAGCCACTTCCCGCCCCAGGCGGGAGTCCTTCGCCCTCCAGACGACCCCCATTCCGCCCTCGCCCAGCTTGGCGGTAATCTCGTACGGGCCGAGGCGCATGCCCGGCGCAAGAGCCATCAGGACATGTTCCCACAGCGCTGCGACGGCGCCGTGTGCGAGTCATCCCGCCTTCCTCGGCGACGGGCAGCTTTCTCGGGCTTCTTCCTCCCTGACGGCTTCCCGGACCGCCGGACGCTCCGACGAAGCGCCGGGCCGGGTAATTCATCAGCATCAGCGTGCGGACGCCCTGCACCGGATAACGTTCTACAGCAATAACGTTGGTTCTCTTACGCGGCCGACCGTCACGCGTCCGTTCCCTCGTCCCGCGGCAACGCTAACCACTCGGAGGCTGGCATGATGAAGCGAATCGTCGTACTCCTCGCCGTTCTTCTGGCGGCGTCGGGCGCCACGGCACAGATGATTCCGACCGCGACCCTCACGGGGAAGGTCATCTTCGACGGGGCCCCGGTCCCCGGCGTCAAGATCACGGTGACGTCCCCCGCCCTTCAGGGCACGCGCACGACGACGACGACGGCGTCCGGCGACTACATCCTTCCGTTCCTCCCGCCCGGCGAGTACAAGGTTCGTTTCCAGCTGACGGGGATGCAGACCGCCGAGCGGAAGGTGACGCTGGGTGCCGCGATGACCGAGATCCTCAACGTCGACCTCCGGCCCGCCGCGGTTACCGAGGCGATCGTCGTCACGGCCGAGACGGTCCAGACGGCGACGATCGAGTCGACGCAGGTCAGCACGAACATCAAGCAGGACTTCGTCGAGAAGCTGCCGGTCCCGCGCACCCTGCAGTCGGTCGCCCTTCTCGCCCCCGGCGTCAATCCCAACGGGCCGGGGGGAAACATCGTCATCTCCGGCGCGATGTCGTACGACAGCCTCTACCTCATCAACGGCGCGATCGTGAACGAGAACCTGCGCGGCCAGACGCACAACCTCTTCATCGAGGACGCCATCCAGGAGACGACCGTCCTGACCGGAGGCATCTCGGCCGAGTACGGCCACTTCACCGGCGGCGTCGTCAACATGCTGACGAAGTCGGGGGGCAACGCGTTCAAGGGGAGCTTCCGGACGAGCTTCACGAACGAGAGCTGGACGGCCAAGACCCCCTTCACGGCGGACCAGGAGGACAAGGTCAACCCGGTCTACGAGGCGACGATCGGCGGCCCGATCTGGCGCGAACGCATCTGGTTCTTCGGAGCGGGGCGATACGCCAAGACGGCCGACATCCGGCAGACGGTCCCCGGCCTCGCGCGGGCCGGAGACAAGGACGCCAACGGCGTGGCGATCCCGGTCGGGACGCCCCTCGCGCCGATCCTCTACCCTCACGGAACCAAGGAGACCCGGTTGGAGGGGAAGCTGACGCTCTCCCTGACCCCGCGCCACACCCTGATCGGCTCGTACATGGACATCGAGGCGAGCGAGAAGAACCAGACGGGCCAGTCCATCATGGACCTCGACTCCCTCGTCGCGGACCGCAAGACGCCGAACTCCTTCTGGGTCGTCAACTACAACGGCGTCCTGACGGATCAGCTCTTCGCCGAGGCGCAGTACTCGAACAAGAAGTTCGCCTTCCTGAACTCCGGGTCGCCCTACTACGACCTGATCAAGGGGACGCTCGTTCTGGACCGCGCGCGCGGCACCCGCTACTGGTCACCGACGTTCCGGGCCACCGAGGACGGCGAGCACCGCGACCACGAGGACTTCACCGTGAAGGGGTCCTACTACCTCTCCACTTCGAAGTTCGGCAACCACGAGATCAAGCTCGGCTATGAGCACTTCCTCGAGGTGAGGAAGGTCAACAACTACCAGAACGGGAGCGACTACCGGATCAGCGCCAACCAGACCATCATCCGCGGAGACCAGATCTTCCCACGCTTCAGCGGCGGGGCCACGGGAACGTCCACCTACATCTCCTACTACCCGATCTTTGTTCTCAGCGAGGGGTCGGACTACGCCTCCGACTCGATCTACCTGAACGACCGCTGGACGTGGAACCGCTGGACCTTCAACCTCGGAGTCCGGTGGGACAAGAACAACGCCATAAGCGGCGACGGGACGACCAAGATCTCCGACGACCAGACCTTCAGCCCGCGCCTCGGCGTCAATTACGACGTCCTCGGCAACGGCCGCCTCCTGCTGAACGCCAGCTACGGCCAGTACGTGGGGCGCCTGTCGGAAGGGATCGGAAACGACGTCGACCCGGCCGGCCGGAACGCGACGTTCTCGTGGTACTACCGCGGCCCGAGCATCAACGCCGACGTGAACGCCCCGACGAGCTCGCTCGTCCCGACGGACGTCGCGATCCAGAGGGTCTTCGACTGGTTCTTCGCCAACGGCGGCCTCGACCGGCGCCCGTTCCGGACGCCCCCCTCGGTTCCCGGCGTGGAAAGCACCCTCGACCCCGCCGGCCTCAAGTCGCCGGTCGTCAAGGAGTGGAGCTTTGGCGCCGGCGCCCCGCTCGGCACCCGCGGCTTCGCCCGCGCCGATTTCGTCTACCGCAACTGGGACAACTTCTACGTCTCCCGCGTGGATCAGTCGACCGGCCGGGTCACCGACGCGTACGGCGTGTCGTACGACCACGCCGTCGTCGGGAACGACAGCACGATCTACGACCGGACGTACTACGCGATCCAGCTCCAGGGAAACTACAGGTTCATCCCCCGTTTCGGGATCGGCCTGACCTACACCTGGTCCCAGCTGAAGGGGAACCTGACGGGCGAGGACACCAGCTCGGGTCCCGTCGTTGGCGTCGCCCTGGAGCGCCCCGAGTACCGCCAGGAGAGCTGGAACTACCCGACCGGGTACCTCACGGCCGACCAGCGCCACCGCGCGAAGCTCTGGCTCACGTACAACCTCCCGACCAGCTTCGGGAACTTCGACTTCAGCCTGCTCCAGAACTTCGACTCCGGGACGCGGACCTCGGACGACGGTCTCATCAATCCGTCGCCCTACGTGACGAACCCGGGTTATCTCACTCCCGTGACTTCGGCCACCTACTTCTTCGGCGGCCGCGGCAACCTCTCCCTGGACAACATCTGGCGGACGGACCTGGCGCTGAACTACGACATCCGGGTCCTGGGGCTCGACCTGTTCCTGCAGGGCCAGGTCATCAACCTCTTCAACCAGAAAGGCGTCGTGGGGGGCGACGAGGAGATCCTGACGAACGTCGACGTGTCGTACCTGGCGCCGTTCAACCCGTTCACCACGAAGCCCATCGAGTGCCCGCAGGGGGCGGCGGCCGCAACCTGCCAGCAGATGGGCGCGAACTACCAGAGAGGCCCGAACTTCGGACTGCCGAACAGCGAAGGGGATTACCAGACGCCCCGGACGTTCCGCTTCTCGGTCGGCCTCCGGTTCTGATGGCGAACCGGACGGGGACGCGCCTCTCCCGAAAGGGGCGCGTCCCCGGGACCCGACCGGACGATCTCACCCGAAGGCGGTCTCGATGAAGGTTCTCAGGCGACTCGTCCTCCCGGCCGCGGCCGGGCTTCTCTTTCCCGGAGGGGCGGCCGGACAGCTCCCCGCCCTCGGTTCTGGGCCGCAGGCCCGGATCTCCGTCGCGCTGGCGGGGGACGGCATCCTGACCCGCCGGGTGATGGTCTTCGACCACCCGGGGGACCCGGCTTTCGCCGGTCTCGTCAGGCTCGTCCGGGGAGCGGACGCGGCGATCATCAACCTCGAGGAGTCCCTCTTCCGTTTCTCCGAGTTCAGGGGCTGGGCCGAGGCGGAAAACGGAGGCAACTGGGAGGTGGCCCCCCCGGAGATGGCCACCGAGCTCGTGGCGATGGGCTTCGACATGTTCGCCCGCGCCAACAATCACACGACCGACTACGGCGTGGAGGGGATGCGGGAGACCAACCGCCTGCTCGACCGTCTGGGCATTCCCCATTCGGGGAGCGGGAACAGCCTCGGAGAAGCCTCCCGGCCCGCCTATCTCGACACGCCCCGCGGCCGCGTCGCCCTCCTCAGCTTCACGACCTCCTTCCCGCCGATGTCCCGGGCGGGTGCGTCGCGCCCCGACATGGCCGGCCGGCCCGGCGTCAACGCCGTGCGGCTGAGCCGGACCATCGAGGTCGACGCCACGACGTTCGAGACCCTTCGTCAGCTCGCCCCTTCCTGGAACCGGAGCCCGGCGCCCGCCTCCGACGTGACGTCGTTCAAGCTGAACGAGACCGCCGGCGCGACCGAAGTGAAGAAGTCCGACCGGATCGCCGCCACCGAGCGCGTGGACCCACGCGACCGGGACCGGATCCTCCGCGAGATCCGGAATGCCTCGCGCCTCTCGGACGTCGTGGTGGTGAGCGCCCACGGACACCAGCCCGGGAATTTCTCCGTCGAGCCTCCCGACTGGATGAAGGAGCTGGCCCGGGCCTGTCTCGACGCGGGGGCGAGCGTCGTTGCCGTGCACGGACCCCACCAGCTGCGCGGGATCGAGATCTACAAGGAAAAGCCGATCCTCTACTCCATCGGCAACTTCTTCCTCCAGACGGAGACCATCGACCCGGAGCCCGCCGACCGGTACGAAGCCGCGGGGCTGGGGCCGGACGCCCTCGTGTCGGACTATCTCGTCGCCCGCGAGCACGAGACGAAGGGATTCCCCTCTTCGCCCAAGTGGTACGAGAGCGTCCTGGCCCTCGCCACGTTCGAGGCGGGCGCGGTCTCGGAGCTGCGCCTCGTCCCGCTGGACCTCGGTCAGAAGATGCCCCTTCCCCGGCGCGGGACGGCCCGGCTGGCCGACGGCGAGAAAGCGCGCGCCATCCTCGAGCGGCTCCAGGGACTCTCGGCTCCCTTCGGCACCCGTTTCGGGATCGAGAACGGAGTGGGAGTCTGGCGCCGCCCGCCGGTCCCGACGAAGACGACCGCCCCGTGACCGATCGGATCCGCTCCGGAGCCTCCGTCCGGCAGGGTCTCCTCTTCGTTCTCCTCGCCGTCGCGGGCGCGGCCCTCTCCACCCCCGGCTTCCGGGCGATGCACCGCCCCGACCTTCTCATCAAGGGCCCGGGCGTGACGTCCGAGCGCCGTCTCGCGGAGTGGCTGCCCGGCCTTTCGGGAGGTCCCGGAGATACCCCGGTCTACGTCCTCGACAGCGGAGAGCCGGGCGGGACCGCCCTCGTCGTCGGCGGCACCCACGGCGACGAGGCCGCGGGCTACCTCGCCGCCACCGTCCTCGTGGAGGCCGCCCGCGTCTCGCGCGGCCGGCTCCTCGTGATTCCCCGGGCGAACGCCAGCGGCTTCACGCACAACATCGGCCAGGAGGCGCACCCTACCGGCTTCCTCGTCGAGACCCCCGGGGGGCCGCGGCGCTTCACCTTCGGTGCGCGTGCCACGAACCCCGTCCATCAGTGGCCCGACCCGCAGGTCTACACGCACGCCCCCTCGGGCCAGACCCTTTCGGGCAGCGAGACCCGGAACCTGAACCGGGCTTACCCGGGACGGGCGGACGGGTCGCTCACCGAGCGGATCGCGTTCGCCGTCACGGCCCTTCTCCGGAAGGAGGGCGTCGATCTCGCCGTCGACCTCCACGAGGCCTCGCCCGAGTACCCGGTCGTCAACACGATCGTCGCGCACGAGCGGGGGATGGAGATCGCCGCCCTCGCGAACGTGAATCTCCAGGCGGCCGGGATCGCCATCGGCCTCGAGAGCTCGCCCCCCAACCT